>Ga0182016_10002129_pt1 | contig 23516 bp, 25 predicted proteins | sample 712S2MmetaG_FD_120491 | JGI IMG/M metagenome (GOLD analysis project Ga0182016, IMG submission 120491) | Permafrost microbial communities from Stordalen Mire, Sweden - 712S2M metaG | ecosystem: Environmental > Terrestrial > Soil > Wetlands > Permafrost | place: Sweden: Stordalen | collected... | reverse complement strand
CATTAACTGGTAAAGCTATTGATGGTGTTAAGGGCGGAATGCTTAAACTTTTTGATGTAAGAAAAGCTTCAAGTTTAAATAAACCAATAAATGCTTTAGATTGGCAGGCAGTTACTTATAAAGTATCTTCTTCAAAACCGAGGGTAGATACATCAAGACTTCCTAACACCAGCAATTCTCTTCCAAGCTCAAACAGTAGTTCCACTTCAGCTACATTTTCGAGAGAAACGCAGAGATTATTAGATAAAACTGATCGTTATAAATCACAATTATTTGAACGTCCAGGAAAAACCAAAGATCAAACTTCTTTAAACGCTGCTAAAATTGAATTACAAGGTAAACAAATTGATTTAGCTATTGAGAAGGGAGTTTCTTTTGACCACGTGACAAAAGTACAAAAAGCTCAACAAGGTCTGTCAAATCACATAGAAGACATTAATGCTAGATTAAGTCACCCAGAATTACCAGCTATCGAGCGTAAGGCTTTAGAAACAGAATTATCAAAGGCCAGCAAATTACTTGATCATACGGAACAGTTTGTACCAAGACCACTTGATACATCACCACAACCACCATTTCCAAAAGCAAAGGTAACATAAATGAACAATTTAGATGATATTTGGCAAGAATATATTACTAGAGAATCTTTAAATTTGCTTACTTTAAATGATTTAATTTGGCATATAGAAAATGATGCCAAACCTGAGGATGCTATAGTAATGGCAACAGATATGATTGTAGAAGAATCAAATAATATGACATTAAAGAAATTAATTCCTTATCTTGCTAAGCAATTAGATCATGAAGATGATTTTGTAAGAGAAGTTACAGTTGGATGTATAGTTGGCCGTATTAAATTGCCTGAATATGCTGAAAAAGCACTTGTGATGGCTAAAAATGATCCTTACAAAAATGTGCGTGGCCTTGCTGCTTCCAGTTTAGGTGCAGTAATAAATAAGGTTAATTTTGTTTTAAGCAAACAAATTGCTGTGTATTTGTATGATGTAATAACAGACGATATTTACAGTGATTTACATAAACAAAGTACATATAGTGCTATTCTAGAAGCAATGGAAGTACCTGTTAATACGTGGCCACCTATAAAAACGAATCCTGATATACAAAAGATGATTGACAAAAATTTATTAGAAAAATTCAAAATAAAGTACAACATTAATAATGATGCAGCATAAGTTTAATATTGCATCAAGACTAGAAGACCTTGCATGTTTAGTTGGTGTTGGTGATAATAGATTTAAGCATTGTTTTTTGATAGGTAATTTATGGATGTACAAAAAGCTTTAGAAGAAATTAATGTTCTTATAAAAGATGTTACAAATCCTGTTACCAAAGTTATTATCTCTAGATTACTAAACATTATTGAAGCTTTAATGCAGGAAAACAAGGCTCTTAAGGAAGAAATCCAAAGACTTCGCGACGAAAATAACCGTTTAAAAGGTGGACAAGGTAAACCAAATATACGCGCCCAAAGCAGAAAAAATATATCATCTGAAAAAGAACGTAAACAACATAATAAAGGTCAATTCCATAAAAGATCTAAATCTAAAAATCACAAGATAAAGATCAACAAAACCGTAAGGTGTAAAATAAATCCAGAAAAACTACCTGAAAATGCTGTTTTTAAAGGATATAAAATTGTAATAGTACAAGACATTAGTATTAAAACTAGTAATATTAAATTCAGGAAAGAGGTTTATTATTCTCCATCGCTTAATAAAACCTTTACCGCTCATGTGCCGGATGGGTACGAAGGTGAATTTGGTCCACACATTAAGAGTTTAATAATAACCCAGCATTTTAAGTATAAAATGACCGAACCAGCTATAGTGGAGTTCTTGCAAGATCACGGTATACAAATTTCAGCAGCTACAGTATCTCGTATTATTACAGATCATAATGAGCAGTTTCATGCAGAAAAGAAAGATATTGTGCAAGCAGGATTACCATCATCAGTTTATCAACAAATGGATGATAACGGTAGTGAACTTTATTCAGTTAATTAAACATTATGCATCTTATTTTAGGTAAGCATTGTTTTAGAATCTTTACCTAAAGTACGATCTGATTAGTAAAAGAATTATGTGATTATAATTCTCGTAAAAAGCTTGTTCAAAATTATTTGGCTGAACGAGATGGTGTTATTAATCGATATTATCAAAAACCTTATGGAGATTCTATTAAGAATATCCCAAAACCTAAAGGAAACAATTAACATGTATATGACGTTAGATCCAAATAAAACTGGTGATTTTTGGGAAAAATTTAGACAAAATTTACTAGCAAATAAGTATTCTTATTTAGTTGTTGATGGAAAAATAATTCTGTAACAAAACAGGAAAATGTTAGTTTGGATGTAGCTAATAAATTAATGGATCGTATGAAGAAAGCTGATTATGTAAGGCTGGGAGCTAATAGATTAATGCCAATACCAACACATTTTGCTATTAATTTTCATGGGAATAATAAAAGCATATTATTAGAACTTATAACGATAGATGATGGTTTTCAAGAGATATCAAATGCTATAAATTTGATAATTCAGATATCCTTCTATGAAAATCCTAATTTAATGGAATTAACTATCCCAATGATTATTGATGGAATAGATGACCCTGATGTAAATATTGTAATCGATTCAGTTAATCAGCATATGATTATAAAAAGGAAAAATTAACTTTTTATAAATGAAATTTTAAATGTAAAATTATGATTCCATTTGGACCGCATCAAACGAATACAATTCCACTTATTGTGTATGAGTGTTGTGGTAGAATTCCACACCCATTTTTTTCAGTTGATGTTGTAAAAACAAAAAACGCTAAAGACAGAATAGTAGAAATTGGTGATGGACAAGTATCAGATTATGTTGGATGGAATTTAAATAGATTTGTTGATGTATTACAACAATTATGTAACAGTTAAATATGAAAACTGTTATAAGTCTTGGAAAGGGAGCAAAATTTTTATGAAAGAAGGACAATCAGCAGGGTTCTGTGAGGGTTTCCATAGCAATGAAAGAATATTTAATTAATAAGTTAAATAAGGAGTAAAAGTTATGGGTTCTACTCGACATAAACTTAAAAACATTCATCCAGGGGAGATTTTATTAGAAGAATTTCTTATACCAATGAATATTAGTCAAAATTTTTTAGCACGTAATATAGATGTATCTCCAAGACGTATTAATGAAATAATCCATGGGCAACGTTCAGTAACAGCGGATACTGATTTAAGGTTGTCACGTTTTTTTGAAACTTCAGAAGGTTTTTGGTTGGGGTTACAATCAGATTTTGATTTAGAAGAACAACGGTTGTTGGTTGCTAATCAATTAAAACGTATTAAATGTTTTCCAAGTATAAAAAAACATATTAAAAACAAAATTAGAAATAAAAAATTAGTAGCTTAAAGTAAGGTTATTCTAAAATATTTTTTATTATATAATTTGGTCGTTGTTTTACTTCGGTAAAAATTTTTGCAATATATTCGCCTAGTATACCGATAGAAAATAATTGTATTCCACCAAAAAACATAATTGCTATCATTAAAGATGCGTAACCTGGTAAATCGATCCCATAGATTATAGTTTTAATAATTATAAGCAATGCATATAAAAACGCTATACTAGAGATACATAAACCAACTAAACCCCAGATGCGTAGTGGGACATTAGAAAAAGAAGTTATGCCTGTTATAGCTAATTCGGTTAAATTTTTTAGACTAAAGGTGCTTTGGCCTTTTTTTCTAGGGAGTGCTTGAAATTCTATTCCAACACCTTTAAATCCTACCCAAGCATAAAGCCCTTTAGTAAAGCGATTTTTTTCTTTACATTGAATTAAAGCCGATACAGTTTTTTGATCTAATAATCTAAAGTCTCCAGCATTAGCTGTGATATTTACCTTAGTACTAGCATTTAATAAAGTATAAAAGCTTTTGGTAAGTATTCTTTTAATCCAAGATTCATCGTTTCTGTTGCTACGAATTCCATATACCATGTCGGCACCATTGGCCCAATGTTCTAGAAAAGTAGGGATTAAGTCTACTGGATGTTGAAAATCTGCATCTATTATTATAGTTACTGTAGATTGCTCTATGTTAGCTGCATCTAGGCCGGCTAATAAAGCTGCTTCTTTACCGAAATTTTTAGAAAATTGAATTAATTTTATAGGAATATTTTTATATAACTCGGATAGTTTAAAATTTAAAATAGCTTGGTAAGTTTCGTCTATGCTTCCATCGTCTATAATAATTAATTTAAAATTATGGGTAATTTGTTTTAATTGATTAATTAATGATGTTAGAAAATCTTGAATTATTTCCGATTCATTAAAACAAGGTATAATACAAGAAATTGATAGTTTTTTGTTATGTAACTCGTAGTTTCTTTGGGTTTTGTTCACTATGGCAATCCATTGCTTTTAAACTATTAATTCTAATTGTTTGTTCTAAAGACGTTTCCCAGGTTAGATGGTCTAATAAATGGAACAAATCTTTGCCGTATAAGCCGTTAAATATTACTAAATCACATCCGGCGGTTAGAGCGCGACTAGCTAATTTTAAATTAAGTTCGGATGATTTTAATGGTTCTGGTATAAATTTTTGTGCTGCTTTCATGGATAAGCAATCACTAATAATAGCGCCTTTAAATCCTAAAGTATTACGTAAAATATCTTGTAGCCATTTATTAGAAAATCCAGCTGGATTAGGATCTATTTGTTCGTAAACAACATGAGCTGGCATTACGGCTGGCAGGGCATTTTGGTCAATTAATAATTTAAAGATTAAAAGATCTTGTTCTGTAATTTCTTGATAGCTTCTACTATCTATTGCTATTTCTGTATGGGTATCGGCTTTAATTGCTCCATGTCCGGGGAAGTGTTTTCCTACGGCTTGCATACCTGCAGCTTGTTGGCCTTTAATAAATTGCTCGGCTAATAGCGCTACTATTTCTGGTTTAGCATGAAAAGCCCGATCGCCAATAACAGAAGATATTCCATTGTGATCTAAATCTAAAACTGGTGCCAGGTTTAAATCTATGCCACAAATTAATAAATCAGAGGCTATTTGTTTGCCAAAATTAAATGCGGTGTTTAGCGCTAATGATGGGTTAGTATCGTATAATTGTCCTAATGGTTGCATTGCTCCAGGATTAAAAAATTCCTCATTTTTAAACCTCCAAACTCTGCCACCTTCGTGGTCGACCATTATTAGAATGTCAGGATTAATTTTTCTTATAGAGTTTATTAATGTTGTTATTTGTTTTTTATTTTCAAAATTTCTGGTAAATAAAATTAATCCGCCAATATTTTTATGTGTTAAAACTTGTTGTTCTTGTTTCGTTAGCTGTGTGCTTTCTAGACTAATTATTATTGGACCTGGTGGCTGTAGTTCTAGTTTCTTCATGCATTAATTATAGCAAAGTTATATTTAGTTTAAAAAGTTTCTTTTGGATCTACGTCGACAGACCAACTTATAGATGAAGGAATTTTACTATTATCTAACAGATCTAAAATATATTTATTTAAGGCTTGCAAGATGTTTCTATTAGTATGTTGAAATAATAATCTAGCATGGAATTTGTTTTTACGTTTTTCCATTACTGCCGGGATCGGTCCAAAAATTTTGCAATTATTATTAGGAATATTATTAAATTTTAATGCCCACTGTTTAATTTTTGTTAAAAACTTAATGCCTAATTCTATAGTTTTACTATCAACACGCCATAATATTTGATGGCTAAATGGTGGTAACCCAGAAATTTTTCTTTCTTTTAATAATAAAGAGGCTAAGTTTTGGTAGTTATGACTAGCTAAGTTTTGGATTAAAGTATTTTGCGGATAATGAGTTTGTAGCAGAACTTTGCCGGGGTTTTCTCGGCCAGCTCTTCCTGCTACTTGTAGAATTAGTTGCCCTAAATGTTCGGTAGAACGAAAATCGTTACTAAATAAAGCATGATCAGAGTCTACTATAACTACTAAGCTTAAATTAGGGAAATGGTGTCCTTTAGCAATCATTTGAGTACCAATTAAGAGATCTACTTTTTGTTCTAAAATATCAGTTAAAATTTTATTAAACTGTTCTTTTTTAGTGGTAGAATCTTGATCTATTCTAGCAATATTAACATTAGGAAATAATTCTTGAAATAATTGCTCTATCCGCTCTGTGCCTTGGCCAATGGGTATAAGCTTAGTTTGTTGGCATTTTGGACAAATAGGCGGTACGGTATCGGTTGCTTGGCAATGGTGGCAATGTAATTTATTAGTATATATATGAAAATTCATATTAGCGTCACAATGCAAACATTTTTTTGTAAATTGGCAATTAAAGCATTTTAAAACAGGAGCAAATCCGCGGCGGTTAATAAACAATAGAACTTGATTTTTTTGTGCTAAATATTTTTTTATTTCGGAAATAGTTTTATTGGCTAAGCCTGAAGATAGTTTTTTATGTCTAATATCTATAAGTTCAATAGTTGGTAGTTTGGTATTAACTCGGTTTGGTAATTTATAGTGCTGATATTTGTATAGGTTAGCATTATGTAAAGTCTCTAGGCTTGGGGTGGCGGAACCTAATACTATTGGGCAATTGGCAAATTTAGCGCGCATAATTAACAAATCTCTAGCCATATAATGTACGGAATCTTGTTGTTTAAAAGATAAATCGTGTTCTTCATCAATAATAAACAATCCGGGATTTAATAATGATACGAAAGCTGCTGATCTAGTCCCTAAAATAATTTTAGCATGGCCATTTTTAGCGTTTAACCAGTTAATATAACGTTGTTTGGCGGTTAACTTGGAATGTAAAATAGCAATTGGAGTATTGGTAAACCGTTCGGTAAATTGTTGACAGGTTTGAGGGGTTAGACCAATTTCCGGCACTAAAATAAGTATTTGTTTATTTTGTTCTAATATAAATTTTGTTAACTGTAAATATACTTCAGTTTTGCCGCTACCTGTTACTCCTTCTAATAAATTTACGGTAAATTGATTGCTATGAAGTAAGATATTTTTAATAGTGGTTTGTTGTTCAGTGTTTAAAAATATAGTTTTTGGGGTATTAATGGCTTTATTTAAGGTTGGCTTTAATTTTATAGTATTGTTTTTTGGTGCTTTATTTTCTTTAATATATTTTGGTAAAGCGCAATTTAACAAGGCACCAATAGAACTTTGATAATAATTAGCTGCCCATAATAGTGTTTGATACAATGATTTAGATAAAATTGGCTCTACATCGAGGATTTCTATAATAGATTTGAGTTTTTCTTCAGCAAATTCGGAATGAGCGGTTATTTCTACTATACAACCTATTAAAATCTTATTACCGAAGGGTATTTTTGCTCTTACCCCTACTATAGCTTGATTAATTATTGTATCTGGGATTTTATAATCAAATAATTTTCTCAAAGGGGAAAATAGCGTAATTTTAGCGAACATGGGACTATTGTAATACCATAAAAGTTTCAATGCCAACTTGTGGATAAGTTTGTGAATAAAATTTAATAATGGTTTAGCTGAATTACGCAGTTATAATTTTTTTTATTTTTACAGACTTATAATTTTTAAATAAAAGTTTTTAAACCCACTAGACTTTTTTGTAACTCATTGATTTATATGGATTTTTATTAATTTAATATTAAGTAAACATTTTTATTGCAATATTATTTTATTTCTATAAAATTTATGTTTTAAATAAAACAAGGATAGTTAGTAATTTTTGAATGTGTATAACTGTACAAACGCCTGTGGATAATTCTGTGGATATAAAATTATTAATGTTGTTGTAAAAATTTTACTATATCTGTGTGTCCAGCAAGGTTAGCATATTTTTCTGCAGTGCCATTTTGTAAATTTTTAATGGTTGGGTCAGCTTTATAATTTATTATTAGTAATTTTACTAATTCTAAATGTCCTTTCCAAGCGGCATACATTAAAGCGGTACTTCCAGTTCTATCTAGATAATTAACATCAATTTTTAATTTATCTAACAAATATTTAACAGTATCTAATTTATTTTCTAAACATGCCACATGTAATGCTGTGGTCATTTTAACTAAGTTTTCATTGTGAACTTTAGATTGAGTTTTATTTGGAGATTTAAAATTTATTGATTTATTTAAAACAATATTTTTTAAATCATCATTACTAAAACCACATTGGTTTAGTAAGTTAATAACGTTCTTACCTGTTTCACCAGCAGATTCTTTATTGTAAACAATAATATAATTTCGTAAGATAAATTGAAAATTAGGTATAGTTAAAATATTTAAAATTTTTTTAGCCCTTTCTATATGTTTTTTTATACCGTTGCGGCATCTTTGAATTAAAATTGCTCCTATAGTAATAGCTTTAGAAAGTTTTCGTTCTGGTGAGGAACTATAAAAACTTGCTATTGCTTCGTCTAATGAATTGTCTTGATCCCATTCTGACCAACTTTTATAAAATGTATAAGCAGATTGTTCAGCTGTAGTTGCATCTTGCGGTTTATTAATATCAAACAACATATATATCATTGCTGGTATACTGGTTTCTACATTAGCAAACGAACAATTTCCAGCTATTTGACTTCTAGTTGGTAGAGCTTTAATTGGTAGTAATGATAGTTCTTGTTTGATTTCATAATTAATAAAATTATCAGTTTTTGGTTCGTATAATAATTTATAGAATAATTTATTATTTAATAAATATTTGTTGTTAACTTCATAAATTATTACTGTGTCAGTAATGTTATTTACTCCACGATCACATTTAGCTAAATAATTTTTATATTTGATAAAAGTTATGGCATGTCCAGAATAGGCGCTTGGGATTAGTAATAAAGGTTCTTGTAAAATTTGATCGATATTTTTAGTGAATAAAGTTTTATCTTTATGTTTAGCGAAACTAGCTAAAGTAGAAGCATTTTTTAAAGCTAATAATATTTTATGCAATTTACCATGTAGTTCTGTAAATGTTTGTCCAGGGATACTATTAATAAAGTTGTATAACGATCTAGCTATTAGTCCTACAGTGAATTCTAAATAAAACCCTTCGAAACTTATAGGAATGAATTTGTGTTCTGGGCTAATAAGATCTGTTTCGCCCGTTAGTTCGAATCTATGTCCAAGTAATTTAGCACTTATAAAATCTTGGGCAAATAAATGATCTGCCTTATAAGTTTTTAATAGTTCTACTAGCTCTAATTGTTCGCGTAAAATTGGATATACTAAAATTGGTTGGCCATCTAATGAATAATGATTAGGGTTAGCTTTATGTGCTAGTAAAATTTTACATAAATCTAAATTGGAACGTTCTGTTGCCCATTGTAAGGCGGTTTTGCCTAAAACATCTGCTTGATCAACTTCTGCCCCTAGTTGTAATAAATAGCTTAAAACTTTTGGTTTATTACAAATTACAGCTTCTATTAATGGACGAAAACCAAAGCGATCTATTTCGTTTAAGTTAAAATTAATTTGATCTTTAACGGCATCCTGCAAAATTTTTACTATTTTATTTTCAGGATTATTAATGATTAATTCAGCTAGTTCTAGTGTCATTTAACTGCCAGGAGGTCTAAGTTTAGGAGGGGTATGTTTATAGTTAATTTTAGGTTGATATTTAGGTGCTTGTTTAGGTGCTGGACCAGGGCCGCCAATTTTAAATTTATTTTGTAAACGATTAGCTAATTCTTTACGTTGTTTTTCTTGTTGTTTTTTACGTTTTTCGCTTATTTTAGTTTTTTGTTCTTGAGATAATAAGGATTCTGGAACAGCCTCTATGGCATTTTCTGGAAGCATAGGTTGATCCATTGCTTTACCACCCGTATATGGTAATTCTGGGTGTTGTTCTAGATCGGAGCTTTGGTTGCTAGCGTTATTATTGTTATATGAATTATCTGCGTCTGCATTATAATTTTGTTTTAATGGAGCTATTTTTTTTGTTGCAGTGACTTCGAAGCCTTGTTCTTGTAGTGATTTTCTTTCAAGATATTTAACAATGTCGTACAATTCGCTGTTTTCAGCCAATTCACCTTTAGAAATTTTTATAAAATTACTACTACTTTTGAAAGACATTTTTTCTCTAATCCCCACTTGTTATATATTAATTATAACACCTTACAGTGAGTTTCTTTTAACATAAATAGTGTAATTAAAGAGATAATTAAACAAACGGGTATACTCACTAAAGCAATTTGATAATTATTATAAGAAAAAACTTTTTCTCCTAAATTAGTTATTACAGCATTTGTTGCGGTTACATCTAATATTTTACCAATGATCCATTGTAATGCAGCCACGCTAAAAGTATTGATGGTATTAATAAATCCGATAGCAGTACCAGATAATTGATGATCATTACTTTCTTTAGCAACTACAAAAGCCAAAATAAATCCACTAGAACAAAATCCTAATAAAAACATTAATAATCCAATTTCATGAACAGACAAGTTTTTGGTATAAATTAGTACTATAGTAATTATCAAAGTAGTAATGTTAGCAAAATACATTAGCGGGTTACGTAAACCCAAATAATCAGAAATCCAACCGTACAGTGGTCCGCCAAAAACCCAACCAATAAATATCAATGATACTAAGCATCCTGCTAGATCTCTATTTAAACTATGCCCTTCTACTAAATAAGGGGTGCCCCATAACCCACCAAAGGCTATAGTGGGTACAAACATTAAGCCAGCAAATATAGAGGCTATCCATATTTGTTTAGAAGCTATAATTTTTTTTAAACCTTTTAAAACTTTTATTTGTTTTAAAGGTAAATGGTTAGATAGATTTATAGCAGGAAAATCTTTTACTATTAGCCACATAAGAATACTTAATGATATGGCAGCGTAAGAGCTATAATACATAGCGTGTCGCCAATCTATAGCTTGAATAATATAATTTACTGTAGCTAAACCAGATGCTGAGCCAAACATTCCTACAGAAACCATTAATCCAGTTAATAAAGCAAATTTATTAGCAGGAAACCATACGACAGCAATTTTTGAACAACCGACAACAGCAAATGAAGCTCCAGTACCAATTAAAATTCTGCCAATTTGAGCCATTTCTAATACGTTAGCAGAAGCAAACAGAAAGCAGCCTATAGCACATAGTAAACTGGCAATGGTAAACAATTTTTTTGGGCCTACTTTATCCATTAATAAGCCTGCTGGAATTTGCATTAATCCGTATGGCCATAAATAGCAAGAGGATAAAATCCCTAAATCTGCCCCTGATAAATTAAAAGTAGCGGATAGCTCTGGTTTCATCACCCCTGGAGATACTTGTAATAAATTATCAAAAAAATAAAATATTGCAGCTAAACACCAGATACTTATTCCGCGCACCAAAAATTTTATACCATTAGTTTTCATTTTGTTGTTCTACTCCATATTTTTCTCGGTAACGTTGTGCTAACAAAACAGCTTTATTTAGTGTTTCTGGTTCAAAATTTTTGGTTAATGTAGTTGTTAATTCTGGGATAGATTCGTATCCATTATCAAGAGCGATGCTTAACCAGCTATATGCTTTTATGGGATTCATTTTGGTGCCGGTTCCTTGTAAATACATTAATGCTACACTGTATTGGGCTGGCTTATACCCTCCTAGTGCGGCTTTTTTCATCCAAGCATATGCAATCGGAGGTTTATAATGTTCCATCTTTGGTAACAATAATGCAATGCTGTATTGGGCGTAATTATACCCAAGTTCCGCGGCCTCTTTGTACCATTGTAAAGCTAGTTTATAGTCCTTAGGAATTCCCAAGCCATTCATGTATAGATCAGCTAATTTTGTTTGTGCTTTAGCCATGCCTTGTTTAGCAGCGAGTAAGTACCAACGGGCTGCTTCATTATAATTTTTAGTAAAACCGAAACCAGTTTCATATGCTTTGGCAATATTAAATTTCGCAACTAATAAATCTTTTTTAGTTTCGGAAGTGTTATACCAATGTACACTACGTGGCAAATCTTGTTCTACCCCTAGACCATTAGCATAAAAAATACTAAGCATTAGGCTAGAATAGCTATCCCCTAATACAGCAGCTTTATTATACAGTTCTATTGCGGTATGGATATTAGCTTCTACGCCAGTTCCAGAGAAATATAAGTCTGCTAACCTTGCTAAAGATTTAGTAAAATTTTTATCAGCAGCTTTGGTATACCAAATGCTAGCAGTGGCAGCATCTTTATCTACTCCTAAGCCTTGCCGATATATTTCACCTAAATGGTATTGTGATACGACGTTTCCCAATTCTGCAGCTCTAGTAAATAGTTGTATAGCTGTTTGATAATTTTTTTCTACGCCTTCTCCATGGAAATATAATAAACCTAATCTTAATAAAGCTGGAGCAAAATTTTGTTCAGCGGCTTTGGTATAGTAAGATAAAGCTAGTTCGGTATTTGGTTTATTCATATAATGATCCCCAAGACCAACCATAGCATCTAAATTGCCGTTATTTGCAGAATATTGTAGAGATTTTATTAAAGAAGAAATTTTTACGGCATATTTGTTATTATCTACTAGGTTATTAGTAATTAACCTAGCCATTTGATATTCTGCTTCTAAAGAACCCATGCCAGCGGCTTTTACGTACATTTCCATTGCTTTATTGTAATTAGGCGTCATACCATACCAACCACGGTATATTTCACCTAAATTCAACATGGCTTTAATATTGCCAGCTGCAGCTGCTTTTTCGTACCAAGAGATAGCTGTTTTTAAAGATGGTGGTGCTGTTATGCCGTCGCGATAAATATTACCAAGTTGTAACATAGCAACAGGCAAACCGCTAGTTGCAGCTTTTTGAAACCATTGTACAGCAATATTAGGATTTTTGGTTACGCCGATACCTTGTAAATGTATTTCACCTAACCTAAAGCTAGCATTGGGGTCGCCTGACTTTGCTAGGTGTTCAATCATTTTTAGCGATGTAGTCTGTGTTTCAGGATTGGTTGAATTTTGGTAATTATTTTCTGCTTCTGCTAAAGGATTAGTATATGCAAAAGAGGCAGTATTCTTACTTGATTGTTTTTGGTGAAATTTTAGATTAATTTTTTTCCATATAGATATTAAGTTACTAGAGGGATTAAAATCTGATGTACAACTACATAATGATAAGCAGATTATATTTAATATAATTATTTTAAAAATATTATTCATAATTTATTTTAAGATCTTTTTTAAAAATATTAATTTTTTCATAAAAAAATAACTAAAATTCATTGATATTGCGGTAGCTGCAATTAACGCTAATATCGGATACTGCCAACAAATTAATAGTTTATCAATTAATATAATATATACAGATAAATTAATAACAAAGCTTAATAAACTGCAAATAATATAATTTCCGTATTCTAGTAATAGGTTAAACTCAGGTGGATTAAAAGTATAATTGCGATGCAGCACCCAAGATATAGTTATAGAACAAATTGCTGATATAACTCTAGATATCTTTGGTGAACAGTTTAGCCCATATATACAAATATATAATATTGCAGCATCCAGGCAGAAAACAAAGCCACCGACTATACAAAACCTTACGAAACTAAATTGAGTTATTTTTTTAGTTGCAAAGCTATTAAACATGTTATCTAATTTATGTTTTTATTGATCTATTAAATTTAAATTATGAACAAAAACATAACATTATACCAAGAGCCCATAGAAGACAATGAATACTTTTGTAATATAGCCATGATTGGCGCTGGTTATGTTGGGTTGGTAACTGGAACATGTCTTGCTAGCCTTGGGCATACGGTTTATTGTTTTGATCTTGATGTAGATAAAATTAAAAAATTACAGCAAGGTGAAATTTATATTCATGAGCCAAACTTATCAGAATTAATTATTGAACAAATTAAGTTAAATAGGCTGATTTTTACTAATGATTTACAAGTAGCAGTTGAACATGCAGAAGCAATTTTTATAGCAGTTGGTACGCCACAAGAGTCTTCTGGTAAAGCTAACTTAAGTTTTGTTGAAACGGCTATGGTACAAATTGCAGCTTTACTTAGGATTAATGATTATAAATTAATTGTTATTAAATCTACAGTTCCAGTTGGTACTTGTAGACAAATGTACGCTAAAATATTACAAGTTAATCCATTAGCTTGTATTGAGATTGCTTCTAATCCAGAATTTTTAAGAGAAGGTTCAGGAGTATTCGATTTTATGAATCCAGAAAGAATTGTTATTGGTATTAATAAAAATAAACAAAATCAGGATCCTCTTAAAGCACAAATTATATTACGAAAAATTTATAAAAAATTTATAGATAATCATGTTTCGGTATTATTCAATGATCTAGAGAGCTCGGAATTAATTAAATATGCATCTAATTGTTTTTTATCGGTAAAAATTGCTTTTATAAATGAATTGGCAGATCTTTGTGAGGGACTAAATAAAGATCTAAATAATAATGTTGATATTTTAACGGTAACTAATGCTATGGGTTTAGATAGTCGTATTGGGGAAAAATTTTTACAACCAGGCCCTGGTTTTGGTGGTTCGTGTTTTCCTAAAGATACATTAGCTTTGAGTTATTGTGCAGAGCAACATAATATCAGTTTATCTATACTAAACGCTGCTATTACAGCCAATAAAAAAAGAATTAAAAATTTGTCTACTAAGATTATTAATATTTGTAAAAATACCAAAATAGGTGCGGTTACCAATAAAACTATAGCTATCTTAGGGATCGCCTTTAAAGCTAATACTGATGATATTAGGGATAGCGTGGCTATTACAGTTATTAATGATTTATATGCTAATGGCGCTATATTACAAATATATGATCCTAAAGCATTAGAGCAAGGTAAGAATTTTTTTAAATCTTTAAACAATGTTTTATGGGCTGATAATGTTTATGCAGCTATTGCTAATGCAGATGTTATTGTAATATTAACTGAATGGCTAGAATTTGTTAATTTAGATTTAGCTAGAGTAAAGGGTTTAATGAAAAACCAGCATTATGTAATTATAGATTTTAGAAATATTTTTCGTTTGGATAAAATGCAAAATGCTGGTTTTAGTTATTACGCCACAGGTCGCGGAAATTGGTAGCACCAAGTAGGATGTGAATTTATAGTGTGTGTATCTGTAGTATGATCTGAGTCTGAATCTGAAATCGCATTGGAGCTTTTACTAGAAGTTTCGTGTTCGCGTGCGCATACACCTGTGCGAGCATAATTATTTATATTTTCCTGTATGGTTTTTTGTTTTAATTTTTGCGCCGGGGTAATTTCGTCTACTATCAGATCAACAGCAGAAAGAGGTTTTGGTAATTTTTTGATTTTCTGTTCGTGGATCTGTTGTATTTCTTTAGTAAATCTTTGTTTTTGTTGTTCCATCCAGCTTAATGTTATTAATTCTACACCTACACCACTTACATAAAAATTTCTTTCTTTTATTGGTTCTTTTGGTTGAGTACATTGAGTATATAATATCTTTTTAAACATATAGATCACCTTTTATTATTTATTATTTATTATTTTTTAAGTATTAGTATAAATGTAGTACAAATTTAAAACCGACCCCGACCCAACCGCAAAGCTAATGCGCAATTGGTCGTGGTCTGTCGTTTTCGAGATTCGTTTTTGATATACTTGATTAATTGGTTTATAGTGTTTAATATATTCAATTTGAGAGTAGTTTTAATTAATTAAAATTCTTTAAGGAGAAATTACGTGGCTAAAGAAACTAATAAAAAAGGCGGCGATAAAGGTAAAGGCGGTAAAGGTAAATAATAGGCTTTACTAACAGAAAAAAAGCAAGACTTTAGTCTTGCTTTTTTTTTAAATCAATTTTGTCTTTTGATAATAGCTACTATAATATCGTCTAATATGTTTAGTGTCGCTGAGTTTAAATTTAGTTTTTGTAGCAAAGTTGGTAATTGAGCATTTGATTCACAAATTAAAGTTAATAAATAATTGCTTCTATATTCAATATCTTCTTGAGGCATGAAAAATTTCATAATTCCATCGGAAAGTAAAATTATTGAACTATTAGTTGAAATTGGTATAGAAAATTTTTCAAAGGTAGTGTTTGGCAGAATACCCAGCGGAAATCCTTTGCCAAATAAATATTTAGCATGATTATTATTATCTAATAATATAGGATTTGGATAATGTCCAGCTATGCTATAATTAAAACAATTATTTTCTAAATCTAACACGCCATAAAATAAAGTTAAAAATTTGCCTAATTTTATAGTATAAATAGTTGAATTTAATTGTTGTATTAAAGATTCGGGATTTGAAGCAAATGATGTTTTTTGTTCAGAACAAGCTAATTTAATTATTAATTCTTGTACTTGGGCAACAGCTTTTATTGATAAATTACCTGTTCCTGCAACATCTATTAAATACAGGCCGTATTTAGATTCAGAAATTTTAAAAAAATCAATGGCATCATAACTACTATGCCTAGATGGAATAATATCGTAACTACATGTATAATTACCTACTACTTGTTGGGTAAATTGATGTTGTTGGATGCTCATAAATAAACTATAGGGAGTTTTTAATGTTTGGCAAGGAAAAAGCAATTCTATTGGTTTTATGGTTGTTAATTTTACCAGCGGTGCAAGCGGTTCCACATAAAGAATATAGAGATATTAAAACAGCCTTATTACATGGCGATCCATCGTTAAATTTTCGGTTAAGGCAAGAATATGCTAAGCAAGAATCTTTAGCCTTTGCTAGAGCGTCTACTGTACAAAGTAAATTTGGTTATCAGAGTGCCGATTTTCATAAAAATTATTTATCTTTAGAAATAGTAAATGTGTCTAATTTTTTTGGACAACATTATAATCCGGCTGTAATTCCGTTCTCAAAACAAAATTATACTGTTATTACTGATCCAAAGGGTACTGGGGTAGCTAACGCTAGTATTACTGCTCAATGGGTTCCTTGTACAGATCTTATTTTAGGTAGACAGTATATATCTTTAGATAATGAAAGGATGGTTGGACATAATCCTTTTAGACAATACCCTACTAGTTTTGATGCTGTAACGATTAAGAATGATTTTTTTCAAAATTTTGAGATTTTTTATAGTTTTGTAGGTCATATAAATACTTATAACAATAATATTGTTAATGTTTATGGTAGGCGTAAATTAAATACTAATTTAGCTAATATTACTTGGAAAAATTTTATTTATGGGCAAATAACAGCCTATGGGTATAGTAATAGTGATCCTGATCTTAGTTATAATTCACAAAATACGGTTGGGTTACGTGCTATATCGGATAAGGATTTTAGGCAAGATTTTACATTTGGATATTGGGTAGAGTTAGCCTTGCAAAAAAGTAAATCCAATAATCCTAATAAATACTCAACAATGTATATAGCGGCTAGTATTGATAAAGATATTGCAGAATTATTTAATAGTTGGGTAATAACTAGCACATTAGGCTATGAATTATTAGGTGGGCATAATGGAGGTGAACCTGGGAGATCATTTAAATTTCCTTTGGGTTCATTGTATGGATTTAATGGATTAGCAGAAGGGTACACCACTACACCAGATAGAGGATTGATAGATTATTATTATAATGTGGAATTGTGGTATTTGGATTCGTTTAGTTTTACGTGGGGTATACATTATTTTCAATTTGCTAAAGGTTCCGGACAAAAATTAGCTGGGCGAGAACTAGATTTCAGCATGGCATTTAAGTGTACACAAGATTTAAATGTCGAGCTAAGAGCTGCTCACTTAAATTCCAAAAACTATTCTACTCTATCTGTTAGAAGAATATCTGGACAGTTGAATTATTTAGCATTATGAACTAGTTAGCTCTATTCTGGTCATGGCCAGATTATCTAAATTAGTTACAATTTAAGTGTTTTCCCCTCACCCCTTCAAGTTCAGCTATGGTTTACGTTTACCTGTACCCTCTCCAAAAGAAATTTTTGGAGAGGGAGTCAGCGATCTTTTTAGTAAAATCAATATATATATTAGTAAACATAGCTATTTACTAATATTTAATTTTTAATTAGTAAAATAATGAATACAAACGTGGACTCCCTCTCCAAAAATTTCTTTTGGAGAGGGTACAGGTAAACGTAAACCATAGTTGAACTTGAAGGGGTGAGGAAAAAAATTTAAATTATCACTAATTTAGGTTTGCTCTGTTATTCTGGTGGCTCATTAAGTAAAGTTTTATTGTTAGCATGGTAATTTTGATCGTTAATTGTGTAAGCGCGGTGTTGTAAATAAATATCTTTTAGGGATTTATATTCATCGACGCCAATGTTATTTATAAATGACTCTGTTTCTTGTAGATTTGATCTAAAATCTATTAAGTAACCAATTTCATAACGATTGCGCCATTTAGGTTTAAAGTAATAAGGTGCGGTTAAAAAAGTGTTAGCAACAAAACCAATGCCATCTCGCACTGTACTTGGACCAAATATAGGTAAAACCAGGTAGGTTGAATTTTTATAACCCCATACTGCTAAAGTTTTTCCAAAATCTTCATGCTTATGTTTTAAATTAGCTTTTGCTGCTACGTCGAATAGACCACCGATCCCTAGAGTGGAATTAATTACTAAACGAGCAGTGCTATCTATTGCTTGGCTATATTTGGCTTGTAACAAGTTGTTAATAGTAGTAGGTATTTCTCCTATGTTGGTAAAAAAGTTATGTATTAATTCTCTTAGGGCCTTAGGCAAAATTAATTCATAAGTGTTGCTAACTGGTTTAATATATAGTTTATCTATAGTTTTATTAAATCTAGAGATCCCTCTATTTAGTGGTTCTAAAGGATCGTTAGGATCTTTAACATATCTATTAGCTGCGCAAGCATTTAATAAAATTAGGGAAGTTATTATAGTTTTTTTAAAGTTAGTTATTCTTTTTATTTCCATATATATAATATAAAGTTTTTTTGTATTTTGTAAAGCTTACTAAGTTTAATTGTTGATAAATTAATAATCATTAGTCCGTATAGATAGTATGCCATTATCTTCTGGCAAACTAAATTCATAGGTTTTTAATTTACAGGCATTAGTAACAATAGTTGCTATATGTAAGTGTTTATTCTGATCCCAAAATAAATTATAGAATGGTAATCTGTCTGATAATTGTTGTTCGTAGCTATTAAATAGGATTTTAATTTTTTTGGCTAATAGTTGGTTGTTATTGTTAATTAATTTATAAATTTGTGGTTCTAAATCTTCATATAAAAAGATTAAATGATTGGCACGTAGAAAAAATTTATTTGCGGTTGGTATAGATATTAACGTAGAGGTTAATATATTATTTTTATGATCTAAAATTATTAATTTAATTAGATCTTGAAGATTATCCTGATCTTTACAACGTAAATATATAAAATAATTATTATTTATAGTTAAACTTGAACCAACGATATAATCTATAGCAGTTATTTGAACGTCGTATAATAGTTGATTTTGTATGAAATCATATTTCCACAATAAATTTTTATCATCTAAAAAAAATATTTGATTGGCATTATTAGTACCAAATAAATCCATTATAGTAATGGAGTGGGCTGTTTTAGGTAATATGGTTGGTTGTTGTATTAAATTATTATGTGGCTTGCCATTAACACGAATTCCAAAATATGCATATATCGTATTGTCTAAAATTATCTTATAAATATTAATACCGGTTTGACAACCAAGAGAAAGATCATCTGGTAAAAATCCGTAAACTTGAGATTTTTGAATTTCTTTATTATTTGGATTAATTATTTCTAATAACTTTGACCATAATTTTTTATGGCTAATATATGTCTGTTGTTCGTTAACAAAAATTTTTTTATATATATAAGTTTGATCTAAACCTAATGAAAGATTTAGTAATATTAATTTCATTAAAATTAGCACTATAAGTAAATTCATTATGGCTGGCTGTTTCGTATTTCTACGCCGGTAGTAAATATTTGGGTTTTAGCATTGTTTTTAAATGAAAGATTAATTAATAAATATTTATTAAATATCCAACCTAAATTTGCTGCTAATTTTGGTTGTAGTTGTGGTTCTTCTAAAATTTGCACCCACAAATCTTCTATATGATCTAAAATAGCTTCGGCCCTATAGCTAGTGGTATAATAATCGTTTATGCTAGAAGAAAAGTCATCCATATATAAACTGTAGTGGTTAGATTTATAGCTGTCGTTTTTAGCAATATAAAAAGCTATATGTTTAGCGCGAAAGATTTCTGCTCCAGGTTGGAATTTTTTTATAAAATTTGAGGTGGTGTTATATGGTTTATCGTGAATTATATTGTTTTGATTAAAATCGGAGATAATAAATCTTTGAATATTTCTGTGGTCTGCTATAATCATTTGGTCACCAATGTTCCAAGAGTTTCCTACAGATATAGCTTGTAATGGACTATCGTAGTTTGCCATTGGGTTTTGTAACATGGTTATTTGTTCTGGTATGTCGTAAGCTAATAAAATATTAGTATTTGGCTTTATTTTTTGTTCAATTATTTTATTTAAAATTTTTGCGGTAACAAAATCTTTACAATTGTTAACTGTTGCCATACATACGGCGATTGGTGCTTTAGGAACTATTTGGGTTTTTTGATCGAGATTTATACTGCTATGTTGAGGCAGTTGTATGGTGCTAACATAACCTTTGTAACCGACGTTTTTTATGTTAGTTCTTAAGAAAAAATCTGCAATTATTTGATTATATAATATTAAAATTTGTTGTTCTATTACTAATAATTGTTTTTTAATTACGGTAGATGCTTGAAATAATATTAGCATTATTATGCTGCTTATTAATGTAGCAACTAACAGTTGTTCTAGGCTGGTGCCTTTATTTTTATTATTTAGGTAATTCGAAAAACTGTGCTTCGCAAAGTTGGTAATTGTTATATACAACATAACATGCTTCTAAATTCTTAGTTAAATAAAAATCTTTAGTTTGGGTTTTTGAATTTGCTAAATAATTTAGCATGGCTAGCAATAAGGAATTGATAGCTAAAATACAAAAACTTACTATTAATAAAGATATAATTGCTTCTAATATAATAAATGCTTTAATGGTTTTGTTTATTATAATCATTATGTTATTAATATAAAAAATTTTTTATCAGTGGTATATAGTAAATTTATGAGGGTTTATGAGTAGTAGATTTAGCAGGAGCAGCAGGAGCAGTAGAAGCTTCAGCAGGAGCAGCTTCAGCAGGAGCAGCTGGAGCCGGCCTTTTTTCTTTGCCAGATATTGGGTTTAATTTTTCTTGTTCTTTAGCTGATTTATTAGAAGGTAATGCTGCTGGGTCTTCAACGTGAAATCTTTGTTGGAATTGTGATTTAAAATCATTAAATACGTGGTCTCTAATTTTTACATCCATATCTGGATCCGGTCTAAATACAGGGGTTAAGCCAACGTATTTTGCCATCATGCATAATTTAGCTGTTTGTTCTAGATCTGAGCAAGGATAAACAATAAGAGTTTTACTATGCATTTTTTTAGCGGCCTTTAATGCGCTTTCTAATAAAATTATTAATGATTGATCACCAGAGTCGGTAGCGGCAATAAGTACTTTGTTTTCGTTTGGTTTAAAAGTAGCAGTAATAGTGTTTGCGTCTGATAAGGTTATTGTTAAATCATGCTCGTTTGGGTTGCCAACTGTAACGTCACCATGTACAGACTTGTGTTGGACTGCCTTAGAGAATTCTTGTTTTGCTGATTCATCATAACGTTCGTGACGATTTTGTGATCCTTTGTCTCTGGTTGTTTCGATATTCTTTTTTATAGAGTTGGCTATTTCGGCAAAAAGTTCTTTAGTTAAAGGTATAGTGCTATCTTTTTGTAATTCTTGGGTTGACCATTGTTGTTTTAATTTTTGTAAACGGACATATTGTTCGTCAGATTCTAGGTTTATATTCTCAAGATCTATAGGGTTAGATGCACTATCATCAGGTCCACCAGGGCTGATAGCAACTGTTATGCCTTTACCTCTACCTTCGCTTACTCTTGTAGCAGGGGATGCTAGTGTTGTTGAGCTAGACGGACGGTCATTTGGATTTTCTGGATCTATTGGGCTGATCTCATCTAATTCTACCATGCTAGGGTGCAATGGATTGTCTTCTTCTGGCTCTACACTAATACCAGGTGTATCGTCGTCATCATCGGATGGTGGCAAGGGTTTATATTTGTTTCCACCAAACCATGAGCGTGGATTATACCATGGCATATATATCCTTATATTTTATATATTAATATTAATTATTATATAAGAGTATAGTAACTATTGTATAATCAATTGAATATCATTAAAAATCCTGGTATTTTCTGATTTTTAAATGTTTTTAACATGAACAACAGATAATAACAGGAAATTTTATGCCAGGAACACCATACGAAACAACTAACCTAACTCCAGAAGAAATAACTAGACTTATTGCTGAGACGTTAGCTAATATGCTAGTAGCAGGAATAAGACAACAACAAATAGCTGATAGACAAAATAGAGAGAGCACAGCTAGTTCTTCTTATACATCTGCGTCTGAATGTAGTAGATGTTGCGCACAAAGGTCAGTTACAATTTTACGACCAATACCTGTAAGGCCACCCGCGCCAGTTGTAAGGCAAACTAATTCTGATGATGGAGAATTGTCTTTAGTAGAATCGTCTCCAGGCCCCTCGTCTTCTTTAGATGGACAATTTCTATATGAAGATGAAATACAAGACATAAATACATGGGTAGATGAAACAGGAGTAACAGAACATTTGAGATATGCTGATTTAGTACGAACACGGGCAGGAATAGCTAATGTACCAAATAATTTAACTCAAAGACGAGCAGCAGTAGCTAACACACCAACTAATATAATGCAAATAAGACGGATGCAAGCGGAAATAGGTAATAAAATAAAACATAGTAAATAAAATTAGAATTTATTTATTATTTATAATGTTCTGGATAACCTAATTTAGCAACTCCAGTTAGAATAGCTGCCTTGGCAATGGCTGGAGGCAGGGTTTCTAGTAATCTAGGATCTAATGGTTTTGGTACTAAGTAATCACGACCAAATTCTAAATGATTTAAATTATAAGCTTTTAACACTTCTGGTAGGACTGGTTCTTTAGCTAAATCTTTTATAGCGTGAACAGCAGCAATTTTCATTTCTATATTAATTCTACTAGCTCTTACATCTAAGGCCGCTCTAAAAATATATGGAAAACATAAAGTATTATTAACTTGATTTGGAAAATCGCTACGACCAGTTGCCATAATTAAATCTTTACGAGTATCTAAAGCTAGTTTGGGATGTATTTCTGGATCTGGGTTAGCCATGGCAAATACTATAGGATCTTTAGCCATGGTTTTTAACATATCGGTAGTTAATACGTTTGCTTTGGAGACACCAATAAATACATCTGCTCCAACCATAGCATCTTTTAAAGAGCGTTTATTGGTTTGAATAGCAAAGGCTTGTTTATATTGGTTTAAGTCTTGCCGTTCTGTATGAATCACACCAACAGTGTCGACTAAACAAATATTTTCTTTTTTTAATCCCATAGCT
>Ga0182016_10002128_pt1 | contig 23524 bp, 20 predicted proteins | sample 712S2MmetaG_FD_120491 | JGI IMG/M metagenome (GOLD analysis project Ga0182016, IMG submission 120491) | Permafrost microbial communities from Stordalen Mire, Sweden - 712S2M metaG | ecosystem: Environmental > Terrestrial > Soil > Wetlands > Permafrost | place: Sweden: Stordalen | collected... | reverse complement strand
CGAGCCGCGATGGCCGCGCCCGTCAATCCGATCGAAAGGGGAAACGTCAGGATACGCGGGCACGGTGTTCCGCGGCCGCCAGACCGTCATCCTGAGCAGACATCCGATCATTGGAGAACGGCTACCATGAGCGTATGCCAGCCACTCGACCGCTCGCCGCCATCACGGGCGCTTCCGCAGGTATTGGCGCGACGTTCGCGCGCACGCTCGCGGCGCGCGGACACGACCTGATTTTGATCGCGCGGCGGCCCGATCGCCTGGAGGCTCTCGCCGCCGAACTTGCTCAACGTCACGGCGCGAAATCGGAAATCATCGCCGCCGACCTGACCGCGGATTCGGACCTGGAGCGCGTGGCGCAGCGACTGGCCGCGCTTCCGGAACTTGCGATGCTGGTGAACAATGCCGGCTTCGGCGTGCCCGGCCGGTTCGCGACTGCGGAATACGCGGGACAGGAAGGCATGCACCGTTTGCATGTGATGGCCACGCTGCGGTTGACGCACGCGGTGCTCGCGCCGATGGTGGCGCGGCGATCGGGCGCGGTGATCAATGTGGCGTCGGTAGCCGGCTTTCTCACCAGCCCGGGAGCGGTAAGCTACGGCGCCAGCAAATGTTGGATCAACGCTTTTACCGAGGGAATCTGGATGGAATTGCGCGGGACGGGGTCGCCGGTGCGGGTGCAGGCGCTCTGTCCCGGCTTTACATATTCCGAATTCCACGACGTGGCGGGCATGGATCGCACGAAACTGGCGCCAAAATCGTGGTGGTGTTCGGCCGAGCAGGTAGTGGAGGAATCGCTCGCCGGTTTGGAGCGGGACCAGGTGTTCGTGATTCCCGGCTTTCGATACCGAATGCTGGTGAGGCTTGTGAGTCTGGTTCCGCGCTCGCTACGGCGGAGTCTGTTGCTGGCGGTGGCGCGCCGCAATGGGCGCATCGCGGCCAAATAGGCGTCTTGCGCGCGACGTACGATTTGCACCCGGTGCTTTTTCGGAGGCTTCGGACCCCACCAAGCCGAATATCTTTGCCGCTCTCCACGAGCAACTGGGTTTGAAACTCACATCGTCCAAGGGGCCGGTGGAAGTCCTGGTGATCGATCGCGTGGAGCGGTCGACAGCGAATTAGGGCGAGCTTCGCTCGCCTGGACAAGCTGAAGCATGTCCTACATGTCATTGGTATCCTAGGGTCTTGGAGCGATTCATTTGAAGATCGGTCTAGCCTTTCGCGCCTTTTTCAATCTCTTGTTCGGCGGCAAGCTCTCCGACGATGTCATCACGGAACTCGGGCTGGCGAAGAAGTCCGCCGCGCCGGTGAAACCCGCGGCGCCGCCCGCGCCCGCGCGCACCACTTCCGACGGCGCGCTGCAATTCCTCGGCATCCTGCAGCGCGATTCGCGCCTGGTCGACTTCCTGATGGAAGACATCTCCTCCTATTCGGACGATCAGGTGGGCGCGGCCGTGCGCGAGCTGCACGACCAATGCCGCGACGCGGTAGCGCGCTACGTCAAGCTGCAGCCGGTGATCGACGGGGTGGAAGGGACGTTCGCCAAAGCGCCTTCGAAGGACCCGAACGTCGTCAAGTTCATCGGCAACGTTCCCGCCAAGACACCTGACGGTGGCACGCTGCGGCACAAAGGCTGGCGCGCCGCCAAGATCGATCTGCCCGCATTAGCGGCCCAACAGGACGCGACCATTCTCGCGCCGGCGGAAATCGAAATTGAGTAAGAAACCGCAGCAGGCCGCGCGGTACGTCATCGGCATCGACCTGGGCACCACCAACTCCGCACTCGCCTACGCCGAAATCCAGGTAGAGCCCGACCCCTTCGCACCCGCTAACGTCCAACTGCTGCCCATTCCGCAGCTGGTAAATGCCGGCGAGGTGCGCGAAGAGAGTCTGCTGCCATCGTTTTTATACCTGCCGGGCGGCTCCGATTTTCCGGCGGGAACGATCGCGCTGCCATGGGACGAGGAGCGCGGCTACGTGGTCGGTCAACTGGCGCAGAAACGTGGCGGGGAGAACGTGGGCCGTCTGGTCTCGTCGGCCAAATCGTGGCTGTCGCATTCGGGCGTCGACCGCACTTCGCCTTTGCTGCCTTTTCGCGCGCCGGAAGGCGTCAACAAAATTTCGCCGGTGGAAGCCAGCCGCCGCTATCTGGAGCATCTGCGCGAAGCGTGGGACGCTCGCATTCCCGACGCGAAGTTCGCCAATCAGCAAGTGCTGGTAACCGTACCGGCGTCATTCGACGCGGTGGCTCGCGAACTCACCCAGGAAGCCGCAAAGCAGGCCGGCTGCGGCAGTCTCACGCTGCTCGAAGAGCCGCAGGCAGCCTTCTATGCCTGGATCGAGCGCCACTCCGATTGGCGCGAACGCGTCCATCCCGGCGATCTGATTCTGGTGGTCGACATCGGCGGCGGCACCACCGATTTTTCGCTGATCGCGGTGACGGAGTCGGACGGTACGCTGGCGCTGGAGCGCGTGGCGGTGGGCGACCACATCCTGCTCGGCGGCGATAATATCGACCTGGCGCTGGCCGGCGCGGTATCGGCGCGCCTGGCGGAAAAGGGCACGCGTATCGACAGCCGGCAGATGCAGGCGCTGTGGAACAACTGCCGCATTGCCAAGGAAAAGCTGCTCCATCCGGATTCCACGGCGCAGGAACAGCCGGTGACCATTCTCGGCAAGGGCACGGGACTGGTGGGCGGCACCATCAAGGCGTCGCTCCTTCGCGACGATATCGATAGGGTAATCGGCGAGGGATTTCTGCCTGCAGTCGGCAGCAACGACATGCCGGCGGCGCAGCGCCGCGTCGGCTTGCAGGAGTTGGGACTGCCCTATGCGGCCGACCCCGCAATTACCCGCCACATGGCGCGCTTCCTGCGCCAGCAGGCCTCGAACACGCAGCAGTCGTCGGTCCGCCGCGGTCCGAGCGGACTCGCCTGCCCCACTCACGTGCTGTTCAATGGCGGCGTGCTCAATGCGACTTTGGCGCGGCAGCGCATTCTCGCGACTCTCGATTCCTGGCTGGCGGAGGAAGGCCTGCCGCCGGTCACGCCGCTCAGCGGCGAAGACCTGATGCATGCCGTCGCTCGCGGCGCGGCCTACTACGGAATCGCGCGCACCGGCCGCGGCGTGCGCATCCGCGGCGGCGTCCCGCGCACCTACTACGTCGGCGTGGAGAGTGCCATGCCATCGATCCCCGGTTTCCCGGCCCCACTGAAAGCGCTGGCGGTGGTGCCGTTCGGAATGGAAGAAGGTACCGACACCCCGATCCCCGGCCGGGAGTTCGGACTGGTAATCGGCCAGCCGGCGGAATTCCGCTTCTTTACCTCCACGTCGCGCAAGAACGACAAGGTCGGCGACCTTATCGAAGACTATGGCGACCAGTTGGAAGAGCTCTCGCCCATGGAGGTGAGTTTCCCGGCGGGCGAAGTCTCGTCGGAAGTGGTGCCCGTGTCGTTTGAGACCGCGGTCACCGAGACCGGCATGCTGCAACTCTGGTGTGTGGCGCGCGACGGCCGCCGGTGGAAGCTCGAGTTTAACGTGCGGGAGAAGGTAAACGCGTGAAGGTTGGCATCGACCTCGGCACGACCAACTCCGCGCTGGCCTACATCGACGAACGCGAGGGCGATGACCGCGAGTTTCCGCCGCTGCACATCTTTGAGACGCCGCAACTGGTAGCGGCCGGGCGCATCGAGCCGCGACGCACGCTGCCATCGTTCCTCTTCCTCGAAGATGGCCAGCCGGTGGGCGTGTACGCGCGCGAACAGGGCGCGATTGTTCCCACGCGGCTGGTGCACTCGGCGAAATCGTGGCTTTCGAATCCCGATGTCGATCGCACCGCGAAGATCCTGCCGTGGGATTCGCAGGAGACCGGCCGCGTGCTCTCGCCGGTGGAGGTTTCGGCGCGTTTCATCGGCAAATTCCGCGAGGAATGGGACCGCGCCATGGGGGCGCCGCTGGCTGAACAGGACATCGTCCTCACCGTGCCGGCGTCTTTCGACGAAGAGGCGCGCGAACTCACCGTGATGGCCGCGCGCGATGCCGGACTGGAGAAACTGACGCTGCTGGAGGAGCCCGCGGCGGCGTTCTATTCGTGGATCGCCAACAACCTGGCGCAGTCGCGCAAAAAGCTCTTCGATGGCCAGACGGTGCTGGTCTGCGACGTGGGCGGCGGCACCAGCGATTTCAGCCTCATCCGCGTCTCGCGCGAAGGCGATCTGGTGAACTTCACACGCACCGCGGTGGGCAAGCACCTGCTGCTGGGCGGCGACAATCTCGATCTCACGCTCACCTGGCTGGTGGAGACCAAGCTCGGCGTCCCGCTCTCCGTGCGGCAGCGCAGCGGACTGCGGCGGCAGTGCTCCGCGGCGAAGGAGAAGCTGCTCACCGACCCGAACTTGAAGAGCGTCGAGATTACCGTGCTCGGGTCGGGGTCCGCGCTCATCGGCAAATCGCTGAAGACGGAAATTCTGCGCGAAGAAGTGCTGGAGTTGGCGCTGGAAGGATTCTTGCCGTTCAGTCAGCGCGGCGAGGCGCCAAAGGAAGAAAAGCGCAGCCTGTTTCGCGAGCTCGGCCTTCCTTACGTTACCGACCCGGCAGTCACGCGCCATCTGAACGCGTTCCTCGAGTCCGCGGGACAGGCGCCCGATGCCATTCTTTTCAATGGCGGATTCTTCATTCCGACGATCCTGCAAGAGCGCGTCGCGGATGTGGTCGCGAAATGGTACGATCGGCGGCCGGAAATCCTTGAGAATAGCGAGCTCGATCTCGCCGTTGCGCGCGGCGCCGCGTACTACTCGTACGTGCGCTCGACGGGCAGCGGCGTGCTGGTGCGCGGGGGCCTTCCGCGAACCTACTTTATCGGCCTCGGCGATGTACGCGACGGCAAGTTCTCGGCGGTCTGTCTGGTGCCGCGCGGCGCGGAAGAAGGCGCGGCTATCGAGATCGATAACGACGCGTTGCAACTGGTGGCCAATCGGCCCGTCTCGTTCCGGCTGTACAGCTCCCTCACGCGCGCCGAGGACAAGCTAGGCGACGTGGTGGAATTCGCGGCGAACGATGCGGATCTGCACATACACGCGCCGCTGAACGCTGTGATTCGGTTCGGTAAGAAGGCCGAGGAGCGGCTGATTCCGGTAAAGCTGGGCGCGCGGCTGACGGAAATCGGCACTCTCGAATCGTGGTGCGAATCGAAGATCAGCGACAATCGCTGGCGGCTGCAATTCGAGCTACGGAAGGCAGCGGCGCAGCAGAGAGTCGAACGCAAAGCGGCGGCGGTGGTGAGCGAGCAGGCGCTGGCGTCATCGTTGGAACTAATTGCGAGCGTCTTCGCGACGGAGGCGAAATCGCCCATCGCGCCTGAGGAATTACCGGCGAAGCTCGAACAGACCATGGGGCTCGGCAAGAATTCCTGGCCGCTCGCGACCATCCGGCAGATGGCGGACGTGTTCCTGAATCAGATCGGCGGGCGCAAGAAGAGTCCCGCATTCGAGATCCGCTGGCTCAACTTGTGCGGCTTCTGCCTGCGCCCCGGGTTCGGATATCCAGGCGACGATTTCCGCATCGAGCAGGTGCGCCGCATCTACTCCGGCGGCATCACGTACGCCAATCAGGTGCAGTGCGAGATCGACTGGTGGATCTTCTGGGGCCGAGTGGCAGGCGGGCTCAATCGCAACCAGCAGGCGGACGTGTATCAGCGGCTCTCGGGATTTCTGCTGCCTCGCGGGAATAAGAAGCCGCAGCGGATTAACGCATCGCTCTTGCGCGAGATGTGGCGTACAGCCTCCAGCCTGGAACTTCTGCCGCTGGGCACGAAGACGGAGCTCGGCGATGCGCTGGTCAAGCGCATCAAGGCCGGGGATTATAAAGAGAGCGAGCTCTGGTGCCTTTCGCGCCTGGGCGCACGCAAGCTTTTCTATGGGCCGATCAATCTGGTGGTCCCGCCGCAGACCGCGACGCGGTGGGCCGAAGCGATCCTGAATCTCCCGCACGCCGGCGACGCGTTGGCGGCAATCGCGCGCCGCACGGAAGATTCCACGCGCGATCTGCCGCTCGCCACGCGCGAGAACATCAAGCGCAAGCTCGCAGGCCTGCCGCACGCCGACCTTATGCTCGCGGTGCTTGAAGGCGAAGAGGAAGACGACACGACGCTCGGCCGGATATTCGGCGAGGAATTGCCGTCGGGGTTGGTGCAGGCGGAGTAGGGCCAGTTTAGGCGCGGTCGCTTATTTCTTGACTGTCATGGTATGAGAGAGTGGTGAATGAGCGGCCGTCCACCATCTCCGATCCGAACTTACTTACGGTAGCCGATGTGGAGCATAGCGAGACCGAAGAACGGTGGTTTTCGGCCGGTATTGCCGCCAACGGCGTGCTGCTATCGGTGGTCTATATGTGGTTAGATGTGGATTCTGCCGCGATCAAGATTCGGCTCATTTCAGCCCGCAGAGCGACGCCGCTGAGTGCCGACAATACGAGGAAGTCCTATGAATAATCGGCCTTCCGACGATGACGAGATGCCCTCTGAGATCGACTTCCGCAAAGGAGTACGCGGACTTCATCACATTCCTCCCAGCGCCAAAGTCCTGATGCCTCTCTGGATCGAGAAAAGCGTGTGGGAGTATTTCTCCAGTCGAGCGGGGCGGCGAGGCGTCGAACTGTCGGAGCTTGTGACCGAAGTGCTGAAGCGCGATATCGAGATCAACGAGGCGCTGAAATAGTCGCTGGGTCGACTGCGGCTCGCCCCCTCCCTCAAAATCCGAAATGCCGCGGATTTCGTCCGATCAGGATCGCGGCGAATACTCGCGGCACGTACTCGCGCGTTTCGCGCGGCAGCGCCTGCGAACGATACAGGTACCAGAAATTGCGTTGTTTGATGGGATCGCGCACCGTTTTGCTCACCGCCTGTTTCACCGTCAACGTGCCGCTATCGTACGCCGCCAGCGCCAGCATCACCGAGCTCCCCGTTCCGAAATCGAGGATCAGATCGCGCAGGTACTTGCACGTCGCGTAGGTCGATTTCACCAGGTCTTTACGTTCGTCCACCTGCGCGTCCACCCGCAGACCGTAGGCTTTGGCGGTCGGCCCCGTGAATTGCCATGGACCAACTGCCCCCGCCGCGCTGGCTTTATTCGCATCGAGCGAACTTTCCACCAGTGGTATGTACGCGAGGTCGACCGGCAATTCTTCCTTCCGAAGGATCTGCTGGATGGTCTGCAACTTTCCACTAGCCTGGATGAGCGCGTGCGCGATAACCGGCCGGTCGGGCCCCTGGTCCTGCTGGATGTAGTGGTTCACGCGATCGATAAAATCGGGCGGAATGCTGTAGACCTCGGCGCCGAATTCGGCCATTACGGAGCGGAGTTCGCCGGTGACAAAGTCGCTGTCACCGCGCACGCTGAGGCGATAGAGCAAGCTCTGCTGGAGAGATTCGCCCTCTTTCGAATAGTCGCCAAGCTGAGAGATCAACCGGTCGGTGTCCAGGCCTTCGCCGGCCTTCTGCAATTGCGCGTCGATCTGCCGGATATGCGTGTCGATGGCGCTCTTTTGGCGGCGGAGAGCGGTGATTTTCAGGGCCGCGAACAAAGAAACCGCTACCAGCGCTATTACCAGAGACAAGCCAACGATGCGAAACCGGCGGTGGGTTCGCCGGTGCATCTGCGCCACCGCCTGGTCCACCATGGATCGCATGATATTCATGGTTTCCCCGCCCACACCATGAAGCCGCAGGCGACGTGCGCGCGCTACCGCGGCGGAGAGTAACTTTTCGTATGGCGACTCCGTTGATTCGGTCTTGGCCGAACCGGCCAATTCCGCATGCGGCGCTTCGATGGTGCGATCGAGCACTTCGGGGGCGGCTACTTCCTCCACCAGAGAGAATTCCGGCCCCTGGCTCCCCAGCCGGATGGTCGCCGGGGCTGTGATGTTGGCCTCGCTGACACGCTCCTCGTTGACCCAAGTGCCGTTGGTGCTACCCAGGTCCCGGAGGCGGCAACAGCCGTCGTCCTTGCTGATCTCAATGTGGTACAGCGAAACCGTGGAAGCGTTATCGCCCTCCACGACGACGTGATTATCGGGAGCGCGGCCCACGCGGGTGGCGCCTTCGGAGAGCGGAAACCGGAGGCCTGCAAGTGGACCCGAGCGAGACAGCAACCAGAATTTCGCCCGCGGGTTCGCGATCGAGCATTCAGACATCGTCGCTATCCTGTGAGCACTATCGGACGTACAATTTCATGATATCGAACAGGCCTCGGGGCCTGTGTACTGCGAATCACACAGAGAAGAGGCCGGCCAGGGGGTCGGCCGCGATCGTGGGGCGGACGGGGGCGTCCGCCCCACCCAGAGTTACCTGGCCTTCGGCAGCAGCCCCTGTTCCACCAGCACAGGAGGATGCCGATGGTGAGTCGCCTGCTCGTAGGCATATGCCCACCCGAGCAGATCCCCATCCTTCCACGGCCGCGCAGAGATCTCCAGCCCGAACGGCAATCCGCTCGCATAGAACCCGCCCACCACGACGATCGCGGGGACGCCGATCGGATTCACCCAACCGGTGTCGCTGTGCGGTCCGCTGCTCAACCGGCCATCCTGCGGCATGGTCTCATCGGGCGGCGGCATCTGCGCGGCCGGATAGACGAACCCATCCAGTTGCAGCCGGTCTAATGTCCCGTTGTAAATCGCCAGGGCGTCCCGCTGCGGACCGAAGAAATTGGCTTCCGCCGCCGGGTCGGCCTCGATCCCGGGCGAGTTTGCAGCCCCCATCGTCATCATCCCCGGCAATGGCGTCCCTACAGCTTTCGCATATTCCGCCGCGGACTTGTATTCGCCTGGCCCGAAATTCTTCAGGAACGCTTCGAATCCCTCCAGGTGGTACGGGAACGTCTTGATCTTCTCGACCGCCTCCGGAAAGCTCGCCGGCAAAATGGAATCCTCGATTACCACCGTCGCCCCAGCGGCGTGCAATTCCTCGACGGCCTTCATGAAAAGCTCGCGTGTCTCCGGCCGCAGCGATTTCGCATTGAGGATGAATGCCGGCACGCCGAAGCGTTTGCCCCGGAGCGCGTCCTTCTTCAGATATCGCGTATACGGAGCCGCCTGCGCTTTCGCGGCCGACCCCGCAGTGCGAAAGTCCAGTGGATCCTCACCCGCCATCACGCCGAGCGCGATCGCGGCATCTGTGACATCGCGGGCGATCGGGCCGGTATCGTCGAGCAGCCAGTCGAGCGGGGCGATTCCGGCAATGCTCACCAATCCGCGCGTCGGCAACATACCGATCACGGCGCTGGTGGATGACGGCATGCGGATGGAGTTGCTGGTGTCGGTGCCCGTTCCCAGCAGCGCAAAATTCGCGCTCACTGCTGTCACGGCGCCGCCGGAAGAGCCGCCCGGACTGAAGCGAACGTCGTAGGCGTTGCCGGTGCGTCCGAATGCCGAGCTCCTGGTGGTGTCGCTGGCGGCGAAATCGGGCATGTTCGTCTGCCCCAGGATCACCGCGCCTGCCGCGCGAAACTTCGCCACCACGGTGGCGTCCGCAGGGGCCAACAACTCATGCCCCGGTATCACAAATCCCTTCCAGCCATCGGAAGTGGTCAGGCCTTTGATGCTGGTATTCGCCTTGATAACGATGGGGACACCCCACATCGGGCCACGTTGAAATCCGCGGCCGCCGAGCGCCGCCTCGGCATCCTCGCGAGCCGCCGCCGCCAATGCGCCCGGCGCGTCCACGGCGCAGACCGCCCCATAAATGCCGTCGTAGCGGGAAATCCGCGCGAGGTGCCATTGCACCACTTGCGTCACGGTGTAGCGATGCGCCGTGTACAGCTGTTCGAGCTGCGGGACGGTGACTTCGAGCAGATCGCGGTCGATGGACTGCGCGGGCAGGAGCGGCGGGAATGCGAGCGCAATCAGCAGGAGGCGATAGGGGCGCATTCCCTCAATTGTAGAGCAGGAAAAACACTGCACCGCTCCCTTGCGGTCGCGGCTCATTAAGCGAGCTTGATCACGCCCCAACAGCTACCGGCTGGACGTACCGGGGCGCGTGGAAAGGCTGGAAACGATACCCGATACCGAAGATCGTCTCAATGTAGTGGTCGGCGTAAGCGCCGAGTTTCTTGCGCAGACGCCGCACATGCACGTCGAGCGTGCGGGTACGGATTTCGGCGCCGTAACCCCACACCTGCATCAGCAGGGCCTCGCGCGGAATGATCTCACCAGCGTGACGCACGAGTAGCGACAGCAGGTCGTACTCTTTGCGTGTGAGCGGCATGCGCTCGTTGTCTAGAATTGCCGACTGATGGTTGTAGTCGATGACCAGATGCTCATCGCGATACGCCGGGATATTCGCCGGAACTAGTCCCAAGATCCCCTCCTCTAATAAACTCTCTTACGCATATGCTACGTATGCGCCCACGGAAGGTGATTGGGGAAGTGTAAAATGTTTGTAAAATCAGGGCACCCGGGCAGTTCGATTTCGGAGTGTCATATCGCACTTCGAATGTGACATACTATCGGATTCTTGCGACTCTATTGTGCCCCGGTACAGATACCGAAATGAGCAACTTCACCTTCAGCCGGCGGGCAGCCGTTCTAGGTGCGGCCGCGCTGCCCGTGATTCGCGTCCTTAAGGGGCAATCGAAGCCGAAATCCGTCGTGATTTCGAGCAACAATCGGGCTAACGGCGGCATCAACTGCTGCAATAAAGCCATGGAACTGATCAAGGCAGGCAAGGACACGCTGGATGCGGTAATCGCCGGCGTCAACATCGTGGAGCTCGATCCGAACGATACCAGTGTCGGTTACGGCGGTCTGCCGAATGAAGACGGCGCGGTACAACTCGATGCCAGTTGCGTGCACGGTCCGTCGCGCCGCATGGGCGCCGTGGGCGCCATCGAGGGTATCAAGACGCCTTCCAAGGTGGCCCAACTGGTGATGTCGGAGACCGACCATATGATGCTGGTGGGCGCCGGCGCACTCAAGTTCGCCAAGATCTGGGGATTCCCTGAGGAGGATCTCCTCACCGACAAGTCGCGACTGGCATACCGCATGTGGAAGCGCGAAATGCGCGATCGCAACGGGCACACATTTTGGGAATCGAATATCGATGCGCCCCCGCAGGCGGACGGCAAGCGAGGCGAACTGCCTGCGAAAATGGCCGAGCTGAAGCGGGAATTCCCGGGATATGATGACGAGACGCTGGCCTGGGCTTATGACGCGGCGCAGCATCCGCCGCACGGCACCATCAATTGCATCGCGCTTAATGAAAAGGGCGAGATGTCGGCGGTGACTACCACTAGCGGGATGGCTTTCAAAATTGCCGGCCGGTGCGGGGATTCCCCGATCGTCGGTGGCGGATTGTGGCTCGATCAGGACGTCGGCGGGGCCGGCTCCACGGGTCGAGGGGAAGAAAATTTGCGGGTCTGTGGGGCGCACACTGTGGTGGAAAACATAAGGCACGGGATGTCGCCTAAAGAGGCAATTCTCGACACCTTGAAACGTGTGTCGCGGAATTTCGATAATGACAAGAAGCGCTTGGAGGCGGTCGATTTGAATTTTTACGCCCTGAGCAAAACCGGCGAATATGCCGGCGGATCACTTTGGGGGCCATCAAAGTTCGTGGCCTCCACCAGCGACGCCGCCGGCCACGTGGAACAGTCGGTATATCTGTACGAACATTAACGAATGAAACGATTTTTTACTTGCTGCATCAGATAGCTGTAATTCTTCATTTGGGCGCCTGAGGGGTCTTTGTAATCTGAGTAACGCTGTTCTCCTACATGTCTAAAAATAGATTATTGGGTAGCGCGCTGGGACGTCACTAAAGCCATGCCTCAGATTTTTCATCGCAGCACCAACACGTATTCGCGTATCACGATCTTTGGCGCGGTTTTCTTCCTGGCTTTCTTGACCTGGGTCTTCACCGTGCTCGACCGGTCGGCTTACGCCACCCGGCAAGCCCAGGTGCGCGAACAGCCGATACCTTTCAGCCATGCCCACCATGTGGGCGCTTTGGGGATCGACTGCCGGTATTGCCACACCACCGTGGAAACGTCGAGTTTCGCCAATCTTCCGCCCACCAAGACGTGTATGAACTGTCATTCTCAAATCTGGCTCACCAGTCCTACGTTGGAGCCGGTGCGCGCCAGCTTCCGCGAGGACAAGTCAATCTCCTGGACGCGTGTGCACGATCTGCCGGACTACGTTTATTTCAATCACAGCATTCATATCAATAAGGGCGTGGGTTGCGAAACCTGCCACGGGCGGGTGGACAAAATGCCGCTCATGGCGCAGCAGAACACGTTGCAAATGGAATGGTGCCTGAACTGCCATCGCAACACGGAAAAGTACATCCGTCCGCGAGAGTTCGTCACCGCCATGGGTTACCAGCCGGCCAGCGATCAGGAAGAGATCGGGCGGCGGTTGCAGAAGGAATACAACATACAGGATGTCCGGTTGCTGACGAGTTGTTCCACGTGTCACCGATGAGTAATAACCCAGAAAACCACTTAGATCTCGCGACGGTTCGCCAACGCCTGCAAGCCACCAGCGGGCGCGAATACTGGCGCAGCCTGGAACAACTGGCGGGCACGCCGGAGTTCGAGGACCTGCTCCATCGCGAATTTCCGCGCCAAGCCATCGGCTGGAGCGAGGATGAAAATCCCGGCGAAGGACGGCGCAATTTTCTCAAGCTCATGGGCGCGTCCCTGGCGCTCGCCGGCCTCACCGGCTGCACGCGCCAGCCCACCGAGCATATCGTGCCGTACGTGCGGCAACCGGAAGAGCTGATTCCCGGGCGCCCGCTGTTTTTCGCGACGGCGGCCACGCTCGGCGGCGTCGCCAATGGAGTCCTGGTGGAGAGCCACGAAGGCCGGCCCACCAAGATGGAAGGCAACCCCGAGCATCCCGCCACCTTGGGCGCCTGCGACGTCTTCTCGCAGGCCGCGGTGCTGCAATTGTACGATCCCGACCGCGCCCAGGCGGCCACGCTGAACGGCGAAATCAGCGGTTGGGGCGATTTCTTCGGCGCGTTCCGCGGATTGCTGGCCGCGCAGAAGGGCAAGAACGGCGCCGGACTGCGAATTCTCACCGAGACCGCCACGTCGCCTACCATGGCGGCGCAATTCAAAGCCATCCAGAAGCTCTACCCAGCGGCCAAATGGCACCAGTGGGAGCCTGCCGGACCGCATAGCGCGCGCGCCGCGTCGCAGCAGGCTTTCGGCCAGCCCGTCAACACTTATTACGATTTCAGTAAGGCCGACGTCGTGGTATCGCTTGACTCGGACTTTCTTGCGTCGGGCGCCGCCAGCCTGCGTTACGCGCGCCAGTTCTCCATGCGCCGCCGCGTGAGCGCCGAAAAGACCACCATGAACCGGCTGTACGTGGCGGAGCCCATGCCTACGCCGACGGGCGCCAAGGCCGATCATCGCATGCCGCTACGCGCAGGCGACGTGGAGGAGTTCACCTGGGCGCTCGCCACCACGGTGCAAGTCGCGCAGGGCGGACCTAAGAATAACGAGAACGGCGACATCTACAAGTGGGCGGAGAAAATCGGCGCCGATCTGCTGCGCACCAAGGGCGCCAGCATCGTCATCGCGGGCGAGCACCAATCGCCCATGGTCCACGCGCTGGCCCACGCCATGAACGCGAAGTTGGGGAACGTGGGAACCACGGTTTTCTATACCGACCCCATCGAAGCCAACCCCGTGGACCAACTCGCGTCTCTCCAGGACTTGGCGAAGGATCTCGACGCCGGCGCGGTGGACGTCCTGATGATCCTTGGCGGCAACCCGGTGTTCACAGCTCCCGCCGATATGGACATGCGGGCGCGTATTCTGAAAGCCAAAACACGCGTACATCTCGGCCTCTATAGCGACGAAACTTCCGCCGCCTGCCAGTGGCACCTGCCCGAGGCGCATTTCCTGGAAACCTGGGGCGACGCGCGCGCTTTCGACGGAACGGTGACCATCCAGCAGCCACTGATTGCGCCGCTCTATCAGGGCCGGTCGGGTTACGAGATCCTGCAGGGGCTCACCGATTCGCCGGATCTGAATCCCTACGAGATCGTCCGGAATTATTGGACCACCCAACACCAGGGCGCCGATTTCGATGCCTGGTGGCGCCGCGCCGTGCATGACGGCGTGGTGGAGGGCACCGCCCTTCCCGCGAAAACCCCAGGCCTCCACGGCGACGCCCTCACCGCACATGCTGCAAAGCGCGTATTGGGCGGCAAATTCGAAGTGAACTTCCGGCCCGACCCGACAATCTACGACGGCCGCTTCGCCAACAACGGTTGGCTCCAGGAGTTGCCCAAGCCGATCACCAAGATGACCTGGGATAACGCGGTTTACGTGAGCCCGGGCGATGCCCATCGTCTGGGAGTCGAGACCGGCAGCATGGTGGAACTGGCCTATGAAGGCCGCCGCCTGCAAGCCCCCGCGCGCATCCAGCCGGGCCATGTCGATGGCTCCGTCACGCTGCATTTCGGGTACGGCCGGACGAAAGGCGGACGGTCGGCCAACGGCGCGGGCTTCAACACCTACAGCATCCGCACCACGAAAGCGCTGTGGCAGGATACCGGTCTCGACGCCAAAAAGGTTTCCGGCAGCTTCCAGTTCGCGGACACTCAAATGGAGGGTGTGCTCGATGAGGCGCGCCACATCATCCACAAGGGCACGATCGAAGAATATAAGAAGGAGCCCGACTCGGTGCACGCAGGCGCGGAAGCCCCGCCGCCGGGGCTTACTCTGTACCCCGGATTCAATTACCAGACCGACGAGCAGGGCCGGCCCAAATACGCCTGGGGCATGGCCATCGACCTGAACGCCTGTACGGGCTGCACGGCCTGCATCATTGCCTGCCAGGCGGAAAACAACATCGCCGTGGTCGGCAAAGATCAGGTGCGCCGAGGGCGGAACATGCAGTGGCTGCGCGTCGACACCTACTACACGGGCGAGGCCAACAATGCCAATCCCGAGTTTTACAACCAGCCGCTTCCCTGCATGCAGTGCGAAAACGCGCCTTGCGAGCTGGTCTGCCCGGTGCAGGCCACCAGCCATAGCGCCGAAGGCCTCAACGACATGGTGTACAACCGCTGCGTCGGTACGCGCTACTGCTCCAACAACTGCCCGTACAAAGTGCGCCGGTTCAATTTCTACCTTTATTCCGATTACGAAACGCCCAGTCTGAAACTGCTGCACAATCCCGATGTCACGGTCCGCAGCCGCGGAGTGATGGAGAAGTGCACGTACTGCGTGCAGCGCATCAACTCCGCCAAAATGGACGCCGAAAAGCAGGACCGCCGCGTGCAGGATGGCGAAATCCAAACTGCCTGCCAGGCCAGTTGTCCCACCGAGGCGATTATTTTCGGCGACATCAACGATCCCAACAGCCGCGTGTCGAAGATGAAAGCGGAGAAACGAAATTACGGCCTGCTGGAAGATATAAATACTCGCCCGCGGACCACGTATTTGGCCGCGTTGCGCAATCCGAATCCGGAGTGGGAGAGCTAATGAGTACCGCGAAAAGGCGCGACGTGGCGCAGGCTTCAGCCTGCTGGGTCGAGACTCATCTCGACCCGTCCCGCCGAGATGAGTCTCGGCGCTGCAGACAGGAGTGCCTGCGCCACATCTCAAGGGGCTAACGATGGCTGATCAAGAAATAGATCCACACGTAGCATCGAAAACAATCATCGCCCCCGGCTATACCTTCGGCACGGTTACCGACCAGATCGCCACCGTCGTCCTCACCAAGCGCACCCCGGCCTTCTGGTTCGCGGGACTCTCCGTCGGTATCGTACTGCTGCTGGTGTTCCTTTCGGCTGTGGGCCTGCTCTTTGCCAAGGGCACAGGAATCTGGGGACTGCGCACTCCAGTAATGTGGGGATTCGCCATCACGAACTTCGTGTGGTGGATCGGTATCGGCCACGCCGGCACGCTAATCTCTGCCATCCTGCTACTGCTCAACCAGCGCTGGCGCAATTCCATCAACCGCTTCGCCGAAGCGATGACGCTCTTCGCGGTGTCTTGCGCCGGCATGTTCCCCATCCTTCACCTGGGCCGCCCATGGCTGTTTTATTGGCTGTTCCCCTACCCCAACACCATGGGGGTGCAGCCGAATTTCCGCAGTCCGCTGGTGTGGGACGTTTTCGCGGTCTCCACGTACGCCACAGTGTCGCTGCTGTTCTGGTTCGTCGGCCTGATGCCCGACCTCGCCACGCTCCGCGACCGCACGCACAATCGCATCGCGCGGTTTGCCTACGGCATTCTGGCGATGGGATGGCGCGGCTCGGCCAAACACTGGAGCATTTACGAGACCGCGTCGCTGCTGCTCGCCGGACTGGCCACGCCGCTGGTGCTCTCCGTCCATACGGTAGTCAGCTTCGACTTCACCATCGCCATCGTCCCCGGGTGGCACAGCACGTTTTTCCCGCCGTACTTCGTGGCGGGCGCCATCTATTCCGGCTTCGCCATGGTGCTGGCACTGGCCATCCCCCTGCGCGCGGTTTATGGGCTCCAAGGATTGATTACCGACCGGCACCTCGAGAATTCCGCCAAGGTCATGCTGGCCACGGGATTGATCGTGGCTTATGCGTACGGCATGGAATTCTTCAGCGCCTGGTATACCACCAACGTCTACGAACACGCGGCCATCTGGAACCGCATGACCGGTCCATATAGGGTGGCCTACTGGAGCTTGATTTCCTGCAATATTCTGGCGCCGCAGGCGCTGTGGTTTAAGCGCATCCGCAGCAAGCCGGTCTTGTTGTTCATTTCTTCCATCGTGGTTCTGATCGGTATGTGGCTGGAACGCTACGTCATCATCGTCAGCAGTCTGGCCCAGGACTACCTGCCGTCTTCGTGGAGCGTCTTTCAGGCTACCCGATGGGATTGGGCAACTTACATCGGCACCATCGGACTGTTCCTGTTTCTGTTCTTCCTGTTCATCCGCCTGTTGCCCATGATTTCGATTTTTGAAGTTCGCACCCTTTTGCCGCAGGCAAAGGTGGAAGAGGAGGTGGGCAATTGAATAAGCCGGTTTACGGACTGATGGCGGAATTCGAGAACCCCACCGCCCTGGTGGCCGCGGCGCGTGCGGCGCGCGAAAAGGGTTACCGCAAGCTGGACGCGTACACGCCGTTCCCTATCGAAGAACTCACCGACGTGCTCCATCTGCACTACAACAAGCTCTCGCTGATTGTATTGATCGGCGGCATCCTGGGCGCCATCACGGGTTACCTGCTGCAGTATTACGTCACGGTGATCTACTTCCCCATCAATGTCGCGGGAAGGCCGCTGCATAGCTGGCCATCGTACATCATCATCACCTTCGAAATGACCATTCTCTTCGCCGCAATCTCCTGTGTGCTGGGATTGCTGGGATTATGCGGATTGCCGATGCCGTACCATCCGACCTTCAACGTGCCGCGATTCGCGCTGGCATCGCGCAATCGTTTCTTTCTGTGCATTGAGGCGCGGGATCCCTTGTTCGATATCAAACGTACGTGCGCGTTTCTGGAAACGCTGGAGCCGAGGGAGGTATCTGAAGTTGCTCCCTAAGCTGCAGCCAAAGCACCACTCCCTCGCGGTCGTGGCTCATAACACCCATACGCGCAGTAGTCCTATACAGAGCCGCGACCGCAAGGGAGCGGTAATCGCCCTTGCCCTCGCTCTCTTCGCCCTCGCCGGATGCCGCCAGGACATGCAGGACCAGCCCAAGTTCATCCCCTTGCGGCCCACCACCTTCTTCGACGACGGCCGCTCCGAGCGCCCCCTCATCGACGGCACCGTGGCCCGCGGCCATCTGAATGACGATGTGGCTTTCTACACCGGCATGGGGCCCGACGGCAAACCGGTCGATACGTTCCCGTTCCCCGTCACCAAAGACGTCATGGCCCGCGGCCAGCAGCGATTCGATGTCTACTGCGCTCCTTGCCACGACCGCACCGGCGACGGTAACGGCATGATCGTGCGCCGCGGCTACAAACGTCCGCCCGCCTATTGGAGCCCCGACGTGATGGCGCGCTCTAACGGGTTTATTTACGACGTGATTACCCGCGGCTTCGGCGCCATGCCCGATTATGCCGCGCAGATTGCGCCGCGCGATCGCTGGGCCATCGTGGCTTACGTCCGCGCCCTGCAGGCGAGCGAAACGGCCACCGTCAACGATGTGCCGCCAGAGGAGCGTCCCAAAATGGAGGCCGCGAAATGACGGCGCAGACAGTCGATTTTCAAATTTCGGACGAACTGCGCAGCGATCTTCGGGGCTGGCGGTCGCGTGCCCTGATTGCCGGCATCGCGGGTACGGTGCTGAGCGCGGTCGGCTTTTTCGTTTCGCCGTTTCAGTTCTACCACTCCTACCTCTGGTCGTACCTGTTCGTACTCGCCCTCACTCTCGGACCGCTCGCCTGGCTGTTGCTGCAATACCTCACCGGCGGGGCTTGGGGCATGGTGATCCGCCGCCCAAGCGAAGCTGCTTTACGCACCATGCCACTGGTGGCGCTCATGTTCCTGCCGATCGTGATCGGCATTCCGAATCTTTACGAATGGTCGCACGCCAACAAGGTCGCAGCCAGCGCCGTTCTCCAGCACAAGCACGCGTATCTCAACGTTCCCTTCTTCCTGCTGCGCGCGGCGATTTATTTCGCCGGCTGGCTGTTCCTCTCGTGGTACTACAATCGCGCCTCCCGCCGCGAAGACACCGAAGGCCACGATGCCGTCCACGGCACCATGAGTGCTCTCGCCGGCCCGGGCATCATCTTCTGGGGCTTCACCACCACGTTTATGTCCATCGATTGGATCATGTCGATCCATCCCGAGTGGTTCTCCACCATGTTCGGTCTGCTATTCATCGCAGGCCAGGGGCTCACCGGGATGGCCTTCCTCATCACCGTGATGGTGCTGCTCTCCACGCGCCGGCCGATGTCGGAAGTTCTGACCTCGCGCCACCTCCACGATCTCGGCAAGTTCCTGCTCGCCATGGTCATGGTCTGGGCCTATTTCTCGTTTTCCCAGTTCCTCATCATCTGGGCCGGGAACCTGCCGGAAGAAATTCCCTACTACCTGGTGCGCATCAATAACGGGTGGGGACTCGTGGCCCTGTTGCTCGTCGCCGGCCATTTCGCCCTGCCCTTCGCGCTCCTGCTCTCCCGCGACCTGAAGCGCAATTTCAAGCTCCTGGCGTCGATTGCTGTTTTCATTTTGTTCATGCGCCTGGTGGACCTCTATTGGGTGGTGACGCCGGAGTTCCGCCAGCAGTCGTTCGGCATCAGCTGGATGGATTTCACGGTCCCCATGGGACTGATCGGGCTCTGGCTGGCGTACTTCCTTTACCAGCTGGAGAAGCGCCCGTTGATGCCCATCAACAATCCGCACCTGGAGGAGGCTCTGCAGCATGGAAGAGAATAATAAGCATCGTCCAGGCTTCGAAGAGTCCGACGTCAACGTAGTCGCGGTCGGCAAGTTCGGCATTGCGCTGCTGCTGGTAACCATTCTGGCGATGGCGCTGCTCATCGGGGTATTCAACTATTTCAAGTCGCAGGAAGGCGGCGAAGCCGTCAGCGTCGATCCCACCAAGGTCTTCCCGGAACCGCAGCTGGAGAAGACCCCGATTCCCCACCTCAAGGAGGTGCGGGAAGCCGAAGATCAGGTCCTCAACAGCTACGGTTGGGTGGACCAGCAAAAAGGCGTGGTGCGCATTCCGATCGCGAAAGCCATGGATATGGTGGTTGCCAAGGGACTGCCGGTACGTGCTGCCGCTCCGCCTGCCGCCGAAGGCATGAGTGTGCCCACCGAAAGCGGCCTCGGCCCGAAAATGATGTTCCCCGGCGGCCCGTTGGGAGGCTCGAAATGACGTGGCGCGGACTTCAGTCTGCTGGGTCGAGACTCATCTCGACCCGTCCCGCCGAGATGAGTCTCGGCGCTGCAGGCAAGAGTGCCTGCGCCACGGTTATCTTCGCCCTCGCCGCCTTTGCCCAGCCCGGCCAGCTCGCCCCCGTGCAGCCCAGCATCGGCATGCAGGATTCCAACCTGAAGCCCGCTCTCCCCGGCGCGCTCGCGGGCGTCGGAATCGATCAAAAGCTCGACTATCAGGTGCCGCTGAATCTCCAATTCATCGATGAATCCGGCGCCACCGTCCCGCTTTCCTCGTTCTTCCACACCCGGAAGCCGGTAATCCTCGCGCTGGTCTACTACCGCTGTCCCATGCTGTGCACGCAGATTTTGAACGGCCTCGAAAGCAGCCTCAAGGCCGTCTCCTTCAACCCCGGCCAGGATTTCGAAATCGTCGCCGTCAGCTTCGACCCGAAGGATACCTGGCAGATCGCCGCCGCCAAGAAACAGACCTATCTGAAGCGCTACGGCCGCGCCAACACCGCCAACGGCTGGCACTTCCTCACCGGCGACGAGTCCAACATCAAAGCGCTCACCGATGCGGTGGGCTACCACTACAAATACGACCCGGCAACCGACCAGTTTGCGCACGCCAGCGGCATCATGATTGTCACACCCGAGGGCCGCCTCTCGCGCTATTTCTACGGCGTGGAATACGCCCCGCGCGACGTGCGTCTCGGCCTGGTGGAAGCGTCGCGGAATAAAATCGGCAGCCCCGTCGATCAGATTCTGCTGTTCTGCTACCACTACGATCCGGCCACCGGCAAATATGGGGCCCTGGTGATGCGGATGGTCCGCGTAGCCGGAGCCGGCTTCGTGTTGATCGGAGCCGCGGTTCTATTGATTGCGCTTAAGCGCGAAAAGAGGGGCAACTTCGTTCGACATGGGATCTAACATACCTCTATTTCCGGAAGCGGCCTCTGCCATCGCACCCGATGTGGACCATCTGGCGCTATTTCTGCTCGCCGTCGCAGCCTTCTTCTCGGTGGCGATTTTCGCCACGATTTTCTATTTCGCCATCCGCTATCGCCGGCGTTCGGATCGCGAATTGCCGCACGTGCAGCACGGCGGGATGCTTCTCGAGATCCTCTGGTCGGTGATTCCCTTCGCTATCACCATGGTCATGTTCACGTGGGGCGCCAGACTCTACTTCCAGGAGAGCCGTCCGCCCGACAACTCCTTACCGATTTACGTCGTTGGCAAGCAGTGGATGTGGAAGATCGAGCATATCGAGGGGCAGCGCGAAATCAACGAGCTGCACATTCCCGTAGGACGCGCGGTGAAGCTCACCATGACCTCGGAAGACGTGATCCATAGCTTCTTCGTGCCGGCGTTCCGCACCAAATCCGACGTGGTGCCGGGAAAATATTCCACCGAATGGTTCACCGCCACCAAGCCGGGCAAATACCACCTTTTCTGCGCCGAATATTGCGGCAACCGCCATTCCGGCATGATCGGCTGGGTCTACGCCATGGAACCGCAGGATTACGAAAACTGGCTCAACAGCAACCCTCCGCCCTCCACCATGGCGGAAAGCGGCGGCAAACTCTTCAACGGCATGGGCTGCCCCGCCTGCCACAAGCCCGATGGTACCGGCCGCTGCCCGAGTCTGGTGGGCCTCTACGGTTCGACGGTGCATCTCGCCGGCGGGAACACGGTAGTGGCGGACGAGGCATACATTCGCGAGTCGATCCTGGAACCGCAAGCCAAGATCGTGGCCGGATACGGAAGTCTCATGCCCACTTACAAGGGCCAGGTGACCGAGGAGGACCTGGTGCAACTGGTCGAATACATCAAGTGGCTGGGCGACAAGTCGCAAGGTAACAAACCAGCCCCCGGCACGCAGGGAGAACCGTTGACCATCCCAGAGCTGAGGGGGAAGTAAGAACATTATGATTACCACGGCAGTACACGAGCGGGAACATTACTTAAACCAAAGCTACGGAATCAAGTCGTGGCTGCTCACCAAAGACCACAAGCGGATCGCTTTGCTGTACCTGTTCACCGTGACGCTGTTCTTTTTCCTGGGCGGCGCGTTCGCGACCATGATCCGTATAGAGTTGCTTACGCCGACGGGTAACTTCGTTTCCAACGACACTTACAACAAGCTGTTCACCATGCATGGGGTGGCGATGATCTTCTTCTTCCTGATCCCGTCGATCCCCGCCACGCTCGGCAATTTCTTTCTGCCGTTGATGATCGGCGCCAAAGATCTGGCATTTCCGCGCATCAATCTGATCAGCTGGTATTTGCTGGTGATCGGCGGGCTGTTCGCGCTTTTCGCCATGCTGGCGGGCGGCGTGGACACGGGCTGGACCTTCTACACTCCCTACAGCACCACCTATTCGAACAGCTGGGTGATCGCCACCGCGCTGGGAATTTTCGTCGCCGGTTTCTCGTCGATTCTCACCGGCCTCAATTTCATCGTCACCGTGCACCGCATGCGAGCACCCGGCATGACGTGGTCGCGCATGCCTCTGTTCGTCTGGTCGATGTACGCCACCTCACTGATTCAGGTGCTGGGCACTCCGGTGCTCGCCGTAACCATCGTCCTTCTGTTTTGCGAGCGGGTCTTCCACATCGGCATCTTCGACCCCGCGCTGGGGGGCGACCCCGTGCTGTTCCAGCACCTCTTCTGGTTCTACTCTCACCCCGCCGTCTACATCATGATCCTGCCGGCCATGGGGGTCATCAGCGAGGTGGTCTCGGTATTCTCACGCAAGCCGGTATTCGGCTACCATTTCGTGGCGTACGCCAGCATGGCGATCGCCGTCCTCGGCTTCCTGGTCTGGGGCCACCACCTCTTCGTCGCCACCCAATCGGTGTATGCCGGCCTGGTGTTCTCTTTCCTCAGCTACTTCGTCGCCATCCCGTCGGCCATCAAAGTCTTTAACTGGACTGCGACCTTGTACAAGGGTTCGATATCGTTTGCCACGCCGATGCTCTACGCGTTCGGCTTCATCGGACTATTCACCATCGGCGGACTAACGGGGCTGTTCCTCGCGTCGCTGGGCTTCGACGTCCACGTGACCGACACCTACTTCGTAGTCGCCCACTTCCACTACATCATGGTGGGCGGCACCATCATGGCCTACATGGGCGGACTGCACTACTGGTGGCCCAAAATGACCGGCCGCATGTATCCCGAAGGATGGGCCAAGCTTTCGGCGCTGGTGGTATTTCTCGGCTTCAACCTGACGTTCTTCCCGCAGTTCATCCTGGGATACATGGGCATGCCGCGCCGCTATCACGTTTATCCCGAGGAATTCCAGGTCTTGCACGTGCTCTCCACCGCCGGTGCTTCCGTACTTGCCGTGGGTTATCTCATGCCGATGGTCTATTTCATCTGGTCGCTGAAATACGGCGCCATGGCCCCGGCCAATCCCTGGGGCGCTTCCGGCCTCGAGTGGAAGACTCAATCGCCGCCGCCGCTGCACAATTTCGATGAGATGCCGATTGTCACCCAGGAAGCTTACGATTACAGTTCCGTGATCGGGGAGGAGATCCAAGTTGGCTAGCGACGCTCACGTTCACGCTCACGAAGAAACTCTTGCGCTGCGCGAGCAGTTCGATACCGCCGCGCAGCAGAAGGACGCTTCCACTCTCGGAATGTGGATCTTCCTCATCACCGAAGTGATGTTCTTCGGCGGCCTGTT
>Ga0182016_10002127_pt1 | contig 23525 bp, 26 predicted proteins | sample 712S2MmetaG_FD_120491 | JGI IMG/M metagenome (GOLD analysis project Ga0182016, IMG submission 120491) | Permafrost microbial communities from Stordalen Mire, Sweden - 712S2M metaG | ecosystem: Environmental > Terrestrial > Soil > Wetlands > Permafrost | place: Sweden: Stordalen | collected... | reverse complement strand
TTTACAACAAAGAAAAGCTCCTGTCGCTCGGCGGTGAAGTTGGCGGCATCCAGAAATGGAAATTGAAACTGGACGAAGCGAAGGCGCAGGAAAATTTTCCGGTGAAGCCTTAATCAGCAATGGAACAAATCAACAACTTGGTCAGCGGCGGCGCGGTGGAAGACGTTTTCTTTTACGTCTTCGCGGCGTTGACGCTGCTGTGCGCCATTCTCGTCGTCGCGAACCCGTTCAGCCGCAATCCGGTCACGAGCGCGATGTTTCTCGTGCTGACGATCATCTCGATGTCCGGCCTGTTCCTGCTCTTGCACGCGTTCTTCCTCGCGGCGGTGCAGATTCTGGTTTACGCCGGCGCGGTCATCGTGCTGTTCATTTTCGTCATCATGTTGCTCGACTTGAAGGAAGAGCAGCGCCGCAAAATTAAATTCTTCGGCCTCGCCGCCGGTTTGGTTTCCGTCGGCATCGTTGTCAGCATATTTGTGAAGTCGCTCGCGTCCATCAAGCCCGCCGCCGCTGAGCCCACGCTCGAAGGCGAAACCTTCGCGCTTGGCAAACTTTTGTTCACGCAATACACGCTCCCGTTTGAAATCGTCTCGGTGCTGCTGCTGGTGGCGATGGTCGGCGTGATTTTGTTGAGCAAGAAAAAATTGGAATGAAAAATTGTTACATCGTTAAACCGTTGAATCGTTACATCGGCGTCGGCGCGCCGGTGCAATTCCGATTCAACGATTCAACGATTCAACGATTCAACAAAATTTAGCAATGCACGTTGGCCTCCATCATTATTTGTTCGTGAGCTTCATGCTGTTCAGCCTGGGGCTGCTCGGCGTCATCATGCGGCGCAACCTACTGGTGATTTATATGTCGCTGGAGTTGATGCTCAACGCCGCCAACCTCGCGCTCGTCTCCTTTTCGCGGTTCAACAACAAGCTCGACGGCCAGGTGCTGGTGTTTTTCATCATCACCGTGGCGGCGGCGGAAGTGGCGGTCGGCCTCGCGCTGATCGTGGCGCTCTACCGCAAACGCCAGTCCGCGCACGTCGAAGATCTGACCTCGATGAAACTCTGACGGATGAAATACGAAAATTTACCTTGGCTGATTTTGTTCCTGCCGCTGTTGTCAGTGGTGGTGATAACGCTTTTTACATTGCGGAGCAAAACCGTCAGCAGCCTCATCTCCATCGGCGCGGTGGTCGCTGGTTTTGTGATGACGCTATTGTTCATCAATGCCAACGGTTTTCAATTCAGCGGTGAAACCTCCACGAACTGGCTTTCCATCGGTGAACTGCAAATTGACTTTGGCCTGAAACTCGACGCCTTGAGCATGATGATGCTTTTGGTCGTAACCGGCGTCGGCGGCGCGATCCATATTTATTCCTTCGGCTACATGCACGAAGACCGCAGCATGGCGCGCTTCTTTGCGTTCATGAGTTTGTTCACCTTTTCGATGCTCGGCATCGTGCTCGCGAACAATTTCCTGACGATGTTCATTTTCTGGGAACTCGTCGGTGTGTCCAGCTACCTGCTCATCGGTTTCTGGTTTGAAAAACCCAGCGCCGGCGACGCCGCGAAAAAAGCCTTCATCACCAACCGTCTCGGCGACTTCGGATTTCTTACCGGTGTTCTGGTGGTTTGGGGCTTGCTGGGTTCGCTAAGTTTTTCCACGTTGCAATCCACGCTCGCGGCCAATCCCGCGCTGCTCGGCGCGAGCGCGACGCTCGCCGGCCTGCTGATTTTCTGCGGCGCAATGGGCAAGTCAGCGCAATTCCCGCTGCATGTCTGGTTGCCCGACGCGATGGAAGGCCCGACGCCCGTGTCCGCCTTGATCCACGCCGCGACGATGGTGGCCGCCGGCGTTTATATGCTTTGCCGCACGCTGTTTTTGTTCAACGCCGACGCGCTTCACGTCATTTCCTACATCGGCGGTTTCACCGCGCTGCTCGCGGCGCTCATTGCCATTCAGCAAAACGACATCAAGCGCATCATCGCCTACTCCACGCTCTCGCAACTCGGCTACATGGTGATGACGGTCGGTTTGAACGGCCCGACACCGGCGATGTTTCACCTCACCACACACGCGTTTTTCAAGGCGCTGCTGTTCTTGGCTGCCGGCTCCGTAATCATCGGCATGCACCACGAGCAGGACATCTGGCAAATGGGCAACCTGCGCAAAAAAATGCCCGTCACGTTCCTGACCTTCACCATCGGCACGCTGGCGTTGTGCGGTGTCCCGCCGTTCAGCGGTTTCTATTCCAAGGATGCGATTCTCGCGCAGGCGTTGGCGCAGAAAAGTTATCTACTCTTCGGTGTCGGAGTTTTTGTGGCCGCGCTGACGACGTTTTACACGTTCCGTTTGTTCTTCGTCGTTTTCTTCGGCAAGGAAAAATCCAAGGCCGCCTCGCACGCGCACGAATCGCCGCTGGTGATGACGCTCCCGCTGATTGCGCTCGCAGTATTCTCCTTCGCCGGTGGTTTCATCGGCATCACGAACAACTACGGCTCGCAATTCGCTGCGGATCACGAGACGCTTTCTGTGTTTCAGCAATTTGCGGAGCCGTTTCATAACCTTTTCCCGATGCTCTGTGGCCTTGGCGCGGTGGCTGTGGGTTTTGTGCTGGCACTTTCGCTCTACAATAATGCCGCCACCGATCCGCTGCCCGCCAAGCTCGGCGGCCTGGCGACGGCGATGAAGAACAAATTTTATTTCGATGAACTTTACGAGGCCACGTTCATCCGTGCGCATGATTTCCTCGCGGCGGTGGCGGACTGGATTGACCGCTGGATTTTGGAAGGCGCAATCATCGGCGCGATCCGCGGCGGCACGGATTTGAGCGGACGCGCGTTGCGTCTGGCGCAGACCGGCAACCTCCAGACCTACGCCTTCCTGTTCGTGCTCGGCGTGGCGCTGTTGCTCTATTTCGTTTTGGGAAAATAAATGACGACATCCATTTTAACATACATTGCAGGTTGGCCGCTGCTGGCGGCGTTGGCGCTCGTCGTCGTGCCGCGCAATTACCGCGTCATCATCCGCGCCATCGCGGTACTAGCCACGCTCATCTCGGCGGTGCTGGCGGTGAAGATGTTTTGCCAATACGCCGGTGCGCCGGTGGATGCGGACGGCTATCGTTTCGTGCAGCAGATTCCCTGGGTCGAGTCGCTCGGCATCAGCTATCACGTCGGCGTGGACGGCATCAACGTGGGCCTGATTTTGATGGGTGCAATCGTCGCCTTCGCCGCCGCGCTTTGCTCGTGGGAAATCCAGACGCGCGAAAAGGAATTTTACATCCTGCTGCTCGTGATGACCGGAGGCATCCTCGGCGCATTCGCGTCGCTGGACTTGTTCTTCTTCTATTTTCTGCACGAACTCGCGCTGGTGCCGACATTCATCATGATCGGCGTCTGGGGCCGCGGCGAAAAAAAGAACTACGCGACCTTCCAGATCACACTGTATTTAAGTATCGGCGCGCTCATCGCGCTCATCGGCCTCATCGCGCTTTACCTGCAATCCGGCGCAAACACCTTCGACATCCCGAAAATCATCGAACACGCCAAAACCAATCCGCTCGCGGTCAACGCGCAGAATTTCATCTTCCCGCTGCTGCTGTTCGGATTTGGCATTCTGGTTTCGCTCTGGCCGTTCCATTCGTGGGCACCGCTGGGTTATGGCGTCGCACCGTCACCGACCGCCATGCTGCACGCCGGCGTGCTGAAAAAATTTGGTCTCTACGGCTTGATCCGCATCGCGCTGCCACTGCTGCCGCAGGCCGCGCAAAGCTGGGCGCACGTCATCGCGTGGCTCTGCGTCGGCAACATTTTGTATGTCGGCTGGGTGGCGATGCGCCAGAAAAATTTCAATCTGCTCATCGGTAATTCCAGCGTGGCGCACATGGGTTTCATCTTCCTCGGCATCGCCAGCCTGAACCTCATCGGCGTGACCGGCGCGGTGCTGATCATGATTGCGCATGGTTTCCTCGCGGCGCTGACGTTCGGGTTGAGCGGCTACATTTACCAACAGACCGGCACGCTTCAAATCAGCGAACTCGGCGGACTCTGCCGCAAGCTGCCCTTCATCGGCACGGCGCTCTTGATGGCCGCGATGGCCGGCTGTGGTCTGCCTGGCTTCGCAAATTTCGTCGGTGAAGCCACGGTGTTCTTCGGCGCGTGGAAAATGTTCCCGGCCATCACGGTCATCGCGCTGTGGGGCGCGCTGGTCATCGGCGGTGTTTACATGACGCGCGCGATTCGCAATGTGCTGCACGGGCCGCTGCCGGAAAAATGGAATTCCCTTGCCGACGCCTCGAACGCCTGGCGCAAGCTGCCTTACGCGCTGCTGCTCGCGAGCCTGCTGGTGTTTGGCTTCTGGCCAAAACTGCTGACCGAAAAAATCAATCACGACGCGGAAATTGTTGTTTCAAGTTACAAGTTGCAGGTTGCAAGTTTCCCGTCACCGGACGTGAAACCGGAAACGGATTCAATCGGCAATCAGCAACTGGCAATCGAAAATAAATGAATTCCTCCCTGATTATGCTGGAAATTTCGGTGATCGGCCTCGGCTTGGTGCTGATGCTGGCGGACCTGTTTGTGCCCGCCGAGCGCCGCCGTTTTATCGGCTACGCGGCCATTGCGGCGCTGGGCGTGCTGCTGGTCACGAGCTTGAGTGGCAATGGCAGTTGCGGTCAGTTCGGCACGGCTTTCGGCGGCATGTTTGTCAACGACGCGCTATCGCTGTTCTTCAAACAATTATTCATCGTCGCGGCGATGCTGGTCTTGTTCATGGCCGCAGAATTTTCCGACAAACTCGCGGAAGGCAGCGTGGCGGAATATTATTCACTCATCCTATTTGCGCTCGCCGGCATGTTGTTCGCTGCGTCTTCGAATGACTTCACGATGCTGTTCGTCTCCATCGAACTCATCACGATCACATTTTACGTCCTTGTCAGTTTTCAGCGCAGCAAGCTCCAGTCGCTTGAAGCCGGCGTGAAATATCTGATTCTCGGCGCGCTGTCCTCATCGTTCATGGTGTTCGGCATCGCGCTGATCTGGGGAACAACCGGTGAACTCAACTTCACCAAGCTTGCCGCCGTCGCACCGCAGTTTGCCGACAGCCAAATCTTTTTGCTCGGCGTGCTGCTGGTTTTGGTTGGGCTGGGATTCAAGATCGCCGCGTTCCCGTTTCAAATCTGGGCACCGGACGTTTATCAAGGCGCGCCAACGCCGACGACCGCGTTTCTCGCCATCGGCTCCAAGGCCGCCGGATTTGTTCTGCTGCTGCGCGTGCTGTTCACCGCCGTGCCAAGCGTCACGCATTCCCACACGTTCGCAAACCTGCTTATCGTCATTTCCGGCATCACGATTCTTTACGGCAATCTTTGCGCCATTCCGCAGCGTAATCTCAAGCGCCTGCTCGGCTATTCCAGCATCGCGCACGCCGGCTATCTGCTGTTGGGCGTGGCGGCGTTGAGCGCGAGCGGACAGTCGGCGCTGATGTATTATCTCGCCGGTTATGTGTTCACGGTGATGGCGGCATTTTTCGTCATCACGCTGGTGATGCGGCAACTGGCGACGGAAGACATTTCCGGCCTCGCCGGTTTGAACCAGCGTTCGCCGTTGCTGGCCGCCACGCTGACCATCGCGATGGTTTCGCTGGCCGGCATTCCGCCGCTCGCGGGTTTCTTCGGCAAATTCCTGCTGTTTAAAGCGGTGATCGAAGCCGCACAACTCACGCACAATCACGGCTACTATTGCCTCGCCTTTACCACATTGATCGGCGTGGTCATCTCGCTCTACTATTATTTCGGCGTCATCCGCGCGATTTACTGGAGCAAAGATCCGGCGGATTTGTCGCCGATTGAATTGTCCGCGCCGGCCAAAGCTTCCATCTGGGTCTGCCTCGCGGGCATTTTCTGGATTGGCTTGTTTCCAAACACCGTTTTGAACATCACCAACCTCGCGGCGGCGGCGTTGGGAAAATAATTTCTCTGCCAACGAAAAACGCGCCGACATTTTCTGCCGGCGCGTTTTGGTTTTCCGCTTGAATTCCGCTTACACCGTCCGCATCTGCACGGCGTCCACGATTTCGGTGCCGACGGAGATCGCGCCGATGATGACCACGGTGTCACCGGGGCTCAACCGGCCGAGTTCCAGCAGTTTCTTCAGGCCGTTTTCAATCGTGTTCTGCGGCTGGATGAAATCAAACTCCATGACGAAGGACGAGACGCCCCAGCTCAAGGTCAGTTCGTTCGCCGACCGCTCATTGTCGCACATGGCGTAGATGGGCGAATAGCGCGGGCGCATCCAGCCGGCGTAGCGCGCCATGTGGCCGTGGCGGGTGTAGGAGATGATTGCGGCCGCCTTCAGCTCGTTGGCCATGACGACGGCGCTTTTGACGAGTTTCTGCCGGGCGTTGGTCAGTTCCGCCGCCTCGTGGAATTGCGCGCTGCCGCTGCGCTCGATGCGCGTGGCGATCTTGTCGAACACCTCGATGCACTTGAGCGGATATTTGCCGACGGTGGTTTCGCCGCTCAACATGATGGCGTCGGACTCCTCGAAAATCGCGTTGGCCACGTCCGTCACCTCGGCGCGCGTGGGCATCGGCGAGGTGATCATGCTTTCGAGCATATGCGTGGCCACGATGACCGGGCGACCGATGCGCAAACACATTTTGACGATGCGGCGCTGGACGATGGGCAGATCAAAATACGGGATTTCAATGCCGAGATCGCCGCGGGCGACCATGATGCCGTCCGCCTCGCGCACGATGGATTCCAAGTTGGCCACGGCTTGCTGGTCTTCGATCTTGGCGATGACAAACGGTGCGGGCTTGCCTTCCTCGAACATTTCGCGGAGCTGCAGCAGGTCGCGGGCTTCGCGCACAAACGACAGCGCGATGAAATCCACGCCGAGTTCCAAACCGAGCTTCACGTCCTTGATGTCTTTGGCGGTGAGCGCAGGCAGGCTGACCTTGACGCCGGGCAGGTTGATGTGGCGGCGGCTGCCGAGCTTGCCGGCGGTGAGCACCTCGCATTCCACCTTGTTGCCGTGCTTGGCGAGCACCTTCATCTCGATCGCGCCGTTGTCCATGAGCACCACGTCGCCGACGCTGATGTCGTTGATGAAATTCTCGTAGTTCACGTCCACGGAATGTTCTTCCTCGGACTTCTCGCCGCGCACGGTGAGGGTGAACTTCTGGCCGGGCTGCAAGTCCAGCGGCACGCTCAGGTCGCCGGTGCGGATGGCCGGTCCCTGCGTGTCCATGAGGATGCCGGTGTGGCGGACGCGCTTGACGGACTCGGCGCGGATGTCCGCAAACACGCGACGCACCCAGTCATGCGGTGCGTGCGACATGTTCAGGCGGAAGACATTCACGCCCGCGTCCATCAGCTTGCCGATCATCTCGGCGGAATCGGTGGCGGGGCCGAGGGTTGAAACTATTTTGGTGCGGCGAACGGTTCCTCGTTGCATGGCGGCAGGATAAATCATCACGAGGCGCGATTAAAAGTATTTATTCCCCAAATTCACACCGGTGAAAAATCAAAACGGGCTTGCCACGCGCGGAGCCGGCGGGCATACTTTGCCCGCAACATTTAACTAAAAATAATTTTATATTTTATGGCAGACGCAGCAAACAAATACACCGAAAACGCCGCTGGAAAATTCTACGTGGACAACCAATGCATTGATTGTGACCTGTGCCGCGAGACGGCGCCGGACAATTTCAAGCGCAACGAGGACGGCGGCTACTCCTACGTTTACAAGCAACCCGCCTCGCCGGACGAAGAAGCCCGCTGCAAGGAAGCCAAGGAAGGCTGCCCGGTTGAAGCCATCGGCGATAACGGCTGATTTTCACCCTCCATTTTCAAGTCAACCCCGCTGGAATTTTCCGGCGGGGTTTTTGCTTGGGATGAAGTGGTGGAAACGAACGTCAAAAACTGACTCACCGTTGAAGCGAACCGGGACGGCGGCTGGCTCCAGCGACCGCTTAGCCAGATAAATGCGGCGTTGTTCAGCTCAATTTTTACGGCAGAGAAACACGCCTTCTTCCCAGGACCGGCTGATCCATTCACGGGAAACTTCCAGACCATGTTTTCCGAGCATTTTGCGAACGAGCGCCGGCGTGTAGCGATAGGAGAAAAACAGCCGGATGGATTCGCCGTGCCGAAAATCAAACCGCTCGGATTCAATGGCAATCCTCGCGGCGCGGTTGAAAATAAAATGCGCGGCAATCCGCTTTAAGCCGCCAACTCCGTTTTCAATTTTGAACTGCAGCTTGCCGTCGTCGTGCGCGATGCCGAGGTCGAGCAAAAATGTCAGCAGCCAGTCGCGCGTCGGCGCATTGTCGTATTGCGGCAAAACGGTTTTCAGGCCGGCGGCGTAATTTTTCCCCGGCGCAAGGTTGGCGCTGAACAACAGGTAATCCTGCGGCCGGATCAATAATGCGAGTTTTGGCAGAATTATCTGCGGCTCGAAATTCGGAATCATGCCAAAAAAAGTGACAAGTGACGGGTGACGAGTGACAAGTGCAGCTGACAAATCATCCGTTGAAGTCAGGTCGCAGACGAACGGAAAACAATTTTTTGTCGGCACAACCGCCAACGCCGCCTGGCGTGCGACGAGAACCATCGCAGTGCTGACGTCGCATGGAGTGTAAGAAATTTCCTTGCCGCCGGCTTTCAGCAGTTTCAACAGCCGGGTATCTTTTTGTCCGCCGCCGCAGCCGAGGCCGATGAGATGAACACGCTTCGAGTTGATTTTGCCAGCGGCTTCGGCGAAGGCACGATCATAGGTCGCCGCGCAATCCACGTCGTGGCGCGACGGCGAATAAATTTGATGCAGCGCGAGCCATTTCTGCGTCTGTTTGACGCTGTCGTAGTGAAACTTGTGGTTGATCTTTCGTGTGCGGAGCGACACAAACAAATCGCGCCGGACATTTTCGGGAAACTGGCTTTCGTGGATTGAAATGTTTGCCGTTTTCACTTTTGCGGGAAAATCTGGTAGAGCAGCAGATAAACCACCACGCCGGTCACGGAGACATACATCCACAGCGGCCACGTCCAGCGCGCAATTTTTTTATGCAGTTCAAACCGCTCCGTTTTTGCGCGCCAGAGCGTAATGAGAATCATCGGCACGATGACGACAGCGAGAACGGTGTGCGTGAGCAAAATCACCAGGTAAACCGGACGAAACCACTGCGGCTCCAAAAACCGCGTCGGTCCGCGATGCAAGGCGTAGGCGAGATAGCCGTGATAAGCCAGGTAACAGCCTAGAAAAATAATCGAGGTAACGAACGCCGAAATCATGCAGTTGCGGTGGGCGATTTTGTTGCCGCGCTTGATGAAGATAAATCCTGCGGTCAGGAAAACCGCGCTCAAGCCGTTGAGACTGGCGTTGACAGCGGGCAGATCGAGGATGGTCATGGCTCGTTTTCCAGTTGCCGGACGGTCTTGAGCAGGCGCGCTTCCACCACGTTCGTCCAGTCCACGCCGTCGCCACCGGTTTCAAAACTGCCGCGCAACTGCGCGTGCTTGTCCACCACCACAAAAATCGTCGTGTGGATGAACAAATCCGCGTCGTCCTTGCGGTCTTCCGGCTTCACCGGCACGGCGCTCAACTTCAAACTGTCGCTGGCCAGCGCGGCGATCTCCTTTTTGGTGCCGGTGAGAAACGTCCAGCGGTTGAAGTCCGCGTTGAAGTGTTCGCCGTATTTTTTCAGCACGACGGGCGAATCAAAATCCGGGTCGGTGGTGAGCGTGACGAGCCGGGCGCTGCTGTCCGGCGGCAAAAGATTTTGCAGCGACCGCATCTGGACGGTCATGCGCGGACACGGCCCGGCGCAGCGCGTGAAAATAATGTCCGCCACCCAGACGTGGTTCGTGAAATCCGCAAGCGTGGTCAGTTTGCCGTCCTGGTTGATCAGCGTGAAATCCGCGACCGGGCCGATGACGGGGAGCCGTGGCCGGATCATCTGCCGGCTGATCTGCACAAACCACATTGCGAACGCCAGCGCCAGCAGGCCGAACAACAACAAAAACCCGATCCAGATGGTGCGGGGTGGCCGCAGCGGATTGTCCGTCATAACGTCGAAAGATTATGCACCGAAGAAAATTTGGCGCAAGCGAACGCGCGTCAGAAAATTCGGAGCGCCGGGCAATGCCCGGCGCTCCGGTCACAAATGAGGCTATTCAAAGCTCGTGGGCGCGGCGGAAGCGGACTTGGACTTCAGCCATGCATCAAAGTCGGCCTGGCTTTGCACGATGACAAAGCCGCCGGCCATCGCGGCGTGGCCGTTGCCGCAGAGCTGCGCGCATTCAATCTGGTAGCGGCCAATCTTCGTGGGCGTGAACGTCAGGGGAATGCGCAGGCCGGGAATCGCGTCCTGCGTGATGCGCATGGCGACGAGTTTCAGCGAATGAATCACGTCCTTGGAGCTCAAATAAATCAGCACGGGCTTGTTGACGACCACATGGATTTCGTTCAGCACCTGCACGTCGTCCTTGCCGGCGGCATCGGCGGGATCCACGCCAAAGACGTTGTCGCTGGTGATGAGTTTCATATCCTGCCGGCCGAATTTGCCGTCGAGCCCGGGATAGCGGGCGTTCCACGCGAACTGCTGCGCCATGATTTGCACGACGGTGGAGTCCTCGGGCTTCGGGAACCGCTGCACGTTTTTCGCCCAGAGTGGAATGGCGATGCCGATGAGCAGGACCGCCTCGATCAGCACCACGGCGATTTCAGAATATTTGGGCAGATAGCTCGTGGAGCCGGCATAATCGGCCTTGGGATGGCGCGCGGCGTTGAACCGCCAGAGCACATAACCGAAATAAATAATCCAGCCGACGAACAGCGCGAGCATCAGCCAGTGGAGATAAACCATGAGGTCGTCCACAGCCTGACCGTTGGCCGAGGCAAGTTCGGGCAGGCCGAGGATTTTATGGGCAAACCAATCTTTCATACTTTTTGAGCTTCGGGGGAATTCTTTTGTTCAGCCGCCGCAGTGAGCGCCTCGCTCCTGCGGATGGCGTAAATCAGAAAGGTCAGGAAAGCGCCCAGCACCGTCGCGACGATGGCGCCGAGCGTGAGGATGGCCCAGTTCATGCCGTCGGCCATCGGCGAATCAATGTTGCCGCCGTAGCACGCGGCGCAGGCGAAAGTTTTCGCCGGCGCGAACGCGGCGAGCGCAAGAAATAAAATGGTGCGGAGTGATTTCACAGGTAGCCGACGTTTTTCAGTTTCTTCAAAAAATAAACCCCATAGACGATCACCAAAACGGCGGCGACAATTCCCGCCGCGCCCCAAAGCACGCTGCCCGCCTGAAACGCCCACGCCGCGCAGCCGAGCGACAGCGCGGTGAGCAGCGTCACAAAAATGAGATGAACGGCTTTGAGTGACATAAGGTTTCTAGTGCGTGGCGGTGCCGGGCGGAAAACCGTTCGTGGCCCAGACGGTCAGGCCCATCAGGCCGATGAAAAAGAACACGGTGAAGGCGAGCACGGTGTAGACGAGTTTTTTCTCGGACAGCAGGTGCATCAGGTAGCCGGCGACGAGAAACGCGTTCACCACCGCGATGGCGAGGATGAGCGCAACCTTCAGCGTCCAGCCTTCGCCGATATGCGAGAACGACGTGGCGATCATCGCCGAGGTGGTGCAGACGACGACGAGAAACACGACCGCGCAGAGGCGGATGTAACTTTTCAGGCAAACGGGCTTTTCGGATTCGCTCATAACAATCATCAGGTCAAATAAAGCACAGGAAACAGAAAAATCCAGACCAAGTCCACGAAATGCCAGAACAGGCCGGAAACCTCGATCCGGTTGGTGAAGCGTTCGGGGTCGGTCTTCCACATTGCGCCGCCGAAGGCCCAGAAGTAAAAGATGACGAGCGTGCCGCCAAGAATGTGCAGCGCGTGCAGGCCGGTCAACGTGAAATAAATCGCGGTGAAGGTGTTATGCTTCGGCCCGTAATTTTCCATCTTCTTGATGTCGGCGGCGGCGACGGTGATTTCTGCGGGCTTCTCGGCCGGTATCGCGCGCAAATCCATCAGTTCCTTTTCGTCTTCAACGATCCGGCCGTGCAGCGTGACCGTGCCGGTTTTTTTCGCAAGATCGAAGTCGGCGGATTTTTCCACGAGATGTCCGTCGGCGAATTTGCCGTTGGTCAACTGGACTTCGTAATGAATCAGCTTGTCATGGTATTCGTAGGATTTGATTCCCAAAAACGTCAGCGCCAGCAAAATGGTGCAGGCGTGGAAAAATTTGAACTTGCCGAAGTCGCGCACCTTGCACGCGGCCCACGCGAGCAGCGTGGTGATGGCCGAGAGCGCGAGCAGCAGTGTGTTGACGGTGCCGAGCGTGACGTTGAGCCAGCCGTGCGGCCACATGCCCGGTTCCGCGCCGACGCGCAGCAAAATGTAGGCGGAGAAAAGTCCGCCGAAGAGCATCACTTCCGACGCGAGGAACAGCCAGATGCCGAGCTTGGCATTGTAAAGGCCGGTGTCCGGCCGGATCTGAATGGTGTAGGGAATTTCCATGAAAATTTTAGTGATGGGTGCCGGGCGTGATCGGCGCGGCGGAACTTTCCGGTTCGTCCTGTGGCGTGAAATCCGTGGCGTGGCCGGGCGCGCTGTATTCGTAAGGCCCGCGGACGACGATTGGTTCGTGCGCGAAGTTGCCGTGCGGCGGCGGCGTGGGCGTCTGCCAGTCGAGCGTGGTCGCGCCCCAGGGATTGTCGCTATTCACTTTTTCGCCGTGACTGATGCTCCAAAATAAATTAATAATGAAGGGAATTTGCGCAATGCCTAGCGCGATGGCCGCCCAGAGAATCCAGGTGTTGAGCTGCATCACGGTGCCGGGCAGCGCGTCAATGGCGTTCGGCACGCGCGCGGCGGAGTAGTTCACCGCGCCGTCGCTCATGCGGCGCAACATGCCTTTGATGCCCTGCGCGAACATCGGCATGAACACGATGTTCATGAACGTGAACGAGCACCAGAAATGGACGCGGCCCCAGAATTCATTCATCCGCCGCCCGGTCATTTTTGGAAACCAGAAATACACGCCGGCGAACAGCGCGAAAATCGTCCCCGGTGCGACGACATAATGAAAGTGCGCGATGATGTAATAGGTGTCGTGCAGATACAAATCGCTCGCGGCGAGGCCGAGCGGCAAACCGGTGAGCCCGCCGATGCCGAACATCGGCAGGAAGCCGAGCGCGAACAGCATCGGCGTGTTGATGCGGATGGAGCCGCCCCACAGCGACAGAAACATGCACGTCAAAATGATCACGGACGGAATCGAAATGATCATCGTCGTCGTCTGGAAGAACGTTGCGATTTTCTGGCCCATGCCGGTCATATACATGTGGTGCGCCCAGACGATGAACGACAGGAAGCCGACGAACAGCGCCGAATACACCAGCGATTTGTAGCCCCACAGCGGCTTGCGCGTGTTGTTGGCGATGACTTCGGCGACAATGCCCATCGCCGGCAAAATCAAAACGTAAACTTCCGGATGGCCGAGGAACCAGAACAAATGCTGCCACAGCAACGGGCTGCCGCCACCGCTGCGGTCGGCAAGCTGGCCGCCGATGGCGAGTCCGGTTGGCAGGAAGAAACTCGTGTGCGCGACGTTGTCCATCAACTGCAAAACGCCGGCGGCTTCCAGCGGCGGAAAGGCGAGCAGCAAAATGAACGCGGTCACGAATTGCGCCCACACAAAAAACGGCATCCGCATCCACGTCATGCCTGGCGCGCGAAGCTGGATGATCGTGGCGATAAAATTCACTGCGCCGAGCAACGACGAAGTGATGAGCAGCACCATGCCGACGAGCCAGAAGGCCTGGCCGTTCGTGGGAATCGTCGTGGCCAGCGGCGAATAGGAAGTCCAGCCTGCCTGCGCCGCGCCGCCGGGAATGAAAAAGCTTACGAGCATCACCACGCCGCCGAGGAAAAATGCGTGGAAGCTCGCCATGTTGATGCGCGGAAAACACATGTCCGGCGCACCGATCATCAGCGGCACGACGTAGTTGCCGAACGCCGCGAACGCCAGCGGCACCACGCCGAGGAACACCATGATGGTGCCGTGCATCGCGCCGAAGGAGTTGTAAAGGTCCGGCGAAATCGCGCCGCCCGCCGCCGGCTGGCCGAGGATTTTTTCGAGCAAATGTCCGATCAACGGCACCGGCACGCCCGGATGCGCGATCTGCCATCGCATCAGCATCATCAGACAAAATCCGAATTGCATGAAACAGAGCGCCACGAAGCCGTATTGGATGCCGATGGTTTTGTGGTCGGTGGAGAAAATGTATTTGCTCCAAAAGCCCGGCTCGTGATGCTCGTGGTGACCGTGATCGTCGTGTCCATGCGTGGCGGCGGCCTCGCGGAACGGCGGAAATTGTTGAACGAATGTTTCCATGTTATTTGACTTTGTCCCAGACCATCAACACCAGCAGCAGCGGCAGATAAATGATGGACGCGAAAAACAACTGCCGCGCGCGTGCCAGCGTGAGTTGACGCGAAAACTGGATCGCGCACCACAAAAATCCCGCGCTCAAAACCAGCGCGCCGGCAAGATACGTCGTGCCCGCCATTTTGAAAACGAACGGACACAGGCTGACCGCCAGCAGGGCGAGCGTGTTGCTCACGGATTGTTGCGCCGTGCGGCTGCCGTCGGGGTCAATGCCCGGCAACATCTGGAAACCGGCCTTGGCGTATTCATCCCGGTAAATCCAGGCAATCGCGAAGAAATGCGGCAGTTGCCAGAAAAACAAAATCGCAAAAAGCGCCCAGCCTTCGCCGGTCAATTCGCCGCGCGCTGCCGTCCAGCCCATGAGCGGCGGCATTGCGCCAGGCACCGCGCCGATGACCGTGTTCAGCCACGTCACCCGCTTCAGCGGCGTGTAAATGAAAAGATAGCTGACGAGCGTGACCGCGCCGATGACGCTGGTGAGAAAATTCACCGCGAGCGCGAGATAAACCAGGCCGGCAACGGAACACACACCGCCAAAGATTGCGACGGTCGTCGGCTGCAACCGGCCGGACGGCAGCGGACGATCCTGGGTGCGCTGCATCTTGGCGTCATATTCGCGTTCCAAAAGCTGGTTCAACGCCGACGCGCCGGACGCGAGCAGGGCCGTGGCGGCGAGCGCGTTGAACATCAGCATCACATTCATCGCGCCGCGCGCGCCCAGATAAAATCCGACCAGCGTCGTCAGCAGCACGAGTGTGGTGAGCCGCGCCTTGACCAGGTCGGCGAAAACCGCCGTCCAGCCTTTTTCGGCAATGATATTTTGGTTGAGAGCTTCCGCTGATGATTTCATCTCTTGTTTATTGCGCTTAAAAACCGCGCCTAATTCATCCTATTTTGCCCTGTCAGGACAATTTCTGTCAATGTTGTTTGATGAGGGATGGGGCATGTTTTTCGCAAAATCATCCGGCCAGACGCGTGCGCCGCGCGGCCACCAGCCACCAGACCGCGCCGGTGAGGAGCGCAAGCGCGCCGACCATGACGTGCGCGGTGGTTACGTCGGCGGCCTTGTTTGACAGCACCGTCGCCGCGCCGAGGCCGATCTGCATGGCCAGCAGCGCCAGCCAGAACCAGGAAAATTTTGCGAGCCAGTCGCCGCCGCCGAGTTTTTTCCGCGCCAGAAACGGCAGCACAGCCACGCCGAGAAAAATGACATAGGCGACGAGCCGGTGGATCATCTGCAAATTCACTTGGAACGCGGTGATGGGTTTGCCAATCAAACCAGCCGGCCGGTGCTCGTTGTAATCGGCGATGGCTTCCGGCGACGTGTCCGGCCAGATTTTTCCGTGCGCGGTCGGGAAATCCCAGATTGCCAGCCCGGCGTGCTGGTGGCGGATGGTCGCCGCGATCAGCAACTGGGCGAAAATCAAAAGCGTCAGGTAAAGCACATGGCTGCGCAGTCCGCGCGGCACGGAAATTTGTTTTTTGGTTTCCGCCTCCAGCCACCAGCGGCTGGTGAAAATGGCGATGCTGGTCGTCAGCACGAGAAATACCTGCGCGACCGCGCCATGCGGCACGCCGAGCCAGTCGAGGTTCCAGCGCACGCGCAGGCCGCCGAGGATGCCCTGTGCGATGACGAGCAGAAACGACCCTATGCCGAGCCAGTGCAGCCACGGGCGCGAGTCTTTGGCCCAAAGCCACACGGCGAGGATGGTCGTCAAAAATCCGACCGCCGATGCCAGCAGCCGGTGCGAATGCTCGTAAAAAATTCCGCCGATCCACTTGTCGAGCGGAAACACAAACATGTTGTAGCCGTAGGTCGTCGGCCAGTCGGGCACGGACATGCCGGCTTCGTGGCTCGTCACTAGGCCGCCGAGGCCGATGAGCAGGAACGTGATGAACGCCGTCAGCACGGCAAACCAGAACAGCGCGGGTTGGTAGCGGGAATTCATTAAAATAAAAACGACCGCCGCGCGGGGCGGCGGTCGTGGCGCAGCGCAAAATTATTTCGCCTCGAACGTGAAATCCACGGTCACGTCGGCATCCTTGACCTCGACGTCCTGCGTCTGTTTGCCGAGCTTGCGGTGCGCGGCTTCGACGGTGTATTTGCCGGCCGGCACGTTTTTAATGGTGAACTTGCCGTCCTTGTCGCTCACGCAAAAATACGGGCTGTCAAACACGCTTACCCAGGCAAACATCCACGGATGCACGTCGCACTGGAATTTCAGGAACGGCTCCGGCTTCGCGAAAGTGTAGGTCAAGTCTGCGGCACCAGGCATCTGCACGTCGTTGGATTCCTTGTTGCCGTCCGCCGTCGGCTTGGAATGGACGTTGTGGACGCATTGATCGGAATTCTTCACCACGATCTTCTGGCCGGTCTGCACCGCGATGATCTGCGGCGTGTAGAGGCAGCCCTTCTGGTCAATCACCACCGGTGCCGCGCTCGCGCCGGTGGATTTGCCGGTGACATCCTTCAGCGAAACCACCACGTCAGCCAGCTCGCCCTTCGGCCCGACCACATAAAAATGCGTCGTGGGCGCCTTGCCGTTATACATCGCGGCGCAATCCGGATTGTCCATGATCGGCGTGATTTCCTTTTCGGCGGGCGGCGTGCCCTTGAAGTTGACGACGCCGATGATGTCGGCACTGCGGATGGTTGAAACTGCGGCCAGGGCCGCAACCATAAGAATTGTCGGTAAGTTTTTCATAAAATTTAATTTCTCGAAGCAGCCATACTTTATCACCCGCACCGGCGGCGGGCAAGTGCAGTGTGAAAAATTTCACAAGCCATTGGAAGCGCCGTCTGACCTTCAGAATCAAGGTTTGCGGAGCATTCGGAAAATCGTGATGCCCGCGAACAGCCCAACCTGGCCGGCAATCATTCCCGGCAAACCCCAATGCAACCAGAAAACCGTCAGCACGGAAATCAGCAACGACAGCCCACACCAAAACAAGGCGGATTCGTTCTCGAACTGCGCCGCGCGATAATAGAAAGCCCCGAAGCAACCGATGATGAGAATCGTCAGATATGGCATCGCTCCGAATCTGCCCGAAATTTTCAGGCGCGCAAACTTTTCATCACGCGCGCCATTTCCAGCGCCGTCTGCGCCGCTTCGGTGCCGCGATTGTGTTTCGTTGAGAGGCAACGAACCTTCGCCTGCTTCACCTTGTCAAACACGAATACGCCATGGATGACGGGCATTTTTTGCTCCACCTGGATTTGCGCCAGCGCGTGCGTCACGCCCAGTCCGATGTGCTCGGCGTGGCTGGTCTCACCCTGAAAGATGACGCCGAAACAGATGATCGCCGCATAATGCGACTGATGCGCCAGCCGCGCCGCCGCCGCTGGAATCTCAAACGCGCCCGGCACGCGCACGATGCGGACATGTGCGCCGGCCGCCTGCAACACCGCCCGCGCCGCGCGCAGCATCGCATCCACATATTCCTCGTTGTAACGCGACGCGACGATGGCAAACGCGCCGCCGGCCGGCTGGATTTTTTTGGTCTGAATTTTTCGGAGCATGGCGAAATTAATTTTTTACTTCGCCTTGAGAATGCCATTCGCCGTCATAAGTCGCAACCACGACGATGTCATCGTCCAAAGCAGCGGGTTTTTCTTCCGATTCAAAGTCGGCCGCAGTCAGCTTGGCGGCGGCCTCAACGGACTTTTTGGTGATCAGGTTGGTTTCCTCGTCGCTGTTGCGCGCGGCTTCCAGCAGCAAAACCTCCCAGTTGCAATGCAGCGTGCGCTGCGGCGGCGCCTTGAACGGCTTCAAATGAAATTCTCCGCCCTTCAGCGACAGCAATCGGTTGAAGGCCTTTTCGCCGGTGAGCGGGCCCACGGCAGCGTGCGTGATGGCACCGGCCTCGATGTAAATTTCCCCGCGCAGGTGTTCGTTGCGGATTTCCAGAATCGAGGAATGGCGCGCATTGCATTCCATCTGGATGACTTCCTCCAGGCCGACCTGCCGCAGCGCGCCGCTGAAACCTTCGCGGCGCGTCCACGTCACCAGGTCGTTCAGCATGTTGAAAATCATTTTGATGCCGTCGGGCGTCACCGGCTTCTCAATGAACAGTTCCGCACCGCCGGACAGGCACGTCGCTCGGTTGCCCTCATTGGCCTTCGCGGTCATCACCACGATTTTGACGCCGGAATAACGCCGGCCGATGATGTTGAGCAGTTGCAATCCGTCCACCAGCGGCATGATGATGTCCAGCACCACGAGGTCAATCGGATGCTGCTGCAAAATCGCCAGCGCGCGGTCGGCAGCCGCGGCGGTGTGGATTTCCCACGTCTGGTTCGACAAAACGGAACACAGCTCCGTGAACGTCTCCAGAAACGCCAGGCTGTCGTCCACGAACAGCACCTGAAATTTTGTTGCGTGCGATTCGCCGTTCACCGCCGGGCTGGCCGGCTTGACTTCTGCGACCGGCGCGGGTCTGGTTGCAGCTTCGGGCGACGCTGACGCAGTTTTCGGCGGAGTCGTCGTCAAAAGCATCTTGCTGATGAAACTGGAACCGGATGTCTCCGTCGGGACGGAAGCTTCCATGTGCAATTCGACATCGCCCAGGCGCAACGTCTGGCCCGGCTTCAAGACGCCCTCGATGATTTTTGTGTCATCCACAAAAGTGCCGTTGGAGGACAGCAGATCGCGCACGATGAGTTCCTCGCCGCGCAGCCGCACCTCGCAATGCCGGCCGGAGACGGACGCCTCGACGATCTGGAACGTGTTGCCATCGTTCCGGCCGATCGTGACCCATTTGTCGCCCAGTTCACGGGCCATGACGGTCAACGTTTTGTTGGTGACGACCAGTTTGGGCATGGCTTTTAATAAAACAGCCGGCATCCGCCGTTGTCAGCCGCGACGCGGGTGAAGCTGCCAGCGGCGGCGCGAACTGTCCTTGTTTTGGAGGGTTTTAACATCTGACCTGTCTCAATTTCTTGCAATTCATTGAATCACGGCGGCCAAATGGACTGATTATTCCTGTCTTTGGACGGCGGCCTTTGTCAGCAAGGCGCGTTCCAAGGGGAACGCTCGCCGGATACGATATGCGCGAGCCGTTTTGTTTTCGATGGGGGTAAGCATAATTCAAGTCACATGAGTCCAAGCGAACCATAGAAAGACCGGCCACGCCACGACAGCAATTGGAACTGATATAATTAAAGGTATTTTTGGTGCAATCTTGAATGCAATAAGAAGCGCAAAACAAACTCCGCCAATAAAACCAAGATAAAGCCACGCAACAGAACTGCGTAGCATCAACTCCACCCAAGAATCAACAAGCTTGGCATTCTTTAGAAAAATCAAAAAAAATTGGAAAAAGTGCCATGAATAATCCACTGACACGCTTTTGTGTTTCACTTGATTTCTGAAACGGATCTTCATCCCAACGAACAATCCGTCCTGACCGAAAAGAAACTAAAACATCAATTGTTCGCAAAATAAATCTTACAAATTTATTGTGCTGATTAAATTTCACAGAAGATGCCCCAGCTTCTCCCGCTTCGTTTTCAAATACCGTTCGTTGTGCGGATTGGATTTTATTTTGATCGGCACCTGCTCGGTAATTTTCAAGCCGTAGCCCTTCAGCCCGACAACTTTTTTCGGGTTGTTCGTCAGCAGCCGGATGGTTTTCAGGCCGAGGTCCACGAGGATTTGCGCGCCGAGGCCGTATTCGCGCAGATCCATGCCGTAGCCGAGCTTCAGATTCGCCTCGACGGTGTCGAGTCCTTCCTCCTGCAATTTGTAAGCCTTGATTTTCGGCGCGAGGCCGATGCCGCGGCCTTCCTGCCGCATGTAAAGAATCACGCCGCAGCCGGTCTCCGCCACCTGCCGCATGGCGGAATGCAGTTGTGGCCCGCAATCGCAGCGGCGCGAGCCGAACACGTCGCCGGTAAGACATTCGCTGTGGACGCGCACCAGCACGTCGGGCTTGCCGGCGACGTCGCCGCGCACCAGCGCGAGGTGATGCTGGCCGTCAATTTTCGAGCGATACAAATGCAAATTGAAATCGCCATAGTCCGTCGGCATTTTCACCACTTCAATCTTCTCGACAAGCTTTTCGCGCGTGCGCCGGAATTCGATGAGGTCGGCGATGGTACAGATTTTTAACCTGTGTTTATTCGCGAATTTCAGCAGCGCCGGCAGCCGCGCCATCGTGCCATCGTCGTTCATGATTTCGCAAATCACGCCGATGGGCCGCGCGCCGGCAAGCGTAACGAGATCAACCGCGGCTTCGGTGTGGCCGGCGCGCTGGAGCACGCCGCCGGATTTGGCGCGCAACGGAAAAACGTGGCCGGGCTGGACCAGATCGTCCGGCAGCGCGGTCGGCGAGGCCATCACTTCGATGGTTTGGGCGCGGTCGGCGGCGCTGATGCCGCTGGTGATGCGTTTTGCGGCGTCCACGCTGACCTGGAAATCAGTGCGGAAGACTTCGCGGTTCTGTTTGACCATGCGCTCAATGCCGAGTTGTTGCAGGCGTTCGCTGGTGGTCGGCACGCAGATGAGGCCGCGGCCGTGCTTGGCCATGAAATTCACGGCGGCGGGCGTGACGAATTGCGCGGCCATCACGAGGTCGCCCTCGTTTTCGCGGTCGGCGTCGTCCACGACGATGACCATTTTCCCGCGCTTGAGGTCGGCGACAACGGCTTCGATGGAGTCAAAAGAATTTTTCATTCAACCGGGACAGCGTAAACTTTCGCCGTGCGAATTCCAGCCGATTCAACTTGCATTTTTGACGGTCGCGGAACATTGTCAGGTTGCAGCTTCGAGTTTTAATTTATGCTTAAGGTTTCAAGTGAAACGGACGATTTGAAAAATACCGCCGCGTGGCAATCCGCGCCGGCGTCCGCCGAGAAATTGCAGCGCCTCGAGCAACTGGCAAACCTCGGCGTGCTCTCGGCGGGCTTGGCGCACGAAATCAAAAACGGCTTGCAGGCCGTCCAGACGTTCGTGGACCTGCTGCTGGAAAAAAACCAGGACGCGGAACTTGGCGACATCGTCCGGCGCGAATTGCGGCGCATCAGCGGCATTGTGTCGCAAATGTTGCAACTGGGCGCGCCCAGCCCGGCCAGCTTCAAGACCGTGCGCGTCCACGAGGTGCTCGACCATTCGCTGCGCCTGCTGCAGCCCCACATCACCATAAAATTGATCACGGTCGAAAAAGAATACCACGCCGAATCCGACGCGGTGCATGGTGACGACGCGCAGTTGCAGCAGACGTTCATGAACCTGCTGCTCAACGCAGTCGAGGCAATGGGGCCGAACGGCATGCTGACCATCAGCACGGAAACCACCGGCAATGAAAGCGGCGCGCGTCTGCTGCAAATCCAAATCCAGGACACGGGCCGGGGCATCGCGCCGGAAAACCTGGCGCGGCTGTTTGAACCTTTTTTCACCACAAAGAAAAATGGCACGGGCCTGGGCCTCGCGATTTCCCACCGCATCGTCCGCGAGCATCAAGGTTCCATCCAGGCGCACAGCGAGCATGGCCGCAGCACGACGTTCAGCATTTTGCTGCCGGTGTCCCCGGTCAAAGATACTTCGCAATAATTGGCTTCAACTCGGCGATGGTTTTCTTTGGCCAGAATTTCCGGTCGGTCATAATGGCATTTTTCAACGCGTCGTGACATGGCCAGTTTGGCTCGGCGGGAATCTGCGGGATCACCTTGGCGACGACGGCCTTGGCGGTCGCGGCATTTTTCATCAGGTTGGCGATGATCATTTCCACGGTGACGTGCGCCTCGTCCACTTTCCAGCAGTCGTAATCCGTGATCATCGCCATGGTGGCGTAGGCGATCTCGGCCTCGCGCGCACACTTGGCTTCGCCGAGATTCGTCATGCCGATGACATCGTAACCAAGCTTGTGGTTCGTGAGCGACTCGGCGCGCGTGCTGAAGGCCGGGCCTTCCATGTTCACATAAATACCGCCGTCGTGGACTTTGGCTTTCAGGCGGCGCGCGGTTTTCAAAACAATTTTCCGCAGCTCTTCGCAAACCGGATCGGCGAACGCGATGTGCCCGACGATGCCGCGCCCGAAAAACGTGTGCTCAAAATCGCGCTTGGTGCGATCAAGAAACTGGTCGGGCAAAACGATCTCGCACGGCCGAAATTTTTTCTGGAGCGAGCCGACGGCGCTGACGCTTATGATCCACGCCACGCCGAGCTTTTTCATGGTCCAGATGTTGGCGCGATGGTTCAATTCGCCCGGCAGGATGCGGTGGCCGCGTCCGTGGCGCGGCAGGAAAACCACGTCGCGCCCGGCGAGCCGGCCGGTGAGAATATCATCCGACGGCGGGCCGAACGGCGTTTTGACCCGCACCCATTTCTGTTCCGTGAAACCTTCGATGTGATACAGCCCGCTGCCGCCGATAATGCCGATTTTGTGTTTGTCCATGAAAAATCTTTAACCGCGAAATGCACGAAACACACGAAAATAATTCGCGCGCATTTCCCGGCTGGCGCAGCTAGAACTTTCTGGTAATTTTCGGGTATGGAACTGTTTCAAAAAATTCTCAAGATCGCCATTGACGGGGCCGCGTCGGATGTCCACATCAAGATCGGCACGCCCGTAATTTTTCGCATCAACCGCGAACTGATCGCCGTCGAATGTCCGTTTCCGACGACGGAATGGATGAACAAGGTTGTCGCCGCCATAACGCCGGACCATTTAAAAAAACGGCTGGAAGAGGACCGCGAAATTGATTTTTCCTATTTCATCCCGGGGTTTGGACGTTTTCGCACGAACCTGTTCCAGCAGCGCGGCCAATGGGCGCTGGCGATGCGGCACGTCAAGACGAACGTCCCCAGCTTCGAGCAGCTTGGCCTGCTGGAACAGATCAAGCAGATCGCCGAATCCCCGCGCGGCATCGTGCTGGTGGCGGGCTCGACCGGTTCCGGCAAATCCACGACGCTGGCGGCGATGATCGAACACATCAACAGCAATTTCAAAAAACACATCATCACGCTCGAGGATCCGATTGAATTTGTTTTTGAGGACAACCAGTGCGTCATCGAGCAGCGCGAAGTCGGCCTCGACACGCAGTCGTTTCACCACGCGCTCAAAAACGTCCTG
>Ga0182016_10002126_pt1 | contig 23530 bp, 24 predicted proteins | sample 712S2MmetaG_FD_120491 | JGI IMG/M metagenome (GOLD analysis project Ga0182016, IMG submission 120491) | Permafrost microbial communities from Stordalen Mire, Sweden - 712S2M metaG | ecosystem: Environmental > Terrestrial > Soil > Wetlands > Permafrost | place: Sweden: Stordalen | collected... | reverse complement strand
TTCCATATTGGGGCAGTTCCTCCCAGTGAGGTTGCCACGCCGAGTCGGTGGTTTCGGGAACGAGGCTCGGTGGGTCATCTTCACTTCATCGGTTTTGAGAAGTGCGGCAGGCCAGATCGAACCTGCCGTCTACTGTGACAGTATCATGAATGAACGTTCATGACAATAGCACCTTCGCCTGAGTCCGGATAGTAGCCGGGGCGGCATCCCGCATCGCAAAACCCTAATGATTTGTAGAATTTCCGGGCAACCAGGTTGGATTCGCGCACCTCCAGCCAAAGCATTCCCGGATGGCCGGCGGTTAACGCCTCAACCAAGCGCCGCCCGACGCCGCGCCGCCGAAAGGCCGGATGTACGGCTAAATTCAGCAACTCGCTTTCGCCTTCGGCCAGGCGCCGCGCCACGGCGAATCCCGCGACGCGCTCGTCGCACAGGGCCACCAGGAGGTCGTACTTCAGGTACTCGGGTACGTCCCACTGCGACGCCTCCGGAGACGCGGCTTGGATTTGGGCGATCGCCGGCAGATCGTCCCGGGAGCCGGGGCGCAGTTCAACACTCAAACCGGACCTCGCCCTCCGTGGTGCGCACAAGCTCCGCGGGGCATGACGTCAGCCCGCCCTGGATCGCGGCGCAATAGCGCACTTCCACACGGGTACGGGCCGGAATCCAGCGGAAGGCCGGCACGCCAAACAGGCTGCCGCGCTCGATCATCTGCCGCCGCGTCTCGGCCACGGGTGAGGCGCCGAATTCCATGCCGCGCGTGAGAGTCCGCCCATTCCAGGGAGCGCCAGTGCGGCCGTAATTCTCTTCCCAGACACCCAGCCACGGGAAATCCGCCCGCCGCCACACATAGCCCAGCGCAACAAGGCTGCGCGGCGACCATGCCACAAAGAACGCGGTCTCACGGGCGGGATCCATCAGATGGGTGGTGAACCCGCCGGAGACCGGCCGGTTGGTGTAGAGTTGCAGATCGCCAACGCCCACCTCCAGGACCTCCGATTTTGTGGCCGGAGCCCGGAACTGGGTGGCGCCCTTCTCCAGAAACGGAGGACCGAGGGTGACGTGCTCGGTCCAGGCGATGGGGCGATCGGTGCCGCTCTCGTTTTCGACCGCCTCGACCACCTCCACTGCGCGGCCGGCCAACGCGATGCGGCGTTCCAACTGCAACTGCGATTGCGGGAAACGGGCCCGTTGGGTCAATGCGGTCTGGGTGGCGGCGACTTCGTAGGCGGCGACGGAAGCCTCGCCATGCACCGTCAGCCCGGCGGCGGCCTCTTCCGCGGATGGCCCGCCGAAAATGTCCATGCAAAGGTTGTGCCCCATAATGCCGCTCAACAGCTTGCTCTCGGCGTCGGCGCCGTATTCCGGATGCTTCCGCGGATCGTAGGTGGAAGGCTCGATCGACTCCCAGGGTGGCGTCCATAGGGGATTGACGCCGCTCTGCTTGTCCAGGATTTCGGCGATGTGCCCGCCTTCATGGAGCACGGTGACGCGCACCAACTCGTTCTCGATGGAAGTGGCGCGACGGCCACGATACCGGGTTTCTGCCATATTAGGTATTATGCATCTGGTGTGCGCATGGCTGGCGCTGCTAGCCGCTCCGTTCTGGGAAACGAAAGCTCCCGGCGATTGGACGGAAGCCCAAATCGGCATGCTGCTGCACGACAGTCCGTGGGCGCAGATGGCCGAACCCGCGCCCGCCGTGCAGGTCTATCTGGCCACTGCGCACCCGGTGCGGGAGGCGGAAGCGGAACTGGCCCGCCGCCGCGGCAAGCCTCTGAACGAGGAGTATGTCGATTACCTCGCGCAGGAAGGCGCGAATAAGCTGGTGGTGGCCATCGCGTATAAGAACCTAGCGGCGCTGGCGGACGGCGAGGAGGAGCACCGCATGGAGGAGGAGTCCATCATGCGAGTGGGCCACCAAAAGTACAAGATGGAAGGGCATTTTCCGCCGGTGCCCTCGGACCCGTTCCTGCGGCTGGTCTACCCACGCGCGGCGACCGAGCGGGACAAAACCATCACCTTCGAACTGTACTTGCCGGGCTACGGTCCTTATCACGACGCGGAATTCCGGGTGCGGGACATGATGTACAAGGGGAAGCTGGAAATGTAGGACGCCACGCCGGAATGGGCTGCACCAGACTATACTATGGTCGGAGGATCTGATGATCTGGTTATCGGTTTTGCTGTTCATGCAGGCATCGGGGGCGGACAAGCAGATTGAGCGTGGTCAGACGCTCTTCTTTGCGGAGAAAGGCTGCGGTACGTGTCACGCCTTGAAGGGCAAGGGTACGGCCGTCGGGCCGGATCTCAGGGCTCTGGGCAAGGTCGGGGTGCGAGCGGTGGTCACCGCCATCCGGGCTTCGCGCACGGAATACGTCGAGACCATAAAGCTGAAAGAGGGCGATCCGTTCCCGGCGATGATGGTGGCCTCGACGGACGCGACCACGCTGCAATACTACGATCTGTCCAAGACGCCGCCCGAGTTGCGGAAATTTGCGCCCGCGGATGTGGAATCGAAGTCGGACAACTCGATCTGGAAGCACCCGCCTTCGACCGGCGGCTACACCAACGCGCAAATCGCGGATATCGTCGCCTTCGTCCGGTGGGCCGCGACAGGATCACGGAAGACCGTGGATCCGTCGGACGTGGAGTAGCGCGGGGCACCGCTTACTGACGTGCGCGGCTCGGTAACGGACGTGCGCGGCTCGGTAACCGGCGTGTGTGGGTTAGTGGATTCTTAACCCGCGGTGGCTGCCGCCGCGAAGCTGCGGATGGCGGCCGATTCGTTGGTGAACGTCTCGAAAACGGTGATGAGCTTGGTGATCTGCATCAACTCCTGCAGCCGCTTTTGCAGGTTCAGCAGCTTGAGTTGGCCTCCCCGGCTGGTGACCGTGGCAAAGCTGCCCACGAACTGACCCAGCCCCGTACTATCGATGTAGCTGACCTCGGCAAGGTTGAGCAAAATGTTCTTTTGCCCGCTATCGAGGTGTTCCTTAATGGTGTCCCGCAGCGAAGCCGCTTCTTCACCTATGGTGATCCGGCCGTCCAGGTCCAGAATCACTACGTTGCCGCTTTCACGAACATTGATCTTCAGACTCATGGGAGCAGATTCCTTTTTGCCCGCCGGCAGACCGCGCCGCGGGCATATTCAAGCATACCGCGATTTGGCGGCCTGAGAGGCCGCCGCAGGCTGAGAGCCTGCCCCACGCTATTGGGATGCGCCGGTTTCCCTTGCCAGGCGGACTTTGGCGTCTTCCAGTTTCTTGTTGATCTTGGCGAGTTCGCCCGGCTCCATGTCCGATTGGGCGTCGGTCTCGGCTTCCTTCACAGAGGCCTGCCACTGCGTGATGGCGTCTTTGGTCTTTCCCAGCTTGAGATAAACGTCGCCCAGATGGTCGTGCACGGTGGGGTCCTGGCCAACGCCGCTCTTAGACAGAGCGCGCACCAGGGCATGCTCGGCGTCGTCCAGGCGGTTTTCGCGATAGTAGACCCAGCCGAGACTATCCAGATACGCCCCATTTTCGGGATCCAGTTCCAGGGCGCGCGTAATCATTTTCTGGGCTTCATCCAGCCGCACACCACGATCGGCCAACATGTAGCCGAGATAATTCAGCGCGCCGGCGCTGTCGGGGTCCAGTTCCAACACTTTGCGGAACTCGGCCTCGGAGGCGTCTGACTTTTTCAAGCGCTCGTACATGGCGCCGCGCATGAAGAAGACGGTCTCCTTGTCGGGCTTGGTTTCGGAAAGTTTTTCGGCCGCGTCCAACGGTTTGCCCATGTCTTCGTAGCGCTTGGCGCGTTCGTAAAGTTGGGCGATGGCCAGTTGCGTCTCGCGGTCGTGATCGCCCTTCAGCAGGGTACGCAATTCGGCGACCCCCTGATCGACTTTGCCCATGTCCGCCAGCACCGAGGCATACGCCCCGATCAACCCACGATCATCGGGATACTTCTTGCGCGCCGCGTCGGCTTCCGAGCGGGCATTCTTGAAGTCCTTGGCCGCGCGATAGGTGTCCACAATCTGGGCGGCGGCGCGGGCGCCGGAATCCGGGTCGAGGTCGGCGATCTGGCGGAAAGCGTCGATGGCGGGCTGGTTTTGATTCGAACCGCGGTAAAGCTCGCCCAAGCGTTCCAGCAGATTGACGCGGGTGCCCTTCTCCGATTCCGAATAACTTTTGCGCTCGGTGTCTTTCAGGAGGGACTGGAGCGCTTCGATGGCTTTATCGGGTTGGCCTGCCACGGCCAGCAGGTTGACCTCGTCGTAGCGCACTTCGAGGTTTTCGGGGTCCGAGGCTTTGGCTTTATCGAGGATTTCACGCGACTTGGCGAAATCACGCTTTTCGCGATAGATCTCCGCCATGCGCAGCAGCGCCTCGGTGTCGTGGGGATCGTCGTCGGCGAATTCCTTGTAGTATTTGAGAGACTCGTCCAGATTGCCGGAATACAGCAGATTGCGCGCCAGCGCGCGCTTGACGCGGCTGTTTTCCGGGTCCAGATCGATCGCCTTGCGCAGCACTTCGGCGGCGCTGCGGTAATCGTGGAGCTGTTCGTAGGAACTGGCCAGGGCGGACAAGGTGCGGGGGTTGGGATCCTTGTTGGTGACAGCCTGCAATTTTTCAATGGCCTTGCGGGTATCGCCGAGGTCGGAGTAGACAATTGCCAGACCGGTGAGCGCATCTTCGTTGTTCGGATCGATGGTCAGCGCCTGGGAATAAGCCTTCTCGGCGTCCACGGAATTGCGGGCGGTGCGATAGAGGCGGCCGAGGGTCAGCCAACTCTCGACGTCTTTGGGATCTTTGGCGGTGATCTTCTCGTACTGCCCGATGGCGGCGCGCAGCATCTCCTCGTTGATCTTGCCTTGCTGCGTGTCGCCGATCATGCGGGTATAAATGCGGCCGAGGATGCGGCGAGCGTCCAGGTTGTTAGGCTCGCGCTTGAGGACGTCTTCGGCCTCGGTAACGGCGTCCTTGAGCCTGCCGCTTTGGATGTAGAGGTCGGTCAATTCTTCGAACAGGAAGCTGGCTCCCGGGTCCAGCTTCAGCGCTTGTTTATAGAAATCGATGGCTTTGCCGACGTATTCACTGCGATTGCCATACACGCCGGCCAGTTCAGCGTACAGGTGGCCCATCGAGAAGTTATAGTAAGCAGCGGCTTTATCGACCGGCGGTGCGCTTGCCGCGGGGGTCTGCCCATAGGACAGGCAAGCCAACGGAAGGGCCAAGAAAAGTGCTTTTGGGGAAAAATTCATCGTGTGGTTCCTTATCGACCTAGATGCCCGGGAGGGTCGAATCGTTCCTTTTCATTGTATAACGGCCGGAGACGATCCTGGAAACGAGGAACCGGTGCCCGGTACTGGCTCAACGCTCGGGCAATGTAGAATAGGATGGTCGATAGGCATGGGGGGGCGCCCAAAGAATGAGCCTGCTTGGATTTTGCCAGTGGCTGGGAAGCACCGAGGGGAGCATTGCGCTCCACGAATCGATATGGGCCTATCCGATCATCGAGTCGCTTCACGTGCTGACCCTGTGCGTGTTTCTGGGATTGACCGTCATGCTGGATCTGCGGCTGCTGGGGGTAACCATGGTCCGTACGCCGGCATCGGAAGTCGCGGGACGGCTGCTGCCGTGGACGATTGCGGGGTTCGCCGTGATGGTGACGACGGGCGCGCTCCTGTTTTACGCGATTCCGGTGAAGACCTACTTAAACATTTTCTTCCGCATCAAGGTCGCGTTACTGGTGCTGGCCGGAGTGAACGTCGCCGTTTTTCAGTTGACGATCTGGCGTAGCATGGATCAGTGGGATGTCGATCCGGTCCCGCCGTTGCGAGCGCGGCTGGCGGCGGGCGTATCGCTGGTCCTGTGGGCGGGGATTGTGGTCGCGGGGCGCATGATCGCCTACAACTGGTTCGATAAGAGTTCTTAAGCAGTTCGCCCGGCGAGGCAAGCGAATGTCGGTGCTCTCTTTTTTCACGTGGTGTGAATATACGCCGCTGGGCGAGGCGATTCGGGACTCGCGCTGGCTCTTCCCGGCGATCGAGTCGATCCATCTGCTGGGCCTCGCGGTCATCGGCGGAGCGGTGCTGGTAGTGAACCTGCGCGTGCTCGGCTTGGGCATCGAGCGCCAGCCGGCGGCGCAACTTTGGCGCGACATCCGACCGTGGCTGATGGGGAGCCTGACGGCGATGCTGATCTCCGGCGTGCTGTTGTTTACTTCCGAGGCGACCAAGCTCTATTATCATGAGGCGTTCTGGGTGAAGATGATCTCGCTGCTACTGGCAACACTTTTCACCTTCACGGTGTTGCGCACGGTTGCACTGGCCGATCCGGGACGGGTAAGGCCTGTGTGGGGCAGGGCGGCGGCTGTGACTTCGATTCTCTTGTGGTCGACGGTCGGCGTTTGCGGAAGGTGGATCGGATTTTCATAATGACTATGATTGGCACCATATCGATCACCGTAGTGTACCAGCGCCTGGCGGCGGCCGGTTGGCTCTTCTTTGCACTTGCCTGGAGTGCGGCCGGGCAGGCTATCGATGTCACACAAAGACTCGAAGGCTTGGATGCCTACATGGCCAAAACCCTCAAGGACTGGAATGCGCCGGGCGTTGGCGTCGGCATCGTGGCCAACGACAAACTTGTTTTCGCCAAGGGATACGGCTTTCGGGATTATGAAAAGAAGCTTCCATTTACCCCGACAACGATGAGCCCCATCGCGTCCAATACGAAGCTGTTCACCGCGATTGCCGCGGGCATGCTGGTCGAGGAAGGGAAGCTGTCATGGGACAAGCCGGTGCGCGAATCCGTCCCGGCCATCCGCTTTTTCAATGACCAGCTCAACAATAGCGTGACCCTGCGCGATATGCTATCGCACCGCACCGGAATCACGCGGCACGACGCCATCTGGTACAAATCCGACTTCACGCGCAAGGAACTCTTCGACAAGCTGGTCTACCTGGAGCCGCAGGAACCCATGCGCGAGACTTTTCTGTACAACAACCTGATGTTCGCGGCGGTCGGGTATCTGATTGAACTGCAATCCGGAAAGACCTGGGAACATTTCGTCAAGGAGAGGATCTTCGATCCGCTCCAGATGAACTCGACCGGCTACAGCATCGCGGACATGTTGAAGCGCCCGGAATTCGGCGTTGGGTTTACGGAAAGGCGGGATTCCTTTGAGATTTACAGGATTCCTTACTACGAGGACATATCCGGCGTGGCCCCTTGCGGCGCCATCGTTTCCAACATTGAGGATATGTCTCATTGGTTGATCGCGCTGATGAACCAGGGGAAGTACAACGGGAGACAGGTGCTTCCGGCGGAGGTATTGAAAGCGACTTTGCAGCCGGCCATCGCCCTGCCCAACACGGCGCTGGAAACCAGGGGTTGGTCCGAGATCCTGAACGCGGCATACGGCATGGGGCGGGAAACCGCTTCCTACAGGGGCCACCTGATCACTTTTCACGGCGGCGATTTGCCTGGCTTCCACACGCAGGTTTCGTTCATGCCGCAGGAGCACATCGGCGTGATCGTTTTTGAAATCGGGAATCATAGCCAGCCGCTTTATAACATCGTGAGCTACAACGTATACGAGCGATTGTTGGGGATGGACCTGACACCCTGGAGCGGGCGGCAGCTCGAGATTCGGCTAAAGAACAAGAAGGCAGGGACCGAATCGCGGACCAAAGCAGGCGAAGGCCGGGTTCCGGACACGAAGCCGTCCCACGCGCTTGCGGACTATGCCGGCGCGTACGAACACCCCGCTTACGGCGTGATGACCATCGGACTGAAGGACAACCAGCTTCAGTTCGATTTTCACAAGATGCGATTCCCCATGACCCGCTTCCACTATGACCGCTTCGACACTCCGGACGACGAGGAGGACGGCAAATGGTCGGTGAACTTCCGCACGAATCCGCAGGGTGATATCGACGAAGCCGTGATGTCCCTGGACGAAGCGGAGGCCGTGTTCGTGCGTAAGCCCGATACAACCGACCCGAAGCTGATGGCGCAGCTCGCAGGCCAGTACGAAACGCCTGGCGGCGTTAAGATTCAGGTCGCGCTGGCGCCGGACGGCAAATTATCGTTGGTTTTGCCGGGACAGCCAGTGATGGCTTTGCAGCAGGTGAAGGGACTCGTGTTTCGGACACCCCGTTTCTCCGACTCGACGCTTGAATTCGTCGTGCAGGGTGGGCAAGTGACGGGACTCAAGCAGAAGGACCCGTCGGGCGAGTTTGTGTTTCCGAAGAGGTAGGCGGGGCTAAAGCCCCGCGCGGGCTTAAGCCCGCCCTCCAGCCACTTAGCGGGCGGCTTCGGCTTCCTTCTTGCGGGCTCCGCCTAGGATGTCGGTTAGGGAATAGTTGCCTTCATGGCAAGCGTATTCGTAGATCGGACCTCGCGTCGCTAGAAACGGATATTCTATGGTCCACGGCTGGGCAAACGCCGCCGGATCGTCAATGGTGGCCTGGTACAAGATGGTGCCGGCATCGGTCCGCGTGAATCGTTCCACGACGTGCAGATTCTCTGTTGATCCCCGGAAGCGCGTCTTGTCTGTGAAATTGGTGGTGTCGACCACCAGGGTGTCGCCTTCCCAATGGCCCACCGAATCCCCCAACCACTGGCGCACCTCCGGCGAGGCATGCTTCGCGTGCATGCGGATGATGCGCGCGTCGTGCACCATCTCGACGAGGATCAGCACGTGGTCCGGAGTCTCGACGATCTGATAGTTGTTGTTGTAGAGAACGGGGAGCATGGGCGGTCCCGATGTGGAGCCGAACCCGATGAGACAGCGCTCGGAAAGGGGCCGGTCCTTCACGCCGTCGAAGCTGCCGCCGGTATAAGATAAGGCCAGTCTGCGCCCTGCGTCTGCCGACAGGCGGGGAACCTTTCCATCCGACGGATCGATGATGAGCGAAGTGCGCTTGACGCCATTGACACGGGCGAACTCCGATCCGCGATCGATGAATAGCGCGTTATACCCGCCGGTTCCCGCGGAGCCGGTGGCTGTCAGTAACGGCCCCTCAGACTTTCCATCATACTCGGCGAGTTCATCGACGCTCTTGGCCTCGAGCGGGCGCGCCTCGGCGTCGGTCAGGGTTGCCTTGCCTGCCAGCGCGGCAGGGCGCTCGAGAGGCGTGATGGTCGCGTTGGTCCAGGTGCCCTGAAGGTCGGGGTGGCCGTCGGGCGTGCGCGGCACGCCACTGGAGTTCTGGGCCAGAATGGGCGCCGCCAGCAGGACGGACAGAGCGCCCAGGGACACTAGAAATCGGTGGTACATTTTGTGATCCGCTCTCCTCTCTTCAATTACTTCTTCGGGTCGTAAGGCGCGCCGGTGCCGGACGAGCCGAGGAACAGCTTTCGGCCGTCGGGCAGCGTAATATCCTTGCCGTTGGCCCGCAGGGAGCCGTCCTTGGACTGGTAACCGTCCACGACCACAGGCGTTCCGGGCGCGACCGTCGCTTTGGTGAAGCCGCGGCGCAGGAGGACATTGGGGCTGCCAGCTTCCACCATCCAGGTGGTCACCTTGCCATCCGGCCCTTTCACGTCCACATGAATCCAGGCGTGGGGGTTGATCAGCTCCACCTTGGAAACGACGCCTACCAGGTGCACAGGTCTTTTGGCATCGAACTCCGCCGCAAAAGCATGGTGCGCCCAGGCCGGCGCTGCGCCGAGGATCAGAGCAACGCCACCGATCGCGGCGAAAGACATTATCTTCATTGCGGTTCTCCTACAGACAGACTCTTTCATTTCTCGGCTTTCTTGTTGAACTGGCCATACATCAGTTCTTCGGCGAACTCCACGCACTTGAATTCCATCAGCCGGGCGTTGTCTTCGACGTGACGATAGAGCGGCATCTTGATCTTCCACTTCCGGGCGAACACCTTAGGATCCTCGATGGTCGCTTCGTAGGAGAGGATATCGGGGCCCAGCGGGGTATAGCGTTCGATCACGTGCAGCGCGTCGCTATGGAAATCGCCAGCCCTGTCGAACCACGTGCGTTCATCCAGACCGGTGACATCGACCACCAGCGTGTCCCCTTCCCAGTGGCCGACCGACTGTCCCATCCAGGAATCGGCGGGCGGCGGTCCGGGATCTTCGAGGAAGACGTTGCGGACGGCGCCGGCATATTCGTAGGCGAAGAAGATGGCCTTGGCGCTGTGAAGGATCTGAAACGGGTACGGCAGGTAAGTGGCACGCGGTACACCGGGCAAATAACACTTGACCTCGGGGTCGGCGGTCAGGCGGCTCTCGAAGTTGGCCTTCTTCTTCTCCTTGGCCGCCGGCAGGTAAGGGATTTCGCCGCCCTGAACGACTCCGGGACCGCCGGGCTCAGCGCCGATCGCGCCCATCGCGACCACCAGACCGGTGCGGGCCGCATGCTCCTGGAGGTCCCAGTTGGCGGTGTTCAGCGCTTGCCAGATCCCGTTCAGGTCCGGTTTTCCGTCGGGCATACGGTGGGGCTGTGGAGCCGGTTGGCCGCAAACCCGCGTGACTGCCAGGAACAGGATAGCGATGGTGCTTGCTGGAATCTTCTTACGCATCGAATGCGATCAACCTCCCTGAGACAATCAACCCGGCCCATAAGAGCAGGGACAGCGATGCGGCCAGCCTGGCTTCTACTGTTGACGCGACGTCCAGCCGGGCCGTGTTTCCGTAGACTCGGGCGCGAAAGACGAGAGCGTGGACTCCCACCAGGGCCAGCAGCGCCATCTTGACCCAAAACGCCGGGCTGCGGTAGAGCTTTTGGGGTTCGGCCCAGGCCAGCAGCAAACCGCTGGCTGCTACCACTACAAAGCCCGCCCACTTCCACGCCTGGAGCTGCTGCACGATGTCGGATACGGGGCGGCGCCGCATTGCCCAGCCCAGCAGGCGCAGATCGGTCACCAGGACCATGCCGCCAAACAGGGCGATCCCCAGAAGATGGATTCCGCCAATAATGGGATAGGGTAGAGCACCCTCCCGAATCGCCGTGCTGAGATCCGTGCTTTCTATCCACTCCAGCACCGAGGCAATCGACATCAAGCGCTTCATCCTTTCAAACAAACGCGATCATCCGGCCGCCCGCCACCACCCCGGTCCATAGCACGAGCGACAGGCCTCCCGCGAGTTTGGCCGCGAGCGGCGAAGCCCCGGAGCGTGCCACTTTGCGATGGATGGTGAAGTGGAAGAGTAAGGCCAATAACAGGCACACCATCTTGAATTGAAACGAGGGGTTGTTGTGGTAGCTGACGGCGTCCGCCGAGAACATCAACGGTCCGGTGATCAGCATGAGGGCGAAGCCCACTCGCGTCCACGGATCGAGATCCGCCGCTAGCTCCGCAGCGGACTGACGGCGCATGGCCCATCCAAGAAGACGGAGATCGACGATAGCGATGGTTCCTATGGAGAACGCGAACCCTATGAAATGCAGGCTCTGGACCACCGGGAAAGCCCACTCGGGCCCGTTCATGGCATTGGCCCAGGGACTGGTACTGAGCCACTCGAAAAACGACGCCGCAAACACGCTGACCACCCTCTCTAAAGCCCCGCCGGCTAGTGCGAGCCGTACATCCGGTTGCGGGAACTCGGAACAGTATAGCGCATTTGCGATGCGGGAACGGTGACGCTTGTGTTACCTATCGGAGGGGTCCCATTGAAACCGGTAATTGCGATCGCCGGACCCACCGGCGCGGGCAAGAGCGAACTGGCTTTGCGGGTTGCCGAAGAATTCGGCGGCGAAGTGGTGAACTGCGATTCGTTGCAGATTTACCGCTACTTCGACATTGGCACGGCCAAGCTGACACCGGCGGAGATGCGCGGAGTTCCGCACCATCTGATCGATATTCTGGACCCGGACGAGGTCTTTACGGCGGGCGAGTATGCCCGGTTAGGGCGCGCGGCGCTGGCTACGATCTCGAGCCGCGGCAGGCTGCCGGTGGTCGCGGGCGGCACCGGTTTCTATCTGCGGGCGTTGTTTGAGGGCTTGTTTCGGGGCCCCGAGCGGGACACGGCCCTGCGGGAGCGGTTGGCCGCGCGCGAAAGGAAGAAGGCCGGGTCGCTACACCGCCTGCTGGGGCGATTCGATGCGGCCGCGGCGGCGCGCATCCACCGCAACGATGTGCCTAAAGTCATGCGCGCGGTGGAGGTGTGCTTGCTGGCGCGGCGGCCGGTGACCGAGATGTTCGGCGAAGGCCGCGACCGGCTGGAGGGCTTTCGCACGCTGAAGATGGGCCTGGCGCCGGATCGCGATGAACTGTATCGGCGGTTGGACGTGCGCTGCCGCCGCATGTTCGAGTCCGGGCTGGCCGAGGAAGTCCAGCGCATCCTCGACAGGGGATTTCCGCTGGAGGCGAAACCGTTCGAGTCGCACGGCTATCGCCAGGCGGTCCAGATGTTGCGCGGCGAACTGAATGCCAAAGAGGCGCTGTTCTACGCCCAGCGCAATACGCGAAACTACGCCAAACGCCAGATGACCTGGTTCCGCAAGGAGCCGGACATGGAATGGCTGCACGGCTTTGGCGAGGAACCGCGCATTCAGGAGCGCGCGTTGGCCCGCGTGGCTGAATTCCTTACACATTGCTGATACGGCTTGGCCATAACATTTCTCCCATTTGGTTCGTCTTATTCTTTAGACGGCCCCGTGCGAAGAGAGCACCCCTGGGTTGTCAAACGCTTGAAGGAGCAAATAGAAATGAAGAGAGCACTGTTATTCGTGTGTCTGCTGGCCGGAATGGCCTTCGCCAGCACCAAGTCGTTCACCGTAACGTTGTTTGAGCCGGCCACGATCGGCGGCACGGAGCTGAAGGCCGGTGATTACAAGTGTGAACTGCAGGACCAGAAGATCGTGATCAAGCACGGCCACGAGACCACCGAAGCGGCCGTGAAGGTAGAGTCGGGCGAGGCGAAGTATTCCTCCACCACCGTGCGGTACGCCAATGCCGATGGCAAGAACAAGGTCGAGGAGATCCGGGTGGGCGGCACGAACATGAAGATCGTGTTGGACTGAAGAGGCGGGAGACAGAAGTCAGCCCAGCCACCGGCGGCGCCGGATTGAACGTGGATGTGACTTTTGTGGGGCGGGCAATTCTGCCCGCAGCCGGCTTTTAGCTGGCTTGGCCGCCTGAAAGGCGGCTGCGGCCAAGATTGGCCGCCCCACAGCCAGCCTCCTGTGGAATCGGCGGGTTGGAGAGGAGTCACAGACCAGAGGCAGAAGTCAGCCCGGCGGCGCCGGATTGAACGTGGATGTGACTTCTTAGGGCGACCGATTCCGCTACGAATTGTGGGGCGGGCAATTCTGCCCGCAGCCGGCTTTTCAGCCGGCTGGCCGCCCAAGAGGCGGCTGCGGCCAAGATTGGCCGCCCTCCCTTTAGTACGTTCGATAGGGCGCGGCTACGGGTCCGGGGAGGGGGAGAATGCCCACGAAGGTGTGGGTGCCCTCTCCGCCACCGAGTCCGACGTAGGCGCGAAACACCACTTTGGTGGCCGACCAGAGGGTTAGGCCTCCGCCGACGCTGTGGCGCATTTTGCCTAAGCTGAGGTCCGAGGCCTGAGCGGCTACCTGGCCGGTATCGTAGAAGACCATGATGCCGAGCGGCTTCCAGATGCGGCGATTGAATTCCACTTCGAAGACCATGTTATCCGGGGCGCGGAAGCGGTAATCCGCAAAGGCGCGCAAGGCTGGGTCGCCGTTGATATCCGTGCCGCCGAGCGTATCCTGCAAATAGAACGGCACGGTGTTGCCGGCCGAGGTTTCGGCCAGCGTCAGGCGGGCATAGACGGACAGGATGCTGTCACGGCGTGTCTCTTTGCCGGCGTGCTCCAGGTATAAGTTGTGCAGCAGGTCGGCGCGGAATCGCCCGAAGGAATACTGGCCGCTGCCGTGATCCTGATAATACTCGTAGCCAACCTTGTAAATCAAACCGAACGGTTCTTGATTGGGCAGGTGCGGGCGGACGTAGAACTGGTAATGGGTGAAGGTGGGCTGCGAGGCGATACCGGGCGCCAGCGAAGAGACTCCACTGTAATCGTCGGCAACGGAAGGGATTGTGCTGGTGGAGGCGGGGCCCAGCGCCGGCCATAAACCCTCGGCTTTCGCGCCCACGTTGAGCCACCAAGCCACGGGGATAGACACGCCGACGCCCACGCGGATGTCCCGTTCGGTGTATAGAGCGACGGCGCTGCGGCTGGATTGAGGGCCTTCACCGTAGTAATCCAGCTTGGTCAATTGCTGGGCGGTGACATAGGGCTGGATTTCGAACTTCTCCACGATGCGGTGCTGGGGCGGGGTCGTATCGGTCATGGAAGGCGCCGGACGTTCCTTATCGAACTGCGCCACGAAATGACCTTCCCAGGATCCCTGGACCGATCCCATTCCGCCCAGATCCCAGTTGTTCTGCCAGTTCTGTCCGAAGGTAAACAGGCGCTTGTATCCCAACCCCAATCCCAGGCCGTTGCCGGGCGCGAACATCTGGGCATTGACGTGGAGCGGGTCGCCGTTGAAGATGGGTTGGGCGCACTGGCCATCCTGGGTGCGGTCGAGCAGGTTGGCTTTTAAGGCAGGCGCGCAGTAATTCTCGATGGTGTGAATCTCCTTGGTTAACTGATCGTCGCCGAGTGCCGCGGGGGCCAGCGAAGCTGCCATGGCAAACCAAACGATGCGTTTCATTGGGCGCCCCTGAGCCGCTGACCGACATCCTGCAAATAGGCGGATGCCTGTTTCTCGGTTTGAATGTCCGCCGGAGATTGGCCAGTTTGCCGCTCGGGCGGAAGGTACTGCTGTTCGGCCTGGCTGGCGTGCGCCACCATGTCCATTTGCAGGTTGGAAAGCGGTTTATCCTTGCTCGAAGGCGGCGCCTGGCCCGGCGGCACAGCGGCGACGCGCGCGGCGACCATGGCAGTATGCGCCCCGAGGGCGACGGCCCGCGCCGCCATCGGATTGTTATCCGGCGTGGCCAGATTCAGGACCTGGTCGAACGTCGCCGCATTTTTGTCCCGATTGGTGAGGGACGTGTTCTGCCAATCCGGCAGGAATAATTTGCGCGCGGTGGCGATGATGGAAGAGTGATCGTAGAAGGTGTTATCGGCGGTTCCGATGACTGTGCCGGCCTTGATGTAGGGCGAAACCATCACGGCGGGCACACGCACTCCGAGGCGCGTGAAATCGAACGGCGGCGCGGCCGAATTCTGGTTGTCGGGATTCACGCAGGCAGGCGGCGCGACGTGATCGAAGAGGCCGCCGTGCTCGTCGTAGACGATCAGCAACAGGGTCTTCTGCCAGACTTCCGGGCTGCCGGTCAAAGCCGTATAGACATCGTGAATGAGCGCTTCTCCGTCGCGCACGTCGTGGTCGGGGTGCTGGTCGGCCGGCTCATGCGCGCCGCCGGTGTCGTCCGCATTGTAGCGCGGCTCGATGAAACAGTAGTTCGGCAGGGCTTGTGGATTCTTGCAGTCGTTCAGGAAATCGTCGTACAGGCCGAAGTATTCGGTCTGATTGCCCAGCAATTCTTTGAAGGTCAGCGCCATGGTGTAGTCCTGGTAGTAGATTTTGGCGGAGACCTGCTGCTGGTTCAACACTGAATAGATAGTGTGCAGATTGCCGAGGAAAGGCGGTCCCACAGCGGAGCCCATCGAGGTGGCCGCATGGGCGAAAGACCGGTTGGGCAAGGTGGGTCCCGGCACTGACGAAAACCAGCGATCGCAGACCGCATAGTTCTTCGCCAGGTAGGTGAGGTTGGGGAGCGTTTGCGGGGAGAAGCATTTCATCACGTCCTTGGCGCGATTGGGATCGCCGCAGACCTTGAAATAGTTTTGGATGAATCCCTGCATGGGGGGCGCGGTACCCGGGGTGGCTTGCTGATTGGAAAAGATCTGGACGTTGACGTCGAACAGCTCGTGCCCCGGATCGGGCTCGTAGTCGCCGATGTATTGCGCGTTGTTGGAAACCTTAACCGGCGCGCCGGTGGTGTCGGGATTGGTTTCCGCGCCGGTAAGTCCGTCGATGCCGGGAATACCGGAAAACCCAAGCATGTGATCGAACGAACGATTCTCCAGCATCAGGACGATGAAGTGCTCGATCCGGCTGTCGTTAAACGGCATAATCCCCCCGCATCATTGAATAGTGACAGAAGGGGCGGATATGTTTCAAGTGGGGGGGCCTCCGTCGTCTTCCCAGCGGGCGAGGGCCAGCCGCTCGGGTTCGCGCAGACCGGCGCGGTCGTAGTAGCGGCACCAGGCGATGGTGCGGCAGCCGCGGCAATCCTGCAAGGACTGCGAGTACTCGGCGAAGAGGAGGCAACGGCCCTGGCGCGCAAAGGTGGCGTTGTGGGGAAGCATGACGGGCTTGTAGGCGCAACCGCTCCCTTACGGTCGCGGCTCGGAACGGTCGCGGCTCGGACCTACTGACGGGGCCATCTGAAGACACGGGCCTTCCCCTCATGTGTTTTTGGCCCCGTAGATTTCTGAGCGTTGAGGCGGTTAGCCTCGATTTGTTTTTCAGTAGCCATAGCGATTTTGAACGTGCAAAGCCAATTTGACGCGGCTGCGCGCATTTCTATCCTCCTGACCGAATGATAGGGCGGGGGCGGGCGAGAACCGGGGGGCAATTCCGGCAAGTTATTGGTTTGGCTGGGAAAACTATTTGGTGTAGCGTGTCACCGTGAATCGTGAATCAACTGGCGAGCTTTTTCTCTTCGGCGTCCAGGGCCTCGTGCAAGAGCATCTTGAGGTACGTCCGATAGCGGAGGCCGCGCTTGGCAGCCAGCGTGCGCGCGCGCGTCAGTTCCTCCGGGGGAATGCGGATGGTGACGGTTTGAGAGGCGCCGGGCAAGTTGGTTTGGCTCAGCCGACGCACTTGGGTTGGTGGCTCATAGATTCAACCTTCCTCGTAGCTTTCCTGCTGTTGTAGAGTCATGGAGTAGGCCGCCGTGAGGACGCAAGCTCGGCGGCGGCCGGCGCTCTGCTCTTCGGCGACGAGGGCCGATTGGCAATCGGCCGCAGGATACCATCCTGCCCCACAGAGCAGCATGGTAATACACCTACTGCTCGAAGCGCAGGCAGGCTCTGCCGACATAGATTTCATCGGCTGAGCACAAGCGCTCGCCGCGGCGGTTGCCGGCGGGGACTTCGACGGAGCGGCCTTCGCGGAAGATGCGAGTGCCGAATTCGCTCTCGTCGTCGCAGATGCGATATTGGCCCGACGGGCGGTCGAAGCGGATGTGGGCGTGGGCGCGGGAGACAGTGGCGTTGGCGTCGTCGCCGCCTTCTTCGAAGACTATGTCGTTGCGGCGCACGATGCGATGCTGGCTGTCGGTGAGTTCCTGCATCCGTCCGATGTTGGTGCGCGTCTTGTCGATGGTGTAAGAATCCCGGGCGGCCTTGCCGCGCACGATCACCAGGCGCGCCACGGCAGGCGCCGGGGCCGGTTCTGGTTCCAGCGCGGGGGCCGGCGCCGATGCGGGCGCAGGAATGGAGGGGGTCTCGCGGATGGCGTAGGCGATCTCGAAGCCCTTGGGGCCTTCCTCGGCCGTCTCCACATCCACCGCGAAGCCCGCGGGCAGCGCGCATCCGGCGCCCTGCAGGGACTCGCGGACGTCGTTTTCCAAACGGCGATCCTGGGCGAAGGCCGCTTGAAACAACGCGCGCCGGTCCGTGTCCGGGGACACCAGCCGCACGCGCAGATGGTTGTAAGGGAACAGGCGCTGGCCGCGCTGTATGACCTGGATCTTCGCTTCGATTTCTTCGAGTATGGCGCGACGCACCAGCAGCAACTCGTCCGACTGGGCAGGTCCGAAGGCGCGCTCGGTCCATTTGCGGAAGGCGCGCTCGATGGTTTTTTCCACTTCCGAGAAGAAACTCATGGCTGTTTTCCCGCTCCGATGAGGCCCAGGTTTTGGGCCGCCGCGACCAGCGCGGCGGCTGCCGGCGCCGCGTATGTACCGCCATACTGGCCGTTCTCGATCAACACCGCGAAGGCAATGCGCCTGCCTGCCGGATAGGGCGCGAACCCGATGAACCAGGCGTGGGAAGGCGCATCGGCGAGCTCCGCGGTGCCGGTCTTGCCCGCAATTTGAACCGGCGCTCCGGCGGCGCTGCGGCCGGTGCCTTCGGTGACCACTTCGCGCATGAAGCGGGATATGGTGGCGGCGACATCCGGGCCGATCACGGGCTGCGGCGCCTGGGTGCGATCGTTGCTTTCGTCGGCGATCCAGCGGCCTTGCGGCAGTTGGCCGCCGTTGGCGATGGCCGCCGCCACACGCGCCATCTGGAAGGGCGAGGCGACGACTTGACCCTGACCATACGAGGACTGCGGCAGCGACTTACGCAATTGCTGTGCGGTGGCGGGCGCGGCCATGGAGATGCCCAGCAGAGTGCCGGTATCGAATAAGTGCTGCGCGCCAACGTTATAAGTGCCTAGCTGCGCGAAGTACGCATTACAGGAGACAATCACGGCGCGCTCCATATCGATGGTTCCGTGGGGCGACTTATCCTCTATGTCGTCGCGGATGGGGCGGTTCGATCCACGCAGGTAATTGCCCACGCGGCCATCGGGCAGGCGAATGCAGGAGTAAGTCTGCTTGGCTAACTGCGGATCGTTGCGCAGGGCCGCCATGGCAGTGACTACCTTGAACGTAGAGCCGGGCGGATAGAGGCCGTAGCGCGCGCGATCCAGATAGGGATTGGCGGCGGCGTCCTGGGTGTCGGGGCTGGGTTCCACGGGCACGGCGTCGCCCGGGCCGATGGGCGGCAGCGGATAGCTCACGGCGGCCAGCAGATCTCCGGTTGCCGGATCGAGGGCGACGATCGATCCCTTGTCCTGGCCGGCTTTCTGCAGCGCGGCTTTCAGAATTTCGCCGGCGCGGACCTGCAGGCGGGCATCGAGAGACATGCGGACGTCGCGCTTGCGGTCCAGCACGCGGCGGACGGCCGGATTGTTGGGATCGTAACGATGGCGGAGCAGCGGAACGAGCTCTCGCAAGTCGTAGTGCACGACGCGCTCCATCTTGCCCGTTTTGGGATTCGCGACGTCCACCAGCGTGGGGCGGTCGTCGTAGCCTCGCAGACGCGTGGCCGAGTCGCGCTCCACATACGAAGTGTTACCGGCGCCCCAGCGGACGCGCGTGCGCAGATCGCCGAGCAGGTGGAACGTCAGGCCGGCGAAGGGATAGTGGCGGCTCTCGGTGCGCGAGCAGGCCCGATCGATATCGATGCCGAGCTGCTGGTATTGGGCGCGGTGTTTCTCCAGTTCGTCCCAATTGCTGGTGGCCAGCGGCAGGCCGTTGCGGTCGTAGATGCTGCCCTTGGGAATATCGCGCATGATTTCCTGGAAGCGCGGATTGTATTGGTAGCGGCGCGCGCCATCGGCCTGCACCACCAGGGTACCTTCGCCCATGATGGCGCTGCTGCGCACTACCTGTACATAAGCGGCTTTGCCGACGATGATGAGGGCCAAGGCCCCCAGCGCCAAGCCCGCGGCTTCGACGGGCGCGCGGAACGGCGCGTTGCGCTGGGGATCGGCGGCGGGCCGGCTGGAGATCGAAAGCAGCATGGCGAACATCAGGAAATTGGCCAGCATGGACGACCGGCCGTAGCTCAGGAAGGGCGTCACGACTCCGGAAAGCGGCAGCACACCCAGCGATCCGCCGGCGATCAACAGGATTTGCAGGGCCATGGCCACGCCCAGGCCCGCGGCCAGAAAGAATTCGTAGTCGCTGCGCGCGCGCAGGGCGATGCGCGCCGCGCGGTACAGGATGAATGCGTAGAGCGCGAACACGGCAGCCACGCCGAGGAAGCCCCACTCCTCGCCCAGCGCCGAGAGGATCAAGTCGGTGTGGGCGGCCGGGACCAGCGCCGGATCGCCCAAGCCCGGTCCCGTGCCCAAGAAGCCGCCCGTGGCATAGGCCCAGAGCGATTGCGCCAATTGATCGCCGCCGTGGATGACGTTGTTCCACGGCGACGCCCACATGGATACGCGTTCGTAAACAGTGTGAGGGACGCGGACGAGATAGCCGCCCACGAATCCGGCGAGCAGAAACAGAAGGCCGGCGGCGGCGATGAGCGTATCTTTGCGCGCGATGGAGTAGAGCGCCAGGAACAGGCAGGTGAACACCATGGCCGGTCCCATATCTTTCTGCAAGAAGAAAAACAGAAGAGAAAGCGCCACGCTGGCGAATGCGGGAATGGTGTATTCGAGCGGGGGAATGCCGCCCAGCCGGTTGAAGATCGCCAGGCGCGGGCGCTGCTCTCGGGCGTGCCGCAGGATGTCCCAGCGTTGCGCGAAGTAGCCGGCAAGAAACAGAATCAGCAGAATGCGGATGAGCTCGACAGGCTGGAATCCGAACAGGTTGACTTTGGCGTCGCTGGTGCCGGGGCCGTATCCGAACACGATCAGCAGGGCCGAAAGCGCGAAGCTGGCGAGCAGGGGCACGAAGCTGAGCTTGCCCAGCAGACGCTCGTAGTCGAGCGCGCTGGCGATGGCCAGCAGGACGCATCCGGCGCCTACGCCTTGCGCGAAATCGACGAAGAGCAGGCTGTCGCGGACGGGATCGCGCAGGCTGACCATCAAGTTGAGACCGAGGCCGGTGAGCAACAAGATGGCGGGCAACAGCATGCTGTCGCCGGGGAACGCGCGCACGCTCCAATATAAGTGCACGGCCCAGAATGCCGCGAAAAACACTGCGATCCAAATGAAGAATGCGCGGCGGAACTGCGCCGGGCGCCGCACCACGAAGGAGGGCTTCAACTGCCGGAACTGTTCGCCGGCCAAGAGGGCGTGGCGACCGCGGAACGCTTTCAGGCCGCGCGCCGCCTCAACTTCCGCTTCCGAGACACGCAGGCGGGCGATGGCGCCCACGTTGGGCAGGCTGCCGGAGGCGTCGTAGATCCGGCGCGCCACGAATTGCCGTTCGGCCGGTTCGGCGAAGAGGGCCAAGTAGGGCAGCAGGTCCTCGCGCGCGGCGAGATCGTTGAGGTTCAGCAGTTGCTTGCCGGCGAGGCCGCTCTCGATTTCGGCGAACGCGCGCGTCTTGGCGCGGTAGACCAGGAAGAAGGCGAAGAGCAGCGCGAGCGAGCCCGCCAGCATCCACATGGCTTCCTGGCGGCGCCAGACGACGCCCTTCCAGAGGATCGCGCCGCGTCCGCGGCTGGACGGCTGCGCTCTTTCCGCGGCCCTGCTGCGTGTTACTGCCATAGCCAGTCCAACTTAGATTCTAAGCTGTGGCGCGAGGCGGCGCATCCGCCCCAGTTGGACCATACCGGATAGCTGCAACCAAAAGAGGCGGCCTGAGAGCATGCCCCACGTTGGTTTTAGTACCAGTACCGGGAGGAACGCCTTCGGGAAAGTGGGTGTGTGGTGTATACTGATTCACATCAGGTACGTTGAGAGGCTCGCTAAGAGTACGGTTTGTCACGAAGGAGAAGGTATGAAATCCAGGTGGAGCGTGTACGCGCTCTTTGTGAGTGTCTGTTTGTTCCCCGGCTTGGCACGCGCTGTCAATTGTTCGGGCCTGCCGACGACGTTCACCGGGAACGAGTTCCCTAAAGGCAACTTTTTCAGCAATTTCGACAATTCCTGCTATCTCATCCCTTTTGCTACGGGCGGCGGAGCCTCCCAAGGGGGCGATTTAAACAGCATTTACGCTAAGATCTGGTACAAAGTCAACCCCAAATACCAGCTCATTATTGTGGGCGACTTCCCGGATGCGCGGTACTTTTCAATCACAAATTATGATGCCCATTCGGCTCCGGCGCAATTTATTCTGGATGAGAACATCGTGCCCTTGACCTCCAGCTATATCAACCCGTACGAGCCGGGAGCCTCCTGGGTGGCCGGACAGAAATTTGCGGTGCCCATCGATTTTGAGGGCACTCCCGGTACGCTCGAGACGGGCTGCATGATGACCGGGTTCAACGTCGAGGTGAATGCGCTGGATGCCACATACCGGCATCCGGGGATGGACTGGAATACGAATCCGTACGTCTGGATGGTGAATCCCTCCTTCGGGCTTCACGTAGTCGATACACCAGCGCACACGAATCCAAACACCGCGGGCGTAGTGATGCTCCGGAACTACATGGACATTACACCGTCCGGCTCCCAGCCCGCCCCGTACGTGATTGTGCGCGACGTGGCCTCGGGCTGCGCGTATCCCGCCGCTTACGCGGTGAACACCCTTCAGATCATAGCCAGCAACTCAACCGCGGGCGGTGGGTGGCTGGACAGCACGCAGGCCGACCTGCACCGCGTTTATGAGAACGATTACCTTGCCCAACTTTGCTTCGCCTACAACCCGAAGAATATGCTTGTCTTTACGCGCGGAACCGAGTATGTGCCTGGTGCGATACCGGATGGCAGTTACATATCCGCGCCGGTGAAGTCCGGTTTGCCTGCGTCGCTTGCCGCGGCCGGGAACGTGATGCGGGTCCGCTTCCAATTACCGACAACGCCGCCAACGCCCTGCCCAAGCGGATGTTCCCGAAGCGGGAACGAGCAACTGCGATACATGAGCCTGTCGTTTGAAACCCCATCCGGAAATACTCTGGCCAGTTTGGCGGACAGCGCTTTCACCCAGGGCCCGAATGGCGAGGTCACGTTGATCGTGGGTACCGGCGCGACCATTCCTTCGTGGATCACCCCGGCTAATGGCTATACGTTTCTGGATCTGACGGCCATTTCCGGGTATCAGCAACTGAGCGGGTTGAATTTAAGGAACCTCGAGCCGGCAAGCACGTTCAACTGTTCCGGTGAGGTGGTGCCCTGGGACACCGGGGAATACACTCCCGGCGGGGGACTGATGGGTGAGTATGCGCCGTTCGTGGACTACCCGCCGGCCGCGAAGCTGACGCAGGTCGCGGGCCCGCCGCCGGCGACGGGACCCTGCGCCGTGTTTCCGGATGGCGAGGCGGGCCTCCCGCCGTCTTGCGGGGTGGCGACGCCTAAACCGATTTCCATTACCTCGGTGAGCACGCAATGCGCCGTGCAGGCGTCGGGCTGCAACCAGGTTTTCGCGCAGCCCCAGCCGCCCATGAGCATCATAGGCGGCGGCTTTGGGGATTTCCCGGACGGCCTTCCTTTCACGGGCACTTCGGGTTTCTTGCAAATCACGGACTCCACCGAGAACTGGAGCGCGGGTTACAGCGGGAATGCTTGTAGCGTGTCGATAACCAGTTGGGCCGCTAACCTGATCGAACTGGTGGCGAACGTAAATCAAAACGGAGTGTGTCCGCTGGTGGCCGGGGACCAACTCACTGTGACGGTGTGGAATCCCGAGTCGATGACTTCGGCAACGGCGACAGTCACAGTCCAGCCGAATTGATCCAATGCTTGCGTAATACTCAAGACCGCGGCGCCGGTTCGCGGCAGATTGGGCGGCGGCGGCGCGGCCAGGAGCTTTCATGAGAACGCGGAAAACCACAATATGGCATCTCGCAGTACTGCTGGCGGCGGTGTGCGCCCCGACGCATGCCGCAGTCAAGATTCTGTCCCTGACTCCGTCGGTTAACCCGCCGCAAGTCATTGGCACTGCGGTCGTCTGGACGGTTACGGCCACGGACAGCAGTACCGG
>Ga0182016_10002122_pt1 | contig 23551 bp, 23 predicted proteins | sample 712S2MmetaG_FD_120491 | JGI IMG/M metagenome (GOLD analysis project Ga0182016, IMG submission 120491) | Permafrost microbial communities from Stordalen Mire, Sweden - 712S2M metaG | ecosystem: Environmental > Terrestrial > Soil > Wetlands > Permafrost | place: Sweden: Stordalen | collected... | reverse complement strand
CCAGATGCCGATGATGAAGCCGAACAGGCTGAAGCTGGCCGCGGTCAGCACCAGGAAGGCCACCATGATCACCGGATGCAGTATGTGCATGGGCACGAACACGGTCGAAGTCGCCAGGATGATCAGGCCGATCAGCACCGATTTGGTGGCGGCGGCGCCGACGTAGCCGAGCACGATTTCGAGCGAGGATATGGGCGCCGACAGCAGCTCGTAGATGGTGCCCGTAAAGCGCGGCATGTAGATGCCGAAGGATGCATTCGACAGGCTCTCGGTAAACAGTGCCAGCATGATGAGGCCGGGCACGATGAACGCGCCGTAGCCCACGCCATTGACCTGCGACATCCGCGCACCGATCGCCGAACCGAACACCACGAAATAGAGCGACGTCGTCAGCACCGGCGTCACGATGCTCTGGACCACGGTGCGCCGGAAACGCGCCATCTCGAACTTGTAGATGGCCGACACGCCGCGTCGGTTGAACACGAGCTCGCTCACGAGACGGCATCCGGCCGTGCATGGACCAGGCCGACGAAAATATCCTCGAGAGAGCTTTGGCTGGTATCGAGATCCTTGAAGCCGATACCCAGCTCGCTCATTCGCCGCAGCAGCGCCGGAATGCCCACCGGCTCACCGCTGGAATTGTTGAAGTGGTACTGCAGCTCGGTGCCCCCGGCGCTTAAGCTCAGCGACCAGCCGCGCAGCGTGGCCGGCACCTCGGTCATCGGCTCGAGCAGATGCAGCGTCAGCTGACGCGTGCCCAGCTTGCGCATCAGGGTGTGCTTATCCTCGACCAGGATGAGCTCGCCCTTGCGGATCACCCCGATGCGGTCGGCCATTTCCTCGGCCTCCTCGATGTAGTGCGTCGTCAGGATGATGGTCACACCGCGCTCGCGCAGGCCGCGCACCAGCGTCCACATGTCGCGGCGCAGTTCGACATCCACTCCTGCAGTCGGCTCATCGAGAAACAGGATCTGTGGCTCGTGCGACAGCGCCTTGGCGATCATGACCCGGCGCTTCATGCCGCCCGAGAGCGTCATGATCAGATCCTTACGGCGATCCCAGAGCGCCAGATCCCGCAGCAGCTTCTCCAGATAGGCCGCATTCGGCTCGCGGCCAAAGAGCTCCCGGCTGTAGCGCACCGTGGCGCCGACCGACTCGAACATGTCGGTGGTCAGTTCCTGCGGCACCAGGCCGATGAGCGTCCGGGCCGCCCGATACTCGCGCGCGATATCGTGGCCGTCGGCGATCACATGACCAGCGGTCGGCCTTACGATGCCGCAGACGATGTTGATCAGCGTGGTCTTGCCGGCGCCGTTGGGACCCAGCAGTGCGAAAATCTCACCACGCTGTACCTCGAGGCTGACATCCTTGAGCGCCTCAAGGCCCGAGGCGTAGGTCTTGGTCAGATGGGAGATCGAAAGTGTCGAGGGCATGGCCGGCCGCAGAATATAACGGCGCGCGCATCGGGCGCCACACGGTGGTGTGGGCGGCCCTCGCGATGGCGCCGCTGTGCGCCTTGACCGCTCATGCCGCTGATCGCGACGCCCTCAAACACATCGTGCAGGATCAATGCATGCCGCACTGGCGCGAGCTGCATGATCCCTCCCCCTGCGCACGCATCGTGCCGCCCGATTTCGCGGTGCTGGCCGATCGCAAGGGCGGCGCGCATTACCTGCTGATCGCCACTGGCAGCGCCACTGGCATCGAGGATCCGTCGTTGCTTGGCGGTACATCGCCGAACTATTTCGCGGCCGCCTGGGCTGCTCGCGACCGGCTGGACACCGTGATCGGCCATCCGCTGCGGCGCGAGGCCGTGGGCCTCGCGATCAACTCCGCCATCATGCGCGGTCAGGACCAGCTGCACATTCACATCGAGTGCGTGAAACCCGGTGTATCGCGGGTGCTGGGCGCGGCCGCCCCGGCGCTCAAGCCCCAGTGGAGCCCGCTCTGGCTCGAGGATCGTGTCTACTCGGCGCTGCGAATCGATGGCGAGGATCTCTCGGGTAAAGATCCGTTCAGGCTGCTCGCAAGCGGAGTGCCGGGCTCGCGCGCCGACATGCGCGCCTTCACGATCGTGGTCGTGGCCATGCAATTCAGGGAAGGTGCCGGATTCATCGTGCTGGCGGGCCGCACGCCGGCAGGGGGCGAGATCATGGCCCCTCTGATGCCAAGCCGGGGACTGGTGCCCCCCGGAGAGACGCTGCTCGATTCGAGCTGCGCGATCGACCCTTAGTCGATCATCAGGTCCAGTCGCCGCCGCCGCTGTCACCTCCGGAGGAGCCACCGTCATCCCAACCGCCGCCGTTGTCGGAGACGCCGAAATCCGGGCCGCCCAGATCGGCATTGGCAGGATTGTCGTTGCCCGCATATCGCTCAGGCACCACATTCGCGCCCTCTCGGCCATGCCCGAAGGCGTGTTCCACAAGCTCTTCGCCCGCGGCAATGCCCGCACCCACGGCAAGTCCGCTCGCCAGGCCGCCGACCAGTCCAGAACCTGCGCCCATGACGCTCGGGAAGCCACCGGGCGGCGGCATCATGGGACCGGGACCCATCGTGGCATTCGGCATCGTTCCGGGCGGATAGGCGCTGTAGCCCGGCACTGCGGCCTGGCGTCGTCGTAGCAGCAACCAGAGAACGAAGACTACGGCGGCCACGATGCCGACGAAGCCCCACGGGAATGACTTCGCCGGCTCGCGGGCTGCAGCCAGGCTGGCCGCGGGTCCACGTGCCTGCGCCGCCGGAGCACCGATTTCCTTGCGCAGCTCGGCTACAGACCGGGGGTTCACGTTCGGCAGGCCCGGCTCGAGCTGCTCGGCTTTGCCGAGCTCCTCGCGCGCATCGCCATAATTCTTCATGTCCGCGTCGATTTCGGCAGCCACGTAGTGCGCCCGCGAGCTCTGCGGGTGATGGGCCAGCACGATCGCCATCATTTGCTTGGCCTGGTCCAGATGCCCGGCGCGCGCGGCCTCGTAGACCTGGTTGACGGTGGGATCATTGGGATTGGGGGCCTCGGCGGGATTTTCCGCAGCCTGCAACGCGGCGCCGGCAGCGACCGCCATCAGGCCGATAAACAAAACCCTCAGCTTGTTACGCATCGATTTCTCTCCAGCTCGTAGGACACTGCGCCGCTACTTAGGCATGAACGCCCTATCGAGGTTCCGCCGGGCCGCGCGTTATGCTGTCAAATTGGGGCTACGTCGGGGATTACAATGAACATGTATTTGAGCATCGGTCCGGTGGTCTCGCTGATCGCAGGCATTTTGATTCTAATTGTGCCGCGACTGCTGAACTACATCGTCGCTATCTACTTGATCCTGATGGGACTGATCGGGCTGTTCGGCACCGGCTCGATGCACCTGCACTAGACTGGATCAGTGCTGCTCGACCTGGTAGCCGGCCTGCCGCAGCAGGTTGACCAGGCCGTCCTGACCGACCAGGTGCAGCGCACCGACGATGACCAGGTAGTCCTGCCGCGCCGCGAGCAGGCCGGTCACCGTGGGCAGCCAGCGCCGGTTGCGGTCCGTGGTCAGCATGCGAAACAGCTCGGGGTACTGCTCCGAGCTCTCGCGCAGCAAACGCTCCAGCCGCACCACATCGCCTGAGCGCCAGGCTGCCACGACGGCGTCGGCGGAATCCAGCGTGTCGTCCGCGTCGTCGAGCATGTAGAGCAAAAAGCGCCGCTGCTGGTCGATCGAGAGATGCGCGAAGAATCCCAGCTGCTGCTCGATGGTCTCGAGCGCGATGATGGGCTTGTGATCGCTCGCGGCCCGTTCGGCGAACTGCTCATCGACACCGGAGCCGGAATCGAATCCCTGCTGCGCGAGTTCGGCCTGCTGCATGGCCATGGCGGCAAACCATGGCTGGAAGGTGGCGAATATATCCGGCTCCAGGCCGAGAGTGCGCACGTGGGTGGTAAATCGTTGGTAGACGGAAGGGCCGAGCACTACGGCGAGCGTCTCTCCTTCCGGCAATGTCTCGAGGCTGGGGTCGATGCCGAGCGAAGGGTCCGCGCCCAGGCTATTGAGATCGATCTCCATGACCAGCGCCGCGGCTTGCGAGTAGGCGTGCAATGCCTCGGCGGGCAAATCGCGATCGCCCGGCTTCAGCACGTGCACCGAGCCGAGCAGGTAGACGGTGTTGTGTGCGCCCTTGGCGACCCAGAGCGTGTGATGCGCTTCATCCGCCCGCGCCACCGGCGCACGGCAGAGGACCGGCGCGAGGCAGAAGATCAGCAGCCACGCCACGCCGCGCGGCAGGCGGCGAGCGCCGATCAATGCGGCGCCTTGCGGCGGCTTAAGCTCCAGACGTAGGCCGCGACGGCCGCCACCTCATCATCCTTGAGCTCGGCGCCACCCGTCGCGGGCATGGGACTGCGAAACTTCCTGGGTCTGGGAACGCCCTCCGCGATCGTCTGCCTGATGCCCGCATACCCGCCATCACTCCAGAGCCACCTGTGCGGCCCCAGTGTGGGCCCCAGCGACGTGCCGCCGCCGTCCGTGCCGTGGCAGCCAGTGCACCCGGCGTCACTGACCTCACCGCGAAAAACGCGAGCCCCGAGCGCCACCGTTGCGGCAGTCGCGCCGGGCGCCAGCGGCAGCAGCGGCCGCGACAACGCCGCCATCATTCCCTTGCCGAGCGCGCTATCCCTGTCCATGGGCAAACCATACCACCGTCGCGTGTGGTTGTTATCCCGGTAGAATCCGGCGAATGAATCGATGGTTGATAGCGCGCACCCTGGCCTGCTCACTTTCCGCCGCCGCCGTTGCGTGGCCCGCGTCCGCATCATCCGGTACGCCAGGTACCTACGATCCGCGCGAAACATTTGCGCCGCTGACGATGCCGCAGCCGGTCAACGCGTTTCGCTCGGCGGACGGCACGCCCGGTCCGCAGTACTGGCAGAACCGCGCCGACTACGTCATTCATGTCAGCATCGACACCTCGAGCCATACGCTCAGCGCAAGCGAGATCATCGCCTACACCAACAACAGCCCGAGCCCGCTCGACTGCCTGTGGGTTCAGCTCGATCAGAATATCTACCGCAACGACTCGCGTTCGCGCTACGCCAGCGGGCGCGTTCCGAAGGGCTTCACGGAGGGCTTCATTCTCGAGTCGGTGGAGATTGAGCGTCAGGGCCACACGGTGAAGGCCACGACCCTGATCAGCGATACGCGGCTGCAGATCAGGCTCGAGAGCGCGCTCGCGGCGCATGGCGGCAAGCTCAATATCCGTATTCGCTATCACTACCAGATTCCGGGCGAGTTCGGCGGCCGCACGGCACACGCGCCCACCCGCAATGGCGAGATCTACGATCTGGCACAGTGGTATCCGCGCATGGCGGTGTTCGACGATCTGCACGGCTGGGACACGCTGCCCTACATCGGCTCGGAGTTCTATCTCGAGTACGGCGACTTCGACTACTACGTCACCGTGCCGTGGGACCTGCTGGTCGCCGGCTCGGGCGAACTCGTAAACCCGCAGGAGGTTCTGACGGCCACGGAGCAGGCACGACTCGCACAGGCACGCCGCAGCGATCAGACCGTGCTGATCCGCAGTGCCGATGAGGTCGCAGATCCAAAGAGCCGCCCCGTATCGCACGGTGCTTTGACCTGGCACTACCGCATGCAGAACACCCGCGACGTTGCCTTCTCCGCTTCGCGCGCCTTCATATGGGATGCGGCGCGCATCACGCTGCCCGGCAACGCGCATTCACTGGCGATGTCGTTCTATCCGGTGGAAAGCGCCGGCTCCGAGGGTTGGGTCCGCGCCACGCAGTACCTGCGCGATGCCGTGCAGAATTTCTCGCGGCGCTGGACGCCGTATCCCTATCCGGCGGCGGTCGCCGCCGCGGGCCCGGTCGATGGCATGGAATATCCGGCCATGGTATTCGACGGGGTGGGCGATGCGGGCAAATACCTCTTCATCATCACCGCGCACGAAATCGGACACAGCTGGTTTCCGATGATGGTGGGGTTTAATGAGCGCCGCGATCAATGGATGGATGAGGGATTCAACACTTTCATCGACGTCTACGAATCGGACGACTTCGATCATGGTGTTTTTGGGCCCAAGCGCGATGCCGAATACGCGCCCGGCGGTGGTAATCCCGTGGATGAGATTCTTCCGGTGCTGGCCGATCCGGCGGCGCCGGTCATGCTCACGCGCGCCGAACAGGTGCGCGAGACCTACCGCCACCCGGTGACTTATTTCAAATCGGCGCTGGGCCTGACGCTGCTGCGCGAGCAGATTCTCGGGCCCGAACGCTTCGACTGGGCGTTTCGCAAATTCATCCGTGACTGGACTTACCGCCATCCTTCGCCCTCGGATTTCTTCCGTGCCATGGAAAGTGCGGGCGGTGAGGATTTATCCTGGTTCTGGCGCGGCTGGTACTTCAACAACTGGAGCCTGGATCTGGCAGTAGAGGGGGCGACCCCGGCCGAGGGTGGCTGGCAGAACGGAGCGCTGATCAGCATCGTCAATCGCGATCAATTGGTCATGCCCGCGGTCATAGAGGTGGAATTTCAGGACGGCAGCAGCAGTCGCATCGCGCTGCCTGCGGAAACCTGGATCAAGACCGCCAGCGCGAACGTCAAGATCGACAGCACGCAACCGGTGGCAACCGTGACAATCGATCCGGACCATCGGCTGCCGGATCGGGATCGCACCAACAATGTGTGGAAGGCGCCAGCAAGCCCATAGTATGGTGTGACCTCGCTTGCGCCGAGGAAGTCATTCAATGGTAAGAGAGCCTGATGCGCCGATGAGTCGCCGCGCGCTGTTTAGGATGATTGGCGCGGCCGCCGGCAGCGCCGTCATGTATCAGGCGATGAGCGAGCTCGGCTATGCCGGCGAGTCGGGTTACACCGGACCGATCCAGCTTTCGGGCAACGTCAAGGACACCTCGGTACTCATCCTCGGCGCGGGGCTTGCCGGCATGTCGGCCGCCTACGAGCTGCGCAAGGCCGGCTACCGCGTGCAGATCCTCGAGTACAACGACCGACCGGGCGGCCGTAACTGGTCGCTCTATGGCGGCGACACTTACACCGAGCTCGGCGGCTTCACGCAGAAGGTTCAATTCTCCGAGGGGCTGTATCTGAATCCCGGCCCGTGGCGCATTCCGCATCATCACTATGCGCTGCTCGACTACTGCAAGCGCCTGAAGGTGACACTGGAACCATTCACACAGGTCAACTACGCGGCCGGCCTGCAGAATCCGGCGGCCTTCGGCGGCAAGGTAAAACGCTATCGGGAAGTGCAGGCCGATTTCCAGGGCCACGTGGCAGAGTTGCTGTCGAAGTGCGTGAACCAGGGCGCGCTCGATGAGGCGGTCAGCGCCGAAGACCGCGAAGTCCTGCTCGAGGCCATGCGCGACTGGGGCGCGGTCGATGCGAGCTACGAATACAAGAAGGGCCTGCTGTCGAGCGAGCGACGCGGCTGGGACTCGGATCCCGGCGGCGGCACGACCTCGGTGCCGATACCGTCCGAGCCGATGGCGCTGCGTGAACTGCTGCAGTCGAAGCTCTGGCGATTCATCGCGGCCGGCCACATCTACGAATTCCAGAGCATGATCTTCCAGCCCGTCGGCGGCATGGGCATGATCGGCAAGGCTTTCGGGCGCGAGCTGGAAGGGGTGATCCGCTACAACGCCAAGGTCACGCAGATACGTCAGGACGCCAACGGCGTCAGCGTGGCCTACCAGGACAGCAAGTCGGGCGGCGCGACCCAGACGGCATCCGCGCAGTGGTGCATCTGTACGATCCCCGCATCCATTCTCGGCCAGATACCGCTGCAGGTCGGCGCGCCGATGAAGAACGCCATCGACGCGCTCTACTACGACGCTGCCATCAAGGTCGGATTGCAGTTCAGGCGCCGGTTCTGGGAACAGGACGAGTCGATCTACGGCGGTATCACGTTCACGGCCCTGCCCAATGCGCTGATCGGATACCCGAGCACGCGCTACTTCGATGATGGTCCGGGCGTGCTGCTCGGCGCCTACACCTTCGGTGCCAATGCATTCCAGATTGCGGCCATGCCGCCCGAGGAACGCGTGCGCAAGACCGTCGAGTGGGGCGCGCAGATTCATCCGCAGTACAACAGCGAGTTCCAGCACGGCGTCGGCGTCGCCTGGCATCGCGTGCCCTGGACGCTCGGCTGCGCCGGACACTGGACCGAAGCATTGCGCGCGCAGCACTACGACAACCTCTGCGCCATCGACGGCCGCATCCTGCTGGCCGGCGAACACGCCTCGCGGATTCCGGCCTGGCAGGAAGGCGCCCTGCTCTCCTCGCTCGATGCCATCCGGCGGCTGCACCAGCGAGTGCTTGCCAGCGGGAGCGCCGCGTGAGCGCGCATCGCTGGCGCCTGCTGCCGGCCGTTGCACTGCTGGCGGTCGCGGCACTCGGCGCGCGCACAGTTCGATCGCAGGAGATCTTCGCTGGCAAATACCCGCAGCAGAGCGGCGAGGATCTGTTCAGGAACATCTGCCAGGGCTGTCACATGCCCGATGCGAAGGGTGCCATCGGCGCCGGTTCCTACCCGGCGCTGGCTTCCAATCCGCGCCTCGCCGCTGCCATCTATCCGATCACCGTCGTGCTGCACGGACAGCGCGCCATGCCGCCCTTTGGTGAAACCCTCAGCGATGAGCAGATCGCCAGCGTCCTCAACTACGTGCGCACGCACTTCGGCAACCGCTACCGGGATCTGATCACGCCGACGGCAGTCAACGCGCGGCGCTAGACAGCGCGATGCCGGAAAGCTCGACGCTGGAAAGCAAACAGGCCCGCGGGACTTGCGTCCCGCGGGCCTGCCGCATTCAACCGACTGGTAGAAGCGAGCGGTAGATCAGCTGCCGGCCAGCGCCGTCAGCCCCGTCTCGTAGATGCCGTCGATGGTCTTTTTGGCATCGGCGTCGGGGGCACCCTTGGCCTTGTAGTGGCCGTGCCAGGAAATCACCGAACCCGAGCCGGACTTGGCCGCCGAGACACGGATCGTCGATTCGTAGTCTTCCACCGGCAGCGGGCTGCTGACGATCTTGTAGGTATAGGAATGCGTCTTGTCGCTCCAGCGCACCAGATGCTCGACGATGGTGCCGCCGCCCTTGAGCGACAGCGTGCGATCCTTCTTGTCGGCCGACAGGTCGCACTTGGCGATGGCCGGATGCCAGTTGGCGATACCGCAGAAATCACCGATTTTCGTCCAGACCGCATCGACCGTTTGCGAGGTGGTCTTGGAATCCGACGACTTGATTTCGGCTGCTTGCACCGAGCTCGCCATTGCGAACAGACCCAATGCAGCGAGTGCAGTAGCTAACGAAACACGCATAAAACAACTCCTTTGTGAGCTAATTGGAATTCTAGGCCAGGCTGATTGGCGTGCGATCATAGCTCAACTGCGCATGCGGATCTGCAGTTCACGCCGGCGGTAGTCGATGATGACGGTGTCGAGCAGGCCGATGGCATCCATGCCAATGAGCACCACCGGCTCATCGGTGAGTTTCCAGTGATCAAATATCCGCATGTCGCCATAAGTGACGCGAGCGCCCTCGATCCGGACGGATCCGAACTCGATCGGCGGTGTGGAATACGATTCGCCGCTCTGCTCCTCGGTGGTCACGCCGATGACCTGCTCGGGGTGCGCCGGGCCGCGCTCGCGGCGCAGCAGCGCGTTACGCATCGCCCAATTGCCGATGGTGATCTGACCGCCGGTGTCCAGGATCGCCTTGACCGGTATGCCGCCGACATAGGCCTTCATGACCACCAGTCCGAGATTCGTGCGCTGCATCGGCACGGTGATAAAGCCCGGATCCGCGCGCTCGTTGTGCGATCGCTTGATCGTGATCAGATCGTGGCGAAAGTCGATGTAGATGCGCTTGTCTTCCAGCCCCTCGGTGCCGAGGATGCCCTCCGCCCCTCCGAGCGCATCGATGACGATGGGCAGAATCACAGGATGCAAGGTCAGATCCCCGACCGTCAGTGAGTCGACGCGAATAGTCGGCACCTCGGCGCTGCCCGTGACTCCGCGCAACATGACCGGCGGCGAGGCATCGAGCGGCATCCCCAAGGTCTCGGCGACGCGCTCGGTCACGCCGGAATGGCTGGCACCGGTATCAAGTACGAGGCGGAACGGCCCCTGGCCGTTGATATAGACGGGAGCCCAGATGCGGCCGATGCGATCCCGGCGCGTCGACGCCACGTAGCGCGGCTCGGGCGCGTCGACCTGGACCTGCGGCAATTCCGGCACCAGCGCAGGTTCGATGGGTTCGGCGGCCACACGCGGCACCTGGCTCAGCAGCAGCACGCTCGAGGCGACGAGCGCCGCCGTCGCACGGTGCAGTCCCAGACGGTGAATCCGTTCGTTGTGCATTGCACACCCCCGATCGCGGCCAAGCTCGTGCCATGACCCGCGGCTGCCCGATCATGCGCTTCAAGGCGCCATGACGCTACCGACTGGATTTGGGATACTGCCGCCCGCCTCATCCACCTCACACCAACAGCAGGTGTCCCTTATGTCCACTCTCTGGCGTGGCCGTCCCGGATTTTTCGCAACCCTGACCGCCATGGCATGCACGATGCCCGCGCTCACGATTCCCGCGCTGAGCCGGGCGGCTCCCGTGGACCCTGCACTGGCAGCCGCCATCGCGAGCCCTGCCCGAACCCCCGCTTTCATCGCGCGCGATGCCGCGCGTCATCCGGCCGAGGAACTCGCCTTCATGGGGCTCAAGCCGTCGATGACGGTGGTCGAGCTGTGGCCGGGCGGGGGCTATTGGACCGAGATCCTCGGCGCCTACCTGGCGCCCCAGGGACACTACTACCTGGCTATCGAGTCTTCGGGTGATGCCGAAGAAGACGCATCGACCGCCAAGCTGCGCGCTCGCGTTGCCGCGCAGGGTGCTCGATTCGGCAAGATCAACGAGACCGTCCTGGGACCGAAGCAATTCGACATCGCGCCCGCGGGCAGCGCGGATCTCGTGCTGACTTTCAGAAACCTGCACAACTGGATGGACGGCGGTTATGCCGAACAGGTGATCGCGGCCTGCTTCAAGGCGCTCAAGCCGGGCGGCATCTTAGGGATCGAGGAACATCGCGGCCGCAACGACAAGCCGCAGGATCCAAAGGCCAAGGACGGTTACGTGCGACAGGATTACGCGATAGCGCTCTTCAAGAAAGCGGGCTTCAAGAAGCTCGCGTCCTCCGAGGTCAACGCCAATCCGAAGGACACGAAGGATTGGGTCGACGGTGTCTGGACCCTTCCGCCGACGCTATCGCAGAAAGACAAGGATCGCGAGAAGTACCTTGCCATCGGCGAGGCCGATAACTTCGTGATGACCTTTCAGAAGCCGCGATAGAAGACATAGTCGGCGGTGTAGTGCACCCGCACTTCACTGCCGAGCAGTCCGGCGCCGCAACCACCTTCGGGGGCCTTGCCGCCCACGGTGTTCAGGCGCTGAATCGATTGCGTGTGACTCAGCGGCCCGCTTCCCGAGGTCGACTTCGCGTGCAGCAGCAGCCACGGAATCGCCATCGGATCCGGGCCATTGTCCTTTGATGCGACTTCGCCGACGACCTTGCTGCCATCCAGGGCTTCCCAGCTCGGTCCCGCGTAATGCTTGATGATGGGCTTGCCGGCCTTGTCGAACAGCTGCGCCTCGGGTGCCTTGAAGACCCAGTCAAAGCGCGCAGGATCGTCGTGGTTTGCCTGGCAGACATAGATCTGCACGCCAACGGCGCGCGCCTTGAGGATCAGGGTTTCCTTCGGTGAGGGCCGCAGCGCCTCGGGGACCGGTGGCGCGGCCGGTCTCATGGGTGCACAGCCCGCCAGCAGCAGAAGCAGCGCAGCCGTAACTGCAGCCGCTTTAGCTGTCGTTGTAGCTGTGGCTGTAGCTATCGCAGCCTCACCCCGGCAAGTGGCAGACCGCTTCGACATTGTTGCCGTCGGGATCGAGTACGAAGGCGCCATAGTAATTCTCGTGATAGTGGGGACGAAGACCCGGCGCGCCATTGTCCCGGCCGCCAATGCGAAGCGCCGCGCGGTGGAACTCATCGACCTGCTGGCGCGAGGCCGCCGTGAACGCCACGTGCAGACCGGTCAGCGGCCGGCCCTGATTGGCGATCCAGAAAAAAGCCTTGCTGTCCGCACCAAATCCCGCGTGCGAGCCGAGTCCGGTCCGCTCCGGCGTGACCTCCATGATCAGCGTGATCGACAACGGCGCGAGCGCCGCGATATAGAAGCGCTTGGAGCGTTCGAATTCAGTGACGGCAAAACCCACATGATCGAGCATTGGCGCGTAATCCGTAATGTGATCGGGCGATCACTGGATTATAGCGAGTCAGGCGCGCGCCTGCTCCTCGGGGACCGGACCCTGCGCGGCAGGACTGGCACGTCCGGCATGTCCGGTATATTTGACGGTAGTCGGTCCGTTGCGAAGGCGGCAAAATGAACAGAATGAAGCGGCTGACCTTTTGTGGGGCCAACGAAAACGACGACAGTCTCCCGCGCGCCGTCATGGATGGTCGAAAGACCGTCACCGCCGACACAGTCGCGGACTATTACAAGACGTACGGCGAATACGGCGACGGCAGTTACGCGCCGGGCGATCTCATCGAAGTCTACGATTTAAAGCAGCGGCTTCGTTGCGTCATCAAAGCAACCAAGGTGTACAGAATTCAGTTCGGGAACATTCCGGAAGAAGTCTGGCGCGGCGAAACATTTTCCAGCGCCGAGGCGTTCCGGGAGTGCCATATCCGATGCATGCCACACCTGGATCTGCATGACCGCTTCGAGCTGGTGACGCTGCATTTTGAATTGGTAGAGATCATCGCGCGCGAAGTCGGTGACCCGGAGCGGACCGACTGAGTGATTGCCGGCTGAGGGATTTACCCCCGCTGATGACTTTCCCCGGGCGCGTAAAGCGCCGGTGCTCAGCGCCTCGAGCGGCTGGCTGGCGCCGTCGCCCCCAGCAACTTTGCCTGATCCGCAAAGCGCTGCGCCATTTGGCCGCAGACCAGATCACACAGTTGGGATACACGCGGATCCGCAATTCGATAGAAGGCGGTAGTGCCCCGGGCTGAGCGCTCAATAAAGCCGTGACGCGTCAATACTGCCAGGTGCTTGGACACGTTGGCCTGGCTGCAATCGAGCATTTGCGTGAGTTCGCCGACATTGCGCACTTTATCGCGCAGGGCGTTCAGAATTTTCAGCCGCAACGGCTCGGACAGCGCCCGAAAGTATGCCGCTACGTGATCCAACGCCCGATCATCCAATGCCTTCAATTGCATAGATCCCTTATTGCACAGGTGTTGAGAAAAGGCTCTGATGTGCATCATACGCTAAATCGCTTTTTGCGTGTATTGCTATATAGTGATATAGTAATTCCCAAGAACGGAGGACGCGATGAGAGCGGTGATCGTACTGTGCATAGCGGGGACCATAGGCTCTTTGCCGGCGGCCGCCAGTGAGCTCACGACCTATACGGTTCGTGCGCAAGCGCAGGCAGGCACCTATGCAGCGACCGGTACGATCGAGGCCGTGCGAGCGGGAACACTCGCCTCCCAGGTTTCCGGACGCGTCATCGAAGTGCGAGTGCGAAACGGGGATGACGTCAAGCTCGGCCAGCCATTGATGGAGATTGAGGTCGGCGAGGCCGATGACGCTGCGATCGCCACCCGCGCTGCCGCCGACGGCGCCGCAGCGCGCCTGATCAGCGCCCAAGCGGATTTTGAACGTGCGCAGCAGCTTCGGGCTCAAGACTACATCAGCGTGGCGGCCATACAGCGGGCCGAGGCGGCATTGCGCTCCACGCAGGCGGACGCGCGAGCAAGCGAGGCGCTGGCGAAAGCCGCACGCACACGAGCCGCCTGGCACACCGTGACGGCGCCATACGCGGGGCATGTGACCGATCTTTGGGTGAGCGCCGGGGATCTGGCGACACCTGGTAAGCCGCTCGTGGGTTTGTACGATCCGACAGCGTTGCGGGTGGTCGCGCGGCTACCGGAGTCGGTGGCGGGACACGTTCAATCCGGGCAAGCGGCCCAACTTTCGCTGGGTGAGACCGCACCGATTGCGATTGGCGCCTGGCGAGTAATTCCGGCCGTTGATCCGGTGACCCATAGCGTTGAGGTACGCGCGGATCTGCCCGCCGGCAGCGCGCTGCAGCCGGGCCAATTCGTAGAGCTCTTGCTGCCGCTTCGTGACCTGAGCGCGCAGATTCGTATCCCATCGAGAGCGATTCTGCGGCGCAGCGAGGTCATCGGCGTCTATGTCGTGGACGCGGACGGTGCTGCGCATCTGCGGCAGGTGCGGCTCGGTCCGGCAGTCGGCGATACGGTTAGCGTTTTGTCCGGACTGCAAGGCGGTGAGCAGGTGGCGCTGGATCCCGTGGCGGCCGGCAGGCGCTAGGTCACCTCGTGGGTATAGCCGGCCGCATCGCCAGGTTCTTTCAGTCCGCGCGCATCACGCCGCTGCTGGCGCTGGTGGCGCTTTTGATGGGGCTGTTCGCGGCCATCGTGACGCCACGTGAGGAAGAGCCGCAGATCAACGTGACGATGGCGAATGTGCTGATCCCCTTTCCGGGCGCCTCGGCCCGGCAAGTTGAACAATCGATCGCCGGACCTGCCGAGCAAGTGCTCGGAGAAATGGCAGGCCTCGAACACGTGATGTCCGTGTCCAGACCCGGGCTGGCCATCCTGACGGTGCAGTTCAGCGTCGGCGTGCCCAGAACCGAGGCACTGGTCCGGCTCTACGACACGCTCAATTCGAATCGCGACTGGCTTCCCGCCGGACTGGGTGCCGGCGAGCCAATCGTGAAGCCCAAAGGCATCGATGATGTCCCCATCCTGACCGCCACGCTCTATGACCAGCGACCAGGCAGTGGCGCGTTCGAACTGGAGCGGATTGCTCACTCGATGGAGGCGGATCTCAAGCGCGTCTCGGGAACGCGCGAAGTACTGACGGTCGGCGGACCCACGCGCGCCATCAACATCGTGCTGGATCCACAGGCGCTGCGCGCGGTGGGTCTCACGATCCCGGACCTGCATCGAACGTTGCGCTCGGCTAACTCCGGCTTGCCTGCCGGCGACATTGTCAGTGGTGATGAGGCTGTCGCGATCGACGGCGGCGAACTGCTCGAGAACGCCGATGCCGTGGCCGACCTGGTGGTCGGCGTGCATGCCGGTCGCCCGGTATTCTTGCGCGACGTTGCGCGCGTGAGTGATGGGGCGCCGCCTGCTGAACATTACGTTTGGTACGGCACGGCAGGCAAGAGCGCTGCCGAATACCCGGCGGTGACCTTGAGCATAACCAAGAAGCCCGGCGAGAACGCGGTGGATGTCACGTCACGACTGCGAGCGCGCATTGCGCAGCTCGAGAACACGCTGATTCCCCAAGGAGTCGGCGTGGAGATCTCGCGCGACTATGGTGCAACGGCCAACGAAAAGGCCGTGAAACTGATCGAGAAGCTGGTGTTTGCCACCGCGTGCGTCGTGGGGCTGGTGTTCTTCGCCATGGGCCGGCGCGAGGCGGCGATCGTCGGCATCGCTGTGGCGCTCACGCTGACCGCAACACTGTTTGCCTCCTGGGCCTGGGGCTTTACGCTCAATCGCGTGAGCTTGTTCGCGCTGATCTTCTCGATCGGCATCCTGGTGGACGACGCCATCGTGGTAGTCGAGAACATCCACCGACATCTGCAGCTCACTCCCGGGCGTGCGCTGACCGAAGTTATTCCCGAAGCCGTGGATGAAGTGGGAGGCCCCACGATTCTCGCAACCCTCACGGTGATTGCCGCGCTGTTGCCGATGGCGTTCGTCAGTGGACTTATGGGGCCCTACATGGGTCCGATCCCGATCAACGCCTCGATGGGCATGCTGATCTCACTGGCCGTCGCCTTTTCACTGACTCCCTGGCTCGCGCGACTGTGGTTGCGACCCGATGCAAAACACGCGCGCGCGAGCTGGTCGGTGCGCCTGGAGCCCAGGTTCCGACGGTTATTTGCGCCATTTCTCGACCCGGTGCTGGGGCAGCGCAATCGGCGGCGCCTATGGGCGGGGGTGGGCGCCTTGATCCTGCTGGCCGTGGCGCTGCCCGCGCTGCAGTGGGTCGTATTGAAGATGCTGCCCTTCGACAACAAGTCGGAGTTTCAGGTGGTCGTCGATATGCCGGCAGGCACACCGGTTGAACGCACCGCCTCCGCGCTCGCCGACATGGGTCGCTACCTGGCGCAAGTACCCGAGGTACGCAACTACCAGGTTTACGCAGGTCTGTCAGCGCCAATCAACTTCAATGGCCTGGTGCGTCAGTATTACCTGCGAGCCGGTAGTGCGCTGGGCGACATTCAGGTGAACCTGGTAGACAAGCACGCACGACACGATCAGAGCCACGCGATCGCGGAGCGGCTGCGTCCGTCGCTGGCCGCGATCGCGCGCAGTCACGGCGCGGTCGTGAAGGTCGTCGAAGTGCCGCCCGGTCCCCCAGTGCTGGCCCCGATAGTGGCGGAAATCTACGGTCCCGATGATGCGGGCCGGTTGAGTGTCGCGCAGGCCGTGCGCAAGGCGTTCTTAAGCGCTGCCGATGTCGTGGATGTCGATGCTTCGTACATTGCGCCTGCGCCTCGCCAGGTGGTGTCGGTCAACCGCCCGAAGGCGGCACAGCTCGGCGTCAGCGATACCGATGTCGTGACGACGCTGCGAGCAGGCATTGCCGGTGACGATGCAACCTACCTTCAGGATGCGAGCAAGTATCCGGCACCACTTTATCTACAGCTGCCCGACAGCACGCACGGGAGCCTGGATGCGGCGCTGAGCTTGGGGGTACGTGCCGGCAACGGGGCGCTGATTCCGCTGGGCTCACTCGTGCAGGTGAGTAACCGCACCGTCGAACAGCCGCTTTATCACAAGGATTTGTTGCCCGTGGTCTACGTGACCGGCGATGTGGCGGGCCGGGTCGATAGCCCGCTGTACGGCATGTTCGGCATGCGCGGCGCGATCGGCCGCATCGTGGCGCCGGATGGGGGTGCTGTCACGGAGTACTTTATCCATCAGCCCGCAGATCCCTATCGCGGCTACTCGCTCAAATGGGACGGGGAGTGGCAGATCACATACGAGACCTTCCGCGACATGGGGGCGGCGTATGCGGTGGGGCTGATTCTGATTTATCTGCTGGTGGTGGCACAGTTTGGCTCTTACGTTACGCCGCTCATCATCATGGCACCGATTCCGCTGACGATTATTGGTGTAATGCCGGGGCACGCGCTGTTGCACGCGCAGTTCACTGCTACCTCGATGATCGGCATGATCGCGCTTGCCGGCATTATCGTCCGCAACTCAATCCTGCTGGTGGATTTCATCAATCTACAGCTGGCTGCCGGCGTGGACTTCCGTGACGCTGTGATTCGCTCGGCCGCCACACGCGCGCAGCCGATTGCGCTCACCGCGCTCGCCGCCATGCTGGGCGCGCTCTTCATTCTGGACGATCCGATCTTCAACGGCCTGGCGATCTCGTTGATCTTCGGCATCCTGGTGTCCACGGTGCTGACCCTGGTCGTGATTCCGCTGCTGTATTACGCGGTTTACTGCCATGCGCACCCCATCGCCGCTACTGAACCCACTCCGCTGGAGCAATCACCATGACTTCTTGGCAACTCACCCGGGTCATGGCCGGGAGCTTCATCCTGGTGATGCTTCTCACCATGCTCTGGTTGACCTGCGCGACGGCTTCGGCAGCGCCGATAAGCGTTTCGGATGCCTGGCACTCGGCCATGGAACATGATCCGAAGTTCGCCGCGGCCCAAGCTCAGCGGGATGCCGGACGCGCGCGCGGGGCCGAAGGCCGAGCGCTGTGGCTGCCGACGCTCTCTGCCACTGGTGGCGTCGGACTCAGTGATCTGGACAACCGCACGCAAGGGGCTTTCTTCTCCGCTCCGGGGTTCGGCAGCAGGAATGGTGTTGATTTCCAGACCAATGTGAATGGTGCTACGGCGACACATTGGGCGTTGGTCGCGGAGCAACCCCTGTTCGATGCCGGGCGTCTTGCTGATTCCACCGCGCAGAAGGATTCCGCGCGCATTGCCGAGGCTCAATATCGGGCGGCCGAACAAGATCTGATGCTACGCAGCACCAGGGTCTATTTCGATGTGCTCAACGCGCGTGCACAGCTGCAGACGCTGGTGCGATTGCGCGCCTCCGCGCAGACTACGCGTGCCGAAGCCCAAGCTCGCTACGAGGCGGGCGACATTCCGGTCACCGACATGCGCGAGGCGGAGGCCGACGCAGACAACCTCACGGTTCAGGAGCTTGACGCCCGCAGCGCCGTCACGTTGAGCGAGGCCGCATTCAGCGATCTGACGGGACTGGAGGCCATAGACCTGGGTGTAGTACCCGAAGCGGCGACCGCCGAGCTGCCGGCTCCCGACCCGCTGGCCTCCTGGACACGGCGCGCGATTGCCAATAGCCCGTTGCTCGCGATCCAGCAACTCACGGTGGCGAGCGCAACGGCGCAAGTCAATCGATATAACGCCCTGACCTCACCGCGCGTGAACCTGATCGCGCAGGTCGGACGCGACTCCCTGCACGGCAACGGTGACTTCGGCGCCACCGACATCACTCAACGTGATGCGAGCGTCGGCATCCAGGCGTCGGTCCCGTTGTTCACTGGAGGACTGCGCAGCGCTCAACGCCACGAGGCGCGCGCGCTGGAACATCAGGCCGAAGCCGAGCTGGATGGCACAGAGCAGGCGGTGAGGCAGCAGACGCGCACCGCCTGGCTGTCGCTCACGACCGCAGCAGCTCGCGTGCAGGCGCTGCAGCACTTGCGAGCTTCCACGGAGAGTCGTCGCGACGCCACGCGTCTGGGGGCACAGATTGGAGCTCGCACCGCTCTTGAATTGCTCAACGCGGAAGCGGACTACCAACGCTCCGGAGCCGATTTCCAACGCGCGCAGAGCGAATGGCTTTTGGCGAGGCTACAACTCAAAGCAGTGGCGGGCGAACTGGCGGCAGAGGATCTGGAGCAGATCGATCGCCGTCTCGCGTCCGATATGCCCCAATCGAAATGATGTTCCTAAACCGACAGTCACAGGGAAAATGAATATGGCACGGATCATCGTCCCAGGCGCTGGGACTCATTACCGCTTCTTAATTCGACGCGCCGCGCGCGCTGACGGAGGTCATGGACCATGAGTCAACATTCACCGCGGATCCAAACACTGGAACCCACGGAAGTTGCGCGGCTACTCAAAGCCGGAAAGATATTATTGATTGACGTGCGAGAGCCAGCGGAATACGCCGCGGAGCGCATTCACGGGGCCCTGCTGTATCCCCTGTCGACGTTTGAGGCCGCTGCACTGCCCCCCGATGGGCCGCGACGGGTCGTGTTTCACTGCGGAAGCGGCAAACGATCTCTTGCTGCCGCTGAGAAGCGCTTGGCCGACGGCCAGCCTCACGCCGCCCACATGGCCGGGGGCATTGCGGCGTGGAGGGCCGCCGGCCTGCCGGTGATTGCATTGGAGGGAACCTCATGAACATTCGGGACATGCCGCTGCATTCAAGCGCAGGACACCTATGAAACCCTACCCACATACCTACAGCGTGAGCGCACGCGGATCGACGACAGGAACCGTTCCTGTAGCCTCCCGAGGGTTGCCCGACATACCAACTGCGCCACCGCCGGAGTTCGACGGGCCAGGAGATGTATGGTCGCCGGAGACTCTCCTGGTTGCAGCGGTGGCCAACTGCTTCATCCTGACTTTTCGAGCCGTGTCGAGAGCGGCAGGCTTCGGCTGGGAACAGCTGGAGTGCCACGTCGACGGGGCGCTTGAACGGGTCTCCGGTGTCACGCAGTTTTCAAAGTTTACGACTCGAGCAATGCTGACCGTGAAGGCGGGCGCAGATCACGCTAAGGCGCAACAATTGATGGAACGCGCCGAAAAAGCTTGCCTGGTCGCCAATTCGCTGCGCGCTGAACGGCACCTCGAAATCCAGATGATCGAAATGACGCCCTGAGTTTCGTCGCTGCAGCGCCTTGGCCGCCACGCTCGGGGGACTCAGATTCCTGAACTCTGTAGGTGCGTGCCCACGGGGTTCGCGCGCGGCCGCCCTGACAGACGCGCAAACCTCCATCGTTCCGGTTTATGCGCAGACCGGCGCCGATACGGGCAATTCCCAGCCAGTCAAAAACATGTCTCCTGGCGACGAGGCGACCGCGAAACGAGTAAATGCCGCGCTCCAGGCCGACCCCAAGAGCTACTACCGCCGCGTGACGGTCGTTGCGCAGAATGGGGTTGTCACGTTGAGTGGCCTTGTTACGGGCGAGGCTTCTCGGGCCAAGGCAAAACAGATTGCTTCGAGTGTCCAGGGAGTGTCCAGGGAGTGTCCAAGGTCATCGACCAAATGGAGCTGCAGCCGAGAGGCGAAACGAACGGATCCGGCGGCAACTGAGCGCGTGTCATAGCTCGTCGCTCCGGTCCATCAGCGGGCTCCGCAGCTTAGCCGGGATCGGATCGGACCGACTGGAATAGAGCCGGTAAGTGGCTTTGCCGGCTGAGAGATTTGAACTCCCGACCAACGGTTTACAAAACCGCTGCTCTACCACTGAGCTAAGCCGGCATATCAAGGACTTGCACGGAAGCGGCTACCTAGCGGCAGCACCCGGTTCGACGGCCAGTCGGATACGCGGATCCGGCGCCCGCCGATGCGGCTATCCTACCGCACGGGCGGAATCTCGATGATGCCCACGGAGTCTTTGGGCGCGATCCGGGTACCGAACTGCGCGGAATCCTTTTCCAGGTTCTTCAGGATCCGCTGGGCATCCGCTGGCGCTGCCAGGTGCGGGATACCGCGGCGCTTTCGATCGTAGGTGTTGCCCAGATCGAGCGGATACAGCAGTACCCGCCTCGCCTCCCCCCGATCGAACTCCGTGACGGCGACGACGCCGTCGTACCAGCTGGCCGGGTTTCCCGCTGCCCTCACAGAGCGCTGCGGCGGCGGCGGAGGCGGCGCATGGCCGCTGGCATCGGGAAATACCCTCAGGGCGCTTTCCTGCGTCATTTCGACATCGCCGTTAATGAAGAACGCGCCGAGCCCGTAGAGAATAGGCCGTCCCTTGTAGATCTCGACGCCCCGCAGTGAATGCGGGCCGCCGCCCATTATGACATCCGCGCCCGCATCGATGGCATCGTGGAACAGACGCACCAGAAAATCAGGCGGCTCCGGTGTGTCGTCGTCGTCACCTGTCGGGCTCTGGTGGGCATGGATGGTAAAGACGACCAGGTCAGCCTGCAGCTTGGCGTCGCGGATCGACTTCAACAGGGCCGCATGATCGTAGAGCTCCATCTCGTAGCTAAGACCTGCCGACTGTGAGAGCCGATAGGTCTCATCCTCGAACGTGACTTCGCTCGCCGCAGGCGCCGGGGCCGGCTTGAGTGGCGAGGCCAATTCCGTGGCCAGCTTGCGCACGGCCGCGAACTGCTGCTCGTCGACCAGGTGAATGATGCGCGTGCGCAGCGTGCTGATGCCGGCACGTGCAGCCGTCATCTCCAGCGCGTCGTTCGCGCGTGCGTTGGCCTTGAAACTCGAGGCCGTTGATATGAGTGCCACCCGGCCTTTGGGTGTCTCGAGGATGCCCGCCCGCCGCGCCTCGGCCAGGTTTTCTCCGCCGCCGGCGGTGATGATTCCAGCGCCCCGGTGTAAGCGGATGGTGTCGCGCAAACCCACATCGCCCCAGTCCATGGTGTGATTGTTGGCCAGCGACACCATGCCAACGCCCATCGCTTTCTCATCCGCGGCCAGGTCGCCCTCGGCCCACAACAACCCATCGCCATAGCCGGCCGTGTGCGTTGCACTGTCGAGCGTGGCGCCTTCGCGATTGGCGATCGTGACATCGCCGGACTGAATGAGTCCTATGACCCGCTGCAGCTCGGCGTCGTCACGATGCGCCATCGGATACGAGTACAGCAGGTCTCCGATCGAGACCAGCTTGAAGGATCCCTTGATGGTGCCGGGCCTGGGCGCCTGCTGGAGGAACTCCTGCGGATTGTTTGAGGGTTCAGCCGCAGGCTCGGATGCACGGACATGAACCGCTGCAATCGCCAGGAGACTGCAGGTCAGGAGCGCTCGGGCTGTCATCCGTATCCTCGCTGCAACATTCAGTTGCCCCAGATTGCCTGGGCATAGCGCAGGAAGTTCCCGCCCATGATCTTCTCGATGCGACGCTGCGGCATCTGCCGTTTCGAGAGTTTCTCCGCGAGGATGCGAAACTGCTCCCGCCCATACATATCCGTGGCAAACGTAAACCCGTACGGCGTTTCCCCCGGCGAGGAAATGCCGGCTGCACGCCGCGCCTCGATTTGCTTGCGGAAGGCGGCTTCCCACGAGGGCAGATCGTCGATCCCGGTCGCGCTGCCATCGGTCCCGATTCCGACGCATTCCTCGCCGCACACCTGCAGGGCGTGCTCGATATGACGGACCACGTCGTCGCTGGTGATTGACCGGCCGATCGCAAGATAGGGCATGAAGTAAATCCCAACATACCCACCGCGGTCTGCGATCAGCCGCAGCTCCTCGTCCGACTTGTTGCGCGGCAGGTCCACGAGTGCGCGGCAACCGGTGTGCGAGATGCAGGCGGACGCTCTGGAATATTTCGCGGCATCAATGCAGGTCTGACGACCGCTGTGCGAGAGATCCACCATGACGAGCCGCTCATTGGCGCGATCGATGACCTCGCGGCCGAATGCCGTCAGCGGCGTGTCCTCCGGAGCCGCCGATCCGCCGCCCAGTCGGTTGCGCTCGTTGTAGGTCAGCTGGAACACGCGCACGCCCATGTCGGCAAAAAGATCCACGCGATCGGCGCGGTCGCCGAGCGCCTCTTCATTCTGGAAGCCGTAAATAAGTCCCAGCTGACCGGCTGCATGGGCGCTGCGGATGTCGCTTACCGCAGTGATCTTCCGCAGCGTGCCTGGGTTTTCGGCGATGCGCCGATCCCACTTCACGATGTCCCGAACCGTGAGCTCGAACGGATCGCCGGGGCCGTGGATATACCCGAGCGTGAGGTTCAGCGCCGTGAGGCCGGATGAGCGCGCATCCTGCACGACGCGCGCCGACAGGGGCTGCGGAGCATCGAGATCCGCGCTGTTCGGATCATCGAGGGATCCGAGTGAATCGATGATGATCGGGGACGCTGCCGAGGTGCCTGCGCTCGACCCGGTGGCGAGGGCGGTGGCCATGGCGCCGGCCGACACCAGCAGCGAGCGGCGGTCGATATCGCGTGATTGAGTCATAGCCGCACGAGGTGCACTGTGATCAATGGTCCGGAGGACGACACGCGGTGTCGGGCACGCCCTCGATCCGCTCCCACTGCCAGCCGTCTATGGCTTCACCGCGCGGCAGGTAAGTGATCGGAAAGGTATTACCGTCGCGCGTGATCTTGACGGTGATTTTCATCTGCGGATCGCGCTGCGCACCGTCGGTATTGGTCCGCAGGACGATTGCGTCACCTTCGCGGATGCCCGCTTTGTCCGCTTCGGAACCAGCAATCAATCCCTCCACGACGCCGCTGACCACCGCGCGCTTCT
>Ga0182016_10002118_pt1 | contig 23570 bp, 19 predicted proteins | sample 712S2MmetaG_FD_120491 | JGI IMG/M metagenome (GOLD analysis project Ga0182016, IMG submission 120491) | Permafrost microbial communities from Stordalen Mire, Sweden - 712S2M metaG | ecosystem: Environmental > Terrestrial > Soil > Wetlands > Permafrost | place: Sweden: Stordalen | collected... | reverse complement strand
TGCCTTTGATCCCGCCGGAATTACAATTTCGCCGTCGCGCTCATAGTTGTATTCGATGGCCGCAACAACCGGAGTCTTGACCGCGGAACTCACGGGCGTCTGCAATCGAGCGACAAGTCGAGTCCCAGCCGGAAGTACCGTAAAGTCCCAATTCCGCTCAACCAGGGCCGGTCGGGCATTGCTCTCCGCAGGAGCAGTCCCACGCGTCCCCGCCGTCGTGCTGACGAACACCAGTGACGCCTTTGTGAGCTTCTCGGTGTTCGAAGTTGGTGAAGGTGGTATCTGTTCTGGTGTCTCCGAAGGAAACTGAATCCTGTTCAAAGCGTAATCTTTAGGCTCCGGACGGGGGACCTCGGGCGGCGGCTCTGGAGGAGTTCCAAACGAAGGACTTGCTTGCGCCAACATGCGCTGCCTTGCCGTATTGCGGATGTCGTCCGGGCTCAGGCTGCCGCTGTTGTCGTCCGGGCGACGCGTGTCGGCGCTTAGTAGAGGCGTCACGGAGTGACTTGCGTCTGCGTTCTCTGCGCCTCGCGGGTGGCCGAGGTTGGGATGGCCCGCCTTCGAGATGTCCTTTCGGCTGTTGGGCGTCGAAAACATCGCAAAAAACGCGAGCGCGAGCACGACCGTCAGCCCGGCCAGCAATAGAAAACTCTTGGTTCGGTCCTCTTTGAGCTGCTGCCGCTTGATGTTGGTTCTGGCCGCGCCGTGCGTAGAGCGCTGCATGATTTGGCGAAGCTGCGCCACCCATCCGTTTGGTTGCGGCTCGTGCACCTCAGCCGCCTCAGTTTCAACCTCGTGCTCGACGTGGAGGCTATCGTCGCGGTCATCCTCCGGTTCGATTCGCTTGGTTCTGTCATCGGGCTTCATGGGCTGAGCCTCCTTGAAAACTGCTGATTCCAAAACCGATCGGCGCCAGCGCTGGAAGATCCACCGCGCCCGAATCGGCGACTTGTAAGAAGAGCGTCTCGTTCGATTCTTTGAAGCTTGGCCTTTCAAACACCACGACGCCATCCGCCCTTTGCCCAGCGCCTAAACGCCGTATGCTCAATCGGAAATCGATCACACGCAACTGCTCCGCGGTTGTCCACTTTTTCTTGACCTTCCCTCCAAGCTGAACCTGTGGCGGCAGAATCTCAATCGCATGGTTCGCCGGGTTCACGGCGGAAAACAGAACAACGACATCCTGTCCCTCGTCGAGGACTTCGCTGACGCCCGCCTTGATTCGCGCTCCGGTATCGATCACGCCCGGATGCTGTCCATACAACATCGGGAGCGACGCTCTTTTTTGGCGGTCGAGCAATTTATCCAATACTGCGCCAGATTTCTCCTCGACACCGCTTGAAGCTGTGCCAGACGCTGCCTTTATCAGTTCTGCCGCTGACACCGTCGACAGCGACTCCGGGACCTTACCTGGAACATCAAGCCTCTGCGTGTCAGCGACCAGGGACGCAGAAATAGGACTCTCGTCGACGAGAAAGCTTCCCCCCGTGGGCTTGCCGTACTTCAACAACACATCTACCGTCTGCGTTCCGCTGATCTGATGTCCAGAACTGATCAGCAAGAGATTCACCTGGTGTCCCAGGGCCGTCGTGATCAAAAGGTTCGTCTGCGCCGGCTCGGCAAAAACTGGCTTTATAATCACGAGTTCGGGCTCATGTTCCGAATGCTCAGCCTGGAAGTGTTCTGGATCCCCAATGACAACCGAGTTAACGGGCTCTGGCATCCGAATCGATGTTGCCACTCGCGGGCTCAACCGGAGCGTGATGACCTTCTCATCAAGGCTGGCGCGCGTTAGGATTACTGGATCGAGCTTCGCCCCGCTGCTTACGGGTGGAACCGATATCGCTGATGTTGCCGTCTTCGGCCTCTCCTTCGTTTGGCCTGAAGCGATTTCCAGCAAGCCCAGGGTGCAGATACAGATCGTTAAATAGTGCATGCTATCTCCTTTCTTTTCGTCTTAATTCAGCGCGATACTGTTGTCCGATTCGTTGAACGTAGGTGTAAACTTCCTGCGACGAATAGTGGAGCCCCCGAGCAAGGACTGGCCCTTCGCCGGCCGCATAGGCAGCCATCATTAGACGAAGGTCACCGTGGAACAACTCCTGAAGCTCTGCCAGGTAAGCCACCCCAGCACGAACGTTTTCGTGAATATAGAAAGGATGGGTCGCGCCGAAGTGCTGGGCAGTCGCAGGCATCAGTTGCATCAGGCCCATTGCACCTTTCGAGGACACGAGGCCCGGTTGCCAGGCGGATTCGACTTGAATAACCGCTCGAACTAGGGCTGGCGAAACTCCATACTGGCGTGCGTAATAGTTTGCGCACCGCTCCTCGTATTCGCGAGTGCTGAGCGGATCGCCAGCAAAAACGGGACCTACTGTGATGACGATGCCTAGAAGCGCCGACGCTCTGCGCATACCTGTTCATCCTCTTCATGCTCTGTCCCGTCAAAATCCCTGCTGTAACGCTGAGTATCGAAGACGAGACTCTCGAACCCATCTCTCAACAACAACCGCTTGCGATCATTCTGTGTCTTCGCAATTAGGGGCAACAATACATCTCGCAGTTCGGCGCTGATTTCGCGCACGCGAAGGATTTTCAGCGCTTCTGCCAGATCCACCATCTCGGCGATCGAGGGAGGTTTCTCGAGCGTGTAACCCCGGAGCGCGTGGGCAAATCCGGCAAGCTGCCCATGCAACTCAGCGTGAGCGTCGGCCGTTCGCTTTTCCAGAATTCGGGTCTCACGCTCGATCGTCGGATGTTCGAATCGAAGGTACAGACTGCGGCGCCGCAGCGGATCGCCTATCCGGCGAACCTCGTTCGAGGTCAGCACAACGAAAGGCCGGCTTCTTGCCTTGACCGTGCCGATCTTGGGGATGGAGATTTGCCAGTCACTCAGGATTTCAAGGAGTTCCGCCTCGAATGCCTCGCCGACCTTGTCGATTTCGTCGATCAGCAGTACGCACGGTTTGTCGCACAGAAGCGCTCGCAGCAGCGGTCCTTCCTGGAAGAACTCAAGCGTATGAAGGTCGCGGCGCAGAGACACCCATTCCGCACCCGAAGTGCCGCCCAGCGTACTCAGATACAGACGCTGCAGTGACTCATCGAACTTACCTATAGCTTTCTCCTCATTGATGCCCTCGTAGCATTGCAGGCGTTCGATAGTGGTGTCCGCGGCGATGGCAACCACCTTGGCGAGCTCTGTTTTCCCGGAGCCCGGTGGTCCTTCCGCGAGGACCGGCTTCTGCATTTGAGCCGCCAGATAGATCACCTTCAGCGTCACGGGGTCGGTAACGTATTTGGCGGCCTCCAACTTCTCGGACAACTCTTCGATCGAGGAGAACACGAGCTTGCGCTCCTTGACGGGATGTTAATGCGGAATCTGTAAAAGGCTGTCCGGCCGATCCCCTATTTCGGCCTTGTTCCGGCCAGACTCTTTCATGCAAGACCTTCCAACTCAGCTATACGGACGAAGCGCGCTGGCTTTTTCTGCTGGACCCACTTTTGCTCATTCCTTGCTTCGAGTGGACGTGCTACGCCACCGTGAGATTGGTCGCCCGCAGGCTACCGATATTTCGGTGGACCCACTTTTACTCGCTCCTACTGCTTCAGACCTAACGGGCAACGGCAAACCCTGCTTTTCTTAAGGGCGGACCCAGTTTTCCTCAGTCCTTCCGCGTCGGGTCATCTTCTCCCGCACCTGGGAAACCGGCGACGCGCACCTTTATGTGATTTATTGCGACGGACCCACTTTTGCTCATTCCGTTTGATTGACGAAGGAGTCTCCGCGGCGTCCCAGTCAACTCGGCCGGCGGGGTCACAGGACCGTCCGCGCAAGGAGGTAGTGGAACCCGGGTAGCACTGCAAAGGGGCGGATTGGCGCTTCTATCCGTTCGGCCAACATCGTGATCCGGTCGGCGCGCAGATTTCCGAGGAACCGCCCTCCTTCTGACAAGTGCTGGACCCGTAGCGGGTCAAAACCCATCAAGCGTGCACAGGTAGCGTCTGCGGCGACCGGGTCGTCGGCGAGCACAATCCTTCCAAGCTCACGCGCGGTCCCTTGCAGCGGACCGTTGCCTTCCATGGCCGTGATGCCATCTGCAATCACGAAATGGATGGGCACTGTCGCGCAGATATCAAGGATGCTTTCGTGAATCCCGTGCCAGTGCAGCAGATTTTTGGGCCAGCCGTACTTCATGCCCGGCACGACGCCGAACATATTCTTCAGGCTCAGGGTGACGCCCTCCCAGTGGTGCGTCTTCACCTTGGGCATTGAGACAACAAAGTCGGAATCGAGAACCGTGCGCGGCAACCACAGCTCACCGAGGCCGCTGTAATTCGCCTTCAGCCTCACTTTCGCAAGTTCGTCACGGTTGAGATCCACGAACTCGATCCGCCGGTCTGCGAGATGAGGTTTCAGGTCCGCGGCCTGGACTACCAGTTCGGTGTCGCGTTGATGGCCCGGACCCTCGCCGATCACAACGCGGGCCGCGCCAAGACGAAGGAAACATCGGGCGGCCGCTCCGATAATATTCGCGTTCGTGTTTACCGGTCCAGGCAGGTCTTCCACCAGATTTGGTTTGAGGAGGACCACCTTGCCAAGCACGTTGAAACGGAACAGCCGCAATCCGCCCATGAGAAGCGCCTCGGTCTTCTCGGAGTACTCGGCTGCATTCAGAATCGCTACAAATGAGCGAGGTCTCCGATAGGACACCGAATGTTTCGGCCGCAACCAAACGGTCGCCACGCCTGTTGTCGCCGCCATCCCCGCCGCCGAGCCGATGAAGCGTCGCCTATCGATATTCATCCCAGCACCTCGAACGGATGAATCATCTCTCCACACTTGAGTGCCAAGATCGCGGTGGCGAGAGTAGCATTGTTCCGAATCTCGTGGCCGTCTCCTACCAGCGCTGCCAATTTGGCCTTGAGATGCTCGACCGGCTCTTGGTACACGAACAGGCTGAGAATGCACCAGGCGAGACTCTCTGCCGACTCGATGCTGGAGGACCGCCGTTTGAGCCAACCCAAACTGTCCCGAATTGCCGGTGTCCGCCCCTCATCCTGCAGTGCCAATAGTGCGATTGCGGTGGCCTCTGCATGGGCCTGAAGCGGCACTCCATATACGACAGTATTTCCTGAATTCCAGCCACCTCCGACGCACACTCGATCGAGAAGCATATCCACACCCAGTCGGATGCGCCTTTCTGAAATATCCAACCGGTTGCAGGCGGTGAACTGTTTGATGGCGATGATGCTGAACGCTGTGGGAATGACCCAACTGGCCGAGCCCGGAAGCCAGGGCCATCCGTAACGGTCGGGGTCGAATCGAACCGCCCGGTCCGCCAGCTTGAACTTCCAGCGCCAGAACCAGTTCGCCTCCCGGCCATTGGTCTTCAAAAGCCATGAAAGACCCCGTTTTCTGGCGCCTGACAAGTCGTTTGCTGAGTTCAATGCGCAGATGACAAGCGCAGTTGTCCACGAGGGCTCTCGGTCGCCGATGAATGATGGCCAACTGCCGTCGGAGAATTGCGCGTTCAGTAGGGGCCGAATAACGTGCGCAGCTGAAGAAGGCTGCTCCGCCAGCACTGAAAAGGTTGCAAGGCAAGTAGTCTCCAGACTCATCTGAGGCGACCCGGAAAAGCTCCAACCTCCTCTGGGCAATTCGCGACGCCGCAGTTCCTGAAGAGGGCCAACGTAGTCCATGCTGCGATTGTGGTGGATGTTTCCGTAAACGATCAAACGAAATCCCGTCCAAGGATCGAGACGGGCGACAACGGCTGAGCTGCCGGCGGCACTGTCACCTGAAATTGAGATGCGGGAACGGACGAAGATCAACAGGTGCCTGAGGTCTTGCTCTTGTCTCCGTCTTCAAGTGCTTACGTTTCAGCGCGATTCAGCCATCGACGACAGCACGCTTACTATCAGCACGTTTTGTCCATTTGAGAAAAAACAGGACAAGCCATATAAGAGGGTATGAATCCCACGAGCCTCCCCCTCGATCTGAACAGCGCGTTTCCTAAGCGCCTTAACGAAGCCGAACGCCCAGTCGAGTTCAAGGGCGCGGGTACCAGTTACGCCGAAAGGCACTATCGCGTTGGCGACCTGGCGCGTATGTGGGGGCTGGGACGCGAGACGGTGAGGAAGCTCGTGAAGGATGACCCCGGCGTGATCAAGGTGCGGATGGGAGCAAAGAAGTCGCATACGGTATACAGCGTGCCGGAATCGGCTGCCCGGAGAATTCACACGCGGTTGCTGAACACTGATTAAGAAAGTAAGGGTTCTGGGGTTTTTGGGCAAAAGGTTAAAAGCGATAAGACTACAAGACCTTGTATCCCGATCGGTTCCAGAGAGCGCGGCAGCAAGAATCCACACACACTTGCTCAGCGGGTGCTAGGCATCTGCACTAACTTGGGCTTGGGCTTATCATCGAATGCTTCTTGCAAAATTTTGGTGAGCCTGGCCTGTCGCTCTGGAATCCAAGCAGCGTAGTGCTTTCGCACCATTTGCTCGGAATTGCCGAGAAGATCAGCCACGTCCCTAACGGATACTCCACGTTGCAGAACTATTCGGGCAAAGGTATGACGGAACCGATGCGGAGTAGGCGTAACTTTCCATTCCCCGCATAATTCCCAGAGCGCGTTAAGGCGTCGGCGCCACGTCTCGGTAATGATATCCAGAGTGGTCGGCTTGTGTGCACCAAAAATGTACTGACCGTGTTTCTGCGCGCGCGCCTTGATCCTTTGCTGAAGCCATTCTGGCACCCATGTGTAAACATGGGTGCCAGCTTTGGTGGTTCGGATCAGTATCTCTCCGGTTGGCTGCATGCGATCGGCCTGGAATAACGCAACATCAGAGATGCGAAGGCCGGTGTAGATCGAGAGCGAAATGAAGTCGGCCAGATCCTCGCCGGTCCATTTGTAATGGTAGTCTGTCCCATATTTCGGGCAAGCGTCGTACATCCGCTTGATTTCGTCATCCGAGAAGGGAAGCTTCTGCTCATTGCGACCGTCTGCGGAATCTCTCGTCTTGGGGTTCTTTACCATCCTTGCGGGATTGCGGTCGATCCACTCGTTCGAATGGCAGTATTCGAAAAAGCTTCGTACCATGCTCATGCGCCGTGGCGCTGTTCTGGCGCTGACGTTCCAGGAGGAGCGGAATTCACGAACGTCGGCCGGTCCCCATTGGTCGATCTTTATATAGCCGCGATCGTCCGAGAAGGATTTCAGCTTTTTGAGCATGAGCCGGTATTTTTTCTGGGTGGCGAACGCGGCGTGTTCTCCAAATTCGGCCAGGAAGGCCTTGACGGCTTTTTCGATGGTTGTACCCTTCGGCTCGGCGGCGGGCACACTCTTCGGCTGGGGTTCCGGAGTGGGCGCTGTGCCCCAATTTTTGCCCTGCTCATAGGTGAGGATCAAAGGCCTCGCATCATCCCATTGCCACTTCCCCGTGTTCTGTCTTTTGAATGTTCCCCCAAGAGTTCCCGATACGAATATGGGGCACTCGCAGCGTTGCCAGCCCTTCTTGCGCTCATCGTATTCCGACGTTCGCGAGTTCTGCGGATGACCGCCTTTGCAGTCGCGGCGGTGGCGTCGGTAGAGCGCTAGGGGCATGGCGTCATTCTACGCCATCTTGGCCCACATTGGCCCATGAAATTCTGCGTCGGCTCTAAGCTGTTGATTTTGTTATGGCGGAGAGGGGGGGATTCGAACCCCCGGTACAGCTTTAGACCGTACGACGGTTTAGCAAACCGCTGCTTTCGACCACTCAGCCACCTCTCCGGGGATGAAATCGGCCTGCAAAAGCATGGTACCATACCGCGTCGCGACTCATCGAGGCGGTTCGCGGTACAATAGCGGTGCAAGCCGCACCGTGTGCGCCCGTAGCTCAGCTGGATAGAGCGTTTGCCTCCGGAGCAAAAGGTCGGTGGTTCGAATCCACTCGGGCGTACCACATTCATCAACGAATTGGGTGAATCGGAAACCCTTGACCAATTTGCTGTTTGAGCAAAGAATCCAGGTATTTATATCAGGCGTCCTGACACATTCCAAAGTAGTTAGCGCAGCGCCCCGAAAAACGAGTACACAACAGGTGCACAGAATGTTCGGGAGAACGGATCCAAATTGCACGGTCGGCGCTCCGGGTCCGCGATGCCTTCAGCTGACTCAATAAGCGCTTTATTGAGATCTTTATTAATCCATTACATAGAACTGGGCCGAATACAACCATCTCCTATTACAATAACGGCGCCATGTTGGGTGCCATGCTCGATCTGAAAATCCGCGAGGGCAGCGGCGGTCGGAAATCGTTAGACGACGTGATGCGCGGACTCTATCGCAAATATTATCTGGAGAAAAAGCGCGGCTTTACCGACGCGGAATTTCGCCAGGAATGCGAAAGCGCGGCCGGCGGCGAACTCTCGGAGGTGTTCGACTACGCTGCCACCACGCGCGAAGTGAATTACGCGAAGTACTTCGCCCTGGCCGGGTTGAAGCTGGATTCGACTATCGCCGATGCCCCCGGCGCCCCCGGCGCTTACCTTGGCGTGGACACACAAACGGAGGAACTGCCTCCCAACCTGATGCCTGCCGGTGACGGGCGCGGTGGCCGTGGACGCGGCGGTGCGCCGGCCACCCGGTTAGTCGTAACAGACGTGGCCCCCGGATCACCCGCTGAAACGGCCGGACTGAGGCGTGGCCATGTGATTGTGCAGGCGGATCGCGCGGCGGCAACGGCAGTGGTGCTCAGTGAAGCGTTGCGGGCCAGGAAAAGCGGGGATAGAATCCACCTGCGGATCTCGAGCGGCGACATCGAGGAGGATATCGAGATAACTCTTGCCGGCAACTTCGCCAGGACTTACAAACTCGATCCAATGGAGCAGGCCACACCCGCGCAATCGGCTATTTCGAGCAACTGGCTTCGTGTGTCGCAATAGTCGCCTTACTTGCAGCCCGGCACGGCAAAGGATCCGATGCGGGTTGTCGGAGACGCTGCGCCGCTCTTGAGATAGTTCCCTACAAACCAGAAAGTGCAGTCGTCTGAGGGGTCCACCACCATGTTGGTATAGTCTTCCCACCGCAGGCTGCCCTTTTGCGACGCCTTGCCTTCGACGAGCACCGACTCCTGGAAGGTCAACTGGCCCTTGGGATCCTTCGCCATGCGCGCTGCAAAGCGCTGTCCGGGATAGTTTGGCTCGCCGCCGAAGGAATAACCGATGCCGATGCCGCCTCTACGGTCCATCGCCATGCTTCCGAGCCAGCGATAGAATCCGCCGGGAGCATAGGTCCCCTGCTGGTACAAAACGGGATCGCGCTGCTTGTTCAGGCGGAACTCGTACCAGCGAACGCCGCCGCCATGCGCGGCTGTGGCCACGGAATGCTCCGCCAGGATCGACTCACGATCGCCGAAGTTGCGATAGACCATACGTTGGATCAGCTTGTCGCCCTGCGAATCCAGGCGGCGCGCGGTGTCCGGCTGGGAGACGCAGTTGCTTAATTGACCGTCGCAGAGATAGCGATAGGGCGCGACGGAGATCTTTTGAGGCTTGGAGACAGTGGTCTTCGACGGGTCGCTCCAATCTACGTGCACTTTGTAGAAATAGATGCCGTCGTCCTCAAAGATCTTCATGAGCTGCGTGCCGCCCGTGGACATCATGATATTGGGCGCGCCGTTCGGCGGCAGGCGTTTGCCGTCGAGGTCGGCGTTTAACATGAAAACGCCGCCATCGATGATTACGCACTGCTCGGTGGCGGGTTGCCCCTTCAGCATTTTCTCGCGGTCGGCGATGCAGTCGTGTTTTTGCGTGACAACCTCGGGGAGCAGGTTATCGCTGGTGCTGGTGGGATTGTAATAGCCGTCAGGCCAGACGGCGGGACGGGGATAGTCGGGAAACAGCGAACGCTGGAACTCGTAGCGATAGTATGGTCCCAGCGGGTCGGCAGTGGCGCTTACCGCGTAGCACATGGCGTAAGGCCCCTGCGGATTGTCCGGCGGACGCGTAAAGACGGGAACGACGATCAGCCAGCGGTCCGCTAATTGGTCATAGCGCACCACGGAATCGGCATTGTTACTGACCCCACAGCGCTCGCCGAAGCCGGCAAATACCGTGTTGTTGGGCACGGGACCGTAGAGCAGTTTACCGCTGGAATCGTATTTCTTTCCCTTCTTGGTGAAGACGGCCATGTTGCCGTTGAGGATTTCGAACAGATGATCGGGCCCGGCTGCGAGGCTGATGTCGATGCCGCCGCGGCCCGCTCCGCCGCGGACGTCGGGCATGTCGGCCGTGTTATCGGCGCCAGGAAACGCTCGCCCGCTAAAACCCTCTCCCAGTCCGTCGAAACTCGCACCGGGCTCGATTGGCGGACGTTTACCCTGCGCCGTCTGCTCGACGGCGGCTCCGGCGTCGCCGATCTCGGGAACGGGCGGCGGAGGCGGGATGGGCGGCGGTTCGCCGCGCCCGGCGCGACCGCCGGCTCGGCCTGCAGCAACGGCGCGCGCGGCGGGCGGAGGAGGCGCAGTGGCGCCCAATCCCGTGCCGGGTCCTTCGATCGGGCCTTGCCGCACCGGCGGGCTTTCCACGGCTTGATGAATGACCGCCGGTTTATCGGGGATGAACTGCCCCGTCAGGGCCCGCGGCGTCAGCAGGCAGGTAAGCACCGCGGCCGCATCGAGAGTCACTACTGCAATCGGCCATTTCATAAACTTTGTCTGGGTCCGGTGGTTTAGTGGATATCGAGAAGTCATCTTGACCTGCGGTGCATTATACGACGTAACAGGAGGAGTGTCGGCACGCTGGATGTGCGGCATGGTTACCAGATCCCGGCACCGTGAAAAAGTCGAACGCCGCGATCGCCTCGCGATGATTCTGTAAGAACGTCGGCCATTTCTTGCCGCCGCGACGCCGTACGCGTCGCAGATACCGCGCTAAACTCCGCTCCGAGACTACGAAACCGAGCTTCTGAAGCTCGCCGTGAATCCTCGAAGCTCCCAACTCTGATTCTCCTGCGCCAATCGTCGAATCAGCGCGCGAAAGCTCCCCGGTGGTCTTCGGTCGTCCGCCGAGTGGCCGGGATCGCCAGCGCTAATAGAGACGGAAGGCGGCGCGGTGCCAGCCGATCACCGTGTCGGGCTTCACCAGGACTAGGACGTCCGCCCAGCGAGACCAGCACTGGCGGAGTGCCGTCCAGAACAGTCGATCCCAGGCGTTTCCAACGGCCCCCGACAGATCGAACTTCGTTTGAACATCGAGTTCTAATTCAAACTACGCGGCCCGGAGAATTACTCCGGGCCGCACCTCTTTCTCCACCCTCTTATAATGGGAACCATGAAAGCGATTGCAGCGCTCGCCGCCCTGTGTCTGTCGGTTGCCCTGCCGGCCCAACAGCGCGACTACCCGGTAAAACCGGTTCCGTTTACCGATGTCCACATCAATGACGGATTCTGGGCCCCGCGCATCGAGATCAATCGCACGGTCACCATTCCCTTCGCCTTTGGCAAGGACGAGGAGACCGGCCGGTTGGACAACTTCATTCGCGCCGCCGAGGCCCTCCGCGGCGAGCCGTTTGCGAACAAGAAGTACCCGCCTTATCCATTCGACGATACCGACGTGTATAAGGTGATCGAGGGCGCATCTTACACGCTGAGCGTACATCCCGACCCTAAGCTCGACGCCTACGTCGATGGCCTCATCGAAAAGATCGCCGCCGCACAGGAGAAAGACGGCTATCTCTACACCGCCCGCACCATCAACCCGCTCGAGCCGCATCCCTGGAGCGGCAAGGAGCGCTGGATCCTGGAAGGCGTCAACAGCCACGAATTGTACGATTTGGGGCACCTCTACGAAGCCGCCGCCGCGCACTACGCCGCTACCGGCAAGCGGTCTCTCCTGGACATCGCACTGCGTAGCGCCAACCTGCTCTGCGACACGTTTGGGCCGGGCAAGCGCGAAATCTGGCCGGGCCACCAGATCGTGGAGATGGGCCTCGCCAAGCTCTATCGCGTGACCGGCGACATCCGCTATCTCAATCTCGCCAAGTTCATGCTGGACGTCCGCGGTCCGCAGAGCCAAGAGGAAGGCGCCGGCAATCCTTACGTGCAGGCGCAGATGAAGCCGGTGGACCAGACCGAAGCCGTTACCGGCGGCCACGCCGTGCGAGCCATGTACATGTACTCCGGTATGGCCGACGTCGGCGCGCTCACCGGCGACATGGCGTACGTGAACGCCATCGACAAGATCTGGGAAAACGTCGCCAGCAAGAAATTGCACATCACGGGCGGAATCGGCGCGCGCGCCGCGGGTGAGTCGTTCGGCGCGGACTACGAGTTGCCCAACATGAGCGCCTACAACGAGACTTGCGCAGCGGTGGGCAACGACTTCTGGAACCAGCGCCTGTTCCTGCTGCACGCCGACGCCAAGTACATCGACGTGATGGAGCGCACGCTCTACAACGGTCTCATCTCCGGCGTCTCGCTGGATGGCAAGACGTTCTTTTACGAGAACCCTCTGGAGGCCACTGGCTTCGCCGGCAAGGACCAGCGCAGCCCCTGGTTCGGAGTGGCGTGCTGTCCCGGCAACATCACAAGGTTCATGGCGAGCGTGCCTGGCTACGTCTACGCCGAGCGCAACGACGCCATCTGGGTGAATCTCTACGCGGCCAACAACGCCGATATCAAACTCGATGACGGCCGCAGCGTGCACTTGACGCAGGAGACGCGCTACCCCTGGGACGGCAATATCAAGATGACCGTGAGCCCCGACCAGACGGCAGACCTTACCATCCACGTCCGCATTCCCGGATGGGCTCGCAACGAACCGGTTCCCAGCGACCTCTATCGCGACGCCGATCGCATCGCCGATCCCGTTGTGCTCAAGGTAAATGGCAAGGCGGCGCCCTTCACCATTTATAAGGGGTATGTCGATCTCGCCCGCACCTGGAAGAAGGGCGACACCATCGAGCTGGGCCTGCCGATGCCCGTTCGCCGCATGGTGGCCAACGACCACGTGGCCGCCGACCGCGGCCGGGTGGCCATTCAGCGCGGCCCCATCGTGTACGCCGCCGAGTGGGTGGACAATCCCGGCGGCAAGGTGCGCAACCTGCTGCTGCCGGACGACGCCAGATTGACCGCCGAATATCGTCCGTCGATGTTGAATGGCGTGGAGGTAGTTACCGGCAAAGCGATCGCGCTATCTTACGATGCGAAAGGTCAGGTGGTGAAGCACGAGCAGGATCTCACCATGATTCCGTACTACGCCTGGGCCAATCGCGGACGCGGCCAAATGACCGTCTGGCTGCCCGATAGCGAAGCGGCCGTGCATCCGCTGCCCTACCCGAGCGTTGTCACTGACGCCAAAGTCACTGCTTCCGGCCGCCCGCAACAGCGCAACGTCGCGGTGATCAAGGACGGCGAAATTCCCGCCGCCTCCAACGATCATGCCTCCTACTTCGATTGGTGGCCGGCGCAAGGCAATAAGGAGACAGTCGATTACACTTTTACGAAGCCGGCCCAGGTGAGCGAATGCGGGATTTACTGGTTCGACGATACCGGCGACGGCGGCGTGCGCGTTCCCGCGTCGTGGCGCCTCTTGTATAAGGATGGCGACCAGTGGAAGCCGGTGGAAACTCAGGACCAGTTCGCTGTCGCCAAAGACAAGTTCAACAGCGTGAAGTTCACGTCCGTCACTACTACGGCGTTGCGCGTGGAACTGCAGGCCCAGCCGAATTACTCGGTGGGCATGCAGAAGTGGACGGTGAAGTAGCTGCGATGCGATCGCGATCCCAAAGTAGATCTGAGGAACGACTACCATGAGTGAACCAACGAAATCGAACGCGGCGAGCCGCCGGAGGTTTACGGCCATCCTCGCCGGAATGGGAGCCGCCGCTCCACTCCTGGCACAACAGCAGACCACACCGCCGCCGGCTACGCCAGCAACCATGCCGGCAGCCGGATTGCCTGTGCAGGGCGCGTCGCCGCAGCGGCCGGGGCGTCCAGCGGATATCCCTCCGTTTCAGGGGCCCATCGAATTCGCCCGCAAGGACGTCGCGCCCAAGGTGCGACCGTTTCCCATGACGCAGGTGCGTGTGCTTGCCGGACCGTTTCAGGATGCGCTGGAGTGGAATCGCGGCTACATGTCGCGCCTGCCGGCAGACCGGCTGACCCACAACTTCCTGTTGAATGCCGGACTGCCATCGTCCGCCAAGCCGCTGGGCGGCTGGGAAGAGTACGTCGATCCGAAGCGTCCGCGCACCAACCAGGATGGCGAATTGCGCGGCCATTTCACGGGCCACTTCCTCTCGGCCAGCGCGCAACTGTGGGCCTCGACGGGCGATAAAGAAGCCAAGGCCAAGGGCGACGAGATGGTCGACATCCTCGCGAAGTGCCAGGCGAAGCTGCCGGGCGGCTATCTGAGCGCTTTTCCCACGGAATTCTTCGACCGCCTGGACGCGCGACGGCCCGTCTGGGCGCCCTTCTATACGGTCCACAAGATCATGGCCGGGATGTTCGACATGTACCGCTATGCCGGCAACAAACAGGCGCTGGAAGTGGTATCGGGCATGGCCGACTGGGCCGATGGCTGGACCGCGTCGAAGAGCGAAGAGCACATGCAGGATATTCTGCGGACCGAGTATGGCGGCATGGGCGAAGTGCTCTACAACCTGGCGGCGGAAACCGGAAATGAGAAGTGGGCCAAGGCGGGCGACCGCTATGCCAAGAAGAGTTTCTTCAATCCGCTGGCCTCGCGGCGCGACGAATTGCGCGGGCTGCACGTGAATACGCACATTCCGCAGGTAATTGCCGCCGCGCGCCGCTATGAGATTTCGGGCGACTATCGCTTCCACGATGTGGCCGATTATTTCTGGGACGAAGTGGTGAGCGCCCGCAGCTACGTGACCGAGGGCACCAGCAACGACGAAGGCTGGCAGAGCCAGCCGCGCCAGCTCGCGTGGGAATTGAAGAACACCGGGGTGAGGAATGGTTCGCAGCCCGCGACCAATACCGCCGAATGCTGCTGCGCCTACAACATGCTCAAGCTGACGCGGCATCTTTATAGCTGGACCGCCCAGCCGCGCTACTTCGATTACTACGAGCGCAGTCTGCTGAACCATCGGCTGGGCACCATCGAGCCGAAGACCGGCCACACGCAGTATTACCTTTCGCTGGCGCTCAGCGGCGCGCACAAGGAGTTCAACAGCGAGTTCGACGACTTCTGGTGCTGCACCGGCACCGGCGTGGAGGAGTATTCCAAGCTCAGCGACAGCATTTACTGGCGCGACGAGCAGGGCGTTTACGTCAACCTCTTCATCGCCTCCGAGCTGAATTGGGAAGAAAAGGGTTTCAAGCTGCGTCAGGACACCAGGTTCCCGCAGCAGCCCGGAACGGCGCTAGTGGTAACGGCGGCGAAGCCCGTCCCCATGGCCATGCGGCTGCGTGTGCCGGCATGGTTGGCCTCGGCGCCGGTAGTAAAGTTGAACGGCAAGGCAATCGACGCGTCCGCGGAACCGGGCAGCTATCTGACGTTGGCGCGCGTCTGGAAGGCCGGCGACCGCGTGGAGATGGAGTTGCCGATGCGGCTCTCGATGGAAACGCTGCCGGACGATCCCTCGCTGCAGGCCTTCTTGTATGGACCGGTGGTGCTGGCCGCAGACCTGGGCGCGGCGCCGCCCCGGCGGGAAGGCGAGGCGACGCCACAGCGGCCCCGGCCTGAGGCGCCGGTGTTCAAAGCCGGCGCGGATCCGACAAGCTGGGTCAAACCGGGCGACGCTCCGCTGTCATTCCATACCTCGGGGCAGACGAAGGACTACCCGCTGGTGCCGCTCAACAGTATTTTCGATAAACGCTACTTGGTGTACTTGAAAGTGACGTAAGGCTGGCGGACAGACAAGGAGTGTAAGCGCTGACAGTGCGTGTCACAGATGTTTCTAGCGACAGTACTATTAGGGTAGGACGATGAATCTGGAACAGGTGGCCCGCCGAGCTCAGGTTTCTACGGCAACGGTTTCGCGCGTGCTGAATAATGCAAGCGCCGTCAAAAGATCGACCCGGGCCAGGGTGATGAAAGCCGTCGAGGAGTTGAAATATCATCCGAATCTGCACGCCCGCAGCCTCGCTGTTGGAAAGAGCAAGACTATCGGAGTGATTGTCTCCAACATGGAGAACCCATTCTTCTCCGATATCTATAAGACCATCGAAGCGGAAGCGCACACCCACGGATACGAAGTGGTGATGGCCAACACCGACTATCTTCCCGAACAACTGGTTACCGGCGTTCGCCTGATGATCGGCCGCAGGGTTGCCGGGCTGGCCGTCATCGTCTCGGAAATGGCTCCCGAACTGATCGACGAACTCAACCAAAGCCGCACCCGGGTAGTCTTCTACGATGTCGGCACGCAAATGCGACAACATCACGAACATCCGCGTGGACTACAGCCGCGGCATCGTGAAACTGATCGACTACCTCTATAGCCTGGGCCATCGCCGAATCGGATTCGTCGGCCACCACGCCATTCTCGGCCCTATCAATGAGGGAATGAGGGCGGTTGTCGAAGCGGTTGCGCGCATTCCCAGCCTTGAGGTCCGCACCGCCGCCAATGCCGATACGCTGGAGGGCGGCCGCCTGGCCACGCGGGCGCTGCTGTCTTCAGCCTTCCGGCCCACGGCCATCGTGTGCGTGAATGATTTCACGGCCGTGGGAGCCCTCCGCGAACTGCGCGAGCGCGGACTGCGCGTACCGGAAGACGTGTCCGTAACGGGATTCGACAACGTCAAGATTTCGGAATTCTGCTGCCCTGCTCTGACTACCGTGCACATCCCGCGAGATCGCGTCGGTCACATCATGTGCGATTTCCTGATCGCACGGCCGAGCGCCGACGAAACCATTGCGGAAATCGTCATCGATCCCGAACTTGTTTTGCGCGACTCTACCGGTCCCGCGAACGAAACGCTCTTGTGAAGGAGAGCTGGGCTCGCGCTCTGGACTTTGGCCATCTTGGCGGCAGTTTTGCTGAAGCATGTCCTACAGAGCCAATGATATCGCTTACAAAGCGCGCCAAGGCTGTCATAATGTCAACGTTCAGCATGGACAAATTCCGAGGTGATTTCTCTCTTTCGCGCCGCCGGATGGTGCAGGGCTTGGGCGCAACGGGAGCCGCGCTAGCCGTCCCCGGCGCGATTCGCGGCGCTGAAGCGGCACTGCGTGTTGCAGGGAAGGATATCGAGATCCAACTCACCTCCGTCAGCCCGCACACCTTCCGGATCACCGTGCAGCCCATCGAGGCTGGCAAACTCGCCGGCGTCGCCGACGACGGGACGCTCATTCAGACCAGTTTCGGAGCTCCCGCGGCGAGACTGCGCGGCACGGTGCGGCCCCAGACCGTGAAGCTCGCTGTCACCGCGTCGGCGCGGGCGTTTCTCACATTCTCCGAAAAGGGCTGCACTTTTGGTTAACGGCGGTTGGGCGGCTTGGAACTCCAGACCAAAATAAGCTCCGGGCCGAGCGCGACGCCAGAAAGAGTTTCATGAGGTTCTCAACCTTACTCGAGCGCGTTTTTGCAAAAGTCAAAACACTTCCTGATTTCGTTCATCGGGTCCATGGCACCGCCGTAATCGTATTCGATGTCCGCCACCATGGCGTACTTTTCCCGTCTCAACAATTGAAGGACGTCCTTGATCGGAACGTCGCCGGTGCCCCAAGGTACTTTGCCGCGTTGCCCCCGTTGCCCGTCGCGAATGTGCAGCACTGGAATCTTGGCGTGCTGTTCGGCAATGAACGGAACCGGATCGAAGCCCGCGCCCACGAACTGGCCGATATCCAGATTGATTCTGGCGAGCGGCGACATTGCCAGCGCCTTCCGGAACGAATCCGGTCCGGCGAATTCGTTCGGATCGGCAACGTTGATGTGCCCGTGGAAGGCGACTTCCATGTTGTATGTTTCCATCAAGGGCACGAGCCGCCGCGCCACCGTCAGCGTGGTGGACATCGCAATGCGCGGGGTGCCAAGGGCCTTAGCCATCAGGAAAGGGCGTTCCAGTTCTTCATCGGTGAAGTCGTCCTTCATGTCGTGGGTGAATGCGACCTTATCGATGCCCGCGTCGTCGTACTTCTTGCCGATCTTGCGGAATTCATCCAGTGGCACCGAAAGGCGCCACGCACGAAGCTCTTCACGAGTGGTCTTCGGTTCGATGTGGCGAAACCAAACCTCGGTCGAGCCCAACCCGATGCTCTTCATGGTTTCAATCGCCGCATCGAGTGAAAAATTCTGGAAGCTATATCCCGAGACGCCGATGCGTACTCCGTGAATCGTCGAGTCGATCTTTGTTTGGTCGTCGCGTGGCGACTCATACCCCGCCCACGAAGCTGCCAGCGGCAGCGAGCCGAGAGCGAGTTTTCCAAAAGTCCGCCGTGAAATCATGGCTTCTCTGAGGCGGGCAATTTAAACGCGAGCAGTTTGGAACCAGCAGCGATGGCGACGTACTGCATTCCGTCTCTGCCCTGCCAGGTGATGGGAACCGATTGCGCGATCTCCTCGAGTTTCGTGCTCCACAGTTCCTCGCCCGTCTTGGCGACGAAAGCGTGAAACATGCTGTCTTTCGATGCGCCAATGAAGATCAATCCGCCAGCGGTGGAAATCGGCCCCCCGCCGGAATTGTTCCCGCCGGTCTTCATGCCGGGGGGCGTCCCATCCGTCGTTCCGAACGGAACTTGCCACGCGATGTCGCCGGTGTTGACGTCGATCGCCGTCAGCCTGCCCCACGGCGGTTGCCAGCACGGCCATCCTTTGATGGAGGCGTTGCCGTTCCCGCCCGATTCCCGCCCGTACAAGCGGGGCGATTCCGGAGGCGCGCCGGGGTCCGTGTCTTGTTTCCGGATGCTGCGAAAGCTGCCGGAATCGGTGGTGTTGATGATGTAATAGCCGAGCGCGGCGTCGAACGTCCCGCCGGTCCATTCTGCGCCGCCTCGAGTGTTCGGCAGAACCAGCGCGCCTTCCGCCGTGGGGGGCGTGAACGCCCCGCGGTTTTGCCCGCCGCCGTTCTTTTCGAATAATTCGCGGCAGGCTTTCTCATGCTCGGGAGTGATCCTGGCGATGTCGTCCATGGTGAAACTCAGCCGTGAAAGCGGCGGCGGCTTCACCGGGAACGGCTGCGTCGGAGAGTAATACTCGCCGGGCAAATCGCCCTTAGGAACCGGGCGTTCCTCCACTCCGTAGATCGGTTTTCCCGTCTCGCGGTCGAGTATAAACAACATCGCCATCTTGGACATAGCTCCCACCGCCGGTATCTTCTTCCCGTCGTGCACGACGTCGAACAGAATCGGCGGGACGGGCAAATCGTAGTCCCAGAGATCATGATGGATGACCTGGAACCACCACTTCAACTTTCCGGTGCGCACGTCCACCGCCACCAGCGAATTGGCGAACAGATTCGGGCCCTGGCGGTCGACTCCGTAGAAATCGTTATTGGGGGAGGCTATGGGCATGTAGAGAATCCCGCGCTCGGTGTCCGCTGTAAAGAAAGTCCACACGTTGGCGCCCGACTGATTCTTCCACTGGTCGCCCTGCCAGGTATCGTGGCCCGTTTCGCCAGGGCGCGGAACCGTGTGAAACGTCCAGACCAGTTTGCCAGTTCGCACATCCCAGGCGCGAACGTCCCCCGCGGGCCCCTTGGAGCCCGTTTCGTCAACGATGTGGCTGCCCGTGATCGCAAGATCGCCCACCACGAACGGCGCCGAAGAGACGCCCAGGTGAAGATTCGGAAACCCGTTCATCACTTCTGGCGTTTTGAGATCGACTATTCCTTCACGGCCGAAGCCTGGAACCAGTTTGCCGGTCTTCGCATTGAGGGCGATGAGTTCGCCATCCTCCGTGGCGAACAGGATTTCCGGCGGAGCCTGCGCGTCTCCGGGCCAATACTCGATGCTCCTCACCGAGCCGTTTCTCCCCGTAAAGCCGCTTTTTGGAACGAATTCCCAAATGACTTTGCCCGTTTCCGGTTCCATCGCCGCCACATGATTGAAGGGCCAGGAAAGATACATGGTGCCATTCACCACCAGCGGGATGGATTGGCTTGGCCGGAACGGCACGCCCTCTCGCCGCATGGAGAACGTCCACGCGGGAATCAGCTTTGAGACGTTCTTCGTATTGATCTGCGTCAGCGGAGAGTATCTCTGCGCCCCCTTGTCCCGGCCGTAACCCAGCCAATCGGACTGAGCGTGCAACACTGAGACAAGCACACACCCAAACAATAGTAATCTTCCCTTTCGCATCAGCGTCCCGATCCCCGATTCGCGACCGTCATTGGACAGATTCTCGAACAGGTACAGGCCCGTCTTGCGGCCCATGGCGAGATCCAGAGTGCCATCGCCATTCAAATCTCTAGCCCCCGGATTCTCGTTCCACCAGGTTCGGTTTCCATGGGACGCGGAACTGATCACGCCGGGATACCCGTCGCCGTTCACGTCGAGCACCAGATCCGTGAGATCCTCGGTGGCGTTGCGGTAATACTCGATGGAGCGGAAGGGTGCTTAATCCAGTTCGGGCCCTCATACCAGTTCTCGCCGGAGACGATATCGGGATGTCCATCGCGGTTGATATCGGCAATGGCGCAGGTTTCGAAAGCTCCCGTGTCGATCATATGGAGCGCGAACGAAATCTCGGCCGGACGCGTCGCCGCCCACGTTGTGAGCGCAGTTGTCAGCAACGCTGTACAGCCGAAACCCCAGTTCAGTTTGCTCATTCCACCGATTAGAGCATCCGATTCTAAAGACAACCTTAAGAAATAGTGGCCTTGTGAAACTGTCGTCAAGAATTCATTTTTGCGTGATACTCTCCGCTGTATCCTTGGACGGAGGACATCAACCTATGAACACGATGGCACTGACACGCGGCGCCGTTCTGTGCGGTTTGCTGGCCGCTTCTCTCTTTGGGCAAACCCCGGCCAAACCCCCTAGGACACCAATCTTCATCTCACCGGCATTGGCCGACTCCGTGGTCTTACTGACCCCGCCACCCGCGCTCGATTCCAAAAAACTGTCGCGCGATGTGGCTGAAATCTACGCCATTCATCGCTCCGCCACGCCCCAAGAGATCGAACGCGCCAATTGGGATAACAAGCACGAGAACCTGTTTTCCATCGCCATGGTCCTCAGCGACAAACTCACCGCGGAATCAATGCCTGCCCTCGCCAAGCTTTGGGCCGATATGGCTAACGACCAGGGCATTTTCGTAACTGCGGCGAAGAAGTACTGGCAAGAAATCCGGCCCTACGATCTCGATGCCAATATCAAGTCCATCTGCGGCAGCAAGCCCGGCGGCCCCAAGAATTCGTACCCCAGTGGTCATGGCACCACCGGGTACCTGAGCGCCCTCGTCCTCAGTATGATGGTGCCCGAAAAGAGCGACGCCCTTCACGCCCGCGCCGACGAATACGGCCACAACCGCGTCGTCTGCGGCGATCATTACGCATCCGACATCCCCGCAAGTAAAGAGGCCGCGGAAATCGTCATCGGCAACATGATTGGCAACCCGAGGTTCCAGCAGGAATTCGCCACCGCGAAAGCCGAAGTCCGAAAGGCCCTCGGCCTGTAGCGCGATTCCCGGCGCTTCACTGCAACTTCAGCGTCACCACATTCGAAGGCACGCCAGCCACCGCGTAAACGCGCGCACCCCCGTCCCCGCGAGACTTTTCGGTATGGAAATGTTCACCTCGGTCGAGCCCCGGGCATACCTTATTCAACGAACTTCCGATTCACCACACTAGCGCCGGGACGACAAACTGAGGTGTCCGCTCGTCTTCGTGAGTTCCCTGATCTTTGCAGGGTCCGGTGGACCGGCTTTCGCCAAGAGGCTCATGTGCTCGAAGAACTCCTCCACTCCACCCGGCGATTGGACACAAAGAACCTTGCCGGGTTGGACGGAGAGGTTTTGAAAGCGATGAGGCAAATTCTTGGGCAACAGCGCAAATGTGCCAGGACCAGCATGGAAGGTCTTTCCACCGCATTCGATTTCAAAGTCGCCGTCGAGAATGTAAAGCGCTTCGTCCTCACGATGGTGAATATGCGTGGGTGCTCCGCGATGGGGCGGCGCCACGCCTTCGGTCAATGCGTACTTGCCATCGGTGTCTTCGCTCCTCGCTTTATACGTGAAGAGAATTACCTGTACATTGAGGCGCATACCTTCGCCGGCTTGGACAACCTTGGGACGGCGATGCGGTTCCATGAAGCCGTTATACCGCCCGGAGTGATTTCCTCTCGTATGTTTGAAAACAACGAGACCTTAGACCGTTTGGGAATCTGTGGGCCTTAGTACGTGACCTAGAAGACAGGAGTCAGAAGTTAGAGTGAACACGCGGCCGCGCGATTAACGTGACCCGGCACTTTGCGAATCAGCAGTCAGCGATCATTCGTGTTAGTGAGGCTGACCGCCGATTGCTGACGGCTCTCCAGGGCGATTTTACGAACGGCCCACGACAAGAACGGTGAAACTACCGGGCCGGATTTTTCGCTGCGCCTTTTGAGAGGCGTCCGGCGGCGGAACGGTATCGGTGTCCGCTACCGGCAGGTAGACCCTCTTAGTTGTGGGATCGAAGGCCATGGTCTTGGCGCCGGCCTGCGTCACAACTGCGCCGGTGTCCTCATACTGATCGGCGGACTTTTGGTGAAAGATGTTGAGTGTGCCGTCGCCATTGGAAGCGAAGATGAAGCGGCCTTCCACGTCAAAGCCGGCCGCGTCGACGCCAGCCCCGATGGGAAGGCTGGTAATCACCTTGCCATTCGCGGCGTCCATTACCACGAGCGACTTGCTGCGGCAGCCCACAAAGAGGCGGTTATTCTGGGCATCGAAGGCCAGCCCGGTGGGCGTCTTGCCGACTCCAATCGGAAAGCGACTGACCACTTCGAGCGTTTTACCGCGGAAGGCTAGCACTTCCGACTTATCCTCCAGGTTGACGTAGAGGAGCCCATCGCGGCCGGCTACCATCTGCTCGCCGTCGCCCGCGGCGGCCACGGTCCCTACCACCTGGCCGGTGGCGGCATCGATCGCCGATATGTCGTGCGAACCGTGATTGTTGATGAACACACGTCCCGAAGCGGCGTCGAAGAAGATGCCATCGGGGCCCTTGCCGACATCGATCTTACGGATCAGCTTGAGCGTTTCGGTGTCGAACATGGAGACCTTGTCCTCCCGGCCATTGCTGGTGAAGCCGTGCCCGGTGCTGGAAGCGATGGCGATGCCGTGGACACCCGGAGTATCGGAAATGACGCCGATGGGAACTCCGGTATCGGCATTAGTCACATTGACCACGGTATCGTGCGAAGTGTATACACGGCGGGTAGCGCCATCGACCGTGATATAGTCCCAGCCGCCGTCGCCGGGTACCGGGAGACGGGTGAGGATGCGGTACTGCTCCCAGCCGAACGCCGACATCATGACGTGATAGACGTCGGTATTGGAGATCCAGCCGCGGACCCGATTGGAGCCGGGGCCCGCGGCGATGACCGGCACTTCCTCGGCGGTGTGCTGTTCTTCGAGCGAAATGGCCTGCGCGATCTGCTGCTGGTTGGGCGCCCACTTGGCGGTCTCAGCGAG
>Ga0182016_10002116_pt1 | contig 23576 bp, 13 predicted proteins | sample 712S2MmetaG_FD_120491 | JGI IMG/M metagenome (GOLD analysis project Ga0182016, IMG submission 120491) | Permafrost microbial communities from Stordalen Mire, Sweden - 712S2M metaG | ecosystem: Environmental > Terrestrial > Soil > Wetlands > Permafrost | place: Sweden: Stordalen | collected... | reverse complement strand
GATGCTTCCGCGTTTGGCTACCCGATTCGCAACCTGAAAGACGTTCCGCCGGGCGAGTACACGGTACAGGCCGTGCTTAACCGGTATGAGACCTTCCATCGCGGCGACGGCAAAACTGTGAAGATGCACATGGACCAGGGCGAGGGACAGCACTGGAACTCGTCGCCCGGCAATCTTTATTCAAAGCCGCGGAAGATCACCATCGCCCGCGGTGGCACGCCGATTGCGGTTTCACTTACAGAGGCGATCCCGCCGATTCCTACTCCGCCGGATACGAAGTATGTCCGGCACATCAAGATTCAAAGCGACGTTTTGACCAAATTCTGGGGCAGGCCGATGTTTGTGAGCGCGGTTGTCCTTGTGCCTGAAGGCTTCGACGACCATCCCGATGCGCGCTTCCCCTTGATGATTTTCCACGACCATTTCGTGGAGGATTTCGACGACTTCCGCACCACGCCGTCCGATCCAAACCTGAAGCCCGACTACAGTGAGCGCTTTCACCTTGCCGGATATAACCGCATTCAGCAGGAAGAGGCCTACAAGTTTTATCAGCAGTGGATAGCACCAGGATTCCCGCGGTTTCTGATTATAAAGATTCAGCATGCGAATCCGTTTTACGATGACTCGTATGCCGTGAATTCGGCGAACGTAGGGCCGTATGGCGATGCGATCGAGAATGAGCTGATCCCGGCAATTGAGAAGAAGTTTCACGGCATCGGTCAGGGTTGGGCACGTTTTGTGTATGGCGGTTCGACGGGCGGCTGGGAGTCGCTGGCTGTGCAGATTTTCTATCCCAACCATTACAACGGCGCGTTCGCAGCATGCCCCGACCCGATCGATTTTCACGAATTCATGAACATCGATTTGTACAACGATAAGAACGCGTTCTACCTCGAGGGTGCGCATAAGCGCGTGGAGCAGCCGGCCATGCGCGATTACCTCGGGCACACACTGATCACGACCCGGGACAACAACGCATATGAACTGGCGCTGGGCGATCACGGACGCAGCGGCGAACAGTTCGATATCTGGCAGGCCGTATACGGACCCGTCGGACCGGATGGGTACCCTGCGGCGATCTTCGACAAGGAAACCGGCGAGATCGACCACAAAGTCGCAGACTATTGGCATGAGCATTACGATCTTGAAGCCATTCTCGAACGCGACTGGGCGAAGCTGGGGCCTGAGTTGGCCGGCAAGATTCACATCTATGTGGGCGCCGACGACACGTACTTTCTGAACGATGCCGTCTACCGCATGCAGGACTTTCTCGATACCACAAAAAATCCACCGTATGGCGGCGAAGTGACTTATGGCCCGCGCGCCGAGCATTGCTGGAACGGCGACCCGACGCTGCCGAACGCCTACTCGCGGCTACACTACAACACACAATATCTGCCGAAGATTCTCGACCAGATTCAGAAGACCGCGCCCAAAGGAGCGGACCTGACGAGTTGGCGTTATTGATGTTTCAGTTTTTAACCGACTGCAGATCGCCGTAATAGCCCGTCTTGTGACGGACGTTGAAGTCATCGGTGGACGCGCGAGGAACCGTAATGTCGATGCGATGAAAACTGCGTCCCGGCTCCTGGTTGTGCGGATAATAGCCGATCAGGTATTGCGTGCGCAGGTCGTCGCTGACTTGTGCAAACGCGGCATCGAGTCCCCCGGCATTGGCATAGAAATGCTTGCCGCCGGTCTGCTCTGAAAGCGTGATGAGCGCGTGCTCTCCGCCCAGGTCGCGCCCCGCGCTCGCCTCGATGGGCACATCAATGATCGAATAGATCATGACCTCGTGGCGCAACGCCGACTCCAATGCCTCCTGGTAGGTTGTGCTCTTGGCGGTGTCGCCGCCGTCGGAAACGAGCACCAGCACGCGCCGCCCATCCTTTCGTCCCAGCCCCTGCGACCCCAGCAGAATCGCATCGTAGAGGGCCGTTGCATAATCCGCATGCAGTTGATTCAGCCCGCGGTCGATCTGTGCAATTTTGTTGGTGAAGGGCGACAGCTCGCGCACCTCGGTCGCGAATTCGAGCAGGCTCATCTGGTCCTGCAGGCGCAGAATCGCATGAACAAAGCGATGCGCCGCGGAAGCCTCTTCCGCCATGTCCTTCTTCACGCTGCCGCTGGTGTCGATAGCGAGCGTCAGGTTCAACGGCATCTCCGATTGCCGTTCGAACACCGCGATCGTCTGCGGCCGGCCATCTTCCTTCACGGAAAAATCCTCGCGTTTAAGTCCTCCGACGATGGCTCCATTGCGGTCGGTCACGCTCACGAACACGTTGACCAGCTTCACATCGACGCGCAAAGTAGTCTCCTGTGCGGCGAGGGGTGCAATCATCCAGACCGTTGCAGTGCAAGTGAGAACCACCAGCATAGCTGCGGTATTCCATCGAACGATGCGCGTCTTATTTTTCATCCCGCGCCTCCGTTCCCGTCAAGATTTCCGCGGGAAAAGCCTCTCCATCGGCCCACACCGCGCCATCGGTGAAGGTTTCCTTCTTCCAGATCGGTACGGTTTTTTTCAGAGTGTCAATCAGCCAGCGGCAGGCTTCGAAGGCCGGGCCACGATGCGCGGCCGCGACGACGATCAACACGCTGGTCTCGCCGACCTGCAATCGGCCCAGCCGGTGAACGATTGAAGCATGGCGCACAGCAAAACGGTGTGTTGCCTCGTCGACCAGGGCGCGCATCTGCTTCAGCGCCAGCGAGTCGTAGGCCTCGTAATCCAGATAGAGCGTCTTGCGCCCGCGAGTGTTGTTACGCACAATGCCGTCAAAAACAACAACGGCTCCATCCTCGTCGTTCCTGGCAGTTTCAGTGATCCCCTGCACATCAATGGGAAGATGGGTGAGCGAAACGGCTATTGAGTCGTCTTCTGCAGCGTCGCCGGCACTTTCCTCAGACGCCGACCCACCGGAAACCGGCGGCAAAAGCGCGACCTCATCGCCATCGCACAGCTCATGGGAGCGGTTCACGTACGCAGCATTCACGCTGACGGCGATTCCCTGCTCCCAACGGACGGCATGGGGCGCCAAGGCGCTCATCTGTTCGATCAGCGCGGCCACCGTGGCCGATGCCGGCAACTCAACCGGAGTGGACTCGACGCCGAACCAGTCTTTCAAAACCCCAAAGCAAAGAACCTGCACACGCATCACACTTAGAAGAATACCGCCTGCTGCTTAGACGCAACCGAAGCGGATTCCGGGCTTTGACTACACCATCTTGTAGAGAAAGCCGGTTGGCGTGCCCCACAGGTTCCGCGCCCGATCCTCGTAAAAGATGCTGAATTCGATGCCGGACAGGTCGTAGTCGAATAGCGGCACGCGGTCGAATGTGTAATCGCCGCGCACCGAATACTCGTCGCCGCTGCAATCCACCATGAGGGTTTCGCCCGTTGACAGCCGCTCGGGATGCGTGAGCAGAACCGACGCGAAGGCAAACACGCCAAGGCTGAATTCATTGCCCGCGAGGGCCACCCGCGTCCTGCGCGCCGAGGATCCCCGATGCAACATTCCCATCTGCGCGCCCACAACCAGCATGTCATTCCCCTCCTGTTGCTCGGCAAGGATTTTCTCCGCCAGCTTCGACCGCTCGCTCTGCCGCAGAAACTTGTCGCCGATCTTGCCGATGATCCGGTTGGAGAACTTGCGCTTTTTCGCCACCGCCTCGAGGAGCCTGTCGACGGCCTCGCTGTAGGTGGGCGCCAGCGCCTGCCAGCGTGGAATTGCAAACCAGGCTTCCGCGCCTTCGGGCAGTGGGCGGCGCGCCAAGCGTTCGTGGCAGCTTCCCAGCGTGGGAAACAATTTACGCAACTCCGTCACCTGGGCTTCAAGGGGGCGGACGCGATAGGTGGGCGGATAGATGCGATCGGAGCTCGTTTCCTCATTCTTGAACTTGTCGCTCGCCGTATGTTTCTGGATCAACGCGACGATCCGCTCCACCACTTCCTTGCGGAGTTCCTTGCCCGCATCGAGCACGGACTGCGCGGTCTGCCGGTCGAGTTGTTCGAGCGCGTTGCGACCCGCGCCGAGCGCTGCCTCGGCAAGGAAATCGTGGAGGAGCCGCTCCTGCTGTTCCGTCGTGTTTCCCGAAAGGTGCAGCGGAACCATTTGATGGGGCGTGACCGGAGAGGTTGCCATAAACACCGCTTTCGCGCATCCGCGCAGTGGACTCTTCCCCTCTCATCGGCAACATTCTCCTCAGCCTTCAGCGGCGCATAAACAAGTTTCGCGATTTACAAACAGAACGGCCGGCAGTTTCGCCGGCCGTTACCTATTGACCCCAGTTCGGGAAGCTATTTACGCCACAGCCGCCAGGCTCTGGCCGGGTTCGGCCGGCCTGGTATCCGGATGCGCATTGAGCAGCGGCAGGGCGACGCCCAGTACATCTTCAATCCGGCTTGCGTAATGCACCGTCACCCCTTCCATCAGTTCGGGGGTCAGATCCTCTTCCACATCCTGGCGATTGTCGGCGGGGAGAATGATGGTTGTCACTCCGGCCCGGCGCGCAGCCAGGAACTTCTCTTTGATTCCACCCACCGGCAGAACATTGCCGCTGAGCGTAATCTCACCCGTCATCGCGGTGAGCGGGCGCACCGGCGTATCTGTCAGCAGCGAAGCCAGCACGGTCGCCATCGTCACGCCTGCCGAAGGGCCATCTTTCGGAATCGCGCCCGCCGGCACGTGGATGTGCAGGTCAATCTCGCGTGTGAAGTCCTCAGCCAGACCCAGGCTCGCCGCGTTCGACCGTACCCATGTCAGCGCCGCCTGCATCGATTCCTGCATGACCTCGCCGATCTGTCCCGTCATGGCGAAGTTGCCCTTGCCCTTCATCTTGTTTGCCTCGATGAAGAGAATGTCGCCACCGGCCGGAGTCCACGCCAGTCCAACTGCCACTCCGGGCCGCTTCACCCGCTCGGCCACTTCGGTTTCTACCCGCACTTGGATGCCGCCCAGGAACTCTTTCAGCACATCGCGCGTCACAACAAGCTTTTCGGTCTTGCCCTCAACCACGCGCCGTGCCTGCTTGCGGCACACCGTTCCCAGAACCTGTTCGAGCTTTCTCACCCCGGCTTCGCGCGTGTAGTGGCGCACCACCCAGCGCACGGAATCCTCGGGGAATTCAATCTGCTCTGTGGTGATACCGTTCTCCTTGATCTGGCGCGGAATCAGGTACCGATTGGCAATGTGCAGCTTCTCTTCTTCGCTGTAGCCCTGCAAGGGGATAAGCTCCATCCTGTCCAGCAGCGGCGGCGGGACCGTATCGAGCTGGTTCGCGGTGCAGATAAACAGGACTTTGGATAAGTCGAAGGGCACATCGAGATAGTTGTCGCGGAACGAGTTGTTCTGCTCCGGATCGAGGGTCTCGAGCAGCGCCGACGCCGGATCGCCGCGGAAATCCCGCCCCAGCTTGTCGATCTCGTCGAGCATGATGACCGGATCGTTGACCTCGGCTCGCCGGATGCTCTGGATGATCTGCCCTGGCAGCGCGCCGATGTAGGTACGGCGATGGCCGCGAATTTCCGCTTCGTCGTGCATACCGCCCAGCGAGATTCTCTGGAACTTCCGACCCAGCGCCCGCGCGATGGAGCGGCCGAGGCTCGTTTTGCCAACGCCCGGAGGTCCAACGAAGCATAGGATTGGGCCCTTCATATCCGGCTTCAGCTCAAGCACCGAGAGGTAGTCCAGAATGCGATCCTTCACCTTTTTCAGCTCGTAGTGGTCCTCGTCCAGAATCTCCTTGGCCTTGGCAATGTCGATCTTCTCGCCCGAACTCTTGGCCCATGGCAATATAGCCAGCCATTCAATGTAGTTGCGTGTGAGCGAGTAGTCAGCCGCCATGGGAGACATGCGCGAAAGCCTTGACAGCTCTTTCAGAGCCTCTTTCTTGACGTCCTCGGGCATGTTGGCGTCGTCGATCTTCTTGCGCAGATCCTCAACCTCGCGCTGGCCCTCGTCCTGCTCGCCAAGTTCCTTCTGGATGGCCTTCATCTGCTCGCGCAGATAGTAGTCGCGTTGCGATTGCTGCACCTGGTCCTGAACTTCGCTCTGGATTTTGGTGCGCAGTTGCTGCACTTCAATTTCTTTGGCCAGATGCTTGTTCAACAATTCCAGCCGATCGGCGACATTGGCCGTCTCCAGCAGCTGCTGCTTATCGTCTGTGGTCAGAAACGGCAGCGAGGAGGCTACGAAGTCCACCAGCCGACTCGGCTCGTCGATATTCGCGGCAATGGTGCGCAACTCATCAGAAAGCGTCTGCGACTCCGAAACAATCTGCTGGAACTGGCCGATGACATTCCGGACCATAGCTTCCGCGTTGGTTGAAGCTGTGGGTGCAGATTCTTCAAGAGGCTCGACTTCCGCGATGAGATAGGGCTCGGTTTGCACGTAACGCACTATCCGGACCCGTTCAACTCCCTCGGTAAACACGAATCGGCTCTGGTTGGGCATACGCACCACTTTGTGCACCGTTGCCAGAGTTCCAACGGAGTGCATGTCCCCGGGCTTGGGAGCGTCCAGGCGGGCGTCCAACTGCGCGGCAACCACAATCGCCCGCTCATCTCCCATCGATTCAATAAGTTGAATCGAGCTTTCTCTCCCAACGGTTAAGGGTAGGACGGCATGCGGAAACAACACGGTATCGCGAACGGGTAGAACGGGGATCTGGCGGACACCGGAAAGGAGCTTGCCAGTTTGGCTTTTAGGGGAAGGTGACGGGTTAGGCTGGTTCGTCATTGAGTGTCCTCATATCAACTTTTCTTAATTAGACAACGCAGGGCTGCAAAAGTTTCAAGATTCGCACTCCAGGGCAATTTTGTCCTCAATCGCCAGCCCTCGTTTTCTAATACGGACGGATTCACGCTCCGGGTTCCATTTCATCCTTCGCCGCTCTCTCCATTTTCCGTTCACGGCCTCACTCGGTGACGCACAGGACCGTGTTGACTTCGATGCCGGCCGGCAAACCGGCGGAGCGTCCCCGGCCGGAAGCGCCACGGTACCGCCATGGTCTTTATCGACAGGAATGGAATGGGAAGTGAGAACGCCCCGGCATCCGCACGGAGAGCGCGGAGGTTTCCGCGCACGCTGAATCAGAATGGGAAGTGCGAACGGAACCCGGCTGGCGGGTCAGGCAGGCTCGGCGGCCAGATCGGGAGGCGACGAGTCGAGACTGCTCTTCGCTTCGAGCGCCTCTTCGGGCTTCTCCGCGTCAATCTTGATGGCCTGCTCAATGTGCGTCCATAATTCATCCGGCGGATCGGTCACGGGGAAAAGCTGACGCGCCGCCTCAGCAATTGTCTCCAGTTCCGACAGCAGTTGCCGGCACAACTCGCAGGATTTCAGGTGCGGATGCGCGGAAATATCGTCACCAGATCCGACCAACTCCGGTAATTGGGCTTGAAACTCCGCACAGGTCATATTCTTGGGATCTTCAGTCATTTCCGCTTTCCTCCTGCGGATGGACACGCAGCGCGTCGCGCAGCTTGAGCCGCGCCTTGTGCAACTGGGACTTGCTGTTTCCGATGGAGCACTCGAGCATATCGGCAATTTGATTATGCTCGAAGCCCTCAATGTCGTGCAGCACAAAGATCAGCCGGTACCCTTCGGGTAGACTGTCGATTGCCTTTTGCAACGCGAGGCGGTCGATGGCGCCGGCAAGGGTGGGATCCTGCGTGCCAAAGCTCTTGCCCGCCCGATCTTCAACGGTGGGATCCATCGCCTCATCCAGCGAGATGACCGGAAGCGCTCGTTTGCGCAGGTGCATCAACACCACGTTGATCGCCATGCGGTGCAGCCACGTCGAAAACGCGGAATCGCCTCGAAAAGTGGCAATCTTGCGATGCAGCTGCAGGAACGCCTCCTGGGTCAGATCTTCGGCCTGGGCCACGTTTCCAACCATGCGCAGGCAAAGGGAGTAAATGCGCCGCTTGTTCATGGCATAAAGCTGGGCGAAGGCCTCGTGGTCTCCGGCCTGGGCGCGTTCCAGCAGCGCCGGAGAAACCGCAGAGCTTGCGCCGGCGGAGGAAACCGGCCGCAATCCGGCACTGGGAACCTGGGAAGATACCCCCGGAGATTTTGCTTCGGGTGCTGCATCTGCCAACTGCATAAAGGGACCTCGCATGGAGCTTCGCATAGCGTTGCGGCCCGCACAACCTGGGAACGAACTGCACCCGGGGATATTTCCTAGCTAGTATAAAGGGAGCCGGCGCTTTCAGGTCGAATTCCGCTCCAAGGGCCCAGGATTCACCTCTGCCGCCACGCGGGTTGACACCATCCCGTTTCGCAAACGAGGCTTGGTTGCTTGCGTCTTTGGGAGAGTGATGATTTTCAGGAGAGAGCCGTCCGGGTTTTGCTGGAATTGCACGCAGGTCGCCTTGCGGGCATTCTCGCGTCGTGGCCTTGGCGCCGGCTCTGGAATTCCGCACAGTTTCCTGATCTTCCTCGGCGCCCTGCTTGCTCTCCAGTCAGTTCCAACAGCCTCCAGTCAGGATGTTGCGGCCCTTGGCGCCGTCGCCCCCCCACACTCCGCAATCAGGCCTGTTGCGCCGGAGATTCCCACGCAGTGGCAGGGCAAACGTGTCGCCAGCATTGCGTTTGAGGGGGTCAGCGCCGCCCGGCTGGCTCCGCTCCCCAGCCAGCTTGCGCAAACGGCGGGAAATCCTCTCGATGCCGACAAACTGAAGCAGAGCCTGCGCCAGCTGTATGCAACCGGACTCTACGACGACATTGCTGTCCAGGCATCGGTCGGCGGCGACGGCATTGCGCTCGTCTTTAAAGGAACGCCGCGCATCTTCATCGGAACCGTGGGCGTGGATGGCGCCAAAGGGGCGACCATCAATACCCAGCTCGATCGGGCCAGCGGGCTGAACCCCGGCACACGGTTCAACACTGCCAAGCTGAACCAGGCTCTGGAAGAAATGCGGACCACGCTGGCAACCAACGGCTTCCATCGGCCGCAAATCGTCCATACGCTCTCGCCGCATCCCGATCAGCAGCTTGTCGACATCGCGTTTCACGTGACGAGCGGATCACAGGCACGTATCGGCAGTGTGCAGTTGTCAGGCGATGCTGGAATGAACACAGAAGAGTTTCGGCGTCACGCACACCTCAGGATCGGCGCACGCGTCGATCACGATACGGTCAATCGCGCCCTTGCCGGAGTTCTGAAGCAATATCGCAGCCAGGACCGGCTCGAAGCTGAAATCAAGGTCGAGTCGCAGGAGTACGATCCCGGCTCTAACCGAATCGCTTTCCGCTTTTCAGCCACCGAAGGACCCCGCGTCCGCGTGCGCATCCAGGGTGTGAACATGGACCAGGAGCGCGTACGCAGGGTGATCCCCATCTATGAAGAAGGCACCGTCGACGAAGACCTTCTCATCGAGGGAAACCGCCGCCTGCGCGACTTCTATCAGCGACTGGGCTACTTCGACGTGAAGGTGAGCCACCAGCAGATCTCCTCCGCGGGAGAAGTGGAGATCGTTTTCAATGTGGATCCCGGCTTGCGCCGCCGCGTCGACAAAGTCTCGATCGAGGGAAATCACTACTTCAATCAAGCCACCTTGCAGCAGTTGCTCAGCGTTCATGCGGCCGACACCCTGGATCATCACGGCACATACAGCCAGGCGCTTGTCTCCTCCGATGTGAGCGCGCTCGAATCTGTCTATCGCAACAACGGCTTCGCCCATGTGAGGGTTCACCCCGAAACGAGTACGCCTGAAACGGGCGCCACCGACAACAGTCTTCCCGCGCCCGCGGCCAAGTTGGGAAAAGCCGCACGCGCAGCAAAATCCAAGCAGGACCAAATCGCACCGCTGAGTTTGACCTACAAGATCGAAGAAGGCCAGCAGCAGCGCGTGGGTGCGGTGAGCATTGAAGGGGCAGAACACATTGGCACCGAAAAACTTGTGGCGTTGATGAACACCGAAGCCGGTCAGTTGCTTTCGCCGCACAACCTCGCCGGAGACCGCGACGCCATTGTGACTGCTTACCTGAATCAGGGATTCGAACACCCGCAGGTCGATGTCACGCAGAAACCCGATCCATCGCAGCCCAACCAGACTGACGTAACCTTTCACATCACCGAGGGCCAGCAGGTCTTTGTCCGCGATGTGCTGCTCACCGGGCTTCATTACACCCGGCCGGCAACGGTTGCCCGCGCCATCACGATACACCCGGGCGACCCGCTCAGCCAGAGCGCGCTCCTCGATACGCAGCGGAATCTCTATGAGTTTGCGCTCTTCAATGAAGTTGATCCGGCCGTCGAGAACCCTAACGGCGGCGACACGCGCAAAACCGTCCTGCTCCAGACAGCCGAAGCCCGGCGCTGGGCCCTCACCTACGGCTTTGGCTTCGAGGTGCAGACAGGTACGCCCCACTACAACTGCGGGCTCATCATCCTCAGCGGCGCGGTGTGCAATTCCCAAGGTAAAACCGGCATCAGCCCCCGCGTGCTCGCCGACATCACCCGTAACAACCTCTTCGGACGCGAACTCTCTGCTTCGCTACAAGGCAACTATGGTCTGCTTGAGCAGAAGCTGAGCCTGCTTTTTCAAGACCCGCATTTCAGCCTGAACCGCAACTTCGGTTTCTCCTTCTCCGGCGGCTATGCCAACAGCCTCGACGTGACCACATACGTTGCTTCGCGCCTTGAAGGAGGCTTTCGGCTTTCGGAGCACTTTGACGCGCCCGGTTCCTGGCTTTCCAAGGCCAACAGCTTCCTCTACGAGCTGACTTTTCGCCGTGTCAAGGTCGAAGCCGACAGCCTTCAAGTCTCTCCCGGCGAAATCGCCCAGGAATCGACCGCAGTGCGCGTCGCCGGCCCATCCTTCACGTGGATACGCGACACCCGCGACTCGGTCCTCGACGCGCATCGCGGCACCTACACCAGCTTTCAGGAATTTCTCTCAGATAAATTCGCCGGCGCCCAGGCGACGTTCAATCGACTTGACGTTTCCAATTCAAGCTATTGGAGCTTCGACAAAGACCGCTTCGTACTTGCCCGCAATACTCGTTACGGCCAGGAACGCTCCTTTGGAACGGCGGAGACCGAGCTGATTCCATTGCCCGAGAGGCTCTACGCCGGCGGATTTACGTCGTTGCGCGGCTTCTCTATCAATGCAGCCGGACCGCGCGATCCCGAGACCGGCTACCCCATTGGCGGCGCCGGCGCTTTCATCAACAGCACGGAAGCGCGCTTGCCCCCGCCCACGCTTCCCTACCTTGGCGACTCGGTGAGCTTTGTCCTCTTTCATGACATGGGCAACGTGTTTACCAACGCCTCCGATGTATGGCCCAGCGCCATTCGCACACGCCAGCCCGATCGCGAAACATGCAAGAATCTCGACATTGTGAACCCCAGCGCTCCCGATCAACCCCCGGCCGGTCCCGTCACTTCAACCGGCTGGCAAGGCCAGTGCAACTTCAACTACTTCTCGCATGCTGTGGGACTTGGGGTGCGCTACCATACGCCCATTGGGCCAATCCGCTTCGACTTCAGCTACAACCTGAATACCCCGATCTTTCCCGTCATCTATAACTACTCCAATCCAACCGCGCCGCCCACCGTAGGCGAGGCGGCCCACTTCAACTTCTTCTTCAGCCTGGGGCAATCGTTCTGATGAACTCCAACGCCGCAATCCGCTTAAGTTCCGCGCCACTACGGATCGCCGGCTTGTTGGCGTTTTCACTCTTCATGCTGTGTGCAACATGCGGAATTCATGCGCAGGATGCGCGGCCCGCGGCGCCCATCGTCCTTGATCATGTCGTTGCCGTCGTCAACAATCAGGCCATTCTCTCCAGCGACATCGACGACGAAATTCGCCTATCGGTGCTCGACCCTGGACGCGGCGGCCTTGGCGCTCTCACCCGCGATCGCGCCCTCGACCAGCTCATCGGACGCGCGCTCATTCAGCAGCAAATCCGGCAGGAAGACGCCGAGGCAGTCGAGCCGACGCAAAGCGAAGTCGACGTCCGCCTGATGGAACTTCGCAAAGAGCTGCCCGCCTGCGTTCGGGCTTCCTGCTGGTCGGACGCAGGCTGGGCCGCGTTCCTTGCCGCCAACGACCTTAACGAGCCCCACGTCGAAGAGTATCTTCGCCTGCGCATCGAAATTCTGCGCTTCATTGAGCAGCGTTTTCGCCAGGGCGTGAGTATCTCATCGCAGGACATTGAAACCTACTACCGCAAAACACTTCTGCCCCAATACGCGAAGAACGCCACGATTCCCACGCTCGATAAGGTCTCATCCCGCATTGAAGAGATCCTGCTCCAGCAGCGCGTGAATGCGCTCTTTGACGATTGGCTCAACAACCTGCGCAAGCAGGGCGATGTCGAGGTACTCGACCCCACCTTCGAGCCCGCATCACCGCAACCTTCGCCAGCCTCCGCGCCCGGCGCGCCCGCGGCTGGGACTGAGCCGCAACACAGCATACAAAGAGGAAGCCTATGACCGAGCCCGAGTCAAATCTTCCTCCTTCCATCCCGCCTTCGCGCTCCTCCAGCCCCGCAAGGCGCCTGGCAGTGTTTTGCGTCTGGCTTGGCTTGTTCACCTTTGCCGCGGGCTTGCTCCTCTATCTCTTGGCAAACTCCGGGAACGCGCAAAACCTCCTGCGGCGGCGCGTGATCGCTTCTATCGAAGAATCTACTGGCGGCCGCGTCGATATCGCAACGTTTCACTGGCATCTTTTCAGCCTTGAAGCAGACGCCGACGGACTGGTGCTCCACGGGCGCGAAGCCTCTACTGAGGAGCCCCTCGCCCGCATCAGACGCATGCGCGCCGGCATCAGCATTTTTGGCATTTGGAGCCCTCGCATTCTTCTTCGCGAGTTGGAGATCGAGCAGCCCGCAATCCATCTCATCGTCTATCCCGACGGTTCCACGAACGTGCCGCATCCGCACAAGCCTCGAAAGGAATCTGGACCCGTTCTCGATTCCCTGTTCGAACTGAAGGCGGACCACGTCTCCCTGCAGCAAGGCACGCTAAACTTTGAAAACCGCCAGGCGGAATTCGACTTTCAGAACCGCTTCACGCTCCTCGCCCTCGATGCTCACGACGTTTCTGCACTGCTGCGCTACATTCCCGCAGGCGGCGGCGATTCGGAAACCTACCGCATTGAAACCGGCGCCACAGACATTCGACTCGCGCGCGGAAACGAGAAACCGGCTCTCGGTTCCATGCAGGCGACGCTCGATCTCTCGCGCTCGTTGGCTATGCTGCATTCTCTGCGCATCACGACAGGGTTTCCAGCACCCGCGGGACATCGCACCGAAGAGCATTCATTTGAAATTTCTGGCACTCTACACAACTTCAGCCGCCCCGCGTGGCAGGCGCGCATCACCGGAGATTTAGACATGCGCGTGCTCGAGCCAAGCCTCGGCTATCCTTTTGCGCCGCAAGGTATCGCACGTCTCGACCTTGAAAGTGCAGGCGAGGGCGCTGAATTTCGCACCGACGGCAGCATCCACGTCGACGATGCATCCTACATCGGCACCGGCGTTGTGGCTACGGGAATCCGGCTCGACGCCCACGTGCACGCCGATCCGCGCCGCCTGCTCATCAATCGCGTGGTCGCACGGCTGCGACAGGGGGGCCAGCTTGAGGGCGAGGTCGACCTCAGTCCGTGGCTCCCGACCAATTCCACAGCCGCCGCACTCGAACGTTCCGGACTGAATAGCATCCGCGCCACAGGCGCCGCGCCTCACCCAACCCCGTCGAATCCCAACATCATCACCATTCCCGTCAACGGCAGGGTCACAGCAAACTTCAAAGACATTTCCCTCGATGCTCTGCTTGACATGGTCGGCCAGTCGCCTTTTCAACGCCTTGGATTCGACTCTTTGCTTAACGGCGTGGCCGTCGCCAACTGGAATAAGGGCGATCAGCAAACGATTGCCGTCGATGCAAAGCTTGAAATGAACCCTTCCGCGCAGCCTGTTTCCGGGGAAGTTCCTGCGACTGGAGCTATCGATGCAACCTACACGCAGCGCGATGGCGGCGTCGATGTGCGCAAGCTCGAACTGCATCTGCCCGCAAGCCAGGTTGAAGCCACAGGGCATCTCGGCGCCTATCCGCTCACCAGTCCTTCAGGGCTCTCGGTCGATTTCCATTCTCGCAATCTGTCTGAATTCGACGCGCTGCTGCGCGACCTTGGATTGAATCGCTATGGCCACGCGGGCGCGGCGGCGCTTCCCATCAATCTCACCGGCCAGGGCGATTTTCACGGCAATTGGACCGGCTCGCTGATCGATCCGCATCTGTCCGGAACCGCCAAAGCAACACAGATTTCGATTGAAGTGCCGGCTGCAAACTCCGGTTCGTCTCTCTCCCCGGAACTCGCGCAAAGCCGCCCGCCTTTTTTCCATCTGGACTCAGTGGAAGCCACGGGGAGCTACACCGGCGAACGCATCACCATTCAACACGGCGTGCTCAAACGCGGCGCTGCCTCCATCGCCGTCGACGGAACTCTTGACGCAACACCGCCAGCGAGTCCCAAGGCGGATCCTGCGTTCGACGGGAATTCGACGCTGCACGCGCACCTCAGCGCCGCCCAGGTTGACGCGCGCGACCTGCTGCAAATTGCTGGAGAAGACCTGCCGCTGACGGGCACGTTCGATGCGCAGATTCAGGTCGAGGGTCAGCTCCACGCCCCCGATGGCTCGGGCTCGATTGAATTGAACCATGGCTCCGCATGGAACGAGCCCTTCAATCAGTTGCACGCCCAGGGAACGCTCGCCAAAGGCGTGCTCCATATTTCCTCAGGCCAATTTATGCTGCCTGCCGGCGATCTCTCCGCCACCGGAAGCTACGACCTCCATTCCCGCCAATTTCAGATCGACTTCAAAGGCTCGGGCATCGATATCGCGCGCATTGAAAGCCTGAACCGCGAAAATATCGGTGCGACGGGGACACTTGGTTTTTCACTGAATGGTTCGGGTACGATAGACGATCCGCGGCTCGATGCCCACGCAACTCTCAATAACCTGATGCTGGGCGGTGAATCGCTCGGCGCACTGGTTTTTGCCGGGCATACGCGCGACCACTCCGCCAACTACAACGCAAGCACGCGGCTCGAAGGTGCCATGATCGATCTGAATGGCGAGACCGCGCTCAATGCGGATTGCACTACGCAGGCGACGCTCCAGTTTTCTCACTTCGACATTGGCGGGCTGCTCAAGACCGCGCATGTTCGAGGGCTCTCAGGGGAATCTGCGCTTGCCGGAATTCTTAACCTAGGCGGACCGCTTGCGCATCCGCTTGAAATGCACGGCGAGGCACGCTTGCAGCAGTTGGCCGCCACCGTGGCCGGTGTTCATCTTGAAAGCCAGGGCGGCGTTCACGCCACGCTCGCCAATGGCCTCATCCATCTCGATCCGCTCCACGTCACGGGCGAAGATACGGATCTGCGGGCCCAGGGTAGCCTTGCGCTCAAAGACAAACAGCAACTCGATTTCGCAGCCAGCGGATCAGTCAACCTTAAGCTCGCCGAGACTATCGATTCCGACCTGACCGCCTCAGGCACCACAACGTTCCAGTTTGAAGCCCACGGGCCGCTTGCAAATCCTGGCCTGCAAGGCCGCGTCGACTTTGAAAATGGCGCGCTCACTCTTGAAGATGTGCCCAACGGCCTGAGCCAGTTGCACGGCTCGCTCCAGTTCAATAAAAATCGGCTTGAAGTCACAACGCTCACCGCCATGAGCGGCGGTGGACTGCTCAGCGTGGGTGGCTACCTCTCCTGGCAGCATGGTCTCTTCGCCGACCTCAGCGTCAACGGAAAGGGTATCCGCATCCGCTACCCCACGGGCGTCAGTTCCCTGGCCGACGCCAACCTGCATCTGCAAGGCTCGCAGAACAATCTGCTCCTCTCAGGCGACGTGCTGATTACGCGTTTCACCATTAGCCCGGACTTCGACATCACCTCGCTGGCCACGCAAACGGGCTCGATTTCAACCACCGTTGTTTCGCCGGATGCGCCGTCGAATCATATCCGTCTTGATGTGCAGGTCAATTCTTCGCCGCAGTTGAATTTCCAGAACGCCTACGCCAAACTCGCTGGAAATGTGAACCTGCGCCTGCGCGGAACCCTTGCATCCCCTTCGCTGCTCGGCCGCGTCTCGATTACCGAAGGCAACGCGATTATTGCGGGAACCCGCTACGACCTGCAGCGCGGCGACATCCTCTTTACGAATCCTGTCCGGATTGAACCGACTATCGATCTGAACGCCACCGCGCGCGTGGAAGACTACGACATCACGCTTGGATTGCATGGCACGCCGCAAAAGCTGGCGGTGACTTATCGCAGCGACCCTCCGCTTCCCGAGCAGGACGTCGTCGCTCTGCTCGCATTGGGCCGAACAGAAAATCAGCAGCGCCTGTACACCCAGCAGCAGGAGCAATCGGTCGCCAACCCCACTACCGATGCCCTGCTAGGCGGAGCCCTGAATGCCACCGTCAGCAGCCGCGTGCAAAAGCTCTTTGGCGCAGGCTCCGTCAAGGTTGATCCCAACTACATCGGGACCCTCGGCAATTCAACGTCGCGCATCACGGTTGAGGAGCAAGTAGGACGCAACCTCACTCTCACCTTCGCCACCGACGTCGACACCACAAGCCAGCAGCTTCTCCAAGCCGAGATTGCCATCAATCGCCACGTTTCGGTCCTCGTCGCGCGCGACGAATCCGGCGTTTTCTCCATGGTTCTTAAAGCTACGCGCCGCTACCGCTGAACCCGCGCGCGGTTCAAGAATTCGCGCCTCGCATGGCGCAAAATTTTTTGCTATTCCAGCCCGACGCGCCGTAACAAATCACGGAATCGCGGATCGCCGCGGAGCAAGTCGTATTCGGGATCAACTTTCAGCGCCGTGAGCCCATGCGAACGTCGCGCGTAAGCCTTTCCCAGCCATGCAACGGCTTCATCTTTATCGCCCAGCCCCGCGTACACCTGCGCGAAGGCCATTGGATCAACCGGGGCTTTGTTATTGATATCGTTTAACCGCTCCATCGCTGCACGCGCCTCAGTCAATTGGCCGGCACGCGCGTGTATATAGGCATTCCAGGTCCAATAGGCCCCTTCTCCGATCGTTGCTCGCGCACTATCGTTGCTCGCCATGGCTTCGGCAAACATTCCTTTCTCGACGTAGGCCGCCACCAGCAGGTGGGCGCGCATAAAGCTGGGATCCATCTCCAAAACAGAACGCAACTTCTCAATCGACGGGTCGTATTTGCGGGAGAAATAGAGAATCGCCCCGTTATCCGCCGCGATAATCAAGGAGAGCGGATCCAACTCATGAGCCCGTTCGCTTTGCTCGAGCGCTTCGTCGAACCGTCCCTGCCACATCAGATGCTCAGCGTACCAATGGTGCGCAGTTGCATCGTTGGGATTCAGTTCGATAGCCCGGCGATATTCTTTTTCTGAGGTCTGCCAGTCCCAGTCATAGTTCTGAACGACCAGAGCCAGAGCGGTGTGCGCTTCCGACGAGTTGGGGTCGATCCGAATTGCCTGTTCTGCCGCTGCCCGAGCCTTCGGCATATTTTCCGCTTCCGGTTGATCGTGGTACGCCGACAGAATGGCGTAGCCCTTCGCCAAACCCGCATACGCTCGAGCCGACGGGGGAGCCTTCGCGACTGCCTGCTGAAAATAATGAATTGCTTCTTCCAGGTCTCCGGGGGTCCGCTTGTTAAAGAAATAGAGCCCTTTCAAATAAAGGTCGTATCCCTCAAAGCTCTCCTGCTGCGCGGCCTGCTGGCTTCCGGCTTCCCTGCGCGCGTCGAAGGTGAGCCGCACCTCTTTTGCGATCTCCTGGGCAACGTCGTCCTCAAGACCGAGCAGGTCGTCTAATTGGCGATCGTACTCGCGCGCCCAAACATGCGTCTGGTCTCTTACCTGAATGAGCTGCGCGGTGATCCGCACGCGATTCTGTTCCCGCCGCACACTCCCTTCCAATACATATTGCGCATTCAACTCGCGTCCGATCTGATCGAGTGGCGTGTGCGCATCTTTGTAATGCATTACCGAGGTGCGGGCGATGACTCCCAGCCGTTCGGGATTCAGATTCCCCAATTGCGTAATCATCTCTTCGGTCAGGCCATCGCTGAAATACTCTTGTCCCGCATCTCCCGTCAGGTTTTGGAATGGAAGCACTGCCAGCGTGATTCTGCCGGGCTGCTCCGCAGATGCTTTCGTCGAATGTCGTCTCCAAAAAGCGAGCGCGGCAATCAACACAAACGCCCCCACGATCAAGCCCAGGATCGCAGCCTTCCTCCAGGTCGAGTTTTTGCGTGGTACAGAGGACAGAACGCTCTGGCCGTCGCTCATCGGGGCAGAGACGATAGGCACGTGCGCTTCAGCCCCGACACTTGACTCCTCGGTAACCGGAACAACGAATCGGTAACCATGTCCCTGCACGGTCACGATGTAGCGCCGGTCGCTCGTCTCGTCGAGCGCTCTTCGCACCATGAAGATTGTCTGCGTCAGGTTTGACTCTTCAACAAAACTGTTCGGCCAGACCGATTCCATCAGTTGATCTTTCGAGACGGTCTTCCCTGCGTTTTGAACCATCAGGAGAAGGACATCGAAGGCCTTCGGAGTCAGAAGCACAGGCTCTCGACCTTTGCGCAGCACGCGCGCCTGGGGGTCGAGTCCAAATTCTCCGAATTGGTACAAACTATGGGTGGCGTTGAACATAACCAGGCTTTTTAGAAGTCTTGAGAATTTTTGATCAGCGCTTTTAGGACTTTCGTCGCACGCCGGAACTAGCGTCGGCTGCTGGAGAAATGGAAGAGTCAGGGAACTGGCGGGAATTCTACCACGATTCTTGCACATGGTTCGATGATCCCCGGCTGTAGGGCTTCGAGGAGCCAGGCTCTTTGCCGCCACACCGCCATCCCCAAGAACCAAAACAATCGAGGAGGTTTGTATGTCACGCAATATGGCTTTCTGCAGCATCCTTCTAGTACCGGTATGTCTGGCTTCCCTCGTCGCCCCCGCACGGGCACAGCACTTCAACAAAGTTAAAGGAACTGTCACCAGCGCTTCCGCGGGGCGAAACGAGGTTTTTGCATTCGATGTCGATGCCAACGTTTATCGCTATTCGGCGAGTTCGAAAGCCTTCACCAAGATCGCCAAAACAACGCTTGTCGACATCGCCGTGGGCGGAGGCACCCTTTCACAAACCGACGAGGTCTGGGGAATCAACGCCAGCGGCGACGTATTCCGCTTCAACTTCAGTTCTAAAACCTTCAAACCGATCCCTGGGATTCTTTCCCAGATCACCGTCGGCGTCGGCAACCAGGACAGCTGTCACCCATACGAGGTGTGGGGCGTGAACTCTGCCGACGATATTTTCAGGTACAACTACTGCACAAAGGAGTTTGTCCAGGCGACCGGCCTTCTCACGCAGGTAGCAACCGGCGGTGGCGACGTGTGGGGACTCAACAGCACAGGCCACATCTTCCACTTCAACTTTGGTTCGCAGACATTCGTCGCGGTTTCAGGAGCGCTCACACAGATTGCCGTTGGAGTGAATGACGTATGGGGAGTCAACATCTCCAACAATGTCTTTCGTTACAATCCCAGCGCCAACACTTTTAATAGCGTTGGTGGAAATACCTCCCAAGTCGCGGCCGGCGGGGATGGCGTATGGCTCGTCGACACTTCCAGCCATATCTTCCGTTTCGATCCGAGCGAGGAACAGTTTGTCGAGGTTCCCGGCATCCTCAAAAGCATAACCGTCGGATCTGGTGCCGGTGTGTTTGGCGTGAACCCGAGCGACGCGGCCTTCACTTTCGAACGGCCATAGAGGGCGCACCTACAAAGCCCCGGGTTGTTCGACTTCCGGACAGCGCGGCCTGACTTTCCTCAGGTCGCGATCCGGCTTTTCCAACGGTGCCGCTGCGAGCCAATTGCAGTGCAATTCAAGTTATCGGCCCAAGCAACTTTCCCTGCTCCTTCTTTCTAACTCCTTTCAAGCAAAGAAATTAAATAAAGTATTGTTTTAGATCGCTCTTCGTGTTTCGACTCGAAAACTGGTTGGCACAGTCTCCGATCCGCTCTCCGTTCACACGGTTCCCTTTCTACGGCGCGCATCCTCTCGGCGGAACTTTTCGCTCCGTTTGGGGTTTGTCTAAGTGCGTCAAGGAACGCAGCGAAGCAACTCTGGCTCAGAGATTGCATCTCTCAATCCGTGGTTCGATCGTTTGAAAAACCACTGCGTTCCTAAATTGAAATTGAAACGAAAGAGGAGGAGTTCGATATGTCCCAGACGATGCGTAGAAGCCGGACAACCCTGCTGACCACCACGCTCGCCGCGGCCCTCCTGAGTCTTCCCCAGTTTTCCTTGGCGGCAACCTCAGGCATGGGCGCAAAACCTTTTGCATCCGACGACGGCAGCGCGGCAAGCGAAGCCCAGTCGAAGCTGAACAAGTCGCAATTTAAAGACGTCAAAGTCGCCGTGGACAACGGTGTCGCCACGCTTACAGGATCGGTCGATCTATACGAGTACAAGCTCGACGCCGACAAGCGCATCCACAAGGTGAAAGGCGTTTCGGCCGTGCGGAACGACATTGAAGTCGCGGGTCCGAACCTTCCCGACCAGGAACTGAAGGCTAAACTTGGCGAGAAGCTGACCTACGATCGCGTAGGCTATGGCAATATGTTCAACGCCATAACGCTGGGCGTTCAGGATGGTGTGGTCACGCTCGGCGGCCATGCGCGCACGTATGTTGACCGCGATTCGGCCCTGGCGCTCGCAAGCACGTTTCCCGGCGTGAAACAGGTGAACGATGAGATCCAGGTAGATCCCGCGTCTCCCATGGACGATAGGACGCGTCTTGAAGTGGCGCGCGCTGTGTACAGTTACCCGTCGCTGCAGAAATACGCCATGGATCCAGCCAAGACCATCCGCATCTCGGTGCAGAACGGCAACGTGGAACTCTATGGGGTGGTCGACAGCCAGTCTGACAGAGATGCTGCAAACATCCGTGCCAACACAGTGCCCGGAGTCTTCAGCGTGAAGAACTACCTGCAGGTGGCAAATCAACCTTCAGAGCGGCAGAAGCAGGCCAACGTGAATCAATAACCAGCAAACCGACCATTGAAGAAATGCGGCTCTGGGGGTTCCTTCCAGGGCCCTTTTCTTTGCATGCCTGACGGCGGCCTTAAAGGCAAAGCACGCGTCACCGCATAACCGCGCTGACCATCTCCCAGTCAAAGGGGCAACGTCAAGAATCCGGAGGGAAGCACGCGCCGGTATACTCGCTTTTTGAGGAAACGCCGTTGCTCCGATCGTTTGCACGTCCCGTCGTTCTTCTTTCCGGCATCCTCGCTTCCCTGTCTCTTCAGGCGCAAAACGCAGTTCAGAGCGCACCGGCACAGAGTCCGGTGCTTCAGACAAACGCACAGGCAGTGTCGGTTGACGTGGTGGTAACTGCGCCGAACGGTGATGCCGTTCAAGGGCTCGGCAAACAGGATCTACAACTTTTCCAGGATGGAAAGGCGCAGACCATCGACCTGTTCGAAGAGCACACCGCGCCCGCTGTACCCTTACTCATCGAACTCCCGCAATTACCCGCGCAAACCTTTACCAATCGCCCTGCCGTACCCGAGAGCGATGCGGTCAACATTCTGCTGCTCGACAGCCTGAACACACCGGAGGCCGATCAGCAGTTCGTCCACCAGCAGATCGTCAACTTCATCCATGACATTCGCCCTGGAACGCGCATGGCGATTTTCACGCTGAATACCAAGCTGCGCCTCCTTGAAGGGTTCACAACCGACGTCAGCCTCCTGAAGCAAGCCCTGGACCGCAAGGCCGCCGCTCCCGGAGCCACCATGGCTTCGCACACGCGCGAGGACGATCTGCGCGATAAGGAGGAAGTCGCGATCATCGCCGAGATGACGGGCAACGCGGACGCATACAACAATGCCGCCGCCAAGGCGCATGCCCGCACACTTGCCGATCAAGCCAGCAACATGGGCGGTGAGCGCGCCTCGTGGACCCTTGCGGCGTTGCAGCAACTGGCGCGCTCGATGGCCGCCGTGCCGGGACGCAAAAATCTCATCTGGTTTGCCGGGACATTTCCCGTCACCGTGTTTCCCAATGGCCGTAACCTGCAAACATTGTCCGATGGGAAAGACATTGGTGTTGCCGTAAGACAAACTGCCAACCTGCTGACGCAAGCCAGGGTTGCGCTCTACCCGGTCGCCGCGCACGGCATTATGGTCGATAACACAACCAACGCTGATTCTGCGGGTCAACCTCTCGGCGACGATTTTGAAAAGGCGCCCAATCAGGAGTCGGCTGCCAACTCGGCCAACACCGCGGCCATGCAGCAGCTCGCACACGACACCGGCGGCAAAGCTTTCTACACCTCGAACAACCTGAGCCAGTCGATTGGCAGCGCCATTCAGAATGGGTCGCATTATTACACGCTGGTTTACACGCCGCCAAGCGTGCAGCCCGATGGCCGCTACCACAAGATTGAGGTGAAACTCACGGCAGGAAAGGCGACGCTCTCGTATCGCCGCGGCTACTATGCGGATACGGTCATGGATGCCAAGCCAGCCTCCGATCCGCTGCCTCCGCTCTTGGCGCGCGAACTGCCCGCTTCCACGCAGATACTCTTCCAGGCGCACGTCGCGCCCCTGGAACCGCAACCAGCGGTAGATGCGCCGCGGGCCGGCGGCAACGGCAAGCTCGCGGCGCCACTCACCCGCTACAAAGTGGACTTGGTCATTAACCCCTCGACGGTTGCACTCGATCTTGCTCCCGACCTAACCCACAATGGCAAAATTGAAGTGGCACTTGTCGCTTACGACAAAGCAGGCCAGGCTGTGAACTGGACGGGCCAGACCCTTGGCCTTGGGTTGAATCCGGATTCGTACGCGCAGGTCAAGCGGGTTGGCATTCCTGTCCATCTGCAAATTGATTTGCCGGCCACAGGCCTTTCACTTTCGACAGGCGTATACGATCTCACAGCGCACAAGGCGGGAACGCTCGAAATCCCTGTCCCTGCGCAGTGAGCCGCAGGCGCAACGGCGGACTCTTCACCCGCCCCGTGATAGATTGAACCCGCGGAGTCTCCCACATGAAGCTCGTATTAAGACGTTATCCCGGCCACCTTGCAATGATCCTTGCCCTCGCGAGCTGCGGCACGCCGTTTGTTTCCTCCCAAACTCAGGCGGCATCCTCGACGAAGCCTGCAGTCACTTCGGAAGTGGCCCAACACATACAGCGCGTCGAGGCAGGTCTAATTGCGGGAATCGTCGTGAAGGGCGACCCACACGCAACCCACAACCTTGCCGATCGCATGAAAGAGCTCAACGTTCACGGCGTGAGCATTGCTGTTCTCCACAACGGTAGCATCGAGTGGGCGCGCGGCTTTGGAGTCGCTGCCGTCGGCGGCCCTGACGTCGATGCAGAGACCATGTTCCAGGCCGGCTCGATCAGCAAGCCCGTCGCCACCATGGCTGCCCTTCGCCTGGTCGAACAAGGCAAGCTCTCGCTCGATGTGGACATCAATACGCTCTTGAAAAGTTGGAAGCTCCCAGCCGATCCAGTTACTGGCGGGAAACCTGTAACCCTGCG
>Ga0182016_10002114_pt1 | contig 23585 bp, 24 predicted proteins | sample 712S2MmetaG_FD_120491 | JGI IMG/M metagenome (GOLD analysis project Ga0182016, IMG submission 120491) | Permafrost microbial communities from Stordalen Mire, Sweden - 712S2M metaG | ecosystem: Environmental > Terrestrial > Soil > Wetlands > Permafrost | place: Sweden: Stordalen | collected... | reverse complement strand
TCGCGCGAGAGCACGGCCTGCGCGTCGCTGCGGATATCGTAGGCGTCGTAATCGAAGAATGCATCCTGAACGCTGGCCTTGAAGTCGTCCGCGGAGCTGACTGTTGTGACGGGTACTGTGACCACCGGCGGCGCGTTGACCGTAACGCGAGCGGTGGCGTCCGCGTTCCCGCCCGGGCCGCTGGCTACGAGGTGATAGCTGGTTGACTCGGCCGGCGTCACGGTTTTGACACCCGAGGTAGGCACATCGCCGATGCCATCGATCGAGACGCTGGTGGCATCGGAAGTGCGCCAAGAGAGCTGGACCTGATCGCCGGCCGAGATCACGGTAGGTGTGGCAGTAATCTTAGCCATCGGGGCGAGGACCGATCCGGTGGGGGCAGGCGCAGTTTCCGCGGTCGGAAGCGGAGCTTCTTTCTTTTTGCAGCCCGCGACGGCGACTAAAGCAACGAGCAGGAAAACAGGTGCGAGAACGCGAAACAGTCGATTCAATGGAGTACTCCTTCCGAATATCCTAAATCGTATTTCCAGCGGCTGTGCCTTTGCCTCTCCCCGCCCAGCCGCCGATTCATGCCTGCGGCAGCTATGCGTAACAAACAGTTATACGATGCCGCCTCGCTGGTGCCGGCAGCAGGAGATTTGGTCAACGTAAATATGATAGTCGACTAAATCGGGATGCCGTGTTCTGTATGGCGCACAGCGAACCATCACCGCACATGAAAATTTCACTTCCAGCTCCAGTTGGGCATGAAGTTGTTGCCGGTCTGCGTAAGCTGATGCTGCTCAGTGCCATCGGCCAGCATGGACCAAATCTGGGAGTGGCCGCCGATAGTGCGTTCAAAGACGATGTGGCGGCCGTCGGGCGCCCACGAGGGGTAGTCGTTGCTTCCGGATTCATGGGTGAGCTGAAGGTAGTTTTTGCTGGCGATGTCGATCACGTGGATGTCCACGCCGCCAGGATCGCCGGGGCCGTATTTTCGGTTCCAACTGAAGGCCAGCAACTGGCCGTTAGGCGACCAGGAAGGCGAAACGGCATAACCGCCGTCGGTGATGCGCTGAATGTTGCCGCCGTCCTGATCCATGATGTAGATCTGCGGCAGCCCTGTGCGCCCGCTGACCCAGGCCAGTTGCGCGTTGGTGCGCGGGTTCCATGTGGGCGCAATGTCGGGTCCGCGAAAGTTGGTGATTCTGCGCAGGTTGCCGCCGCTTGCATCGGCCACCCAAATCTCCGGATCGCCGGTGCGCGCCGAAGAGAAGGCGATCTTCGAGCCGTCTCCCGACCAGGCCGGCGTGAAATTGCTGCCCCCGGCCACGCCGGCCGGGAATGCGACCAGACGTTCGAGGTCCAGCGAGTACATGCGGATCGCCCATCCGTCGTTGCCCAATGAAGCAAAGGCGATGCGGGAGTTATCCGGCGAGATGCGCGGCGAGTTGGAAATCGTGCCCAGGTGGGTGATCTGGCGCTGATTTTGGCCGTCGTAGTCCATGGCCCAGATCTCTTTGGAACCCGTCCGCGAGCTGACAAAGTAGATCTTGGTTTCCGCGATGCCGTCGATGCCGCCGCCCAGGCGCAGGATGATCTCGTCGGCGAAGCGGTGAGCGATGGTGCGCGCTGAATCTTCGCTGGCTGCCTCGTTGTACTGCTTGCCGAGAACCTGGGGACTGACAGTATTGCGCGTGTCGAAGAGCCAGCCGGAGACGGCGAGGCGGCCCTTGCCCGCGGAGAGCGACCCAAACGCCACCATGGCCGCATTGGCCGGAGCGGTGGACCACTGCGGCAGATTGATCTCCTGAGGCGTGCCCGGCGTGGCCTGCGGCGCAAGGCTCTTGGAGACGATGTCGAAGATGCCCGCGCTGGCCAGATCGCTGTAGAGAGTGGCGTCGAAGGTTGCTTTCAAGGCCGGAGTCTGCGGATCTGCGCCCAATGGCTTGAAGTCCGCCGCGGCGATGCGGATGCGGTCTGCGCCAAGGTTGGTGCCGGTGTGAACCCAGTCCTGGGCCGCCAAAGGCATTGCGGCTAAGCTTGCCAGGATGATAAGTGCAGGGAAAAGGAGTCTGAGATAAGACTTCATGCGGCGCTCAATCCTTCCTCGTTGAAGAGTGGATGATACGTGGAAATCCTGCAATGCAGCTGCCCTCTTCTCGGGGCGCTTGGGACGCGGCTGTCTTTGGAGCCAACTTGGCTCTCCTCCATTTTACTTCCGCTGCGTGCGCGCTTCTAGTAATCGCAGTAGTACGAGACATTCAACGTGCTCTGATTGTAAAGCTGGGGCAGCGCTCCAAATGTGTCTACGCGCTGCGCCGCGCGCACACATGAACGGTCCAGCGCCGGACTCCCGCTGGAATGGTCAACTTGCACATTGGTGACACTGCCGTCGCGCCGGATTGCGAAGACGATATAGCTGCGGATTCCCTTGGGGGTACGGGGATCGACTTCCTGCCGGTACCAATTCGCTTGCATCTTGCGATTGATGCCGTCCACATACCATCCGAAGCGGCTCCCGAAATCGCCCTCGGCGACCGAAGTTGGGCCAACCGAGGCAGTCTGCGCTTGCGTCGCACGCGGCATAAACGTGCCCGCCTGCTCGCCAAACTGGGCGCGGTTGTCCTGGATGGGCTGGGGCTGGTGCTGCTGGGTTTTGCGCGCGGTCTCCTGCTTGAGCTTCTGCTGATTGCCGGTGAGTGGAATGGCAGTCTCGTCTTCTGCCTGCGCGGCTTTGGGAGAGGGCGCCGCGGGAGCCTCGCTGGGGGTCTCGGTTGCTAGTACGTTGCTATTGAGCGGATGATCGGCGGGCAGCGGCAGGGCACTTGAAACCAGTCGGACCTGAATGGCGCCGCCGGTTCCCGGATTGCCCCACAAGTTGTGATGAAAGAAGCCGTTGAAGACGCCGTAAAGTAGGAGCCCGCCGAAGAGGGCGGCGTGAAGCGCAATCGAGCCCGCTGCCGGCGCGGCGATGCGGTCCGGCGTCGATTCCCGCTCGAGTTGCTCGCTACCTTCCAGCAACGTATCCATGGGGGTTACTTTCCGCTCCCTGCCTTCTCTTCCAGCGGCTGGGTCACGATGGAGATGTTGGTGATGCCGGCCTGTTTCACAGCGTCCATGACGCTGGCGAAGGCCCCGAAGGGAACCCGCTCGTCGGCGCGCAGATAAATCACCTGACGCGCCGGATCGGCTCCGCGACGACGGAGCTTCTGGGCCAGTTCGTGGATGTTGACGGGCCGGTCGCCAAGAAAAATCTGCTGGCTCCGGTCGATGGTGAGCACTAGCCGCTGCTCGGTGATCTCCTTGACGGTACGGGTCTTGGGCACGGCGACCTCGATGCCCGACTGCAAGACCGGCGCTGAAATCATGAAGATGATCAGCAGCACCAGCACCACATCCACCAGCGGCGTGATGTTGATCTCCGCCAGCGAGCTCTGGGTCCGGCCGCTGCTACTTGTAAAAGCCACGTTCCACCTCTCGGGGGGGGTCGGCGCTGCCCGCGCGGGCAGCAACGGGGGCGCGCACGGGGATCTCTTCCAGCATGTTCATCAGTTCGCGGCAAAAATCGTCGGTGCGGGCGGCAAAGATCTGGATGCGCGATGTGAACTGGTTGTACGCAATGAGCGCCGGAATGGCCACAAACAGGCCGGCGGCGGTGGTGATGAGCGCCTCGGAGATGCCGGGGGCGACGGCTCGCAGCGTTGCAGCCCCGGCAGTACCCAGGCCCTGGAAGGCGTCGATGATGCCGACGACGGTGCCGAAAAGGCCAACATAGACACTGGTGGAGGAGATAGTTGCCAGCCAGGTCATGCGGCGTTCGAGGGTGGTGACAGCCTCGCTGGCCGCGGTTTGCGCCGATCGCTCCAGCGGGGGAAGGTTACGCGGCGGGCCTGAGCCGCCGGTCTGCCGCTTGTAGGTCTCGTAGACATCTTCAAAAACCTGGGCCAGCGGGCTGGCCTTGAACTCCGCGGTTAGTTCGGAAATCTCTTGCAGGCGAGTGGCTTTGCGGAAAGCGCGCACGAACTGGCGGGTATGCTCACTGGCCTTGCGGAAGGCAGCGACCTTGCTCAGAATCACCGACCAGGAGTAGAGACTGGCGATGAGCAGCAGCACCAGCACGGCCATGGCCGGAAGGCGGATGTTATGGACCATATCGAAGAGCGCGCTTGCCCCCTGAGGCATCGAAGCGCCGGAATCGACGGGTGTGGCATCGGCCTGGGCTATCAAAAGAAAAGCAGCGGTAAGAATCGGCATTCACCTCAATATTCACGGTATCAGACGGAATAGGGGCTTCCAAGTTATCGGTTTGATGCGGGGAGGGCGATTGAAGTGGCATCCAGGGAAGAGCAAAGTCGCCGTTCATGCTATGCTGCGCTCGGATGGTCCCAGGCGCGGTACTCGCCTGGAATTGACCCATGTTTCTGATTCAGTTCCGAGGGGTTCGCCACAATGCTCGTTGAACTGCGCGCTGAAAACTACGCTGTCATCGATCACGCAATTGCTGTGTTTGGCCCAGGGTTGAACCTGTTGACCGGCGAAACGGGCGCGGGCAAGTCGATTCTGGTGGATGCGCTGGCCCTGCTGATGGGGGGAAAGTCCTCCGTGGAAGTGGTGCGGCACGGAGCGGATAAGGCTGTTGTCGCCTGTGTCTTCGAGTCGACCGCCGGGGCTGAGGCCATTCTTGAAGAGAACGGCATTGACGCCGACGGCAACGAAATTATTCTGCGCCGGGAGATTCTATCGACGGGCAAGGGCCGCGTGTTTGTGAATAACCAGCCTGCGACCGTGGCGGTGCTCAAGCTGCTGGCGCCGGAACTGGCGCTGGTTCATGCGCAGAGCGAGACGCTTTCGAGCTTCGACCAGGCGCAGCAGCGGATTCTTCTGGATCGCTTTGGCGGGCTTTCGACCGAGGCTGTGGGCGCGGCCTATGCGCGTTGGCGCTCGGCGGCAACAAAGCTGGAGGAGATGGTTGAGGGCGAACAGGACCGGCTGCGCATGGTGGACCTGTGGAGCTACCAAAGCAAAGAAATAGAAGCGGCGCACCTGGTGGCCGGCGAGGACGAGACGCTGGAGACGGAGAAGCGCGTGCTGGCCAATGCCGAGAAGCTCTACGCCGCGGCGATGGGAGCCTTTGAGCAGCTTTATGAGGGCGGGACGTCGGCTGAGGTTGCGCTGCGGGCGGCGGCGCGCAATGTCGAGGAACTGGCGCGGTACGACGGGCGATTTGCGGAGGCTGCGCAGCAATTGGAGTCGGCTCGCGCCACGCTGGGCGACCTAAGCGCGAGTTTGCGGGATTATGCGGAGGGTATCAATGCGTCGCCGGAGCGGCTGGCGGAGATCGAGGACCGGCTGGCTGTACTGGACCGGCTGAAACGGAAGTACGGCAAGACGGTGGCCGAGGTCATGGAGTTTGGCGCGGATGTAGCGCTGAAGCTGGCCGAGGTGGAAGATCGGGACGAGCTTCTGGAGGCGCTTCGGGCGGAGCTGGATCGCGCGGTGACGGACTACCGTGCTGCCGCCGGGAAGCTGCATGAGGAACGCAAAGGAGCGGCGGCGATCCTGGCCAAGCTGGCCGAGGAGCAGATCAATTCGCTGGCCATGAAGGTGCGGTTTGAGGTCGCGGTGACGGCGGCCGAGGGGCAGACGGGATGGACCTCGACGGGCTGGGACGAAGTGCAATGCCACATCGCCACCAATCCTGGCGAGCCGCTGAAGCCGTTGCACGAGATTGCCTCCGGAGGCGAGATGAGCCGTGTGATGCTGGCCTTGAAGGTGAGCGTGGAAGAGGGCGCGGTGAAGCCCAAGACCAAGACGCCCACGCCACGCACGCTGGTCTTCGATGAAATCGACATTGGCATTGGCGGGCGCGCGGCCGAGGCGGTGGGGCAGAAGCTGAAGTCGCTGAGCCGCGGGCAGCAGGTGCTGTGCGTGACGCACTTGCCGCAGATTGCCGCTTTTGCGGACCAGCACTTTGTGGTGGAGAAGCGCGAGGCCGACGGCCGGACGAAGATGCAGATTCGGCTGCTGGATGACCGGGCGCGGATGCATGAGGTGGCGCGTATGGTGAGCGGGGCGAAGGTGACGGAAACCAGCTTGCAGCACGCGGCGCAGATGATTGCTGGGAGCCGGTGAACGAATGGAGTCGAAAATGAGGGTCCTTCTGGACACTAACATTCTGATCCACCGCGAGGCCGCAACGGTAGTCCGTCGGGACATAGGCAGACTGTTCTTCTGGCTAGACAAGCTGAAGTGCGACAAGTGCATTCATCGCGCGAGTCTCGAAGAAATTGGGAAGCACCAAGACGCGCGAGTGCGGAGCACCTTCGAGGCGAAGCTTCAGTCTTATCATCTTTTGAGAACAACCGCGCCTATTTCTCCCGAGGTTCAAAAGGTCGGCGCAAATGATAAGACAGAGAATGACAAGAACGACACCCTCCTCGTCAATGAACTCTTTGCGAATCGGGTCGACCTACTGATATCAGAAGATCGTGGACTGCACAAAAGGGCAGTCGCGTTGGGGATCGGTGATCGGGCGTTCACCATCGACGCTTTCCTCGAGAAATCAATAGCAGAGAACCCCGCACTGGTTGACTACAAGGTGCTGGCCGTGCGCAAAGTCGTCTTTGGAAACGTAGATATTCGCTCGGACTTCTTCGACAGCTTTCGGGAGGACTACGGTGGCAACGCTTTCGACAAGTGGTTCAACAGGAAGGCCGACGAACCTGCCTACGTGTGCTATGAGGGCCAAGACCTTGTGGCATTCTTGTATTTGAAAGTTGAAGGTCCTGAGGAGCCCTATGGTGACATCGAACCTGGATTCAAGCCGAAGCACAGGCTCAAGATTGGCACGTTTAAGGTCGAGCTGAACGGGTACAAGCTTGGGGAACGGTTTCTCAAGATCGCCTTCGACAACGCGCTCCTGCAAAAAGTTGGTGAGGTTTACGTCACAATATTCCCGCGAACGATCGAGCAGCAGCGACTCATAAAGATACTTGAAGACTTTGGATTCAAGAAGCACGGGACAAAGGACACCGCCTACGGCAAAGAATCGGTCTATATACGCGATATGACCCCTAGGTTCGACCCTCAGGATCCAAAGCTAACATTTCCATTCATATCTAGACCATCAAGGGCATTCATCGTACCGATTTATCCTGCCTACCACACAAGCCTTCTCCCGGATTCGATTTTGAGGACGGAATCACCGGCCGATTTCGTCGAGCAGGAGCCCCACCGTAACGCGATCCGAAAGGTCTATGTGGGTCGATCGATCTTTCGGGAACTTCGGAAGGGTGACACTATTGTGTTTTACCGCACTGGCGGATATTACAAGGGAGTCGTGACTACTCTCGGCATCGTTGACGGCGTGTACCGGCAGATTAGGGATGAAGCACACTTCATAAGTCTCTGCCGGAAGCGAAGAGTTTTTACCGACAAAGAGCTGAGCGACCAGTGGAACTACAGAAAAGGCGACCGTCCATTCATCGTCGGTTTCTTGTACGCGTATTCTCTCCCAAAAAGGCCAACATTGAAGGAGCTAATTGACAATGGAATCATCAGCGATATCAACTCGGTCCCAAGAGGGTTCGAGAGGATCAAAGCCGAGCATTTTTCGAGGATCCTGGAACTCTCAAAAGCAGACCTGCGCCTTATTGTCGATTAGGCCGCCATATGCCGAAGCAATCTTCCGGGGCGAAAAGCGTTTCGAGTTTCGCCGGACGACCTTTCGGAGAACCGTGGACGTTGTGGTGGTGTATATCACTAGCCCAACCAGTCTGGTTGTCGGCGAATTCGACGTTTCCGAGGTTATCTCCGACTCCGTGGAGGACCTATGGAGCCGAACGAGACACCATGCCGGTATTGATCGAGACGGGTTCCTTGGCTATTTCAAAGGCTGTAGTGTCGGTCACGCGATCGTAATTGGCAGCGTCCGCAAGTATCGGAAGCCTTTGGAAATCTTTGGGGCGTTCGGAATACGTGCGCCACAGTCCTTTGTGTATGTCTGATCTTCGGCCTGGAATAAGGGGCGAAACAATGCATGGTTGCTGGTGCCTCATGGTCTCGCCTTTGAGACCTCGGAATCCATCACCTCGACACCTCCAATCAGCCAAAGAGTTCGCTGTGCGAGCCTAGCCGGGCAAGCCGCAGAGAGTCGGCGTCGGGCTTTCGGTAGATCAGGAGCAGGTCGGGTTTGATGTGGCATTCCCGATAGCCGCTCCAATCGCCGCTCAAATCATGATCGTGGTGGCGGGGCTCCAAAGGGTGGTCGTTTGCCAGTGCAGCCAGAACGGGAACAAGATCGGCGTCGAGAGTCGCCCGATGCTGGCCTTTGGCCTCTCGCTTGTAGTCGCGTTTGAATGCCGATGATCGCTCAATCGTTCGCATGGAGATCGGCCATCAGGGCGTTAACGGAGGCAAAGCGCTTGCCCTTTCCTGCTTCCAGTTCGACTATGGCTTTGCGGGTGGCAGCGTTAGGGGCCTTGACCTCGAAGGGCAGGCGGCGCTCGTCGGCAACGCGCAGCATCAGCAAGCGGATCGCGTCGGAGATGGACAGGCCCATGGATTCCAGCGCCTCGGATGCGCGTTCTTTCGTCTTGGTGTCAATGCGGGCGCGAACGTAGGTATCGGTGGCGATCATGGCAGCTTCCCTTCAATTCCAATAACAAGCTCAATTGTAGTCACAAAAGGACTACAAATCAAATGCCGCTGACTTCTAGCCCTAGCGCCTTTTTCGGTCTGCCGCCCAGACGGCCGTTTCTTTTTGCGGCGGAAGTTTTTGCCGCACTTCTTGACTTGCCTCCCGTGGAACCTAGCCGGCTTGCCATCCACTTTTCCGAGCCGAGGAAACCGGCTAAAAGGGCTGGCAGGTAGAGATCGGCGTCCAGTTTGGGGAAGTGAATGCCGAAGCCCGAGGGAGAAATCTCGATGGGGTCGAGATCGGCGGGGCTGGCGTTTTCCAACCCCTGGGCATTATGAGGCGAAAAAGCCACTTCAAGCCCTGAGTTGAGGCGGATGACAATACGCCCAATGCGACGGTCATAGTGAGCGCTGGCTGCCTGAGGAAAAGATGCCTGAAGTTCCCGCGCTCTTTGGTTTGCCTGTTCGAATTGGTCATGCTGTTCCATGAATGTTTCTCCATGCGCTGCATAGCGCGGCCAGGTTTTGAAGTAGCACGTCTTCAATGCGGGCCAGGTCACGTTGGGAAAAGCCGTAGTTCTCTCGCAACGTAACTGGGCCGGATGGGCAATTTAACTCGAAGACAGCTTCATGACCGTTCCCAATGACGTGAACATGCGCCGGGCGATGGTCATTGGGGGTAGACGGCAACTCTGAGCCCGCCAATCCTCAGAACGGTTGGCATGGGATTAGCATAGCATAAACCGAAACGCTTAGGTTAGTGAATAGTCTGCGGTAGCCCACATGAGGTGGCATAAATGGACGGACTTGCCTTGCACAGGTTTCGTCGCTGTCGCTTCGATGCGACGATTGGTATACTTGGGTTGTGACCACAACTCTCCTCGAATCCATCTCGAACGGAAATCACGCCGAGACTTCCCCCAGTCAGAAGCGGGTGTTGCTGCTCAAGCCGCGCGGGTTTTGCGCCGGCGTGGTGCGCGCGATCGATATCGTGAAGATCGCACTGGAAACCTTTGGCGCGCCTATCTATGTGCGCCGCGAAATCGTCCATAACCGATATGTTGTGAATGAGTTAGCGGAAAAAGGCGCGATTTTCGTGCATGAGATCGACGATGTGCCGGACGGGCAGCGGGTGATCTATTCTGCACACGGGGTTTCGCCGGCGGTGAGGGAACTAAGCAAGGGACGCGGCCTGAAGGTGATTGACGCTACCTGCCCGCTGGTGACCAAGGTCCACATTGAGGCGGTGAAGTTTGCCAAGGACGGCTACTCGCTGGTGCTGATTGGCCACCGCGACCACGATGAGATCGAGGGCACGCTGGGCGAGGCGCCGGGCGTGACTCAAGTCGTCTCGAATGTGGCGGAGGTTGCGGCACTTGAGGTGCCGGACCCCAATCGCGTGGCCTATTTGACCCAGACCACTCTCAGCCTGGACGAGGCGCGAGACATCATCCACGCGCTCAAAGAGAAGTTTCCCAATATTGCAGGGCCTCACTCTCAGGACATTTGCTACGCGACAGAGAATCGCCAGGTCGCTGTGCGCAACGTGGCTCACGACGCGGGGCTGGTGCTGGTGGTGGGATCGACGAACAGCTCGAACTCGAATCGCCTGGTTGAGGTTTCGCGGAACCTGGGGACGATCGGATACCTGATTGATAACTCCGCGGCCATCGATCCGAAATGGCTGGAGGGCGTGACAACCGTCGCTGTAACGGCAGGTGCGTCGGCCCCAGAAGTCCTGGTGGAAGACGTGGTCAGTTATTTGCGACTTAATGGTTTCGATCGCGTCGAAGAAGTAGAAGTGATGCCGGAAAATGTCCGTTTCGGGCTCCCGCCGGAGATTGTTCAGGCGATTGGTGGCGTGGGCGGAGCAGCGGCTTTGCCGGTGCGGTGATGGTAGGGACCAGGGACTAGGGACTAGAGAACTGACCAGAGATACTGAGGCGTTTTGAACCGCATGAGTGAACAGCAGGGAAAAACGCAAACCGCGATACCCAGACAGGCAGCGCCAAGATTTGGGCGGCTGGACGCGGATCTGGGCGAAGTGGAATCGGCTATTGCGCGCTCACGGGACTTCCTTCTCTCCGAGCAGCATCCAGATGGTTACTGGTGCGGTGAGCTTGAAGCCGACTCGATGCTGGAGGCGGACTACATCTTTCTGCACGTGCTGCTGGAGACCGGCGATCCGGGGCGGCTGAAGCGCGCGCTGGCCGAGATGCTGCGCTACCAGAACGAAGATGGCAGTTGGAGCATATATCCGGGCGGGCCGGGCAATATATCGCTCTCGGTAAAGTGCTATTCCTCTGCCAAGCTGATGGGAATCGGCGCGGATGACCTGAGGCTGGCCAAATGCCGCGAGTGGGTTCTGCGGCATGGCGGCGTGGTGGAGTGCAACACCTTCACGAAGATGTATCTGTGCGCCTTGGGCGAGTACGACTACGATGCGGTGCCTGCCATTCCGCCGGAGATCGTGCTGTTTCCCAACTGGTTCTACTTCAATCTTTATGAGATCTCCGCATGGTCGCGCTCGATCCTGGTGCCGCTCGCCATCATGTACGCGAGAAAGCCGTTCAAGAAAATTCCGCCGGAACAAGGGATCGACGAGCTGTTTGTGGGCGGGCGCGCCAACGCCACGCTTCGGCTGCGCATGAACCGCAAGGCGCTGATCTCATGGCGAAATTTTTTCCTTATTCTGGACAGGATCATGCATTGGGCCGAGGCGGTTCACATTCGCCCCTTGCGCAAGCTGGCGCTGGCCCGGGCGGAAAAATGGCTGCTGGCGCGCCTCGAGATGACAGATGGGCTGGGCGCAATCTATCCGGCCATGTTGAACGCCATTGTGGCGCTGCGCTGCCTGGGCTATTCCGAAGACGATCCGCAGGTGATTCGCGCGCGCGATGAGTTTGAAAAGCTGGGCATCGAAGAGCCTGCCAATGAGTCGATGCCGGAGCCGACCTTTCGGATGCAGCCTTGCGCCTCGCCGGTATGGGATACGGCGCAGGCGGTCTACGCGCTGGGTGAGGCCGGTGTGCCCGGCAGCGATCCCCGCATGATCAAGGCCGCGGACTGGATGCTTGCCAAGGAAGTGCGGCAAAAGGGCGACTGGGCGGTGAAGGTGCCTAATACCGAGCCGGGTGGGTGGTACTTCGAGTTCAACAACGAGTTTTATCCCGATACCGACGACACCGCTCAGGTGCTGCTGGCGCTGAATAAGGTGGAAAATCCACGCGAAAGCTATCAGCACAAGGTGACACAGCGAGCTATTGCGTGGGAGTTTGCCATGCAATGCAAAAATGGCGGCTGGGGCAGCTTCGACAAAGACAACACCAAGATGATCTTCCAGTACATTCCATTCGCGGATCACAATGCCATGCTTGATCCGCCAACGGTGGACATTACAGGAAGAATCCTGGAGATGCTGGCGACCTATGGGTATACGCGCGCAGACAAGCGCGTGGAGAAGGCCATCCAGTTCATCTTTAGCCAGCAGGAGCCGGACGGAAGCTGGTTTGGGCGCTGGGGCGTGAATTACATCTACGGAACGTTCCTGGTGCTGCGCGGGTTTGAGGCAATCGGAATCGACAATCACGAGCCGCAAATCCAGCAGGCGGCGGAGTGGATTCGCATGGTGCAGAATCCCGACGGCGGCTGGGGCGAAACCTGTGGCAGCTACGACGACCCGAACACGCGCGGCGTGGGCACAAGCACGCCCTCGCAGACAGCCTGGGCGCTGCTGGGGCTGCTGGCCGCCGGCGATGATCGCTCCGATTCTCTTGCAAAAGGCGTTCGCTGGCTGCTTACGCGGCAGCAGGCAAATGGCAGTTGGGATGAGTCGATGGGCGAGGGAAAGCTTCGCCAGAGTATCATTACAGGAACGGGCTTCCCCAGAGTCTTTTACCTGGCTTATACGCTGTACCGGCAATATTTCCCGCTGATGGCATTGACCACGTACCGGCGGGCCATGGAACGCGCCGCGATTGGCGCCGGAGGTTAATTCGCAGATGGCTGTTCCTATCTCTCAGATGTGGACGGTTTCCACCTATGTGTTGAAGAAGAAGCTGGCCGGCAACAAGCAGTATCCCCTGGTGCTGATGCTGGAGCCGCTCTTCCGCTGCAACCTGGCTTGCGCCGGCTGCGGCAAGGTGCAGTATCCGCCGCACATTCTGAAAAAGCAGCTCACCCCCGAGGAGTGCTTCGCCGCGATCGATGAGTGCGGCGCGCCGATGGTCTCGATCCCCGGCGGCGAACCGCTGCTGCATCCGCAAATTGTAGAGATTGTCAACGGCCTCATTGCACGCAAGAAGTACATTTACCTCTGCACTAACGCGCTGGAGCTCAAGCGGCGGCTGCCGGAGTTTACGCCGTCGAAGTACCTGACCTTCTCCGTCCATCTCGATGGACAGCGCGAGCATCACGATTTTTCAGTTTGCCGCGAGGGCGGCTACGACATTGCAGTCGAGGGCATCAAGGAGGCTGTAAAGCGTGGCTTCCGCGTGACCACCAACGCAACCTTCTTCGACGGCACCGATCCCAACAGCGTGCGCGCATTCTTTGACGAAGTGATGGGAATGGGCGTGGAAGGCATCGTGCTTTCTCCCGGCTACAGTTACGACAAGGCGCCCGATCAGAATCGCTTCCTGGGCCGCGCGCGTGTGCGGCGGCTCTTCCGCGCTATCTTGTCGAACCGCAAACCGACATGGAAGTTCAACATGTCGCCGCTGTTTCTTGAATTTCTGATGGGCGACCGCAGTTATGAATGCATTCCCTGGGGAATGCCTGCCTATAGCATCTTTGGCTGGCAGCGGCCCTGCTATCTGCTACAAGAGGGCTACGCAGACAGTTACAAAGAACTGCTTGAGACCACCAAGTGGGCGGAATACGGCGCGGTCAGCGGCAATCCCAAGTGCGCCAACTGCATGGTCAGTTGCGGCTACGAGGCTCCCGCAGTCATCGACGGCTTTGGCTCTCTAAAGGGCTTTTTCGGTATGGTGCGTGGAACCTTCAGCAAATATCGCGACCAGCATGCGCTGAATCTGCTCAACGAACCCGCTCCGCATGGTCCGGCAACATTGGTGCAGATTGCCGAGCCGGCTCGTGGCCTTGAGGAGACTCGCGCATGACCGCCGAGGTGCTGAAATACACCATCGAGCAGGTTGAGGCTCTGGAACTGGCTCCGGGAGCCGAGCACGAACAGCTTGAAGGCTGGGTTCCGGCGCTGGCCTGCGAGGACGATCTGCGCGAGGTGTTGGAAAAGGCTCTGGACTATCGCGGCGATGTGACCCTGACTCTCAAGTCCGGCGAGCGCATCGAGGCTTATATCTTCAACCGTCTTAGCGGCCCGACACTGGCCGGCTCTTATGTGCAATACTTCACGCCAAAGGATCCAGAGAAACGCAAGGTGAGCTATGCCGATATCGCCCGCATCGAGTTCAGCGGCAAAGATCGCGCTGCGGGCAAGCACTGGGAAGACTGGGTGAAGGCCTACAACGCCAAGAAAGCGGCGGGGGAAAAGAATATTGCACTTGTGCCGGAGGCGTTGGAGTAAGCCCAGGCAACGCGGTCAACTCAGCAATCGCGTTCGATGGCCTAACCGAGAGAGCGCATTAACGGCTTTCTTGTCAAAGGAAGCAAAGAGATCGCCCCCAAGCCATTTGCCTTCGTGAGCGATCACGCCATCGGCGAAGTCGGCGCCATTCCGCAATACTGCCATTCCAGCTTCAACGGCCGTACGGTCTAGAGCTATGTTTGGCGCCTGCTCCAGCGCTTCTACCGCGCCCAGTATCTCAACGCGCGAGAAGCCATAGACGCTATCAAGCACCCAGACTAACTCGCACAAGCAAGCCAAAGGCACCACGACGATTTCAAATTCACGAAACAGCTTTTCCGCGACAATTGCCTGCTTCTTGTCATCCCGAACCACCGAACGAACGAGCACGTTGGTATCAACGGTAATCTTCATCGAAGCCCTGCCCAACCTCTTGCTGCAGCCTCGTTGATCTCTTCAATGGTGGCGACCTTCCTGGTCTTGCCCTCAAGCCGGCCAATAAAATTTTCAATCGAACCCTTTGGCCTGGCAGCCTGTACTGTTGCCGTGCCATTGGGCTGTAGGGCAATGTCGAGCTTCTCACCGGGCTTGACGCCGAAATGCTTTAGAACCTCTTTGCGAAGCGTCACCTGTCCCCGCTCCGTGACCTTCACCGTCAATGTCGCCATTTTCGCGCCTCTTCCGAACTCCACTCTAATTATAATGCAGAAGTGCATTATTTGTCCTGCGCGTTGCCAAAGGTCTTCAACTTCCTACTTCATTCTTACGCTTGCGTCCTGGCGCAAGGGTGGGAGACCGCGTTAGCGAGCCAGTGCAAAGAGCCAAAGGCAGTGCAATAGAATGAAGTCAGTGACGACAACTACATGAAACTCTTCCTTACTGGCGCGACGGGATTTGTGGGCCACCACGTGGCCCGGGCGTTGGCTGCCGAGGGCGCTCAGTTGCGCATGTTGGTGCGCAAGACCAGTAACCTGACTCATCTTGAAGGCATCGCGGGCGAGACCCACGTTGGCGACCTGAGCGAGCCTGATTCGCTCAAGCCTGCGCTGTCCGATTGTGACGCCCTGGTGCATGTGGCTGCCGATTACCGGCTGTGGATTCCAGACCCCAAGGCGATGTACCGCGCCAATGTGGATGGAACGCGCGAGTTGCTGCGGATGGCGCGCGAGGCGGGCGTGCGTCGCGTGGTCTACACCTCCAGCGTGGCGACAATGCACTTCCGCACCGATGGCGTGGTGATCAACGAAGACACACCGGTTTCGCTCAAGGACATGGTGGGGCACTACAAGAGATCGAAGTTCTTGGCCGAGCGGGAAGCGATTGCGGCAGCCGAGGGCGGCCAGCAGGTCATCATTCTCAATCCCACTTCGCCCATTGGAACCAACGACGCCAAACCCACTCCCACGGGACGCATCTTTGTCGACTTTTTGAACGGCAAGTTTCCGGCTTATATGGACACGGGGCTGAACCTTGTGGATGTGGCTGAGGTGGCGCGGACACATGCGGCCGCGCTGACGATGGGGCAGCCGGGCAAGCGGTACATTCTGGGTGGCGAAAACCTGACGCTGAAGCAGATTCTCGACAAGATGTCGGCGATCACCGGCATTCCGTCGCCGACAATGAAGATTCCGTTTGTGGTGGCGGCGACCTATGCGTTTTTCGAGGAGTGGATTACGGGGCGCATTCGTGGACGCGAGCCGAGAGCGACGCTCGAAGAGGTGCGCATGGGCCGCAAGAAGATGTATGCATCCAGCGTACACGCGCAGCAGGAGTTGGGCTTTCGCATTGTGCCGGTGAACCCGGCGATGAAGGCGGCGATTGAGTGGTTCCGGGCGCATGGGTATGCGCCTTGAATGAGTGAAAGGAGTTAGGTTGAACAACTTCCTTCGAAGATTGGCCCGTCCGATGGGGCGGGGGAAATTAGCATGGGCGGTGCTTTTCTCCACTCCTTCATTTAGCGGAGTGGCATGGTACAAGGCACCGGACCCGTATGTGGACTTTGTAGGCCCTTTGGTCATGACAATCCTTTGGGCGCCACTTTGGTTATTCGCGGTAGTGGGCAGGCTCAAGGACCTCGGATGGAACCCGTGGCTGGCGTTGGCCTACATCCTGCCGTGGATTGCGTTCTTCTGGGCAACTTCGCGGATGAGTGTGCGAATATCTTTTGTCGCGCTGGGAGTCTCAATCGCAGTTCAATTGCCACTCATGCTAATACCGGGGCAAATGTCGGCTATTGATGGCAAACAAGCCGAGCACAGACAGCCATGACCCGCGCCTTGGCTAGGAGCAAGGAGAAAGTATGAATTGGTCTCGGATTCTCGCGAAGCAAGGTGAGCCTATTGGCAGATTCAACTATTCGATGGCTACCTTCTTAACTTTGGAATGTCTCTTTGACTTTGCGCGAAGCTTGACCTTTCATGATCGCGTGGATTTTGCGTTCAATCTATTTTTCTTGTCGATTTGCTTGTTAGTTTGGCCCTTGCTCGCTTTAAGACGCTTGATTGAAATTCGTGCTAGCCGATTGTGGATTCTGCCGATTCTTGTACCTATAGCAATGGGTTTATTCTGCGCATTCAAGGGGTGGCCGTTAGCTTTGAGAATTACGAATCTTGTTGCATTTGCTGTTCAGTCGCCTCTTATGTTTCTCCCTCCGCGCAAGGATTTGGATGCAACCCAGGTTGAAGGTCCCGTTGGGTCGCACCCATGACCCGCGTCGCCATCATAGCCGCCTTCCCGGACGAGTTGAAGCCGTTTGTCCGCAGCTGGCCGCATAGCAGCCGGAACAACGTGCGTTTCTGGGCTCAGCGAGACTCCGAGGAAGAATGGATCGCCGCGTGTGCTGGAGCCGGACAGGAGGCTGCCACGCGCGCCTTTGCTGCTCTTGAGGAAGGCGGTCCCATCGACCTGGTCTTCTCCGTTGGCTGGGCGGGCGCGCTGACCCCCAAACTTGCCCTAGGCTCTGCCCACAATGTCGCAGGAGCGATCGACGTCCGCACCGGCGAACGCTTCCGTTGCGACGCAGGCGCCGGAGAACTCTGGCTGGCTACCAGCCCCAAGGTTGCCGACGCGGCGGAGAAGCAGCGCCTTGCGGCCGCTTATGGGGCCAGCCTTGTGGATATGGAAGCGGCCGCGGTGGCCCGCCTGGCGCAGATGCGCGGCATTCCGTTTTATTGCGTGAAAGGAATCAGCGACGGGTACACAGACAAACTGCCTGATTTCAACCGCTTTATTGCGGCAAATGGGCAGTTCAAGCTCGTCCGTTTCATTCTTTTTGTTCTTCCGAGGCCGTGGCACTGGCTTGCACTGGCGCGGATGGGCGAGAATAGCAGGATGGCCGCCCAAGCCATTAGAGAATCTTTGCTCGAATTCCTCGATGGGGACAATGTGCAAGAGGGGCAAGACTGAGAAGGAGCGATCAGGAAGCGCAATGGCTACCCAAACTGCAAACCTTGACAGCCTGACCGGGGGAAAGATTCCCAGCACGATGCGGGCCGTGGTCTATCGCGGCGTCAACGACATGCGCGTGGAAACGGTGCCGGTGCCGGCCATCGGACCGGGCGAGCTGCTGATCAAAGTGGCCACCTGCGGCATCTGCGGCACGGATCTGAAAAAGATTCACACCGGCTCGCACTCTGCGCCGCGCATCTTCGGCCATGAAATGTCGGGAACCATCGTCAAAGTGGGCGAGGGGGCGAGGTTTGCCGTCGGCGAACGGGTAGTGGTACACCATCACGTTCCCTGCGGAGATTGTTACAACTGCCGCAAGAAAACGCCGACGCAATGCGCGCTCTACAAAAAGGTAGGGGTTACGGCGGGCTTCGAGCCGTCAGGCGGCGGCTTTGCGGAGTATATTCGCGTGATGGACTGGATTGCGGCCAGCCGCGGTGTGGTTCGGATCCCCGACGGCGTGCCGTTTGAGCAGGCGGCGTTTGCCGAGCCGGTGAATACGGTTCTGAAAGGCGTAAAGCTGTTGAATCTTGCCCCGGACGATACGGTGCTGGTGATTGGCCAGGGACCGATCGGGCTGATGCATGCGGCGCTGGCGCGGCGGACGGGAGCGCGGGTGCTGACCTCGGACCTTTATCCCGAGCGCCATGCGATTGCGGCCAAGTTCGGGCTCAGTGACCCGATTTATGCCGGCAGCGAGAATGTTGTGCAGCGTGTTTCGGCAGAGACAGATGGGCGCGGGGCAGATGCGGTGATTTTGGCTGTGGGCGGCAATGCTTTGATCCAGACCGCGATGGACGCGGTGCGGCCTGGCGGCAAGGTTTTGCTGTTCGCGCAGACGCAGCACGGCCAGGCTACATTCGACCCCGGCGCGGTGTGTATGGATGAGAAGACGCTGTTGGGCTCGTACTCGTCGTCGTTCGAGATTCTGAATGAGGTGACGGATCTGGTCTTCGCGGGCTACAAAAACGGATTCGATTTGACGCAATTGATTTCGCATCGCTTCCAGATGGAGCAGGCGGTTGAAGCGATTGAGATCGCATCGCATCCCAAGGGAGACTCAATGAAGATTATGATTGAGTCTGTGCCTGGAGCCGGGGCTGAGTAGGGGGAACTTGATGGCGAGCACTGTGAAAGACGCGATCCTCCGCGGCCGCAAAACGGTCGAAACCGTTGTCGAGGGAGGCCTGAGCACAGTCGAGACGGTCGTCGAGGGAGGCCTGAACACGGTCGAGACGGTCGTCGAAGCAGGCCTGAATACGGTCGAGACGGTCGTCGTCAGAGGCCGCCGCGGGGTCGAATCCGCCGTCAGCCTGGGCCGCAAAACCGTCGAGCACGCGCTTCTCCACGGGCGCAGCACCATGCAGGCCGCAATCCTCCACGGACGCGAAGATGTTCGCATTGAGGAAGTTCCCATTCCCAAGGCGGAAACCGGCGAGTTGGTGGTGCGCGTGGGCGCGGCGCTCACCTGCGGAACGGATCTGAAGGTTTTTCGCCGCGGATACCATGCGCGGATGATTGTGCCTCCGGCGCTTTTTGGGCACGAGTTGGCGGGGACGGTTGTGGAGGCGGGGCTGGGAGTGACGGATTTTGCTCCCGGAGACCGGGTTGTGGCGTTGAACTCCGCGCCTTGCGGGCAGTGTTATTTCTGTGAGCGGGGCCAGGAAAACCTGTGCGACGACCTGATGTTCAACAATGGGGCATACGCCGAGTTCATTCGCATTCCGGCGCGGATCGTTGCCAAGAATACGCTGATTGTGCCGGATCATGTGCCGCTGGAGCACGCGGCCCTGACAGAGCCGCTGGCCTGCGCGGTCCACGGTTTCGAGGATTCCCATCCGCATCCAGGAGATACCGTGGCCGTCATCGGCGGCGGCCCGCTGGGACTGATGATTCTGCATGTCGCCGCGCTGGCCGGCTGCCAGACCATAGCGCTTGTCAAGCACGACGGCCAGGTGGAGGCAGCGCGCCAGTTGGGCGCGGCGCACGTCGTGCAGACCGCCAGCATTCGCAAAGCGATCAGCGAGACCCGGGCGCTGACCGAGAAGGGCCGCGGTGTGGATATTGCCATCGAGGCGGTGGGAGCCCCGGATGCATGGCAGGAAGCCTTGGAACTGGTGCGCAAGGGCGGAACGGTGAACTTCTTCGGCGGGTGCGCCGTCGGTACGCACGTTTCTCTTGACACCAATCGTATCCACTACAGCGACATCACCCTGCGCTCCACATTCCATCACACACCGGCCATTTGCCGCGCGGCGCTGGATCTGATTGCGGGAGGACGTTTCCAGGCGCAGGCCTTCATCACCGGCCACGCCCACCTCTACGAACTCAACCGCGTCTTTGAAAAGTTGATGAAGCGGAGCAGCGAGATCAAAACCGCCATTGTGCCCTGAGGTGAACCGATGACCAGAACGTCGAATGTGCAATCGGACACGGAAAAAGAAGCAGCCGCGAAGGAGACGAAAAGCGAGGCCCTGGCAGGTGATCCGATAGCCCGTGGCTGGGCGGCCCTGCCTGAGAATTATCGCATTCCAGATGTTGCGCCCACTCTCGAAGAAGCCCGCGAGTACTGCCAGCGGCTGGCGGAGTCCCACTACGAGAACTTCCACGTGGCCACGTGGTTTCTTCCCAAGGAACTGCGCCCCCATTTCCACGCAATCTACGCCTATTGCCGCATCTCCGACGATTTGGGCGACGAGGCGGGCGACCCGGAGGCGGCGCTCGCGCTTCTTGAGCTGTGGGGCCGCGAGTTGGATGCCTGCTACGCGGGCAAGGCGCGCCATCCTGTCTTTGTGGCGCTGGCCGAGACCATCCGCGATTGCACGATTCCCAAGGATCCATTTGCCGACCTGCTGAAAGCCTTTCGCCAGGACCAGACGGTTACGCGTTACAAGACAATGGAAGATTTGCTGGCGTACTGCCGATACTCGGCGAACCCCGTTGGGCGGCTGGTGCTTTACGCCTGCGGCGAGGCCGATGAAGAGCGCTTCCGGCTCTCCGATGCAACCTGCACGGCCCTGCAACTGGCCAATTTTTGGCAGGACGTGCGCCAGGACTACGCACGCGGACGCATCTATCTGCCGCAGAAGGATATGGAGTTCTTTCACGTCAGCGAATCGATGATCGCCGATGGAATCGCCACGGACGCGTTTCGCGGGTTGATGCGCGTTGAGGTCGATTACACACGAGGGCTTTTTGAAGACGGATTTCCCCTGATTGGTATGGTGCAGCGCGATCTGGCGGTGGACCTGGACCTCTTCAGCCGCGGCGGTCTCGAGATTCTCAATGCTATCGAACGGCAATCCTACGACGTGCTCAGCGCTCGTCCAGCTATCTCCAAGGGGACCAAGGCGAAACTGGGGCTTTGGGCCGTTGCGGCCAAGCTGCTGCCCTTTCTGCGCCTTAGCAGCCGCGGGCGGCGCGTCGAGCAGGAAGATTGACGCGCGAAAACCCAACGGATGATCGAATGGCGAACCCTCGCGGTCAGAATGCGCCTGATTTGGCCGCTGCCTATGCGGCTTGTAGGGCGATTGCAAAGCGTGAAGCGAAGAACTTCTATTATGCTTTTGTCGCGCTGCCCGAGGCGCGCCGAAGCGCCATCTGCGCCATTTATGCCTTTATGCGGCAGGCTGACGATCTGGCCGACGACGAGAGCCTCTCGCGCGAACAACGCCGAGTGCGCTTGGATGCGTGGCTGGCGGATTGGCGCGGCGTTTGCCATGGCGGCGATAGTTCGGATCAGGTGTTTCTGGCGGTTCGCGATGCAGTCGAACGGTTCGCGATTCCGCTAAACCTGCTGGACGAACTGGTGGACGGCGTCGCCATGGATCTGAAGCAGGACGCAACAGATGCGCCGGATACCTACGCTACCTTTGGCGATCTCTACCGGTACTGCTATCTGGTGGCCTCGGTGGTGGGCCTGGTTTGCATACGCATCTTTGGCTACCACGACCAGCGGGCCGAGAAGCTGGCCGAGGAAACGGGCATAGCTTTCCAGCTTACGAACATTTTGCGCGACGTGGCCGAGGATGCGGAGCGCAACCGCGTCTATCTGCCGCTGGAGGATTTGGCGGCGCACGGGGTTTCGCTGGATGGGCTGCTGCATCGGGCTAAAGGCGCGCCGCTGACGGCCGAGGAACGAACGCTGCTTGCGGAGATCGCGGGGCGCGCGGAGAAGTTCTATGCGTCCGCGCAGGAACTGCTGCCGTTGATTGACCGGGAGAGCCGGCCGGCGCTGTGGGTGCTGGTGCGGATCTATCATGGGCTGCTCAAGCGGATCGAACGCGCGGACTACGATGTGTTCGCGCAGCGGGCCAGCGTGCCGATGGTGGAGAAGGTTGGCATTCTGGCGGCGGGGCTGGCGCGGATGGGCGCGGCGCGGATAATTGGTTGAATAGGACAGTGCGGGCTTTAGCCCACATCTTCTCCCGGCCCTTAAATTACGGGTTATGGCCCGTACTCTTGAACTATGCGAGGTTACCCGTTGACTGTTTCGCAGCAAAACCCGGGCAAATCAGTCACAGTCATCGGGGGTGGCGTGGCTGGCATGAGCGCGGCTTGCGCGCTTGCCGAGGCTGGCTTTGGCGTGCAACTGTTAGAGCGGCGCGGCTACCTGGGCGGGCGGGCTAGCTCCTATCTACATCCGGGTGTCGGCGAGGTCATCGATAACTGCCAGCACGTGCTCTTCGGATGCTGCACCAATCTCATTGGTTTCTACAAGCGCGTCGGCGTTGCGGATCGCATTCACTGGACGAGCGATATGACCATGATCGAGCCGGGTGGACGAAGGTCGCGGTTGGGTCCGTTTGAGCTGGGTCCGCTGAGGCTGCCTGCACCGCTGCATGGCGCGCCCAGCTTTCTCAGCGCGAAGGCGTTCAGATTCAAAGACAAGCTGGCGCTGGGGCGGGCGATGCGGGCCATGATGCGGATCAAGGCCCGCTCGAACGCGAAGGACGATTCGTCGGAGTCGCTCGGCGATTGGCTGCGGCGGCACAAGCAGACCGAAGGCGCGCTCAATCGCTTCTGGCGGCTGGTGATTGCCAGCGCGCTCAATGCGGAGATCGATGAGATTGCCGTGCCCTATGCGGCCAAGGTGATTCGCGAGCTGTTTTTGAATTCGGCTGAAGCGGGCAGCATGGGAATGAGCCGCGTTCCGTTGAGCGAGTTATACGCGGGTGTGACTCCGTTTCTCACAGAGCGCGGCGGCAGCGTGCATTTGAACACGCATGTTGAGGGCGCGGAGTGGGATGAAGAGATTTCTCAGTGGACCGTTCGCACACGGACAGGCGAGCTGACTTCAGACTTTGTGATTGCGGCGCTGCCGTTTGAAGCGATGGCGCAGCTAGTCCCGCAACTGCCTGCGGCGGAGGGCGCGGATGCGTTGACGCGGCAGATCGAGAAGCACGAACACTGGCCCATTTGCAGCGTGCATCTGTGGTTTGATCGCGAGATTACCGAGCTGGATCATGCCGTGCTATTGGATCGTGAGATTCACTGGATGTATAACCAGTCGCGGCTGCAAACCGGTCGCGGCGGACACTATATTGAGCTGGTGGTGAGCGCCACGCGGGCCTTTGCGGCGCTGCCTCGCGAGAAGGCGATTGCGCAGGCGGTCGCGGAGCTGGCTGAGTTTTTCCCGCTTGTGAAAGAGACGAAGCTCGAAAAGGTCGCGCTGGTGAAGGAAGTGCGGGCCACGTTCGGGGTTCCTCCGGGGATCGATGCGGCGCGGCCTTCGGCTGTTTCAGCCTGGCAGAATCTTTTTCTCGCGGGAGATTGGACGGCGACCGGCTGGCCTTCGACGATGGAGAGCGCGGCGCGGTCGGGGCATTTGGCGGCGGAGGCGGTTTGCCTAGAGATGGGAGAGCCGCAGATGATTCTCAATGCGGATTTGAAACCGCGGGGGTTGATGAAGCTCCTGGCTGTTTAGGCTCTAGCTGATGGCCCAAACGGTCGCTCAACTAGAATTTGGGGGTGG
>Ga0182016_10002111_pt1 | contig 23601 bp, 13 predicted proteins | sample 712S2MmetaG_FD_120491 | JGI IMG/M metagenome (GOLD analysis project Ga0182016, IMG submission 120491) | Permafrost microbial communities from Stordalen Mire, Sweden - 712S2M metaG | ecosystem: Environmental > Terrestrial > Soil > Wetlands > Permafrost | place: Sweden: Stordalen | collected... | reverse complement strand
GACTCCAACGGCGACGGCATTGGTGACTTCCCCGGCCTGATCTCGCGGCTTGATTATCTTCAGGATCTCGGCATCACCTGCATATGGCTTTTACCCTTCTTCCCGTCGCCGTTGCACGATGACGGCTACGATATCTCCAACTACATCGACGTCAATCCATCCTATGGAACGCTAAGCGACTTCAAGGCATTCCTCGACGCCGCCCACCAGCGCAACATGCAGGTAATGATCGAGCTGGTCATTAACCACACCAGCGATCAGCATCCTTGGTTCAAAGCCGCTCGTCTGGCTCCCCCCGGTTCTCCAGCTCGTGAAATGTACGTCTGGTCCTCGACCGACCAGCTCTATAAAGACGCCCGAATCATTTTTACCGATACGGAAAAGTCCAACTGGACATGGGATGAGACAGCCAAGGCCTTCTACTGGCACCGCTTTTTTTCGCATCAGCCCGATCTCAACTTCGATAACCCGCTGGTCATCGAGGAAGTTCTCAAAGCCATGCGTTTCTGGCTCGACATGGGCGTCGACGCCCTGCGCATGGACGCCATCCCCTACCTGGTCGAGCGCGACAACACCACCTGCGAAAACCTTCCCGAGACTCACCGCGTCATTAAAATCCTTCGCGCCGCCATCGATGCGGAGTACGCAAATCGCCTCATCCTCGCCGAAGCCAATCAGTGGCCCGCCGACGTACGCCCCTATTTCGGCGACGGCGATGAATGCCACATGGCCTTCCACTTTCCCTTGATGCCCCGCATTTATATGGCCCTTCGCCAGGAGGATCGCCTCCCCATCACCGACATCATGGCCCAGACCCCGCCAATTCCCGATAACTGCCAGTGGGGCCTGTTCCTGCGCAACCATGACGAGCTCACCCTCGAAATGGTGACCAACGACGAGCGCGATTACATGTACTTCGCGTACTCGGCCGATCCACGTATGCGAATCAACGTCGGAATCCGCCGCAGGCTCGCCCCTCTCGTCGACAATAATCGCCGCCGCATCGAATTACTCAATTCTCTCCTGCTTAGCTTCCCCGGCACGCCCATCCTTTATTACGGTGACGAGATCGGCATGGGAGACAACATCTATCTCGGCGACCGTAACGGCGTTCGCACTCCCATGCAATGGAACTCCGATCGCAACGCCGGCTTCTCCCGCTGCGACCCAGCCCGGCTCTACTTTCCCGTCGTCATGGACCCCGTCTACGGCTACCAGGTCATCAACGTTGAAGCCCAGCTCAGCGACCAATCCAGCCTGCTTCACTGGACCCGAAACATGATCGCTCTGCGCAAGCTCTTCCAGGTCTTCGGCAGCGGCACTCTCCGTTTCCTCAATCCGGAGAACCGGAAGATCCTCGCCTACCTGCGCGACCTCGATCGCGGCGATGGTTCCCACGAGACAGTTCTCTGCGTAGCCAACCTCAGCCGCTTCGCCCAGCCCGTCTCGCTCGACCTCGCTGACTACGCTGGACAGCAGCCCGTTGAAATGCTCGGCTATGTCTCATTCCCGCCCATTAGTGAAACCCCCTATGCCCTCACCCTGGCCCCCTATTCCTTCCTGTGGCTTGAACTCCAACCGTCCGGAGTAAACGTCGAGCCCCCATTGGAACCACAAGCGGAGACCGTCGAGAATCTATCGATAAACGAATCAGCCGCAGCCGAATTAGTTGCCAGTGATTGGTCCGGTTTTATCGCCGGCCATGGCCCGCTCCTCCTCGAATCCGCAATGACCGCGTGGCTTCCCCGCCAACGCTGGTTTGGAGCCAAGACTCACAAGATCCAATCCGTACGCATTACCAATTGGGTAGAACTCCCAGTTCAATCCGCGACGAGTGCCTCCGAACGAACGATCCCCCCGGCACTTCTCTTCCTTGAAATCTCTTATTCCGATGGCCCTTCCGAAACCTATCAAATCCCGCTCGCAATCAGCAGCGGCCCCGACGCGGACGATCTCGCTGCGAACCGTCCGCAAAGCATCCTCGCCACGCTCCCCAGCCCCGTCGATCCTCTAATCCTTCACGACGCCACCACCCGCGAAGACTTCCGCCAGTCTCTGCTCGCGCTCATCCAACGCAACGCAACTCTTACGCTATCTACGCCGCAAAATGCCACGAGCGAGGCGCCGTTACAGCCCGCGCTCAATCTCTCCGTCGCGCCTGTTCCAATTACTGCGCAGCCTGGCGAAGCCGCGGCCTCCACCGACGCCGAAGGCGCAACCCCTCGTTTCGTAGCGGAGACGATCTCTTCAGCCACCATCGACGGCCGTGCCTCGACAACTTTCTCCCCTGAGGACAATCAACCGTGGTTGCCGTCAAAGATCGGCTCAGCAGAGCAATCCAACACTTCAATTATTTACGGCAATAGGCTGATCTTGAAGCTCTTCAGGCACCTTCAACCCGGCATCAACCCCGACGTTGAAATCGGCCGATTCCTCACCGAAGTCTCTCGCTTTTCGCACATTGCGCCATTCGTTGGTGAAATCACCATGACTTCCCTCGGCGGCGAAAAAACCACGCTCGCAATGCTGCAAGGACTCGTCGCCAACCAGGGAGATGGCTGGCAGTGGTTTCTTGAGCAGTTGTCCGCGTTCTTTGCCTCAGTCGCATCTCTTCCCAAACCGCCCGCTGCACCAACCCCCAGCTTTCTCAATGAAGACCAACCCCACCGCGAAGCTTTACAACACGCCGGCCCGTCGCTTCAAGCCGCTGAGCTTCTAGGCCGCCGCACCGCGGAGTTGCATCTAGCCCTGGCCGCTCCAACCAGCGACCCCGCGTTTGCCCGAGAGCCCTTCACCAAAGAGGATCTGGCCCACGATGCCAAAAGAATCGATGCCCAGATTACCTCGACCCTTGAGGTTCTGAGAATCAAGCTCTCCACCCTCCAGGACGTTACAGCAGACAATGCCGCCCTCTTGCTTTCCCGCCGCATCCACCTGTTTGCACGCGCCAACGCCATCACCGCGTCAACCGCCGCGGGCCAGCGCATCCGCATTCACGGGGACTACCACCTCGGCCAGACTCTACGAACGAAGAATTCGCCCGCTAATTCGGAAGCGCCGCAAGATCCCGACTCAGCAGACTTCGTCCTGCTCGATTTCGAAGGCGAACCCGCACGCCCCCTCGCCGAACGCCGTCAGAAGCAATCACCATTAAAAGACGTAGCCGGGATGATCCGCTCCCTTTCTTATGCTGCCTACTCCAGTCTCGATCAATTTCTGGCCGCCCACCCCGAACTGGAACATTCACCGGCCTGCGAGAACCTGACCGCCTGGGCCATCCTATGGCAAAACTCCGCCTCCTCTGAATTCCTCCGCGCCTACCGCGAAACCATCGGCGTTAACCCCACCCTTTTGCCACCGCCCCAGCAATCGCAAGCCTTGCTCGATGCCTACCTGCTTGAAAAAGCACTCTACGAACTCCTCTATGAACTCAACAATCGCCCCACCTGGCTCCGAATTCCCCTCTCCGGCATCTTAGCTCTATAGCGGAACCAAGCCGGGCGCCACACAAACGCACCGTGCCCCGTTCTTGCGGTTTTTTCTTGTCGCAAGGGCGGGAAACCATAAACCCAACCCGGAAAGTCTAATGGCGACAGAAAATCCGATCCTCGACCTCCCGCCAACTCCCCAGTTCCAAGCTCCCGCTCTCCTCGTCCTGCTCGCATCCATGCCCAAAGAGCAATCGGAAACGGTTCTCGCCCATCTCTCCTCATCCTTCAAGCAAGAAACCCTGATGATCGCCAGCCCGGACGCGCTCTCTGCTGATGCGTGGCCCGCCCTCCGCATCCTCCCTATTCCCGAAGCGGATCCCTCCTGGACACTCACCGCAGCCGACTTCGAGCTTGCTTTCCAACTTGCAACCGAGAATAAAGCGCACGCAATCTTGATGCTCGGTCCCGGCTCCGGTTCCCTCAGTGCATCCTGCCTCCGCGATCTTGCCAACGAAGTTGTAGCCGCATCCACCGACCTCGCAATTCCCTGTTACGACCTGCCTCCGCACGCCGGCCTCATCAACTCGGCCATCCTTTATCCGCTCACCCGTGCGCTCTTCAGTTCCCGCGTCCGCTTTCCCCAGGCCATCGATCTCGGCCTTTCCCTTCGTATGGCCGAACGCCTCGCCACCGTAGCCCAGCGATTTACCTCGCTGAATCAGGGCGATGCGCTCCTCTGGCCCATCAACGAAGCGGCAGTCGCCGGCTTGAACACCAATGAAGTTGCCGTCGGCCCCCGAGCAACCCCCCAACCTGCTGAAGCCGACATCAACGCGATTCTTGCTTCGGTTACCGGTTCTCTCTTCGCCGATATCGACGCCAAAGCCGCATTCTGGCAGCGCCCACGCTACTTGCCGCCGCCGCGCCACCCGTCTCCACAACCTCCACCGAAAAGCGGGCCAACCGACGTCACTCCCATGCTTGAGGCCTTTCGCCTCGCCTACACCAACCTCCAGGAAATCTGGTCGCTGGTCCTTCCTCCCAATTCCCTGCTCGGACTCAAACGCCTCTCCGTCACAGAATTTTCCGCGTTTCGCATGCCCGACAGCCTCTGGGCCCGCATCGTCTTTGATTTCTTGATCGCATACCGCCTCCGCACCATCAACCGCGGACACCTTCTCGGCGCCCTCATTCCGCTTTATCTCGCATGGGTCGCCAGCCACATCAACATCACCGACTCCGGCACCAACCCGGAACGGCATATCGAAGCCCTCGCCTCCGCGTTCGAAGCAGACAAGCCCTATCTCGTCTCACGCTGGCGCTGGCCCGACAGGTTCAACCCATGACCCACACCGTCCCAATGAAGCTGGGTGCCCACGGTCTCGATTCTGAGGCCGGGGAGTCTACGCGCCTCAACACCAAGAGATCGAATACAAGGAGTGAAACCGATGCATAACATCCTTGCCATAATGCTCCAAACAAGCCCGCGTCCGCAGCCCCCCAATGCGGACAGCGCCTCCATCTGGACACACATGTCGCAAGCACTCCATCAGTCCATCGACCGCGTCCTTTCCCTGCTCATCGCCATCCTCCCCGGCATCCTCGCCTTCTTTGTCGCCATGGCGGTTTTCACCGTAGTCGGAATGGTTCTCTCCGCCCTCTTGCGCCGTGGGCTCGCCTATGCTCGCTTCGACGACCGTCTCACTCAGACCAGAGGCAAAGCCGACTGGACCCCGGGAACATCGCCCACCGCGCTCATCGCCCGAGCCTCCTTCTGGGCCTGCGTCATCCTCGGACTCATCATCGGAGCCTCTGCCTTCGACGCCTCCTACGCCTCCGCCGCTTCGCTTCCCATCTCCCTGCTGCCGTACTTGACTCGCGCCGTCGGAGCCATCTTCCTTCTCATCGCCGGAACGCTCATTGCTCGCTTCCTGGCGCGGTCCGTTCTCATCGGAGCCGTCAACGCGCAACTCCAATACGCGCGCTTTCTCTCCCTCGGAGTCAAGTGGCTGGTACTCGTCCTAACCGCCGCGATGGTTCTCGATCACCTAGAAGTCGGCGGCGTCGTCGTTGAATTGGCCTTTGGCATCCTTTTCGGTGGAATAGTTCTAACGCTCTCGTTGGCCGTAGGCCTCGGCTCACGCGATCTCGTGAGCCGCTCTCTCGAAAGCCACGCCGAACGCCCCACAGAACATGGCGTCCCCCCGCCCCACACCTCAACCTCCGCCCCAGGAGAACCCATTCGCCATTTCTGAACACCCCCACTCGGTTCCCGATCCTCAACCAAAGCTCCGTGTCCCGTTCTTGCGACTTTTTACTGTCGCAAGGGCGGGAAGCCACGAACCCTCAACCGGCCTTGTTCATGAAGACCAGTATTACGCCGCTCGAGGGACCAGGCTGGGGCTCAGGATCGATCGGTAAAGGTTACCGTTGTTACCTATCTTTTCATTTTTGGGTACTAAAGATTTATAGGGGGGGGAGTCGCGGCTGTTTGTTCGGCGGGGCACGGGTCCGGTGATCGAATCAGGAGGGCTTGGGTCATTTTTGTACCTTTGCGAGTAGTGTGCGCGCTTTGAGGTAATTGGACTGCAAAGATTTGGGGTTGTGGCTAGATTTTTTTTGGGTTGGTACTCGGTTGCTGCAAAGTCGGGTTGAGGGTTTGGGTTTCCGGCCCTGGTGTTAGGGAAAATCCGACCAGAGGGTACCCCGACGGGACCTGGGGCGATCTTGGCGTAACCGGAGTGAGGTTCATTGCGGTCGCCGTGACTTGGGGTTGCCAGTCGTACCCCGCGCACCCCAGGGCAATCGCATGCACAGGTTTGTTGGTTCCCTCGATGGCTCAATCTGTTGCCGGTACGGAGACGAATCGGCCCCCTTCCCGGAAGGCATGAAAATAGCCCCGTATGAAATCCGGGGTAAGCGTCCCCACCCAGGTTTCGCGTCCTGGACGGACGCGGTAAACCTCCCTTTCCCCCTCGACCAGCTTCATGCGATTGCCCTGTGGCTCACCAGCAATTCCACGAATCCTGTTTCCATATATGAGAGAATGACAACACTTGCTTAGGGTTGAAACGACAAACAAATGAGCGACGACCTTACCACTGGAGCGGTCTCCTCGGGCCACGAGGCCGCACAGGAGAATGAGCGGCTCGTCAGCTCCATGCTGGCCGGAGAGCCCCAGGCGGAGCACGACTTTGCTCTGCGCTATATGCGGCCGGTCAAGGCCATGCTGTTGGCCCGCTCCCGCAACTCCGATGTGGCAGCCGATCTTCTCCAGGACGTGATGATCGAAGCCCTCTGCGCCCTGCGCCGCGGACAATTGCGCGATCCCGCTAAATTGACCCAATTTGTCATCGCCATTGCCCGCAACATGCTGAATAACCATTTCCGCGGAGAAGTTCGCCGCCCCGAATCGCTCGAGCTTCCCGATAATCTCCCCGATCTTTCCTTCCCAGAAGAAAAAGGAGAGCAACAAGATCGGGAGAATCTGGCGCTAAAAGCCATCGCCAGCCTCGAGCCATTGGACAGAAAAATCCTGCAAATGACACTTGTAGATGGACTTAAGCCAGGCGTCATCGCGGAACGGCTGCGCCTGAACCCGGACGTGGTCCGGCAGCGAAAACTGCGCGCTACCCGCCGGGTTATAGATTTTGTTCGCAGCCCGTCACAAACCGATTCCAACGTCCACTCTATTACGGGACAAAGAAAATGACGATCTGCACAAGGAAACCAGCCGAAGAATACGTTGAGTCCTACTTGCAGGGCACACTGGCCGAGGTTGAAGCGCAGGAATTCGAAGAACATTTTTTCGACTGCCCCGCATGTCTCGCCCAGGTGGAAGCCCTTCAGGCTGTCACCCAAACCCTCCGCAATCAACCCCGAATCCTGCCTAAAGCCCCGATTCCATGGCCCATTCGCGTAGCTGCTTTTGGAGCAATCGCAGCCCTTCTGTTCCTGGGCTTCCTCGGCTACCGTGCCAGGCGTCAGCCCGCTCAGCCCTCCGTTGCCAGCGCTCCAGCTGTAGCCCCAGTTCAAAATCCCGCGCCTTCCGCGCCCTCCAAGCCGGCTTTTCCGACGCTTTCCTCGCTTGCTGACTTGACCCTCCCTGCCTTTCAAGCTCCTAACCTCCGCGGCCAAAGCGGAGACCCGCATTTCGAATCCGGGATGAAGGCTTACAACGCCCACGACTGCCCCACCGCGATCAAAACCCTTGCCCTGGTCCCTGCCAAGGATGAAGACTCGCTTGCCGCCCGCTTCTATAGCGGAGTCTGCCAGATGCGCGACGGCAATCTGCCTTCAGCTTCCCAATCCCTGCATCGCATAGCCGATGCCGGCGATTCACCCCAGCAGGAAGCGGCTCTCTACTACTTGGCACAAATCGCCCTGGCACAGAACGACCCCACCACGGCCCGCCACTACCTGGCCCGCACCATCTCGTTGCATGGAGATTTTGAGCGCCGCGCCCGTTCCGAGTTGAAGAAGGTTCGCACCAGCGACGAAAACAACTAACTGGCACTCACCCCCGTCGGGGGACTCAGTTCAAAGAATCGGTGTAGATCCGCGGAGCGCCCCCTCGCTCTTCTCAGCCAGTCGTGTGCAAAACGGAGGTCACGGTGAATCGAACGACAACCTATGCCCTCGCAACTCTAATTGCGCTGTTTGTGACAGCGACCTGCCTGGCCCAGCAGTCCGCTTCAGCCGGAAGGCAGGACCCGGCTCCGTCCGACGTGCCAAGAAATGAAGCATCGAAGCCCGGTATAGGCAAAATCGCCCTGTGCCGCGAAGCCTTGCGTAAAGCGGAAGCGGAACACCCAGGCAACACCGTCGAGGTGGCCGATGCGCTGGACAACCTGGTTGGAAGCGAGATTGATGCCGGCGTTGTGGATGAAGGAACATTGGCTGAAGTCAATCGTGAGGTGCAAGTTGCGGAAGCCGCAGCCGGCCCTCGCAGCCAGACCTTTCTCGACTCGCTCGCGGTTGAAGCCGAGGTCCTGGTTGCACTCAATCGCGCCGCGGAAGCCAGGCCGATTGCCGAGCGTTTATGGGAAACGGCACAAAAAGTGTTTCCCGATAAAGACGACACTGCTACCTCCGGCCAGGAAATGGGAATGGTCTGTACAGCCCTCGGAGACTACCCGTGCGCCTTGCGAGCCTATGAAGCGTCGCTTGCTATCACTCGAAAGATCGGCGGTAAAGATAACCCGGACCTGATCTCATCGCTCAACAATCTCGGTGCATTGAAATTTCAAATGGGCGACGTGAAGGGCTCGATCGAGGCCGATGAGGAGGCGCTGGCCCTTGCATACAAAGTCATGCCAAGTTCCGACCGTATCGGCATAATCGAGAACAATCTGGGAGCGCACTATATCCGGCTCAAGGAATTCGACAAGGCCCTCGAACACCTGAACCGCGCCGCTGAATTGCTGGAAAAGCAATATGGCTCAGACAGTTCGTTGGAAATGCAGCTGCATCACAACCTGGGCAACCTCTATAGCCGCACCGGGCATTTCGCCGAGGCATGGAAGGCCTATGAGTTCTCGCTGAAAAATAAATATGTGCAGATGGATCAGCTCGCAGGGACTCACTCGATGTTTGCCATGTCCCTCGCCCAGGGTGGCAACCCGTCCAAAGCTATTGATGAGGACCTCATCAGCGCGCGCCTGAGTCGCGAGATGTTCGTATTGCAGGCGCGCACCTTGCCTGAACGCCAGGCGCTGGCTTACGATTCAAGCCGCCCCCACGGCCTCGGCACAGCCATCTCTGTCCTTCTCATGCATCCAGAGTTGCCTGCCGGCGAGACATATCAGGAGGTAATACGATCCCGCGCACTTGTCGCCGACGAAATGGCGCGCCGCCAAAAGAACCTGAATGCCGACAACGACCCCGAAACTGCCAGGCTTCTCAAAGAACTGGACAAATCCCGAGCCGATCTGCTCGCCCTCGAGAATTCAAAAGCACAAGCATCGGATAAGCCCGAGCAACTGAACGCCGCCACCGTTCTCATGGAATCGATCGAGCGCTCTCTGGCTGAACGCAGCGCCGCTCTGCGCAACGATGAGCGAATCTATCAGGTCACGACAGAAGACTTAAGGCGCAACCTTCCCCCGCATTCCGTGCTGATCTCCTATGTCTTGTACCCCCAGCACGCGGTCGACAAGCTGGACCCGGCAAACGGACATACCGCATCCTACGCCGCCTTTGTGCTTCATCCGGACTCCAGCGAGATCCGCATCTTCAACCTCGGAGACTCCGCATCGTTGGATCAGCTGGTTCGCAAGGCACGCGCGGCTGCTTTTGCCGAAGCCCACAGTGGGGGCCTTGGCTCCATTCGCAACGAGCGCGCCTATCGAGATGCCGGCTTCGCCATCCGCCAACGCATTTGGGATCCGCTCAAACAAGAAATCGGCGACGCTCAGCTCGCCCTTGTCGTTGCGGATGGCAATCTGAACCTCATCCCTTTTGCCGGCCTCCCGGACGGGGACGGTTACCTCGTGGAACATGGGCCTGTCGTCCATACCCTCTCCAGCGAACGCGACCTCGTGCCCACGGGGCAGTTGGAGAAGAAGGCAGGCCTGCTAGCCATCGGCAGCCCGTCGTTTGAGTTGGCCGAGTACAAGCTTCCACCCGCCACGTTAAGAGGCGCCACTCCTGCCTGCGACGAATTCAGCAATATTGAATTCCAGCCCCTGCCGGGAACTGCCGCCGAGGTGTCCGACATTGCCTCCACCTGGAACCGCTGGAATGCCTCGGAGCCCGCGCAACTTGTTACTGGAAACGACGCAACGCTTGCCCGTTTCCTTGCGGAGTCTTCGCACAGCCGCGTCCTGCATATAGCCACCCACGCATTTTTGCTGGACAAAAGCTGCGGCAGTGGCAACCCCCTGCTCCATTCCGGTCTCGTCTTCGCCGGCGGCAACCACGGCAACGCGCAGTCCATTCTCACTGCGCAACAGATTGCCTCCCTCGACCTCAGCAGCGTCGACTGGGCCGTCCTCTCCGCATGCAACACCGGCAACGGAGAGCTACGCGACGGAGAAGGCGTACTCGGATTGCAAAGAGCCTTTCGCGTCGCCGGCGCACGCAGTGTCATCATGACCCTATGGCCAGTCGACGACGACGCTGCCCGCCAATTCATGCACGAACTCTACACCGAGCGTCTCAACCTTCACGCAACCACCGCGGACGCAGTCTGGGGATCCGCCCGGGCCATGTTGCAGCAACGCCGAGCCGGCGGCAAGAGCACGCATCCCTGGTACTGGGCCGGCTTCGTAGGCTCAGGCAGCTGGGAGTAGCCCAGCCCATACTCGCCCCGGAACGACCCCAAGCCGAGGGTCTCAACTTCCGTCCCACGCTCATTCAGTCTTGGATGGCAGTCGGCCGTGATTCAGGTTCTTGACGAACTCATAAAGGACCTGAGGCCCATCGCCCGATATTGCGTCTCCTGGACGTGCGCCAGCCTTCATCCAGGCAAACAGGAACAGCAAGGGAATCCAGCCCCGCGAATCATTCTCGACTTCCGCCCCCATACGATTCAGGACGCGCGAAAAATAGAGAGGCAGCGGCACAGGAACAGCTTTGAGAGTAGCGGGATCGAAACAATGTTCGGGCCGAGAAGTGACCAGGTACTCTCTGCATGCAAATGGCCGAATCGGGTGGATGGAGCAGGACTCATCTTCGAGGAACGGGCAAGGAACGCGGGCATATAAATAGTCCATGGCCAATTGCCGGGCCGATTCGCTTTCCGAAAACCGGTCTTCCTTGACCATTCGGTCGATCAGTCCGGCAGCTCCAAGTTCGCGCAGCCCAGTGTCGAAGCGTTTGGCCAGTTCCTGCCGCCGTGCCTCGGGTAGCGTGAGAATCCATGTTGCGAGCGCCTCAGCCTCGAAGATGCTTATTGGCACCATCTGTCGGCAGCATGCCCCGCAGCCGGCTTTGCAGGATATTTTGTGGCCAGCCTTGTCCAACTGGGACGCAACACCTGCTATCAGTGAATCGTCAATAGCCTGCAACACCGGTAGGATCTGAGTCAGGTTGGTGTTTCCGGTGGGGACTGTTGCGGTGGCAGTGAATTTGCCCTCTTCCAGGCCCACCGTGAATTCAACCGTAACCATTTCTCGCTGCTCAATGGGTTGCTCATCCATAGATCAGCATTTTATCGAAGCGTGGAGAGGTCTGCTCAACGATTTGGCCGGTGGACAGCGAATCAACGGACTGGCCTCGCGTTTTGACTCTTTTCCCGTCCCTTTCCCCTCCGACGTCACCCCCGTCACCCCTTTGCCCGGCTTCCGTTCGACGATTTCCAGGCTCTCCAGCGATGCCTGGCTCCGCCTCCCGCCAATCGCGCTTATCCCTTTACGTACAAATCTCTTGCGAAAGTGTTGGCTATGCAGTCCAATCCCGGTTTATTATGTTTTGAACCTATCTCCGGCCCCCCGAACGGAAACCAAATATTATGGACGCAGGCACGACTGTTACCCAAATCGGCAAATACCCTGTCCTCGGCATCCTGGGTGTCGGAGGCATGGGCGTCGTTTATCGAGCGATGGACAAGTCCGTCGGCCGGGAAGTAGCCATCAAGACCCTGACGGACGCAACAGAAGAGCTTCGTCAGCGCTTCCTGCTTGAGGCCCGCTCCGGCATTCTCAATCATCCCAATATCGTTACGGTCTACGATTTCGGCGAACAGGACGGCAATCCCTACATCGTAATGGAGTTCGTCCCAGGGGATTCGCTCGAAAACATGCTGCGTGCCGGGCACCAGTTCACCCTCATAGAGAAACTCGATTTCATCCGTCAGCTTTGCCTCGGACTCGGGTATGCCCACCAAAAAGGAGTGATCCATCGCGACATCAAGCCGGCCAACATGATGGTCCAGCCGGATCTGAATATCAAGATCGTTGACTTTGGCGTAGCCCGGCTGGAGAAAGCCTCCGGACAAACACAGACCGGCATGGTTATCGGTACCTTCCACTACATCTCCCCGGAAAGACTTCTCGGCAAGCCGGCGGACGGAAGAGCCGACATTTGGTCCGCCGGCGTAATCCTCTATCTGTTGCTGACCGGCAGGCTGCCATTTCCCGGCGATGATCCAGCTACTCTGCACCGCGTGGTTCGTGAACCCCAGGAGCCCCTTTCAAACTTTCTTAGCGACTATCCCCCGGCTCTCGACCACGTCATCAACACGGCCCTCGCAAAGAACCCGGCCGATCGGTACGAGACGGCCGACGACATGGCCGCGGATATCGAAAACATCAACGAAGGGCTTAAGCGCGAGCATGTAACCAGGGTATTAACAGGAATGCAGCCCATGATCGAGCAGGAACAGTGGACCAGCGTCCGGCCGATGTTGCTCGATCTTCAAAAGCTCAATCCGAAAAACACCGAAGTCAAAAAGCTACTGAGAGACGTGCAGGACAAGCTTTCTCGCCAGCAAAAGACTGTGCAACTCCGGCAGCTTTTGTCGGATGCGGAAGAAGCAGTGCTCACGCAACGCTATTCCGACGCCCTCGACATCTACAATCAGGCACTGGAACTCGACCCGGCCAATCCCGAGCTTACCGAGAAATTGGAGCACGCCCGCCAGTTGAAAGAGAAGGCGGAGAAGGTGGCAATCCTCCTTGAGCAGTCTCGCGAGGCGCGCAAGCGCAGTGACTTCAACTCGGCAAATCAACTCATTGAGCGAGCCCTTCAACTCGACGAGCGCAATACGGATCTGCGCAATGAACGCGCAAGAATCGTTCAGGATGTCGAAAAGGCCAATCGGGAGCGCAACCTCCGCCAGCTAAGCGAGTCCGCCCGCAATCAGCTGTCCGCCCGGCAGTATACAGATGCCATTCAGAGTCTGCGCTCGGCGCTTGAGATCGATCCAACCGATGCGGAAACGCAGCAGCTGTTCCAGCAGGCAATCGACCGGCAGGAGGAGCAGAGACGCCGTAAGATCATCGACCAGATCGTAGCGGAGATCTCCGAATGCATCGCCTCTGAAGACCCCGAGCGCGCTCTTGTTCTTATTCAGCGGGCGCAGGAACGCCTCCCCGGTGAGGCAGTTCTGCTGAAGCTGAAGGCCGACGCGGAAGCAAAGCAGCAGGAGAAAACGGTCAGGATTCTCGTCGAGAAAACCACGCGGGAAGTCTATAACATTCTTGCGGCCGACCCCCAGAAAGCTCTCGCAATTGTGCAGCAGGCGCTCTTACAGGTGCCAGCGGAGCCAAACCTCATCGCCCTCGAAGCAAAGGTCGCAGGCCAAACCCGAAAGATCCAGACCGAGGAACGGAAAAATCAATTCCTCAAGCAGGCACAGGCCTTGCTTGATGCGAAGCAATTCGATCAGGCAATCCAGACCCTCGACAATGCCGCACTGGAGTGTGGAGACAATCCGGATATTTCTTCGCTGATGACCTATGTGCGAGATGCAAAGCGCAAAGCAGAGTTCTCGCAGATTGCGGCAAATGCGGTGCGCGAAGCCCAGCCACTGATTGCAGCAGGAAAGTTTGACGCCGCGGTAAAAATCTTGCAGCCCGCCCTTGAGGTCACCGGCGATCCATCGGTCGATCTTTTATTGCGCCAGGCCGTAGCCGCCCAGAGTGAGTTGGCCCGCCGCATCGATGCAGTCATGACCAGGGTGCAGGCATTGAGCGCCAGCAGTACCGATGAGGCAATCCAATTCCTCTCCAGCCAGCCACCCGAGATTCAGCAGCATCCGACTGTGCTTGAATCGCGTAAGAAGCTGGACGCGATAAAGGAACAGGAACGCATCAAAGCTGAGCAGGAACGCGTCAAGCAACAGCAGGAACTCGCTCGGCAGCAGCAGGAGCAGGAAAAAGAGCGCATTCGGCAAGAGAAGGAACGCGAGCAGGAACGAGTAACGGTCGAAGCCATACGGTTAGCCGTTGAGGCGCTCCAGAAACAAGACCTTCGTAATGGCCTCACTGCGCTGCAGGCGGTGCGCAAAACATACGGCGACTCCCCAAGAGTCTCTTCCGCAATCTCCGAATACACAACCCACCGTACCCAAATCGCCAACCAGCTGCTCTCCTCCGCAATCGATACAGCTGCGCAGGCAATGCAGAAGGAACAGGCCAAGGAAGCCGCCGAGATCCTGAGCCGTGTATCCGATGCTGCCGAATTCGCTGACTCCGCGCTGCAATCCAACTTCAAACGGCTCACCAAAGACGCTGGAAAAGCCTCCAAAAAAGCGCCGAAGCCCGTTGCGGAACCGGCAAAAATTGCCGCGTCGGCCCAGACCACCACGCCGAAACCAGCCAAGGCCAGTTCCGGCGCTCCAAAAGGTCTCTTGATTGGTGGCGTTGCAGTTCTATTGTTGGGCGGCGCTGGTGCGGCTTATTGGTTTCTGCGACCCGCGCCCGTTGTGCCTTCTGCCTCGCTGGGCATCGCGGCAGTGCCCTATGGCGAAGTAGTCAGCATTACTTCCGATAAGGGAAAAGCAGTTCCCCTACCCGCCGGCGATCATTGGACTCCCATGCGCCTCGATGGCCTTACGCCCGGCACATATACGGTGGTCGTCAAAGGCGCGGACGGCAACACCCAGAACCAGTCATGCACCGCGGCGCAAACTCCGCAAGTGTGTACCATACCCTTGCAACAGATCGACGACAAAACGCTCGACGAAATCGTCGGAGGGGCAAAATGAAACTGCTGCCAATTCTCTGCACCGTCAGTCTCATCCTCTCAGCCGTTCCCGCGAACTCTCAGCTGTTTGAAGACAAGCCCAAGAAGCAGGCCAAGGAACTCTACGACAAGGCTACAAAGGAAGGCAGCGACCACGCCCTGCAGATGAAAGACTCATGCCAGGCCGCGCAGTTGCAGCCCAAGGAAAAGAAGTACTCCGACGCCTGTACCAACTACCGCGCTACCCTGGTCCACGACGATGAGACTGCGCTTGCAAGCGCTCAACTCGCCTACCAGAGCCATGACCTGGAAAAAGCAGAGGCCTTGGCCAGCAAGGTTACGAGCACCGATCCAAAGGTATTCAGCCAGGCAAAAGTTGTGCTGGACGCGGTCAAGAACGAGAAGTCTTCTGCAATGGGCGTTGCTGAAATAAAGGCCGCCTGGGAGCGGGGCGATTTTAATGCCGTACTACAGTTGGCCCCCACCATGACCACTCAGGATTCCAAGTTTAAGGCTGAGCTTTATGTCAAGGACGTGAAACTTTACAACTCGTATATCGATGAGGCCAACAAAGCTCAGACAGAGAACCCTCAGCACGCGATCGATGTGCTCGGCTATGCCTACACTCTCAATGCCCACGGTCCGGTCGACGTCAAGTCGAGAATTACAGAGTTGCAGAATGCCATAGCGGCAAAGGCCAACGACAAGAACAATCCCGCCAAGGGCAAGGATGGCAACCAGAAATCGGGTTCCGGGACCCAGGCCGGAAACGATGACACCACCGCCAAGGTGAACAAGTTGCTCGCCGACGCGCGCTCCGCGGAAAAGAAAAACGATCCAACAGGTGCTCTCAGCAATTACGCTGAGGTCCTGAAGCTTCAACCGGACAACAAGGAAGCTCAGACTCACTCCGCGGCAATCGAAGCTACGTTGAAATCCGATCCCGCAGCCGCCACGAAGGAACTGAGATCGGCAATCCGTTCCTTTTACAACGGACAATTTGACGACGCCCGCACCGCCTTGATGGATTATCTTGAATCCCCGCAGACCGCTCAGAATCCAGGTGCGGCGGACTTTTACCTTGGAGCGACCCTCATCGAGCGCTCCCTGCTCAGAACTCCGCAAGCCCAATGGAAGGGCCCTTCTCAGGACGCAATCACCGCCTTCAAAGAAGCCCGCAAGGCGAACTACAGCCCAGTGCGTGCCTACGTTTCTCCCATGTTGTTAAAGATCTGGGACACTGTCAGCCAGTAATTCCCACATGAGTCTGGGAAATAATGCGGATACCCGTTAGGCGAACTCCAAGCCCGTGCGCGCCTATGTTTCCCCAATTCTGTTGAAGGTCCGGGACTCCCCGGCGCAATAAGCAACATTGCGCTCGATCAAAGCCCCCTCCCAAGCCCACTCATCGCCTGCTGAGCCGATTGCTGCGCAGCCTGCGATGCCTGTTGTGCCTGATTTGCGGCTCCACTCGCCGCCTGTTGCACTTGCTGCTGCGCCTGCTGAGCCTGCTGCTGCACCTGCTGCGCCGCCTGTTGCGCCTGAGATGCCGCCTGTTTTGCTTGCGACATGGCCTGCTGAGCCGCTTGCTGGACGGCTTGCTTGCCCTGGTTAAGAGCCTGCTGTCCTTGCTGCTCAACCTGCTGGGCGGCCTGCTGCGCTTGATTAAGCGCCTGCTGTCCCTGTTGCTCCGCTTGCTGGACAGCTTGCTTGCCTTGATTAAGAGCCTGTTGTCCCTGTTGCTCAACCTGCTGGGCGGCTTGCTGAGCTTGATTGATCGCCTGCTGCCCCTGCTGCACCGCCTGTTGGGCCGCTTGCTGAGCTTGTTGGACAGTCTGTTGAACCTGCTGCTGAACCTGCTGCGCTGCCTGCTGCGCCTGCTGCACGGCCTGCGCTCCCGCCTGGGCGCACTGCTGCACTTGCTGTTCAGCCTGATTCACCATGCCTTGAGCCGCAGCCATCGCCTGGCCTGCCACCTGGCTAACCGCCTGCTGTGCCTGCTGCACCGCCTGCTGTACGCCCTGTTGCGCCTGCTGCAACACCTGTTGTCCCATTTGCGCTACCTGCTGCACCGCCTGCTGCGCCTGTTGCACGGCCTGTTGCCCAGCTTGCTGCGCCTGTTGGACAGCCTGCTGCGCTTGCTGCGCGACCTGCTGTGCAGCCTGTTGCACCTGGTTGACTACGTCTTGCGCCCCCTGCGCGGCCTGACTGACAGCCCCTGCCACTGACGACAAAGCACCACTCGCTGCGTTGGACAATGAACTCGCGGCCGGGCTCGTGGGTGCCGGGCTCGCCGCCGCAGCACCGCCGCCCGATGAAGCGCTTGCCAATGCCGCGGCGCCACTTGCGACCAGTCCGCCCAAAACTCCACCCAGGGCGCCCAAGCTTGGAATCGGTATCCCAACCTCACCGATGATGCAGGTCGGCGAGCCCAACATGATCATTCCACCGTGCGCAGTGGGATCCATCAATCTCGCCGCGGGAAGAAAGTTGATCATCACCCCCAGCGAGCCCATAACGATAATGTCCGGCGGCCCGACGCATGTGGCCATGCAAGTTACAGTGGCGGCAGGCAGAAAATCGATCAGCACCGTAGGGACGCCTGGAGGGAGGATCGGTCCACCAACATGGGGAACAATGCCAGTGACCATCGGGCACACATGCATGTCGGTGACTCGTGCTGCTGGCGGCATCGGTTGCTCTCCTCTCTCCCTCTATCTTGCGAACATCTCCCGTCTTCTATCCGGCCTGCGGGGGACCAATTCGCAACCCTTTCAAAAATGCATCGTAGTCCTGTCGCACCAGGCTAAGCTGCGCTTCCAACGCCGTCAACGTCACGATCCCCACCCATCGGCCTACGCGCGCGTAGGTCTGTGCGTGCAGCATGTTGCCGGCCGCGTCCATTCTGTGCCGTACAAACAACAGGTAAGCTTCTTCCGCGCCCGTAAATGGAATAGCCTTGGGCCCCGCGCACTTCACTTCCTTCAGCCGGCTCTCAATCAGCTTCATCTGCTTCTCGATGTAAGCACCCATCCCGCTCTCTTCATCGATTGCATCTTGACCCACTCCGACACTGGCCACTACCGCTCCAGGGGCCGCGCTCATCTGTTTTATTCCAAATCCAGCAATATAAATCCAACCCGCCGGCATCGCGGTAACAGTCCATCTCCCAATCGTAGGAAAAGATGGGTCTGCGCCGGGTTGTGCCGATGGTTGCGTCAAACCTCACCCTATCAATTCGCGCACCGATAATGTACGACGTTCCATACCCGCCAAAACAGCTCCGTGCCCCGTCAAAGTACCCATTGGGTCGGATTTCTCACCCTCGCAAGTCTCACACCGGTTTCACTGTCCCGCGATGGATGAAACCGCTCCGTGACCTGTTCTTGCACCTTTTTTCTGGCGCAAGGGTGGGAAACCACAACCCTCAACCCCATCCTTCGTTTCGTTTAACTGACATTCTTGTTTCTTTCCAGGGTGGGAAACCTCAACACAAATAACAACTCAGTTCGATTTTGAAACGAAACAGCCGCAGAGTTACAAGCCCTTTCCTAAACCGCTCATTGCCTGCTGTGCCGCTTGCTGAGCACCCTGCGAAGCTTGTTGCGCTTGATTTGCAGCTCCACTCGCAGCCTGCTTCACTTGTTGAGCTGCCTGCTGCGCCTGCTGCTGAGCTTGATTGGCAGCCTGCTGCGCCTGCTGAACTCCTTGTTGAACTGCCTGTTGAGCTTGCTGCGCGGCCTGTTGAGCTTGGTTTACCGCCTGCTGCGCAGCCTGCTGTCCCTGGCTCACCGCCTGCTGCGCTTGTTGCTGCGCCTGCTGCGCGGCCTGCTGTGCCTGCTGCTCAACTTGCTGTGCCGCCTGCTGCGCCTGCTGAACTGCCTGTTGAGCTTGCTGCTGAACCTGCTGCGCCGCCTGTTGAGCCTGTTGAACCGCCTGCGCACCGGCCTGGGCGCATTGTTGCGCCATTTGCTGAGCCTGTCCCAGCGCTTGCTGCCCAGCCTGTTGTGCCTGGCTCAAAACCTGCTGCCCCATCTGCTGCGCCTGAGACACTGCCTGTCCCACAGCCTGTTGAGCCTGGTTGAATGCCTGTCGCGCCTGCTGCTCTACTTGTTGCGCCGCCTGCTGCGCCGCCTGCACAGCCTGCTGCGCTGCCTGCTGAGCCTGCTGCGCCAGTTGCTGCGCGGCCTGTTGCGCCTGCTGCATCGCCTGCTGAGCCGCTTGCTGCGCTTGTTGTGCCAGTTGTTGCGCCGCTTGAACCGCCTGTTGTGCCAGTTGTTGCGCCGCCTGCTGCGCCTGTTGCACAGCCTGCTGTGCCGCCTGCTGCGCTTGTTGAACCGCCGACTGGGCCGCCTGCTGCGCCTGTTGAAGCGCAGATTGCGCACCCTGTTCCACCTGGCTGGCTGCGCCCGCGACCGACCCTAATGCCCCACTCGCAGCGCTGGACAAGGAGCTCACACTCGGCAAACCCGCAGCCGCCGTCGGAGAACTCGCCGGCGAGGAGCTATCACCCGCCCCGCCCGCATTGCTGCCTCCGCTGTCATCGTCGTCCACTGTATCCGGATCGGAAGGAGATCCCGGACTACCTGGACTCCCGGTGTCTCCCGCGCTCCCCGATCCAGCCGCCCCGCCGCTATTGATCAGCACCATCGTTCCTGAAATACTCACTCCCGACGGACCGATGGTCACAAAGTTTCCGCTACATACCAGACTGAGTTCCAACCCAGCCTGAATCACCACATTCATGCCCCCGTTGATATAAATCGTCTGGTTGGAATTCAATGAATAAGCCGAACCGACCGAAACAGCCTGGTTCCCGCTGATATTCAGGCCGTGATTGCCGCCTACGGATTCCGTCTGATTCCCGCCGATCTTCAAGCTCAGATTGCCACCCACTGACTCAGTCTGGTTCCCGGTCAGGTCGAAGTCCGTATTCCCGCTTACCTTCTCGACCGTGTTTCCCTTCACCTGCCGATTGAAATTGCCGCTTACCTTCTCCGTCTGGTTCTGCGTCACAGTCAGCGAGTCGTTATTGCCCACCGTGATCACGCGGTCGTGCTCGATCGAGACATCCATGTCCTTCTCCGCATGAATGTAGATCTGCTCGCTGCCCATCTTGTCTTCGAAGCGCAGTTCGTTTGCGTTGGACCCAGACCCGCCTTTGCTGCTCCGCGTCACAATTCCCGAACGCGTCCCATTGTCCGGCAGCGAATACTTCGGCATATTCTTGGCGTTATAAACCGAGCCGACAACCACCGGATTATCCGGATCTCCATTTAAAAACTCAACAACAACTTCGTCGTTGACGCGCGGCCAATAATACGTTCCCCATCCATTGCCTGCCCAGCTCTGCGCCACGCGCACCCAGGTCGTATTCGTAGTCGCACCTTTGCTATCCAGCTTGTCCCAGAAAAACTGCACCTTTACCCGGCCATATTTATCAAGATAGATTTCTTCACCCTGGGGTCCAACCACGGTGGCAGTCTGCGGCCCGTAGATCTTCGGCTTGGAAAACGTCAGCGCGGGCTTGTATGTGATATCCGAAGATACCGCCGAAAATTTATTGCTGAATTCCCTGCCCTTGCGCGTATCCGAGGTTCGATACGGAGGAACCTGATCCGTTCTCAATGACACTTCAGTCAGAAGGTATTTGCGGTTCCATGCGCTGCGCGGGTGATCCGTAAGGCTGAACGTATATCCAGGGCACAAAGAGCGCGCGCTTGATTTTCCGCGCAAAACCTCCGCCGTGGAGTCGGAAGCCAACTGCCTCGTCTCAATGATCAATTTCTCCAGGTCCGTCGTCGTTTGGGTCGCATCGTTCGCGTAGCCCTCTACGCCCGCCGGATAAAGATACCGATCGAATGCATTCTTCCCATACGGGCTGGCGCTCTTCCCATCGGGGGCATCCGCTCGCGCATAGTTGATGTGGGTGTAGTCCGACGTCGAGTGCTTGCCTGAAACCATCGTTGCCGTAGAAATAAATTCAGTGACTACTGCTCCATAGGCCCCTTCGGCTCCTTTCTTGTTTAACGCATACGGAACCTCAGCCGACAATGCGCAATCCTGGTATGCATTCCGGCTGTCTCCCAGCATGATCTTGTTGTCCTGGTCGGTATGCTCGAACCAGAAGAAAATACCGCTCTCTTCCAATATGCGCGAGACAAAATTGAAATCCGTCTCGGAATACTGCGTGCAGTATTCCAGCTGCTGATAGCTTCCATCCGTTTGGTCGGATATTGACAGCCCATACTCGCCGATAACCGCTTTGGCAATGTCCAGCACTGTCTTGTTTTGAAAAACGCGGCAGTTGGCGCTCAGCGTAAGCTGCCATATCGCCGGCACAATACGTGCCCGGTAAACGTTAAATTCCGAGTCACCCGCCCGCTGCTCAAACGATGCGATAATCCCATTGATCCAACGAGACCCCTGTGCATCGTTTAACGCCAGAGCGACATTGACCTTCGCCCCGATCAAGTCCTTCGGATCGATGTTGGCGTCCAGTTCTGCCAGCAAATCGACGCGATACTCAAAGAGCTGCGATATTCCTTCCGCGCCTTCAAGGGACTCAATCAGCAGCACGTCCTTGCCGAGCGGACTCGTAAACTGCATCAACCGGTCTGCCTGCTTCAGACTTGACATGCCAACCCCGCCTGTCTCTTCCCGAATTTCAAGTTCACGTGTTCACTTTTTCACTACTTCACTGTTTCACTAATTCACTTTTTCACTTCTTCACTACTTCACTGTTTCACGACGCCGCGCTCCACTCGTACGACAGCGCCCCGTCCTTCACCGATACACTCACCCGATCCGTAGACTCTCCCGTCGCGAGCTGGGAAAGTATCTGTCGCGACAAATCCGGCAGCATCGTATTCGACAGAATATTGTCCACGTTCCTGGCTCCGCTCTCAACTTCGGTGCATCGCCCGGCAACCTCGTTCAACAGAACATCGTCGTACACCAGCGAAACCTTGTGCGTCTCCGCCAGCCGTCTTTGAATCTTGCCCAGCTTCAGTCGAATAATCTGCTTCAGCGCCTCGTCACGCACCGGGTAGTAAGGCACAATCATCAACCGGCCCAGGAACGCAGGCTTGAATACCTTGTCCAGTTCCGGCTTCAGCGCCTTCACCATTCCTTCGGTATTCGGCATTGTTTCAGGATCGGCCGTAAGCTTCATCAGCGTCTCAGTCGCGGCGTTGCTGGTCAGAAGAATGATTGTGTTCCGGAAGTCGATTTCCCTTCCCTCGCCGTCTTCCATCCTGCCCTTGTCGAACACCTGGAAGAAAAGCTCCAGCACATCCGGATGCGCCTTCTCAACCTCATCCAGCAGCACCACCGAATAAGGCCTGCGCCGCACTGCTTCCGTCAGCACGCCGCCTTCGCCATATCCCACATATCCCGGAGGCGAACCCTTCAGAGTCGAAACCGTATGCGCTTCCTGAAACTCCGACATATTGATGGTGATCATGTTCCGCTCGCCGCCATAAAGCGTGTCCGCCAGCGCAATCGCCGTCTCCGTCTTGCCCACGCCGCTCGGGCCAACCAATAGAAACACGCCCACCGGCTTGACCGGATCGTCGAGGTTCGCGCGTGAGGTCATGATCCTCTGCGCAATCGCCGACAGTGCATGATCCTGCCCGATGACCCGCTTCTTCAAATGCTCATCGAGCGTAAGCACCGTCTCGATCTCGTTCCGAACCATCTTGCCGAGTGGAATTCCCGTCCATGCCGAAATCACTTCGCCAACAATCTGCGCATCCACTGAGACACGCATCATTCCCTTTTCGCCTTGCAACTCGGCAAGTTCAGACTCAACCTTGTTCAGTTCAGCCAGCGTCTCGGCCGGATCGGCCGGCGCCGCACTGTCCTCCTTCTTCGGCGCTTCAAGCTTTTCATGCAGCGCGCGAATCTTCTCGACAAGACCCTTCTCTTTCTCCCATTGCTCTTTGAGAACAGCCTCTTCGTCCTTCGCCGCAGTTGTTTGTTCCTCGATCAGTGCAAGCCGTTCCGTATGATTCGCGCCGATCTTCGTTTCCCGGTCAAGCACGCGCTTTTGCACTGCCAGCGAATCCAATCTGCGCTGCACATCTTCGAGCCTTGGAGGTGTCGAGTTCTGCCCCAGCGCCAGCCGCGCGCATGCTGTATCCAAAACCGATACAGCCTTGTCCGGCAATTGCCGCCCCGCAATATAACGATGCGACAACCGAACCGTCGCCGTAATTGCTTCATCCAGAATCTTCAGGTTATGGTGCTTCTCCAGCGACTTCACAATGCCGCGCAGCATCGTGCAGGCAACTTCTTCCGTCGGCTCCTCAACCTTGACAACCTGAAACCGCCGCGCCAGCGCTGGGTCCTTTTCAAAATACTTCTTGTATTCCGACCACGTCGTTGCTGCGATGGTACGCAATTCGCCGCGAGCAAGAGCCGGCTTCAACAAATTCGCGGCATCGTTTTGCCCCGCCGTTCCGCCCGCGCCTATCATGGTGTGCGCTTCATCGATAAAGAGAATAATCTTCTCGGTTGAAGACTTCACTTCGTTGATCAG
>Ga0182016_10002110_pt1 | contig 23607 bp, 19 predicted proteins | sample 712S2MmetaG_FD_120491 | JGI IMG/M metagenome (GOLD analysis project Ga0182016, IMG submission 120491) | Permafrost microbial communities from Stordalen Mire, Sweden - 712S2M metaG | ecosystem: Environmental > Terrestrial > Soil > Wetlands > Permafrost | place: Sweden: Stordalen | collected... | reverse complement strand
GAACGTGAAGTGGTCTCCATGCTCACGGATCTGATGCACAAGCAACGAGCGTATGCCGAGTACGATGGCGAGCGGTTCTTGGATGCTGTGCAGAACGCTCGTCTGGTCGCCAATGCCGAGCGCTACTACCGCATCATGTACTACGGGTCTCGCGCCTCCTGGAATCTGCGGGACACCCATATGTTCGAAACCTTCAAGTCGCTGCTCGACTTTCATGGGCCAAATAGCCGGGGGATTATCTGGGCTCACAATTCTCATGTGGGCGACGCCGCGGCGACGGAAATGTCTGCACGCGGTGAATTCAACATAGGGCAGCTGTGCCGGGAGGAGTTTGGGAGCAATGCCTATTCGATCGGGTTTGGAACCAACAACGGCACCGTTGCGGCGGCCTCGGACTGGGACGGGCCGATGGAAATCAAGGTCGTTCGTCCAGCGGTGCAAGGCAGTTACGAGCGGCTGTGCCACGAAGCCGGTATCAAGCGGTTTCTGCTGCGTTTGCGCAGCCCGATAGCGGCGGACCTCGCGAAGGGTCTGTCGCGCCCGCAGTTGGAGCGCGCGATCGGCGTGATCTACCGGCCGGAGAGCGAACTGCAAAGCCACTACTTTGAGGCGGAGCTGCCGCGCCAGTTCGACGAATACATCTGGTTCGATGAGAGCGAGGCCGTCACTCCCCTGAAGACGGCTGAGCTTGAAGGTCTTCCGGACACCTATCCATTTGGCGTGTGAACTAGCCGGTGGCCATGGTCAACGACGCTCAATATGTTCTCGCCAAGCTTGCCTGGATGCGCGCCGAGCGCATCTGGCCCAATGGAGGCGGGTATCTTTGGACGGATGCGTTCGGTGTAGTACTGCTCGTCTCGCTCTACAGCGAATCAGGGGAGCGCCAGTATTTGGAACAGGCGGAACGGGTTGTTGCGTAAGTCGTCCGCGTGCTGGGCCGCTCTCGCGGTATTCGCATCGGCGAAGCGCCCGACCGCGATCCGCCGGGCCATTCTGGCGGCATTGGAGAAAGGCGATGGCTGATCCACACATCAAGTCAGAATTGAAGACAGACCTGTTCGAGCCCGTGCGCTTAGGCTCGTACCGACTCGCCAACCGCATTGTCATGGCACCGCTGACACGCAGCCGCGCCGGGGAAGATGGCGTCCCGACTCCTCTGATGGCCGAGTATTACTCGCAGCGAGCATCGGCTGGACTCATCGTCGCCGAGGGAACCAATGTGTCGGCGCAGGGCAGAGGCTATGCACTCACCCCAGGTCTTTTCACGGGCGAGCAGGTGCAGGGGTGGAGGCCGATCACTTTTGCTGTGCACGCCCAAGGCGGTCGGATCTTTCCCCAGCTCTGGCACGTGGGGCGCATGTCGCATCCCTCGTTGCAGCCCGGCGGAGCGCTGCCCGTTGCGCCGTCGGCCATTCGGCCGGAAGCCACATCATTTACCAGCGCTGGTTTTAAGCCATGCGTGACGCCGCGCGCGCTGGCAACCAGCGAGATTCCGGCGATTGTTGAGCAGTACCGACAGGCGGCCCACAATGCGCTGTTAGCGCAGTTCGACGGCGTCGAGATACATGCTGCCAATGGCTATCTGCTCGAGCAGTTTCTGCGTGATAGCACCAACAAGAGAACCGATGCCTACGGCGGGTCGCGTGAGAATCGCGCGCGGTTGCTGCTGGAGGTGGCCCAGGCCGTGGTCGAGGAGTGCGGCGGCGAGAGAGTTGGCATACGGCTGTCCCCTCTGAACCGGGGCAATGGCGCGGACCTCGACAGCGATCCGGCCGGAACCTACGGCTATGTGGTCGAACGGCTCAATGCGTTCGGGTTGGCTTACATCCATGTCATCGAAGGGGCCACTCAGGGACCGCGCGAGGTTCCAGGCGGGTTTGATCTGCAGGTTCTTCGACGAGCCTTCAATGGCCTCTATATGGCCAACAACGGCTACGACCTGGATCTTGCTCTGCAGGCGCGCCAGCGCAATCTGGCCGATCTCATTGCTTTCGGGCGGCTGTACATCGCCAACCCCGATCTCGTGGAGCGGCTGCGTAGCAGCGCGCCGCTCAATGTTCCAGAGCGCGAAACGTTTTTCGGTGGAGGCGCCCGAGGCTATACGGATTACCCCACGCTCTCGTTCAGATCCGTGAAATAAATTGTCTGCAACCTCTTTTCAGCTTGGCGGCCGTGGGCTTCGGTATTTCCGTATTTCATTCGGCTCATAGACGGCCTAAAAGGACTAGAGACAACGGATGGCTTAAAGGCTAAGGAGACGGCAGCAATGAAAAGGGATGACATGGAGCTTCGGCACGATGTGTTGTCCGAACTCGATTGGGATCCCCGTTTCGATTCGCGCAACATCGGCGTCGCGGTGAAGAACGGCGTGGTAGCCTTAAGCGGTCATGTCGGCTCGTACGCCGAGCGACGGGCTGCCGAGGAAGGCGCGCAGTCGATTGCCGGCGTCACGGCGGTCGCGAACGATATCATCATCGAGCTCGGCTTTGAGGCAGTACGGACGGATGCGGAGATTGCCGAGGCCGCGGTTGTTGCGTTGAAGGGCAATATCTCGGTGCCAGCCAACGACATCAAGCTGGTCGTTCGCGACGGCTGGATCACGCTTGATGGGCAAGTGGCGATGTGGTACCAGAAGAACGCCGCCCAGAATGCGCTCGCAAACCTTCGCGGCGTCAAAGGGATCATCAATAACATCACTATCCGCGCGTTCGCGTCGGCTGCCGAAGTGAAGGGCAAGATCCAGGATGCGATCCGGCGTCGTGCGCAGAGCGATGCGCAGAACATCGATGTAAAGGCCGCCGACGGTACAGTAACGCTCGAGGGTCGCGTGACTTCGTGGGCGGATCGCCAGCAGGCCGAGATGGCGGCTTGGCAGGCCGCCGGCGTCTCGAAAGTGATCGATAACCTGAGCGTTTACCCGTAGCCAATTGAGGGCACCGGCGGCTGTCTGAGCTGCCGCCGGACCCGCCTTTGCCAAGATCAGCAGCAACATGTGCGGTGAGACGGGCTCTTTACAATCATTCGGGGACTGCGTGCTGGTGATCGCGGCCGGTCTGCCGCTGGCTTTGCATGCCGTTGGCCCGATCGCGTTGACCGATTCGCCGCGCAGTGATTAGACTTGGCGTTCACACGGTGAATGGTCACCGGTGACTTACCGGCAACGGCGACAGCGAAGGCATCTCGGCCCATCGCGAAATGATTTTCGCAGGGCAAGTATTTCAACGTTCAGCGCAAAACGGCCGCGCGCAAATCAGAGGGCGAATTCAGGCGGCGAGCAAGGCTCTGAGCAGCGTCAACAGCTCCTCGGCATCGACGGGCTTGCTTGCGACCCGCAGATTGGGATCGCGGGGCAACTGCGCGACTGCTGTGGACGTATCGCCGGTCATGAGCACGGCCTTCAAGGGAAGGGCGAGGGATTCGCGCAGCGCAGTGATCACTTGAGTGCCGAGCTCCCCATCGCTCAGATGGTAATCGGTCACCAGCACATCGATGCCATTGGCCTCTCGAGCATGTCGTATCGCCTCTGCCAGCGAGCCGACAGCGGTGACGCGGTAGCCCTCCACTTTGAGCAACATGCGCGTCGCGGCTCGCACAGCTGCATCATCTTCCACCAGCAGGACGCGCGCACTGCCGATCTGCGGCTCGTAGGTCCGCTGACGCCCCGAATCGTGGGGCGCCAGCGCAGCCTCACCGCGGCTCGCTGGCAGTAGCAGCGAGAAAGTCGAGCCCCGTCCCACCTCGGAACGTACGTCCAGCTTGAGGGTAAGCAGATTGACTAATCGCTGCACGATACTGAGCCCCAAGCCGTAGCCTTCGCGCGAGGCGTTGCTCGGCACGCCGACTTGGTAGAACTCATCGCAGATATAGGGTAGCTGATCGGCTGGAATGCCGATGCCCGTATCGAGCACCTCGATGCGAATTAGTGGCACCTCGTGCAGGCAGCGCAGTCGCACGCAGCCTTCGCGGGTGTATTTGATAGCGTTTGAGACCAGGTTTCTCAGAACTTGGCCCACTAGCGATGGATCGCTGTGAGCCGTGTCCTGGCAGCAGTCGATCTCCAGTTGCAGACCTTTGTTGGCAGCAATACTCGCAAACTCCGTGCGCAGCTCCTCGAACAGGGCGGCTACCTTGAAGTCGGTGGGCTCAGGCTTAATTGCGCCGGACTCGAGCTTGCTAATATCGAGCAAGGCATTGAGGAGCCGTGACATCGCGCCGATCGACTGTTCCAGCTGCGACAAGGCTTCGGCCGCGTCGGCATCTCTAGTGAGCCGCCGCAGCGTACCGTTGATGAGGGATATGGCTTGTAGTGGCTGGCGCAGGTCATGACTGGCTGTGGCAAGAAAGCGACTCTTGCCTTGGTTGGCTCGGTCGGCACTCTCCCGCGCCTGATCGGCAAGTTCGCGCGCGGCCTCGGCCGCCTTGCGGGCCAACATTAATTCGGACTCGACGCGCTTGCGGTCGGTGACGTCGCGAATGGCCGCTGCGATCAAAATAGGGTCGCGCTCCTGGATCGGGCTCAGGCTGATTTCGACCGCGAACTCGCTGCCATCTTGCCGTTGTCCAAAGAGATCCAATCCCGCACCCATCGGGCGAACACGTATATTGCCGGTATAGCCCTGTATGTGCTCAATGTGACTGCGGCGAAATCGCGCTGGCATGAGCATCTCGACGTTTTGGCCGATAATCTCCTCGCGCGAGTAGCCAAATAGGGCGGATACCTGCCGGTTCGCAAACTGAATGATGCCCGAGGCATCGATGAAGATCATGGCATCCGGCGCAGCATCCAGGGCGCTTCTGGCGAATTCGGCGGGAATCGTGAGCATGTCGGCAGAGCACCCCGTCCCAATTAGAAGCAGTAGGTCCGCTGTGACCGAGTGACTGCTGACAATTCCGGTCCGACCGTCATTGCTGGCCGCATCAAGCAGCCTCCGGTCAGCTATGTGCTCCCAGATCTCGCCCCGTCTCTCAACATAATGCTAACCTATTGCGCAATCAGGACTGGAGCCCCGGAAAGTACTGAGAGGGTTGGCCTTTACTTGGTACTGATGGGGGTTCCCACGCCCACCATCACGGAGCCGGATTGTGCGGATATCGCTCAGTTTGGCCGCTGAGCCTGAAAAGACTCCTCGAATACGACATGCTCAAAACGCGTAAGGCAGGCCGGACGACATCACGTCGCCCGCGGCTCAGGGTCGGCGGCAAAACGCCGCCTCCGGTCAAATCCGCTCCTCGTTCAAGCGCGTCGCCGAAGCGGGCAGTTCGGCCTAAGAGGGGCAGCTTTCTTGTAGCGGGGCTCGGTGCGTCTGCCGGCGGCCTCGAAGCGGTCAAGGAACTACTCGCGGCGCTGCCTGCCGATACCGGCATGGCATTTGTGCTCATTCAACACCTCGACCCCACGCGTAAAAGCATGATGGTCGAATTGTTGGCGCGAGACACCGCGATGAGCGTCTTTCAGGCTGCGGATGGCATGTCCATTCAGCCCAACTGCCTATATGTCATCCCCCCGCAAACCGATCTCTCGGTTCACGACGGGCTGCTGCGACTTTCGCAACCCTCGGTGCGCCAAGGTGCGCACTTGCCGTTTGATTTCTTCTTGAACTCGCTAGCCGACAACTACGGCAAGTATGCGGTGGGCGTCATCCTATCGGGAACGGGTAGCGACGGCAGCGTCGGCCTCAGAGCGGTGAGAGAGAAGGGCGGACTCGTCATAGCACAGGATCCCGGCGAGACGGCCTATGACGGGATGCCCCGCAGCGCGATCGCCACGGGGGCCGTTAACCTTGTGCTGCCAGCGGCGAAAATCCCACGAGCTCTGATCGAGCACGCGCACCACCCCGAGCGCGGCATGAGCGACAAATCCGTACCCGACGACCAGCCGGATGCATGGTTGACCACAATCATCACGCTTCTACGCTCGCGCGTGGCTCACGATCTCACCCACTACAAACAGGCCACACTAGTTCGTCGCATCCGGCACCGAATGGTGCTCGCAGGGGTCAGGGAGATTAACGATTACATCAAGACACTGCGCGAGGACGGCGCAGAGCTCGACCAACTCGCGAAGGATCTGCTGATTCACGTAACGTCCTTCTTTCGCGATCCGGGCGCCTACGAGGCGTTGGCGAAGACAGTCGTTCCAGAATTGGTGCGCCAGCACGCGCCAGATCAGCCGATCCGCATCTGGGTCGCCGGTTGCAGCACCGGCGAGGAGGCGTACTCCCTCGCCATGCTGTTCGTGGAGGAACTCGCCGCGGCGAAGCTAAGCACGAAGCTGCAAATCTTCGCGTCCGATGTGAGCCCAGAGGCCGTCACCTACGGGCGCAATGGCGTCTTTCCCGAGTCGATCAAACGCGATGTGTCGGCGGATCGGCTCGTGCGCTTCTTCACGCATGAGAACCAGGGCTACCGAGTGCGCCGTGAGCTGCGCGATTGCATCGTCTTTACGGTTCAAGATCTACTGTCCGATCCGCCATTCTCGCGTCTGGATTTTATATCGTGCCGTAACCTGCTGATCTATCTGCACGCCGAAGAACAGCTGAAGGTCTTATACCTGTTCCATCGCTCGCTGCGCCAAGTTGGGATCTTGTCTCTTGGCACTGCGGAGACCATCGGTAAGCTGACTGACCTATTTGAGCCGATTCCAAATACGGTCCGGGTTTTTCGCCGCATCGGTGGCAGCGAGCGGCAGGAGCGGGTGATTGCATCCAACATCGGTGAGCTTGCCCGCTCGCTCTGGCCGCGCGTCGTCGGATCAGTTGAACCGAAGCGCCCCAATCTCGGCGATGTCGCGCAGCGGTTGCTGCTCGAGACGTTTGCGCCGGCTGCTGTTCTGGTCAATCGTAAGTATCAAGGACTTTATTTCGTTGGGCCGACCGATCGTTATCTGCGGGTCGCGGCGGGCGACCCCAGCCGGTTCTTGCCGGCCATGTTACGCGACGGACTTACAGCGAAGTTCCAGGCAGCAGTCCGCCAAGCAAGCCGCGAGCACATCCTCGTCACCGTTCACGGGGCACGGGTCAAGCGCAACGGCGGCCATGTGATGGTCAGCATCTCGGCGCGCCCCGTTGCGCACGAAGGGGAAGAGCTGCTCTTGGTGAGTTTCATCGATGAGCCTGCGAACAAGATCGCGCGCGCGCGCGTGGCGCCTGTCGAAACATCGCGCGTCGAGCAGCTCGATCAGGAGCTTGAGAGCACGCGTCAGGAACTGGAGAGTACGATCCACGAGTTAAACGCCTCGAACCAGGAACTGACAGCGATCAATGAAGAAGCGGTGTCGTTGAATGAGGAATTTCAGTCCACGAATGAGGAATTGGAAACTTCGAAGGAAGAGCTGCAGACACTCAACGAAGAGCTCACTTCTGCCAATAGCCAGCTTCAGGAAAGCCTGGAACAGCAGCGCAACGCCAGCACCGATCTTAAGAACATCCTGGACAGCTCACAGATAGCAACCTTGCTACTAACTAGAGATTTAAAGATCCGTCTTTTCACGCCCGCTGCCGCTCCGCTCTTCAACCTCATTGCTACCGATCTGGGACGGCCGCTGGCGGATTTCGCCATCCGTTTCACCGACCTGGATTTGATCGCAGATGCGCGTGCAGTGCTCACCGACCAATCGCCTGTCCAGCGCGAGGCCCAAGGCGTTTCGGGAAGCTGGTACCTGTGTGGCATCTCGCCCTACCGGGCTCAGGATGACCAGATTGCTGGGGTCGTCATTAATCTGGTCGATATTTCCGCCGTAAAGACGAGCGATGAGAAGTTACGATTCGCGCACGCCTATACCAACGCCGTGATCGGCAGCATTCACGAGCCGTTGGTCGTTCTGGACCGCGAATCGCGCATCGAGGCCGCAAGTGCATCGTTTTATGCTCTCCTTGGCGGCAGGCCCGACGACAGTTTCGGGCGTCCACTCGTAAGGCGCCACGCACATCAGCTCGATACCCCCGCGTTGCGCGCGCTCCTGGATCGCAGCGTGAGTGCTAACGAGCGCGCCGAGAGTTGCGAGATAACAATGGACCTGCCAGCGCTCGGTCAGCGCACGCTGGTCGCAACAGCTCAGATGATACGCGGCGCAAGTGCGGCCGACGAAAGAATGCTGGTGTCATTCAGTGACGTGACCGAACTGAGGCACGCGGAACAGGATGTTGCCACCAAGCAAGCGGCGGAACTGGCGAACCTTGCCAAGTCTAGCTTCCTCGCCGCCGCCAGCCACGACCTGCGCCAACCATTGCAAATCTTGAGTCTGTTGCACGGAGCGCTCAGACAGCGGATCAAGGATCAGGAGTCTCTTCGGGTACTTTCTAAGGCTGACCGCACACTCGAGGTCATGTCCGGCACGCTGAACACCCTGCTCGACATCAATCAACTCGAGGCGGGAGTGATTCGGCCCGAGCTAGTTGCCGTTTCAATCAACGAGATCCTCAACGTGTTCAAAGCAGAGTTCGCTGAATTGGCTGCGCGCAAGGGATTGCGCTGGCGGGTTGTGCCGTGCTCTCTGACGGTTCACAGCGATCGACATCTGCTGGAGGAGATGATTCGGAATCTGCTGTCGAATGCGGTCCGCTATACCGACGCCGGCTCCATTCTGCTGGGCTGTCGGCGGCGCGGCGACAAGTTGAGCGTTGAAATCTGGGACACCGGCATTGGCATCGCAGACGAGCAGCTACCTCATATATTTCGGGAATATCATCGAGCCTCAAATCGGCTCCAGCAGGACAGCCTCGGCCTCGGTCTGGCGATTGTGAGGCAGCTGGGAGAACTGTTAGGCCATCCGGTCACAGTACGGTCTGTGGTGGGTAAGGGATCCGTCTTTTCCATCGAACTACCGCTAGCTTCACAAACTGCAGGGGTGACAAAGAGCTCGACCGAGACCGATGACGGCACTGGCAAGCGCCGAGTCGGCACTATTCTGCTGGTCGAGGACGAAGAGTTGGTGCGTGACTCACTCGAATTGTTACTCAAGAGGGACGGGCATCGTGTCACCGCGGTTGCAAACGGGGAGGCCGCCCTGGCGTTGGTCGCAAAGCGTGTCGTGCGGCCAGATCTGGTGATCTGCGATTACAACCTCTCGGGTGCCATGAATGGAGTGCGGACCGCGGCTAGGCTGGGTGAAGCCCTCGGCTCGCCGCCCCCGGTGATCATCTTGACCGGTGATGTCCGAGTTGCCATCTCGCGAGATATAGCGTCGCACGGGTATCTGAGCCGAAAGAAACCGATGAAGGCGCAAGCGCTGTTGCAGGACGTTCAACGGCTGCTTGGGGCGCTATCGCCACCGCCGGAGGCGGCGCTCGCTGCAAACACACCCGCCGAGCTGCCGCGCGCTACGTCAGCCGCGACGATGTATGTGGTCGACGACGACCGCGGGGTGCGCGACATGATGCAGCTGCTGCTGACGAAGGCTGGATATTCGGTCGAGACCTTTGCGAGCGCCAAGGCATTCCTCAGTGGCTATCGACCCGGCAAAAAGGGCTGTCTGCTTACCGATGTGCGTATGCCCGGCATGAACGGATTCGAGCTCCTGGCCCAACTCGCGGCCGCGGCCTATGCTCTGCCAGCCATCGTTATTACCGGCCACGGCGACATCGCTATGGCGGTCCAGGCGATGAAGGCAGGGGCGGTGGATTTCATCGAGAAGCCGACGGATCCGGCCGCGCTGTTGATCTGCGTCGATCGAGCATTGCGGCAGGCGGCAAGTCCAGCAGAGCGCTCCTCGTGGCGTAAGGCGGTCGCCATGCGCATTGCCGGCCTGACCAAGCGTGAACGCGAGGTGATGGATCTCGTCGTCGCTGGCCTTGCGAATAAGGATATCTCAGCGCGCCTAGGAATCAACCAGCGTACCGTCGAGACGCATCGCGCCGCGGTCATGAAGAAGATGGGCGCCTCCTCGCTTTCCGAATTGGTTCGCCTTGAAATGTCGGCCCGGGCAGAGAAGAGCCTGAGGCCGAAGGGAAAAAGACGCGCCGCCGTCTCTTGAGCCGTCGTGCCCGCAGGCCTTGACTGCGGTAACTACTCATCGCCGGTAGAGCGCCGCTGCAGTAGCGTAGCCACGCAATAGAGGCAGACGCGGTCAGCTCTATGTGGGCGTAATGGCCCGATGCAAACCCATAGGGCAATGCAATGCATCGAAGGAGCGCTTGATTTCATGAGTGTTGAGTCACGCGGAGCGGTTTTGCACGTAGAGGACGATGCACCAGTGCGCGAGGCAATGGCGATGGTGCTCAGTGGGGATGGCTATAGTGTTAGCAGCGCAGCTAACGGATCGGAAGCGCTCCGCCTTGTAGCCCAGGGGCTGCAGCCAGATCTGTTGATTATGGACTTCAATCTTGGCGAAGAGATGAACGGCGCGGAGGCGACCGAACAGCTACAGCGAGCCCTGGGGTACACGCCGCCCGTCATTTTGCTAACCGGCGATCCGAGTAACGCGGAGTTACCGTGGATCACAGAAATGCCAGTCTGGCTAGCGCGTAAGCCGATGAGTCCGCGGCTGCTTCTTGCCGCAGTGCCCTGCTTGGTGCAGTTATCGCGCTCGACGCGTCCGCTTATCAATGCCTCAACGCGGTAGTTCGGAACGGGTATGGGTTCTGATATGAAAAGCAAAGCCAGTTTGGATTGGTAGTTGCGCGACTCAGTTCTGTTTGAAGTTTTAACACAAGCGCACGCTGGCAAGAGGAGAGTAGCGGCCAGACGCTTGATCGTGCGGTCACCTCAGCACAGACTTGGCCGCTAAAGCCTCCAAGGTTGAGATTTCCAGCGCCTTATATCTCGGCGATCGCTTCTATTCGCTCATATGTCTCCGCGCAGCGACCAGCAATGCCCTGGCCGCACGCCGTTTCGGGGCGAATAACCCTCCGATCCTACAGGCGTCGACCTTGAATGAGCTGAATCACAATCACGATGAGCGCAATGACCAGAAGCACATGAATGAATCCACCCAAGGTGTACGAGGTGACTAAACCCAAGATCCACAGGACAATCAAGATGACTGCAATGGTGTAGAGCATGATGCTGTTCCTTATCGGTTTATGTGGCGATGCCTGCGTGCTGGTGGGAGTCGGAGTGGGGATACACTCTCGGGCGCATACCCGATTTGGGAGCCGCTACGTGGGTGAATCGCGCTGGGATCTGCAACAGGCGATCCGTTTCCTGCTTCACAACCGCGTAGCACTCGCAGCAGCGCGCTTCAAGAGCGGCCCGATCAACGACCAAAATATGGCCGCGCTGGTAGCGGATCAATCCAGCCTGCTGCAGATTGGTCGCTGCAGTCGTTACACTTTCGCGGCGAATACCCAGCCTGGCGGCAATAAGCTCGTGGGTGGCGATCAGTTCACTGGAGCGCTGCCGATCTAACCTTTCGACTAGCCAGCGGCACAGCTGCTGATCCACAGAATGATGCCGATTGCACACAGCGGTCTGTGCCATCCGAGTGATCAGCGCCTGCGTGTAGCGCAATAGCCGATGCCGCATGGCGCCGCAGCCATAGAACTCCTCCTTCAGCGTCAGCGCCTTGAGACGATAGGCATTTCCTGGTCTGTCCACAAGGGCGCGCCACAACGTCGTATCACCGCCCATGAATAGGGCGATGCCGATCACGCCTTCATTGCCGACCATGGCCATTTCTGCGCAGGGGCCGTCGGCCAACTCATATTGCAGCGAAACGATCGCCGTCGTCGGAAAATACACCTCCTCAAGCTGCATTCCAGGTTCGTAAAGCACTTTTCCGAGCGGCAGGTAAACCAAATTGAGATGGCAGCGAACCCGATCCCATACAAGGTCTGGGAGGCCCGCTAGTAGGGTATTTAGACGCAAGACACCGATTGAAGAAATCATGGCGTCACTCGTTTCACCATAACCGGGCTTTAGGATAGAAGATCAGCCCAGAATCTTCCGTTCGTAGATACACCTATGTACGGAATCGAACATAAACGGCATAAATGGCCCTGGTGGCACTGGGCCGGTAAGAGGTTGGGCGGGCAAGCCTTCAGCGTGCGGCGGCGTGGAAGCCTATTTATCTTCGAAATGCGACATTGATTATCAGCGCCAGTAGGAGCAGCTGTCCCAGGCGCTACGCTCGCAGGCCGAGCGTATGGAAGCGGAGATCTACCAGCGCGCCCAGGAAGTCGCCGAAGCCAACCGGCAGCTCCAGCAAACGAACCGTGAGCTCGCCCGCGCCCGGGATCTCGCTGATGAGGCTCGCGGGGTCCCCGACCGAGCCAACCAAGGCAAAAGCCGCTTTGTGGCCACAGCCAGCCATGATCTGCGCCTGGTACACGCCACTAGGACTTTCTGCCACCCACGAAAAGCAATCCTCCGCCGAGCACTATCGCCCCAATGGCCGCCCACATGGGGATGTTTATCGTTTCCTTCTCATTCACTGACATCGCGAAGGGGCCAATCTTCGCCTGATGGGTCTCCTTGGTGTAGCTAAATCCGCCGTACGCCAAGCCCAGAGTACCGACCACGATCAGCACAAACGCGGCAATCTTGAGTGACTTCACGTTGTCCGCTTGACGTCTTCGAGCAGCCCTTCTTCGACCATCGCGGCGATGACGACTATGTGGCCGTAGTCCGATTCATCGAATGGGCAGACGTGGCGTGGGCTGAGAGGCAGCGCTCGCGCGTCGCACTGTGACGCATCGACACACCGGACGCGCGGATTTGCCACTGATCCAGCACAGCGAGCAGCAGGCGCGTCAAACCGGCGCACCGCTGCGCCGGATGAAGTTCTCGCAGGTATTGGTCAGCCGTTCGTGCCGCAATGGCGGCTTCATCTATCTGACAACCACAACCACAATCGAAGCCAGCCAGCGGGCGCAGTCTGTCCGCCGTCGCACGGATACGCCCGCGCCAATGAAATGCTCGCATAGAGCATGACCCCGGCAAGTTCTACATGGATTATCCGGTAGATCCGCTATGTACGACGCCGTACAGACGATACGGCAATCGTCGCGCAATAGTGGCTCTCGTGCTCGGATCCGCTTGCGTGCGGTTGGCTTCGGCAACAGGTGGGTTCCTCTAGCCCGATCCGGCTACCTTTGGATTCGGCGACGACGCGCGGTGATAGACGAGAGACCGATCGAATGACAAACCGAATACTCGCTACCAATCGCGTGTTGGCCGCAATCCCAACAAAAGACTACCGGCGCCTTAGGGCTCAGCTTGAGCCGGTTACCCTGACGTTCGGGCAGATACTCTACGAACCCGGAAAAGCGATCCGGTGGGTCTACTTTCCAATCGACTGTCTCATATCCTTGCTGACGGCGGTCGACAAACGCCGGACGCTGGAGGTCGGCATGGTCGGTAATGAAGGCATGGCCGGAATGCCGTTCATCCTGGGCATCGGCGTCTCCGGGGTGCGTGCACTCGTACAGGGCGGCGGCAAGGCGCTACGGATGTCCTCGGCACACTTTCGGCTCGAGTTCGACCGGAATCTGCCGCTGCAGCAAGCGCTATTCCGATATACCTACGCTTTAATGGCCCAGATATCCCAAACCGCCGCGTGTAACCGCTTTCACGAAGCAGAAGCTCGCCTGGCGCGTTGGCTGCTGATGACTCGCGATCGCGTAGGGTCAGACAACTTTCCCCTGACGCACGAATTTCTGGCGCATATGCTCGGCATGCGGCGCGAAGGGGTTACTGAGGCCGCCGTCGCGCTAAAGCAACGAAAGCTGATCCGCTATAGTCGGGGCAATATGCAGATCCTGAACGTTGGAGGACTCAAGGCGGCGTCCTGTTCGTGCTATCAGATTGTCAAATCCGTCTACCAGCGCGTGGCGCTGGCCGCCTGAACCACGCTACACGCCTGGTCGTCGATTTCGGGTCGCGCTGCACGGCCATGTTTCCTGCTGAGATTTCAAAGCAGGTGGAAGCGCCCGGAGCGTTCTCATTTCAGTCAAAGTGCGCTACCGCGCAGACGGCGTCCACCGATCCGACGTTCAATCCCGCCACATCATTCCAATGGAGCATTGTATGTATATCGGTGGCGGCATTCTTGGAACCCTTCTGCTCGTCGTTCTCATTGTCTACCTTGCGCGCAGGATATGAATTGACTCACCGGCGCACGTGGGCGGCCGGACGGGTGACGGTTGCGCGCCGGCTCATACGTGATCATCTATTTGAGTTTTACGGTCTTTGCACCTGTAGCCCAGATAAGGCTGGCATGAAGCAAGCTATGGCAACGCGTCCGAGCTTTAGCAGTCTGGATACCCAAAAGAAGGGCTCCCTGACTGCGGATGATGTCAAGGGCAACCACTGGGTCAGCAAGAACTTCTCCAGATGCGATACGGACCAGGATGGTACGTTGGATCGCAAGGAATACACCGCCTGCAAATAGTGACTCGACGTCAATCGCTGCGGCAGCAAGCCGCCTTTTGCCGATGACCGAGCGTCACAAAGGGCTGCCTGCTTGGTCGGCGAGGTCGGCCGGCGGCTGCTGTGCGTTCGATAGAGGAAACTTCGTCCGGGGATCAAAATGAAGCGTACTGGTTCGGTGTTTGCCCTAGGTTCAGAGTTCGAAGACTTTCTGTTGGCGCCGATCGGCGACGATAATAATGGCATGCTGCTGAGCGTCCTGTCAGCGCTGGCACGACTGGACGTCGATCCCTGGGAGGAGGCTGCCGCATTAGCTCGGCTGCCGGGGGACGCCGCGACTCGCAAGTTGGCCGCACTGATTGCGGCGCTGCCAGCTGGGCCATCGGCGCGCCCGGATTCTGCAACGATTGCTGCTCGTTTGATCCCGCTTTTACCGGGGCGGGCTGATCGCGAGGTCCCGTCGCGTCCGGCGTCGCCCAGCGTTGCGACAATACCCCACTCTCCAATCCTCACGTATCTTATCGTGAACGTCATCTTCCTGCTCTTCATGCTGGCCTACCGTTGGCTTGTAGCAAGTCCTCCGGCACCAACGCAGGGTAGCAGTGCGAATGTAGCGACCGCGCACGTCGTTTCGCCGCAGTCTGCGCCGCCCAGCACTGGTCCGTGACAATTAGCGGCTCGGCAATCGGAGATAACGGGCTGAGGCCGTGCGCGCCATCGCACAGACGCCTGCGCCGCCTATGCCCGAGAATCGCCAGGATTTCTGACGCGCTCGTCATCGGTCCGGGGGGAGCAGGAAGTGCGCTCCTGTCGACCGCTTTGTATTGGATGCTCTCGAAGGAGAATGAACTATGTTACGCAGTCTGAACGATCTAAAGGGATATGCGATCCGTGAGACCGATGGCACTATCGGCCAGGTGAAGGATTTATACTTCGATGACGAAGCCTGGGTCGTTCGTTATCTCGTTGTCGACACGGGCAGCTGGCTCTCGAGTCGAAAGGTGCTGATCTCGCCGATCGCCATCGGGCAGTCGAGCTGGGCCGATGAGATCCTGTCCGTGTCCCTCACTAGGGACCAGGTCAAGCACAGTCCCGCTATCGACACCGACAAGCCGGTGTCGCGACAGCATGAAATGGAATACCTTGGCTACTACAGCTACCCCTATTATTGGGGCGGAGCCGGATTTTGGGGTGCGGGCGTTTATCCCGGCGCAATGCTAATGGGTGTTGGCTTTGCTGGTTCCGGGGCTGGTCACATTACGGCACGAGCGGCCGAAGCTCGGACAACGCGCGAATCCGCTCAGCACCAGAATGACGATCCGCATCTGCGCAGTGGTAATGCGGTGATGAAGTATGACATCAAGGCGAGCGATGGTGACATCGGTCACGTCCAGGGGTTGCTCCTGGACGAGGAAACCTGGGCCATTCGATACCTCATCGTGGACACCAGCAACTGGTGGCTCGGTCATCAGGTGCTGATCGCGCCGCAATGGATCAAAAACGTGAGCTGGCCCGACCATACCGTCTCGGTCAAGCTGACCCGGCAGGCTGTGAGGGATGCACCGCCGTATGACTCGGCGGTGATCCTTGATAGAGAAGGGGAAATTCGCTTGCACAAACATTATGCGAGCGCACGCTACTGGGCCGACGAAGTGAAAACTGAGAATCCGCAATTTCGCCTCGTGAAGTCGGCAGCGCCAGCAGCGATCCACAAAAACGTCTGATGGACGGCCGCAATTTGACTGCATCGCGTGTGTTCCAGCGCGTGGCCTTTTGAATTGGGATGCCGCGATCTCTATGCCGGCCACTCGGCCGACGCGTGCCCTGTGATCGGGCGAGGTAGTCACGTGGTTGACGGCTGCAAATCAAGGATCAGCTGACAAGGCTCTAATTCACGCAGCAGAAGGTGCTCGCCGCAGCTCAACGATTTCTCTCCGCGTTCGTCTAGGATTCGGGCGAAAGTCGCTCGATCGTCAAGGCGGCGCTTCGGAGTGAACACTCTCCACAAGGTGCGTCAGCGTACCGACGGCTGCCGAATATGCGGCTAGCGTCAAGAAAGCTGCCGATCCACACACACTCGAGGTGCAACACATGCTAACGCAAACAAGGGAAGTCGCCACCGAGGCGCAGGTCGCCGCTAGGCGTGCGCAGACGGATAGTCCCGCTTTTTTTGCGCTCTTGCCCCTGCCGTACGCCGTGGATGCGCTCGAGCCGGTGATTTCGGCCAATACGCTGCGGATTCATTATGGCAAGCATTATAAAGGCTATGTGGACAAGCTGAACAAGCTCGTCGATCGCACAGGGTATGCGGATTTGACACTCGAAGAGGTCGTCACGACGACGGCACTTGAGCCCGAGCACAGCGAAATCTTTAACAATGCGGCGCAAGCCTGGAATCACGCTTTTTATTGGCGCAGTCTGAGTCCCGAAGGCGGACAGCCATCGGCCGCCCTGAGAGCGAGGATCGATTCGTCGTTTGGCGATGTTCAAGCGCTCAAGCGGGAACTCGGCACAGCGGCGCTGACGCAGTTCGGCTCCGGCTGGGCGTGGCTGGTACTCGATGGCAGTAAGCTGAGGGTCGTGAAGACCGATAATGCGCAGACGCCTCTGACTGGGCAGATGAAGCCGTTGCTCACGATCGACGTGTGGGAGCACGCCTATTATCTGGACTTTCAGAACAGGCGCGCGGACTACGTAAGCGCAGTGCTCGACAAGCTCATAAACTGGCGGTTCGTGTCCGAAAATCTTGACGCGCAATAGCCCATTGCGCACCTCCAGTGTTCCACTATCCGGTCGGGTCGTCGCGCAGCACTAGGTGCCCGCCAGCCTACGGGCAACCGCTGACGGCAACGTGCCTTGGTAGCCCGTGTTGCTTGCGTGCCGATGGGAGTCGGATCGAGCGGGGGGTTCGTGCGCCTGCTTGCCAACGCCTCACAGCACATGGATCGGGGTGATGAGCCGCCATCCTTGAACCAATGCGCCGAACATCCCGGGTTTGGATCATTCGTGACAAGAGATCACGCTTTCTCCGCTTGCCGGGAGGTGTACGCGGGCGCCGACAGCATTGTGCGTGAATCGCCGCTCGAAGGGACCGGAGCCGGAAGGCACTCTGAGCAAACAAGAGCGCACATCTTGCGCTCACAGGACATGCGGTGACCCATCATGTCATGGCTTCTTGACCCAAGGTTCGCCTCACGACGCAGAGCTCCGGCATGAGTACTGATGCGGTACAGAGAGTGCGGACATCGCCGAGCGAGGGATCGATCGATGATCTTTGCATCAACACGATACGCACTTTGTCCATGGACGCCGTGCAGCAGGCCGATTCCGGCCATCCCGGCACGCCGATGGCCTTGGCGCCGCTGATCTATACGTTGTGGCAGCGCTTCCTGCGCTTCGACCCGGAAGACCCAATCTGGCCTAATCGAGACCGCTTCGTGTTGTCGAACGGGCACGCCTCAATGCTGCTCTATGCGATGCTTCATCTGACCGGCGTGAAGGCCGTCAACGCCTCCTACGAGCCGCTCGGCGAACCGGCCGTGACGCTCGATGACATCATGCGCTTTCGTGAGCTCGGGAGTCGCTGCCCGGGCCATCCTGAATACCATGTGACCACCGGTGTGGAGACCACCACCGGGCCGCTGGGTCAGGGGTGTGCAACGAGCCTCGGGATGGCGATCGCTCAGCGCTGGCTGGCGACGCACTTCAATCGGCCCGACTTTGCGCTATTCGACTACTACGTCTATACGATATGCGGGGATGGCGACATGATGGAGGGCGTGACGAGCGAGGCCGCCTCGCTCGCCGGTCACCTCATGCTCGGCAATCTGTGTTGGATGTATGACAGCAACCGCATAACGATTGAAGGTCACACGGATCTGGCTTTCAGTGCCGATGTTGCGGCACGCTTCCTCGCCTACGGCTGGGACGTAGTGCGGGTCGGCGATGTTAACGATACGGAGCGCATCGCAGAGGCGATAGAGACCTTTCGCCACACCTCTGATGTACCGACGCTGATCATCGTGGATAGCCATATCGGCTACGGGGCCCCTCATAAGCACGATACCAGCGCCGCGCATGGCGAGCCGCTCGGCGTGGAGGAGATCCGCCTGGCCAAGCGCAGCTACGGTTGGCCGGAGAACGCGAAGTTCCTCGTTCCGGACGGAGTGCGTGAACACTTGCACGCCGGCATGGGCGAGCGAGGCCAACGACTTCGAGGCAACTGGTTGGCACGCCAGGAGGCATACCGCGCCAAGTACCCGGAACTCGCAGTGCAGCTCGAGCAGATGCAGAAGCGCGAGTTTCCCGCGGACTGCCACGTTGATCTACCGAGTTTCGCTGCCGATTCCAAGGGTTTGGCGACCCGTGACTCCTCCTCCAAAGTGCTGAACGCCATCGCCCCGCATTATCCCTGGCTCATTGGCGGCTCCGCGGACCTTACGCCATCGACCAAGACACGTCTGAGCTTCGAGGCCGCTGGGGATTTCGAGGCCGATAAGTACGGCGGCCGCAATTTGCATTTCGGCATCCGAGAGCACGCGATGGGGGCGGCCCTCAATGGCCTTGCGCTGTCGAAGATCCGCGCGTACGGCTCGAGCTTCCTGATCTTTTCCGACTATATGAAGCCAGCGATCCGCTTGAGCGCGCTGATGCAGCTGCCGGTGATCTACATCTTCACGCATGATTCGATCGGCCTCGGCCAGGACGGTCCCACGCACCAGCCGGTCGAGCAGCTCATTGGCCTGCGCAGCATCCCGCGCCTGATCACGCTGCGGCCGGCTGACGCCAACGAGGTTGTTGAGGCCTGGCGCGTCATGATTGGGCTGAAGCATCAGCCCGCCTGTCTGGTGCTCAGCCGCCAGCCGTTGGTAACGCTCGACCGCGCGCGCTACGCCTCGGCCGCGGGTGTCGAGCGCGGCGCCTATATCATGGCGGATGCCGCCAGTGGACCGCCGGCGGTGATCCTGATCGGGACAGGCAGCGAGGTAAAGGTTTGCGTCGAAGTCTACGAGACACTCAAACAGGAAGGCATTGCGGCGCGTGTGGTCAGCATGCCGTCATGGGAACTGTTCGAACAGCAGGATCTGGCCTATCGCGATAGCGTGCTGCCGCCCGAGGTGAGGGCACGCGTATCGGTCGAGGCGGGCTCGGTGATCGGCTGGGATCGCTATACGGGCAGTCACGGCGCCAGAATCGGCATGCACACGTTTGGCTCATCTGCCCCGATCCAGGATCTGTTAACGAAATTCGGATTCACGCCTCAGAGCGTACTCGCCGCGGCCAAGGAGCAGCTCGCCAGGTGCACCCGGCAGACAGCATGAATCCTCTATTGCCGCGTATTTGTCAGGAGTGAAGCCAATGCAGATCGGTGTAATAGGACTTGGCCGCATGGGTGGCAATATCTCTCGGCGCCTGATGAAGGCGGGACACCACTGCGTGGTGTTCGATGTCGACGCCAAGCTGCGCGCGGCACTGGCGAAGGAAGGGGCCAGAGCCGCCGGCTCGCTCGCCGAGCTGGTGAAGGCGCTCGAGCAGAAGCCGCGTGCCATTTGGTTGATGTTGCCGGCGGGCCGGATCACCGAAGAGACGGTCGAGCAGCTGGGCGGTGCGCTTCAGGCGGATGACATTGTCATTGATGGCGGCAATTCCTTCTATAAGGACGACATACGCCGCGCCAAGAAATTAGCCGACAAGCGCATCCGCTATGTCGACTGCGGCACCTCCGGCGGCGTCTGGGGTATCGAGCGCGGCTACTGCATGATGATCGGTGGCGCGAAGGAAGCCGTGGATCGACTCGATCCGATCTTCTCGGCGCTCGCTCCCGGACTGGGCGATATCCCGCGTACCCCGGGCCGCGAGCAGGGGGATTCGCGCGCCGAGCGCGGTTACATTCACGCCGGCCCGTCGGGTGCCGGCCACTTCGTAAAGATGGTCCATAACGGCATCGAGTACGGAATGATGCAGGCCTATGCCGAGGGCTTCGACATCCTGCGCAACAAGGATTCGAAGGATCTGCCCGAGGACGAGCGCTTCACGCTGAACATGCCCGATATCGCGGAGGTCTGGCGGCGGGGCAGCGTCATCTCATCCTGGCTGCTCGATCTCGGCGCCGCAGCACTGGCAAAGGATCCGAAACTGAAGGACTTTTCTGGTTTCGTCCAGGATTCCGGCGAGGGACGCTGGACCATCGAGGCGGCGCTCGAGGAAGCAGTTCCGGCGGATGTGCTCTCCACGGCGCTCTACGCCCGATTCCGCTCGCGGCATGAGCACACCTTTGGAGACAAGATGCTCTCGGCGATGCGCTTTGGCTTCGGCGGTCACATCGAGGGCAGCGAGCCCACGGACCCTGAACCAAAACCGAACACATCGCCGGGTCATTCGCTAGCGCAGCGCGCTGCACGGTAGCGCAATGGCTGACTCCGAGCGCATCTTTGGCGCGGACGCAGCGGTGCGATCTGACGCATTGGTTCTGTTCGGCGTGACCGGCGATCTTGCGCATAAGATGATCTTTCCGGCGCTCTATGCGCTGACCAAGAGGGGCGCGCTGAAGGTCCCGGTGATCGGTGTGGCCTCCTCGAAGTGGAATCTGGCGCAACTTCGAAGCCGGGCAACGGACAGCATCAGAGCCGGCGGCAGGGTCAGTGACCGCCCCGCGCTGCAGCGTCTCCTCTCGCGGCTACGCTACGTCGAGGGCGACTACAACGACCCGGATACGTTCAAGTCGCTCAAGCTGGCACTGGGCGATGCCCGACATCCGGCATTCTATCTGGCCATTCCGCCCGCGCTGTTCGCGACCGTCATTACGGGGCTCGGTGCCGCCGGTTTGGCCGACCAGGGGCGCGTCATCGTCGAGAAGCCTTTTGGTCGCGATCTGAGATCTGCGCGCGACCTCAATCGCGTCGCCCGATCGGTGTTTCCGGAGGACTCGATCTTTCGCATCGATCACTTCCTCGCGAAGGAGGCGATCATGAATATTCTGTATTTTCGCTTTGCCAATTCGTTTCTGGAGCCGATCTGGAACCGAAACTACGTGGCGAGCGTGCAGCTGACGCTAGCAGAGGATTTCGGCGTGCAGGGCCGGGGAGCGTTCTACGAGTCCGCGGGCTGCCTGCGTGATGTGATCCAGAATCATCTCTTCCAGATCGTGGCGCTCCTGGCCATGGAGCCGCCGACCTATCGGGGTTTTGGCGCTGTGCATGGCGAGACCGCCGATGTCTTTCAGGCCATGCGTCCGCTCAAGCGCCGCGACCTGGTACGCGGCCAGTACGCGGGCTACCGTCGGGAGCCCGGTGTAGCGAAGCGTTCGGATGTAGAGACATTCTGTGCGCTGCGGCTCTTCATTGACTCCTGGCGCTGGGAGGGCGTGCCGTGGTACCTGCGCTCTGGCAAGTATCTGGCGGCGACGGCCACAGAAGTGATCGTGCAGCTGAAGCCACCGCCACAGCGGCTGTTCGCTGACTCGGCGCCCGCAACCGGCCTGGCAAACTATCTGCGCTTTCGCCTCTCCCCCCGTTCCGCCATCGCGCTGGCGGCGCGCGTCAAGCGAGCAGGAAAGCAGTTTGTGGGCGATCAGCGCGAGCTTTATTTGTTTGACGAGCAGCCGGGGGAGGAGGCGCCCTATGAGCGACTGCTGGGCGATGCCATGGCGGGCGATGGAGCGCTTTTCACGCGCGAGGACGCTGTGGAAGCGGCCTGGGCGGTAGTCGAGCCCGTCCTCAAGAACCCTCCGCGGGTTCGCGCCTACCGACGGGGCAGTTGGGGGCCACAAGAGGCTGACGCACTGACGGCTGCTCAGGGCGGTTGGCACAACCCCATGCCGGGTGGGAAGCAAACCTGATGGGTGCAGACGCGCTGGTACGCCCCTCAACGGGAACTTCATAGCGTCCAAGTCCGACGATCTGAATACAGGAGACGATATGAACGCGACACAGCAGCTTCACGATCTTGGCCAAAGCCTTTGGCTCGACAACATCACACGCGCTCTGCTGACGAGCGGCACGCTCAGCCGGTATATCAGGGAGCTTACGGTGACCGAGCTCACCTCCAATCCCACGATCTTCGATCAGGCGATCAAGAGCGCAGGCCTTTACGATGAGGCAATCCAACAAAAAGCGAGCGAAGGTCAGTCCGGAGAGGCGTTGTTCTTCGAGCTGGCGTTGGAGGACTTGACCCGGGCCGCCGATTTATTCCGCCCGATCCACGACAGCACCGGCGGCGTCGACGGCTGGGTGTCGCTCGAAGTCTCCCCTTTTCTTGCGGACGACCCGGCCGGTACGGTCAAAGCGGCGGCACAACTGCATGCCCGCGCGCAACGCCCCAATCTCTTTATCAAGATCCCCGGGACCCGAGCCGGCATCTCGGCGATCGAGGAGACCATCTTCGCGGGCGTACCCGTCAATGTCACACTGCTGTTCTCCCGTGAACAGTACATCGCTGCGGCCGAAGCCTATATGCGTGGCATCGAGCGGCGTATCGCCGCCGGGCGAGATCCACGCGTTGGCTCTGTGGCATCCATTTTCGTTAGCCGCTGGGACGTAGCGATCAAGGACAAGGTCCCGCTTGAGCTTCGCAACCGCCTGGGCATTGCCATCGCCCAGCGTACCTACAAAGCCTACCGCGATGTGCTGGCCTCGTCGCGGTGGCATAAACTGGCGGCGAGCGGCGCCCGGCCCCAACGGCTGCTGTGGGCCAGCACCGGCACCAAGGATCCCGCGGCCCCCGATACGCTGTATGTCGAAGCGTTGGCGGCGCCCGATACGATCAACACGATGCCCGAGAAGACACTGCTCGCTCTTGCCGATCATGGAAAGGTAAAGGGCGCGATGCGACTTGATGGCGCCGATGCCGAAGCCGTGCTCGCGGAGTTTACGCGCGCGGGTATCGAAAATGCTGCTCTTGCCACTGATCTCCAGCGCGAGGGCGCGAAGGCTTTCGCCACCTCCTGGAGTGATCTGATGGAACAGATCGCCTCAAAAAGCGCCATTCTGAAGAAGGCCAAACGGGCATGAACGGCGCGACGGCGAGCACCGGTTCAAAAATATCGGCGCAACACCTGACGGAGCGGCGAGCGTGGAAGGCGCTTACGCAGCATTGCAAGGCGGTCCGCGGCCTGCATCTGCGGCAGCTGTTCGCCGAGGATCCATCTCGGGGCGAGCGTCTGAGGCTCGAGGCGGCAGGTATTTACCTCGACTACTCCAAGAATCGCATCACGGACGAGACGATGCGACTGCTCGTGCAATTGGCGCAGGAATGTGGTCTGCACGAGCGCATTGCCGCGATGTTCCGCGGTGAGCTGATCAACGT
>Ga0182016_10002109_pt1 | contig 23612 bp, 25 predicted proteins | sample 712S2MmetaG_FD_120491 | JGI IMG/M metagenome (GOLD analysis project Ga0182016, IMG submission 120491) | Permafrost microbial communities from Stordalen Mire, Sweden - 712S2M metaG | ecosystem: Environmental > Terrestrial > Soil > Wetlands > Permafrost | place: Sweden: Stordalen | collected... | reverse complement strand
GTGTCGGACACCTGTTACTGCGATTTAGCAACGCTCCGAGAGCGTGGCCGGTGCTATATCTTCCATATCCGCCATTACGACGGATTTTCGACGAAAGGGATTTAAGTCCGACAGGCTGCTAGCCGGCGGGTGCAGAGCAACTGGGTTTAGCGCATTGAGGCGGCCACAAATCTGGTTGCCGCCCAGTGGACGACGATGGCGGTGTCCAACTTCCAAGTGAGCGTGTCTATTGGTTTAGCCTCGGGAAAGCCCCTGCACCCAGCGGCCCAAAGCCTGTTCTTTCGCGTTTGGGCCAAGGCCTTTGGGGGGCAGAAAATCCGCCGCGACCGAAAAAGCAGCCATCCTCTCGGCGCTGTGGATGTTTTATTGCTCGATTCAGGCCTTCACGCCGAATTGAACCCACCAACCGCTCGATAAATGGGTTCTGCCAAGGAGATCTCGGGGAGATCAGCTTCTGCTTAATGCCCATGCCCTCACCCCACTGCACGAAGAGCGATCCATGGATCGGATCGCGGTCCCGCAACAAAGACTCGGGGGCGGTGTCGTAGGGGGATGCATTGATGGCCTGTTGCGCGGTCCGTGCTGCCGTCGGCGCATCCGTAGTATTGAAATGAACGATTTTCCGCCATTCGCCTTGCATGACGACCAAAACAAAAAGCAGACGAGCAGTCATGGTCGGAACCACAAAGAAATCCATGGCGACAATGCCAGCCGCATGGTTCTGCAGAAAGGTCCGCCAGTTCTGCGACGACTGGCGGCAGGCACTGGGGCATTACTTCCGGATGGTGGCAGCCGAAGCCTGCAGACCTGGTTTGGCCAGTTCGTCGCGGATGCGCGGGCTGCCCCAAGTCGGGTTGACGGCCCATATGCGGCGGATGAGTTGGATCAATTCCAGATCCTTCCCAGGTCGATTACGCCGTCGGCGGGACTTTCATCGCCAAAACATCCTCAATCCCGCTCGCTGCCAGCCGATGACGGTCTCGGGCCGGAAGATCATCAACGGGGCTTTCCAATTCGGCCAAGCCCTCTGGAGTATCATCCAGAGACCCCGGTCCCACGGGCGACGCTTCGGCCCAGGCGCTTGCCGTTTAAGCACAGTGATTGGGTGTCGCAGGGCGGGAGCTTCCATGGCCGGTTCGTGCTGAGAGCGGAGCAAAGACCAAGGGTAGATTAAAACGGTCCAGAGAATTTCAAACATGATCAGCACAGCTTGGTCGCAAATCCTCGCCAATCAATCATTTCGATCCTCGACGGAATTTCCGCCACCCATAGGGGCTTTCTTTTCGACGTTCTCGTGCCCAACATCACCCAGGGACGCGGGGATGTTCCCCGAGCAACGCCCTCGCTATGGCTCCTCCCGTGGAATTATTTTGTGTCGTTCTTCTTTCGCGGTGTGGCCGCGTTCTTGGCCTTTGCGCTCAGGGCGCCCGGGCCTGCCGTCTGAACGACCACGCCAGCGCGAAGTGGTAATCTCCAGCGCGCACGCCTTTGTCAGGCACTTGTTTTCACGGGGAGTGAATCTTGAAAAGCTGTTGCAGACGTTCGTGGCCGACAGGTTCATCTGTTACCCAAGGGACGATGGCCGTCTGTTTGGAGTGCTTTTCGACAACTTCACGAATGAACGGAACCTCGCCCCGCGCACGTGCCACAATTAACGGATCGTGTGATCCGCTCCCGGCAAAGCTCTGGTTGATGACCCACGCGAACGGTTCAATTCCAGCGCGACGCAGATCAGCTTGCAGAGCGGCAGCCTCGTGAACAGGTGTGGCTTCCGGGAGGGTGATTACCAGAACACGAGTGAAATCACCGTCCCGCAATCTGGGCAACAGTCGCCGCACTTCATCCGGCAGGTTGCTGGCTTTGCGCGCAATCTCGCGGTGATAGGACTCCGTGGCATCCAGCAGCAGCAAAGTATGGCCGGTGGGTGCGGTGTCAAAGATAACGTAGTCAAAATCGGCAGTCGAGGCGGGTTCGCCCAGCAGCTTTGAGAATTCGTCAAAGGCGGCAATCTCCATCGTGCAGGCGCCCGAAAGTTGTTCTGCCATGCCTCGCAGGATGGATTCAGGCAGTTTGCCGCGGTATGGCCCAACCAACTTTTCCCGGTAGGCGGCCGTCGCTGAGGATGGGTCAATGTTCAACGCGGCGAGTCGCGGCACAGTCGGAACCCCTGTTGGCATGGAGGTCAGGCACACTCCCAGCACTTCATCCAGATTTGAAGCCGGGTCGGTGCTGACCAATAAGACCCGCCGTCCGGCATCCGCCAGCGCGATGGCAGAGGCGCACGCCAGAGAGGTCTTGCCCACACCGCCCTTGCCTGTAAAAAATAGAAATCGGGTGGGAGATTCCAAAAAGCGAGCCAGAGACTGTTCGGTGGGAATGCTCATTTGGATTCAACACGAACCGCCGCGGCAGCAGTGCGCCTTTTCTGGTGCCGGGGTTGCCGCGACTTTCATTCCAAACTACGAAGCCAATTCACCACGATCGGGATAACTCCTCGTCGTCGTGACCTTGCCGTTGACCATCAAAAGCGGGAGACCCGCTTCGCCCTTCTCGCTCAGAGTGGCTTTCACCGCTTCGTTTTCTAAGAAGGCCGCCGGGTTCTGGGATAGATTGTGACGCTGGACAATAACGCCCTGCGATTTGAGCCAGGCGAGATCAGCGGCAAATTGCACAAGCTTCGGATCAACTTCCGGCCCGCAGGCGCCGGTCGAGCAGCACATGGCGGGATCAAAAATTTGGAGAGTTTGGGTGGTAGTCTTCATGATTTGTTATAGGCCTGTCTGCTTTTTATTTACGGTCGTGGTGTGAGTTTCGCCTGGTCGCGTCGTCCGGCGGCGTAGGCTTCAAAAACCATCTTGATTTGGTCACGGACCCGCCGGAACACCGCGACCTTTTCTTCGTCTGGGCCTTTGGCGTGGGCGGGGTCGTCAAATCCCCAATGGTATCGATTCATCTGGCCGGGGAACAGCGGACAAGCTTGGTCGGCGTTGCCGCAGACCGTGATCACCGTCTCAATGGGCCGATTCAAGAATTCGTCCATGTGCTTGGAGCGATGGCCGGAAATATCAATCCCGATTTCCTTCATCACCTGAATTGCCAGCGGATGAACGTATCCCGCCGGCTTGGACCCGGCACTCTGCACCTCGAACGAGTCGCCCAAAGCCGCGCGCAGAATTCCTTCAGCCAGATGGCTGCGGCAGGAGTTGCCTGTGCAGAGGACGAGGACAGCGGGTTTCATTTGCGGCATTGACGTTTGCATAATTCAACAGGATCCAGGTCTAAGACCTTCTTGAGGCGGGCGCCGTCTTCGGCGACGCGCGGGTCCCCGGCGAGTGACTTGGCAACCCAGCGAATCGCTTCGCGGGCGGGCGCCGAGCCTTTGGCGGGCAGTGAGTAGTAAATCCAGCGGCCATCCTTGCGCGAATCGACCAGGCCGGCCTGGTAAAGAATGGAGAGGTGTTTGGAAATGGTGGAGGCAGCCAGCCCGAACAGTTCGGTGACTTGGCAGACACACAACTCGCCGTCCTGCAAAACCATGAGCATTCGCACGCGGTTTTCGTCCGCCAACGCTTTGGGGATGGCCATGAATTCGCGCATATTACACAACATATTTCGCCATATAACGAAATGACGATAACTCCGGTTGAATGGAGTGTCAAGGGGCGCAATCAGGACGGAGTTGCCTGAAGGTTTCAATTGGGAACAAACCCGCTTTTTGTGCCAGGAATTGTCAAAGAGTCCACACGGCCGTTACAGGTTGGCGGTGTCAAAGGATGGGACGACCAAGCAAACGGGCTGCGCTGGGGGGACAATAAGACATTATTTGGGTGCGTGACGGAGGCGTCCGGAAGGCTGCCCACCGCCTTGTCCAAACATCAACGACGTTAGGATTTCACCCTATATCGAGCGGATTCCTAAGGACGCTGATAAGGTCTCACCAAGGTTGGCACACGCCAACAAAACAAACAAAGAAACTCGAAATCGAAAGGCAAACGATATGAATACCCAGAAATTAAATCAGCCACTCAGCGGAAACCCCAGCAGCGCCAAATCCTGCAAGGCCATTGTCCTCGTTCACGGCGGCTTTGTGGACGACTCGGGCTGGGCGGGCTTCCACAAAATTCTGAAAAACAAGGAGTATAACGTCCAGGTGGTGCAGAACCCGACCAAATCCCCGGCGGAAGACGTCGCCTTTACCAAGGCTGCCATTGACAGCGTGGACGGCGAAGTCGTTCTCGTCGGCCATTCGTATGGCGGCGTCGTGATCCCCGAGGCGGGAGCCCACCACCAAAGTCTCAAGCCTCGTTTACATTACGGCGTTTGCTCCCGACAAGGGGGAGTCCGTCGCCTCTCTCATCGCAAACCCTCCGCCCGGCGCTCCTGTCCCGCCAATCCTGCCTCCCAAAGACGGTTATCTTTTCCTGGACCGGACAAAATTCGCCGCTTCCTTCGCCGCGGACCTGGAAGCGGACACGGCCTCGTTCATGGCCGATTCTCAAGTCCCGTGGGGGGGTGATGCCCTGGCGGGCGCCGTGACAGAACCGGCGTGGCGAATCAAGCCGAGCTTCTATCTGGTGGCCACAGAGGACAAGATGATTCCACCTCCGGCCCAACGGGCGATGGCCGGACGCGCGAATGCGCAGGTGAGGGACGTGCCGGGCAGTCATTCCATCTACGTTTCCAAACCAACAGAGGTGGCCGAAGTCATCCAACAGGCGGCTGGTTCCTTGGCTTAGATCAACCGACAGGAACGCCAAATTGAGGCGACCCTGGGGACCGGTTGCTCACCGGCGAAGTTCTATGGGACTTCGCCGGTGATTGCGCATTCGGCGGCAAGGTTGGTAGCCCGTGTTGGTAATTCTCCAACGTCCGCAGTTTGTAAGACAGCCGATCTGATTTTGAACTAACGGGCTATGAATTGGCTGCCGGGACTGGATTTGCACCAGCATACGCGCCTTCAAAGGGCGCGATCCTATGAATTAGACGACCCGGCAAAATGGTGTCGAGGTGCTAGACTTACCATGGTACCGTCCCGCACATTATTGTCATGACGCTCAAGTTCGAACGTTACGTCGCGATTGGTGACAGTTCCACCGAGGGGCTTCAAGACCCGGATGGGGCGGGCGGCTACATCGGCTGGGCGAACCGTCTAGCCGAGCGCGTGGCGCAAGCGCAGGGCGGCGGGTTGCTCTACGCCAACCTGGGGGTGCGCGGCAAGCGCTCCCGAGACATCCGCGAGGAGCAACTTGGCTCGGCTCTCGCCATGAAGCCCGACCTCGCGACGGTATTCGCGGGCTCGAATGATATCCTCGAGCGCAATTTCGATGCCAGCAGGTTGCGGGTTGCACTCGAGTGCATTATGGGGGCGCTGGTCGGTGGGAAAGCGGTCGTGTTGACTTTCACGCTCCCGGACCTCACCGGCGTCATGCCGATGGGCCGTTTCCTGGCTCCCCGGGTCCGGGCCATGAATGACACGATCCGCCAGGCCGCTGCATCTACCGGCGCCCGCCTCATTGACTTTGCCGCCTACCCGGTCGGTTCCGACCCGCGACTCTGGAGCGAGGACCGTTTCCACGTGAACGCCGAAGGCCACACCCGGATCGCGGCGGCCCTGGCTCAGGCCCTCGGCTTGCCGGGGACTGATAACGCCTGGCAGCAGCCGATGCCGGAGCGGAACGCACGGAGCCGGTGGACACGAATGGTTGAATCCTGGTCGTGGTATCGGCACCACTTGCTGGACCGACTCTGGCCGGGCAGCCCCATCGAAGGGCAACATCACCCCAAACGTCCCCGGCTGGAGGCGGTGCATCTCAGAGAGGGGTTTGAAAGCCTGTAGTTTTCAATAATACAGAATTAATATGAAAAATAAACCTGGTCGGGTAAAAGCGGTGGATAGAAATCACCCCGCATTTAATAAGAACGTCGAGCCGTTTTATCGCATTATTATGGAAGGCTTGAAAGGCCAAGTGGACGGAGAACATTTTTGGGATGTCGTGGCAAAAGACGCCGTCTTCGAGTTCTTGTACAATATTCCTGGATTCACCAATAAAATGGAAGGGCGCAAGGCATATATGGACTGGTTTGGGGGATATGCAAATGTCCTTCACTCCGCCGATAATCTGCGGGTGCATAAATCAACCGATCCGAATATCACCATTTTGGAATACGAGGTTCATGGCATAGTTCCGAGCACCAGAAAAGCTTACGACAACCGCTTTTGTTCCATTATCACCGTCAAAAACCGCCAGATAACTCATTGGCGCGATTATATGGACTCTCTGGCGGTGATGCTTTCAGTTGCGTCCGATTGATTTTTCCGCCTCAACGCTCTTCTCATCCGCGTAAATCAAGTGGCCCGCCCCGGTAACGCTTCGGGTTCCGCGCCTTAAAAGACCGCGGCTTCACTTTAAAGCTTGCAGGCCGAAATGGTCTTCACGGCAGGATTCGCACCTGCACTGGCAACGCTCTCGACGTCGTGTCTCTGCTGTTGGACTACGCGAGCGAACAAAGTGGATCCTCCAGACGGTGATGGTCGCGCCGAAACTTTAGCGAAGGTGGAAGCCTTCCCGGGCGAGTTGGAGGTCGATTCCGCGTGGGGCGATCAAGGCGGACAGATTAGGGGAATGGTTTCTCGCTTGTTGCGCCGGTAAACTCGAAAGTCCTGGCGATCAACGGTAACAATACTGTGTTTGGGAAAAAGCTCACTCAGACGAATCAAGCAGAGGTCGGCCAAATCCGGTTGCCGATCCGCGTAACGCGCAGCCAACGCGCCAAGCTGCGGCAAGTGTTCATTGCAATCGAAATCAATTTCGATCAATCCCTCCTGAATCATCGCCAGGGCTACCTGGACGCTGCGCAAATGGAAAGCGGTTTCGGCCAGAACCGCCTCACAGGTGAGCAAAGGGTCCGTCACTTGCTCGGCGATGGCCACGGCCCATTCGTGATGCTCATCGCTTCGATTGGCAAAGGCGACGAGAAATCCCGTGTCGGCGATGCCTTTCATGCGGTTGAAAAACCCTTGCGCCGTGACAAAGTCCGGGGGCCATTAACCGACCCGGCCAAACGCATAAACGATCGGCCACCTCTGGCCGCTTTGGCTTTTTCCAACTGCTCGCGCACAATTTGCCCTTGCGCGACTCCCGACTTTCTGGCGGCCTCTTCCAACCAAGAGGCAAGTTCTTTCCCAAGACGAATTGTGATCGTATGACTCATCTGGCAAAACGGTATTCTCCTGCTCGTTCTTCGACAAGGGCAAACCATGGGCATGCTCGCCCCCGTTTCCTCCTCTGCCGTGTCGCGCCTAAGCGGGGAAACCGCAACGGCCGGACTCGTCGCGCCAAAGCTTTGGCGAAGGCGGAAGCCATCCCGGTCGAGGTGGAGGTCAATTCCGGGTGGGGAGACACTACTGTGGTAGTATTGTCCTGTAATCTGCCAACTCGCTCGGCGCGTCCGCCTGCGTTTGAGAAAGCGCCGGTCTCAACCAGCAAGGGTCCGTTTTGGGGTCAGATTCATCTCCGTTTTGGGGTCAGATCTGAACATTCAACATTTTGCAGGCTTCTTGCAGTTTCCTTTGTGCCTCCGGGTCACACATCAGCCTTTGCTCAAAGGCGAAAAAGGGGCAATCCCACACAATCACATATTGCTGGATGCTATAATGTCGCCGATTACGCCGGAAACAAGAAGCAGCCAAAATTAGGTGTTTATGTGCGACCCCTTTCTTTCGGTCATGGGGGGCCGAACCTTCGCTTTTAACATTTGCCGTTCCCTCCCGCGCTGTTTGCGGGTGTGCGCTGACGCAAGCAGTGTAATTTGTCAAATTTCGTCCAAAATTCCTTCCGTAGGATTTTAGTTTGACGCCAGAAGTGGCATCATCCCGGCATGTTGAATACAGTAGAAACTGATCTTGCCAGCACCGAAAGGCCTGCCGCGACCCAACACCGCCTCACAAACACTGCCGCCAAAGCTTTAGCCGAGACGCCCTTGGCCTCCGGCAAACCTCCTCCCCTGGCCCAACTCAAATCCCGCTCCAAGGAAGAAATCGATTGGGCCTGCAACCTGGACTCCGCCATGACCCGCGCCCAGGCCATCGTCCAAATCAAAGAACGCCTCGGTATTGATCTCCGCTGGCCCACCACCTACTCACGCTTCCTCCAATGGCGCCGGCAACAGCGCATCCAAAGCGGCCTCGCCGCCCGCCTGGAAACTTTCCGCCAATTCGATAAGAAATGCGACCTACCCGCCAGCCTGGCCGCCCTCGAAGCCACCGCCGCCGCCCTTTTCCTCGAACAAGCCATCCTCCAACAAGACGCCACCCTCTTCCTCTCCCTTCTCCGCCTGCGCCTGCGGGAAAGAACCCTGGCCCTGCAAGAAAAGAAACTCGCCCTCGAACAAGACCGCCTCCAGTTGGAGGCCGCCTCCAAGCAGCCGCCCTTGGCCCTCTCCGAACCGCCCGGCGAGACACCATTGTCCGACCTGGCTTTAGCGAAGGCGGAAGCGGAAACGGCGCGCGAACCCGCACCCATTGCAAGCTCCCCATTCACGCAGGCAAAACCATCCCAAAAACACATCGCCCTCGCGCTGACTCCAAAGCTAAAAACACAACTTTACGCCGAAAAACACAATATCCTTCATCTCTTTTCCGCCGCCAAAAACCGCCCTGCCCGCGCCGTGGAAACTCCCCGAGTTGACCAGGGTTTGGGTAAACCTTGACGACTCAGTCCACAGCGGCGACTTTGCTGGGAGTGGGCCAAGGGCCTGTGGCATGACGGCCGCGCATCCTTTTTCTCTCGTGGCAACGACTCCCGCCGCGCAAGCGCTCTGCCGGCGCGTGGAGGCGGGGGAACCGTCGTTTCTTGACGGCGTCAGCCCGGGAGCGCAGCCGTATTTTGCCGTCTTATTATCGCGGCTCTTTCCCGCGCGGCCAGTCGTGGTTGTGACCGAAGGATTGCGCACGCAGGAGGTTTTTCAACAGGACGCGGAAACTTGGGTAGCGGTGGGCCATGGCCCGGAGCCGGCCTCTCCGCTGCTGTTTTTTCCGGCCTGGGAAGTTCTGCCCCATGAAGGACGTTTGCCGCACGCGGACGTGGTCAGCGAAAGGCTGGCGGCCCTGGTCGCGCTGGCCGGGCGCAGCGAGGGAAACGCGCAGCCGATCATCGTGGCGAGCGTGACCGCGCTCCTGCAAAAAACGTTGCGCCCCGACGATCTCAAAGGGCGCTTGCGACAGTTGCGCCGCGGGGAAATGTGCGACCCCTTGAGTCTGATCGAATGGCTGGAGGACCAGGCTTATGAGGCCGAGGCGCAAGTGACCGAGAAGGGGCATGTCTCCATGCGCGGGGGCATCGTCGATTTTTGGCCGTTAACCAGCCCCTGGCCGGTGCGCTTGGAGTTTTTCGGCGACCAACTGGAATCGCTGCGCTATTTCGATCCCGTCGCGCAAGTCTCCCGGGAGGAAATCCCGGAAGTGACCATACCGCCGGGCGGGGAATTGGGCTTGTTGCGGAGGGACCAGCCGCACGGCAGCGCCAGTTTGCTGGAATACCTTCCTGACAATACGATTTTCTTAATGTGCGAGCCGGCACTGCTGGCGGAGCATGCCGCCCGCTATCAAAGCCAGGTTCCGGCGGACGACCCTTTCCTCATTTCCTGGCCGCCGTTTCAGGAAGAAATGGCCCGCCGCCGCCTGGTCGCCGTCTCGGTCAGTCAAATGGATGATTTGCCGGTCGAAGACGTGCTCGTCGCCGACCGGCGGTTGGAAGACCCGTCCGCGCTGCCCTTTCAAAGCTTGGAGATCTTCCGTCCGATTGGCGGCCAACGGCCGGAGCCGGCCATCCTTTCCGCGCAACGCAAGGAGTTCTTCCAGCAGATGCATCGCTGGTCGCGCCAGGGTTATGAGGTGCATCTTTTTTGCAACAACGATGGCGAACGCCAGCGCTTCGAGGAGATTTGGTGGGAATACGGCTTGGGAAATCCGGGAGCTTTGCGGATCAAGCTGGGAGCCCTCTCCCGCGGCTTTCTTTTTGAACCGGCCAAATTGGTCGTGGTCACGGACGCGGAAATCTTTGGCCGCTATAAAGTGCAACGTCCCCGCTGGCTCAAATCGCCGCACGCTGCTTCGAGCCGGTCCCTGCTCGACATCAATTTTTCCGAGCTGGAAGAAGGCGATTACGTCGTCCATTTGCAACACGGCATTGGGCGGTACCTGGGGTTGCGCGTGATGCCCGCCGCTCCGGGTCGCCACCTTTCCGGCGACCTGGCGCAAGTCGTTCCCGCGGGCGAAGAATGCCTGGTCATCGAGTTTGCGCCCTCGCGCGATGGGGAAGCGGCGCCCAAGCTTTACGTGCCGATCAGCGAAGCCCATCTGGTCGGAAAATACGTCGGGGCCGGCAAGGGGCGCCCGCCCCTTAACAGCCTGGGCGGCACCCGTTGGGCCAAGGCCAAGGCCCAGGCCGAAGCCGCCGTCCGCGACATGGCGGCGGACATGCTTTCCATCCAAGCCGTGCGGGCCACGCAGGCCGGCCATGCTTTTCCGCCAGACACCGGCTGGCAAATGGAATTTGAGAACAGTTTCCTCTACGAAGAAACACCAGATCAAGCTCGCGCCATCACTGCGACAAAAAAGGACATGGAAGCCGCCAAGCCAATGGACCGCCTCATTTGCGGCGACGTCGGTTACGGCAAAACGGAAGTGGCCATCCGCGCCGCTTTTAAGGCGGCGTTATCCGGCAAACAGGTCGCCGTGCTGGTGCCGACAACTGTCCTGGCGCAGCAACATTACAACACCTTTACCGAACGCATGGCGGAGTATCCGGTCAAGATCGAACTGCTCTCGCGTTTCCGCAGTCGGCGCGATCAGGCCAACGTCGTCCGGGACCTGGCGGCGGGCTCGGTCGATATTGTCATTGGCACTCATCGCCTGCTGCAGAAGGACATGGTGTTCAAAGACTTGGGATTAGTGGTCATAGACGAGGAACAGCGCTTTGGCGTCCTGCACAAGGAGAATTTTAAACGGCTGCGCACGATGGTCGATGTGCTCACCCTTACGGCCACCCCCATTCCGCGTACTCTCTATCTGGCGCTGGCGGGGGCGCGCGATATGAGCACCATCGAAACACCGCCCCAGGATCGCTTGCCGGTGGAAACGATCGTCACCCAATACGATGAGCGCCTCATCCGTGACGCCATCCAGCGCGAGCTCAATCGCGGCGGCCAGGTTTTTTTCCTCCATAACCGCGTTTATGACATTGAGGGGGTGGCGCAACGCTTGCGTTCCTTGGTGCCACGAGCCCGCGTTGCCGTCGGCCACGGGCAAATGCACAGTGACCAATTGGAAGAGGTGATGACGGCCTTCATCAATGGCGAGACCGATGTGCTCCTTTCGACCACCATCATCGAAAGCGGCCTGGATATTCCCAACGCCAATACCATCATCATCGACCGTGCGGATCGCTTCGGTCTGGGCGATCTCTATCAACTGCGCGGCCGTGTCGGTCGCTACAAGCACCAGGCCTACGCCTATTTGCTCTTGCCGCGCCACGCCGGGCTCTTGACCGATGCGCGCAAGCGACTCAGCGCGATCAAGCAATATTCCAGTCTGGGCAGCGGTTTCAAAATTGCCATGCGCGACTTGGAAATCCGCGGCGCCGGCAACTTGCTGGGCGCCGAACAGAGCGGGTACATCACGGCCGTGGGCTTTGAATTGTACTGCCAACTGCTCAAGCAAAGCGTCAGCCGGCTCAAGGGTGAAACCGTGCGCCCGTTGCTTGAAACCCAGATGCGGCTGGATTTTCTGGCCATGACCGCCGAGGAAGCTCCCGCCCCGGTCGCGCGGCCGCCGAAGCTCGAAATCTCCGTGCCCCGGGAAGTGGCCGTGGAAATCTCCACCCCTGCCGCCCCGGCGGAGCCGGAAAACAAGCGGCCGCAACGCAAGTCCGTGGCCGGGATTCCCGCCAGCTACATTCCAGAAGCGCAACAGCGCATTGAGATTTGCCGCAAATTGGCCCAGGCCGCCCATGCCGGGGCGCTCCGCGAGTTGAAGGCCGAATTGCGCGACCGTTTCGGACCGCCGCCGCCGCCGGTCGAGTTGGCCCTGCAAGTGACTGATTTAAAATTGACCGCCGCCGCGCGGGGCATCACAATAATTGAAACGCAGGAAAGCAAATTGATGTTAACGCGCGGCCATGATTATGTCATGGCCGGAGGGAAATTTCCTCGCTTGAAGAAGGCGGGAGCCGCCGCGCGCTTGCAGGAAATTAAAAAGCTGGTCTTGGCTTTGTAGGATAGGGCAATCCTTGTGCCAACTGAGCGAAAATGGCTGAATTTAAACCGTAAAAAAGTGGCGTTGAACCTTGACGAATTAGAGCCGTGGAATCCATACTAATGTCCATTTTTGCAACGTGAGTAGCTCAAAGAAAAAAACTGAAGAGGAAAAACGCGACCAACCGGCCCACCCTTCGAGCGACTCTTCCCGGCGGAACGCGCCCAAGACCGCACCGACACGTCCCCCGCCGCGCCGCAAGACCGTTGCCAACGCGACCATGCCACAAGTCCCGGAAACCAGATTAACCATTAATGCCGTGCTCGCCGTCGCCGCCGTCTCCGTCAAAGTCACGCCCTTGGATTTGACCGAGAAAGTCAAGGAACTCGTCCGCCTGACTCAAGAGCAAGGTTACTTAACTTACAACGACATCAACGAAGCCTTGCCCGACGGTCTCGTCTCTGCTGATGAGCTGGATGACCTTTACAGCAAATTGCGCAATTTGGAGGTCGAGATCGTTGACCAGGCTGAGGTGGACCGCGTCAAACAACCTGAACCCGAGGAAGATGAAGACAAAGTGCGCCTGGACATCCTGGATGATCCCGTGCGCATGTATCTCAAGCAAATGGGGCAGGTTCCCTTGCTCACCCGCGAGCAGGAAGTGGAGATTTCCAAGCGCATCGAAGACGCGGAAAATGAAGTCAAGCGAATTATTTACGGCTTCGGCTTCGCCGGCAAGGAGCACATCGCCCTCGCGGAAAAACTCATTTCCGAGCCCCCCAAAGAGCGCTTCGACCGCGTCATTGTCGATAAGAAAATCGAAGGGCGCGACAATCACTTGCGCCAACTGCGCTGGCTGATTAAGAACGTCCGCGCGCTGGACCAGGAAGTCGATGACCTGTACGGCCGTTTACAGACGCTGCCCGCCGAAAAAACGCCCGCCCACGCGAAAGCGGAGCGCAATTTCAAGAAGCTCGACGAGCGCCTCCAGCGCACCTTCAACAAGTTTTTCTACAAACAGAAAGTCATCGAAGAAATGACCCTCGTGGCGGACAACATCCACGATAAATTGCAATTAAGCCTGCGCACCATCCAGGAAATGCAGAGCCAGCACACCAACGGGCAGTGCCATCAGATTCTCCAATCCGAGCAGCGCAAAATCAAGTCGTTGGAAGTCTTTGTCCGCATGCCCTGCGAGGCCTATCTGCGGGCCTACCTCCAACTCCAACATTTCGCCCGCAAGGCCATCCAGGCCAAGACCGAGATGGTCGAAGCCAACCTTCGCCTCGTTATTTCCATCGCCAAAAAATACACCAACCGCGGCCTCTCCTTTTTGGACCTCATTCAGGAAGGCAACCTTGGTTTGATGAAAGCGGTGGAAAAATTCGAATACCGCCGCGGCTATAAATTCTCCACTTACGCCACCTGGTGGATTCGCCAGGCCATCACCCGCTCCATCGCCGACCAGGCCCGCACCATCCGCATCCCCGTCCACATGATCGAAACGATCAACAAGCTCATGCGCGTGCAGAAGCAGTTGATCCAGGATTTCGGGCGGGAACCTTCCCCGGAGGAAATGGCCGACGAAATGCAGATGCCCGTCGATCGCGTCCGCGCCGTCTTGAAAATGGCGCAGCAGCCCATCTCCCTGCAATCACCCGTCGGCGACAGTGAAGACACCAATTTTGGAGATTTCATCGAAGATAAGGCGGCGGAAAACCCCTCGGAAATGACCAGCTACAGCTTGCTCAAAGACAAGCTGGGTGATGTCCTCTCCAGCCTGACCGAGCGCGAGCGCAAAGTCCTCGAACTGCGCTTTGGCCTCGGGGATGGTTATTCGCGGACCTTGGAGGAAGTGGGCAAACAATTCCGCGTCACCCGCGAACGCATCCGCCAAATCGAAGCCAAGGCCCTCCGCAAAATGCGCCACCCCACCCGCATCCGCCAACTCTCCGGCTTTTTGGAAGCGGAGAAGCCGGCCTGAGACGTATTCGCTCAGCGGATGAGTGCGGCTGAACCTGTGCGGACAATCCCGAAGGGATTGTGATCACTCAGCCCAGGGTTGCGAGGAACGAGCTACCCTGGGGCCGTAACCAAATCGAGATCAACCCTGTAAGGGTTGAAGCGGGGGCAGGGGTTTCTTTTCCCCCTGAGCGCGATTCAAACCGTCAAGCAATGTCGCGGCAAGGCGCGCAAAGGAAACCTCCGCCATCTCAGTCAAGACCGTCCCATCCCTTCACGGACGATTGGTTTCCACCGGCATCCCGAAGGAAGGTCGCGGCGGTCGCCCGTTGCCGGGGCCGGGTTCAGGTTTGTGCCCGCGCCGCATCAGTTCGTTCATCTTTTCCCGCTGCTCCGCGGAAAGCACCTCGTTGACCTCCTGCCGGACCCGTTTTAATTCTTCGTCCATTTGCGGACCAATCTGCGCCCACAACGGTTTGATCCGCTCTTGGCTCTCGCGCATGATCTTGTCGATTTTTTCCTGCTGCTCAGGCTCAAGGCCCAATTGCTTTTGCATTCGTTTGATAAATTGCAACCGTTGCAATTGCCAGCCGGGCGGAGCGGGATTCTTGGGATTGACGACCAAAGCAGCCGGCACAGGCGCGGCCAGCGCGCTCTGGCGGCTGGCCTTAACCACCATCGTGCCGGTCAAAACGCCGCAAGCAAAGATCACCACCGTCGCGAGAATGACTTTCCACGGACTCACCAGGCATCCTCAAGATGCTCGTTGAACGGAGCAAAGACCGCCGCCTCGAACTCCTGCGAGAAACTGGCCGAACCGGCCTCCGGCGCATGGAGCGCGGACAGACTCCAAACTCCGCAGATCACGGTGATGGCCACGCAAGAAAGGGCGGCGCGCCAGAGGGGCCAGCCCCAAAGCGCCCAGACATTCGGCGCCAGCCTCGCGGCCAGACGGCTCATGATGCGTTGCTCAAAAGCGTACGGCACGCCATCCGTCGGCGGGTTTTTTCGGGCCACGGCGATCAACTTGGCCTGCAATTTATCCAAATTCATACTCCGAACGTTTTAGACGGCTGCGGCGCGCATCGGGTTACAGGTACTTCTCTTTGTTCATTCTCGCGAGAATTTTACGCATTTCCGCGCGCGCGCGAAAGGCGCGCACTTTCACCAGCGGCACCGGCCAGCCGGTCAGTTGCGAAATCTCTTTTACGGAACGTTCCTCAATTTCCAGCAGGGTAATAACCAGCCGGGCCGCGGGCGGCAGCCGTTCCAAAATCTTCTCCACCAATTGCCGCGCCGCCTCCGCGCTTTCGCTGGCATTGTCCGGCTGGACGACAAATTGATCCAGCCAATTGTTTTCCGGTTCGGTTAATTCGGTAAACACCGTTTCGCGACTGCGTTGATGGGCGCGCAAAAAGTCGTAGCAAGTGCGCACCGCCAAACGCATCAGCCAATGTTCAAAAGGCGCTTCCCCGCGGTAAGTATTGAGTCTTTGGAAGGCCTTGATAAAAACCTCTTGCACAATGTCCTCGACCTCGCTCTCCCGCCGGGCATAGCGACGGGCGGTGGCGAAAACGCGCGCCTGATGCTTTTGCACCAAGGGCTCGAAACTGGCGGAATCGCCACTCTGCACGGCGGCAATCAGCTCCGCTTCACTCCGCTCCATCCCCCCAAGTGTGCCAGAGCGCGCCGAAAGCACAAGGCGGGCCGGTATTCCAAGGGCCAGCTTTAGCCAAGACGCTTCGCGCGTGCGAGGGCCCCGGAAAGTCCGCCAGATCTTGGAGTGCGCCAGTCCTCTGGCGCTTTTGGGGAGCAGGCTGGACCGGATGCCAGGCGAACGTGTGTTCTCCAGCCTGACCCCAAGTCGTGGCGATACCGGCCGAGAATGTAAACCATAAGGCCACTTCTTCGAGATCATCCACTTATTGGGATCATAACGAGGGAAGCCTTTTCCCTTCACCAGAACGGTTTTCTTTCGGCCTGATTATGCGCGCCCCGCCCTCCAAAAGCTTCCAGCCCATCAACATGGCCCAAAAAAGGCTGTTTGTTCCACGTTGACTTGCTCCGGGTGGAAACTTAGATTACCAGCAATGTTGGCTGCTGAAACCAGTCGGGTTGCCGTCCCCGCTCGCTCCTCGCCGCCGCTATCTTCGGGTTGGAAAGAGATTGCGGAAGCGGTGGAGCCCTTTCTTCAAAACGTCGCGCTGCAGTTGGAAGCCCAAACCGGGGAATTCGAACCGCAAATCGCGGCCTTTGCCAGGTATGCCCTCACCGCCCAGGGCAAACGGCTTCGCCCCATCCTCGTTTCACTCTCAGGCGAAGCGGCCGGGGCAGTCAACGAGGATCATCTGACGGTGGCTGTCATCATCGAAATGATCCATTTGGCGACGCTCGTCCACGATGACGTGATTGATGAAGCGCAATTGCGGCGCGGTCGGCTCACCCTCGCGGCCAATTGGGGCAATGAGGTTTCAGTCTTGTTAGGTGATTGTCTTTTTGCCCATGCGCTCGAATTGGCCGCCAGTTTCCCCACCCCGGAAATTTGCCGGGCGGTTTCGGCGGCCACCAAGACGGTTTGCGCGGGGGAAATCCTGCAAAGCCGTTCCCGGGGCGATTTTGACATCACACGCTCCCATTATTTTAAGATGCTGGCGATGAAGACCGGGGAACTGTTCGCTTTGTCTTGCGATATGGGCGCTTTCCTCAGTCAGGCCACCCCCGCCCACCGCCTGGCGCTCCGCCAGTATGGTCTTTCGTTGGGCACTGCTTATCAGCTTTACGATGATTGCCTGGATGTGCTGGGGTCCGAGGCCGCCGCCGGCAAAACCCTCGGGGCCGATTTGGCCAACGGCAAGATGACCCTGCCCGTGTTGATTGTGCGTGACCGCGCCACCGAAGAAGACCAACTCCTCTTGCGTCAATGGCTGGGCAATTGGGAGCCGGCTTCCTTGGCCGGCACGGTGGAAATGATTTTGAAATATGATGCCTTTACCGAGTCCCATGCCATTCTGCAACAACACCTGGTCGCGGCACGGCAAGCTCTGCTGACGTTGCCTCCGACCCAGGGCCGATCCGGCTTGATGGGCTTGACCAACTTCCTCGCGGAACAAACCGCCGCCTTAGGGGTTGTTTACTAGAAATCCGCCTGGTTTCATGGCAACGTTAGTGCAAACGAAAGCTCAATTGGGAATGACCGCGACCAGCCTGCCGGAGCCGCCGCAAGTCCAGGCGGACGGTGGGGAGGTCAGCGATCTGGCTCTTGTCCGCCGCGCGCAGGAAGAGGACATGGATGCCTACGATGAACTGGTGCGCCGCTACCAGGAGCGCATTTACGCCACTGTTTATCACATGACGTCCAATCACGAGGACGCCAATGACTTGGCCCAAGACACTTTTATAAAGGCATTCCGCGCCTTGAAAACTTTTAAGGGCGACTCCAGCTTTTACACTTGGATCTATCGCATCGCGGTGAACAAGACCATTAATTTCCTCAAGCAGCGCAAGAACCGCGTCCATCTGAGCCTCAACGACATGGATTTCAACGCGGAAAACAACCCGGAACTGGTCGCGCTGGCTTCCGACAAGACTCCTCGCCGGGATCTGAATCTGAGCGAATTGCAGGAGAAATTGAACATGGCCATGCTCAAACTGTCAGAACACCATAGAATGGTTGTGACGTTGCACGACATTCAGGGTTTATCCCACGAGGAAATTGGGGCGATCATGGACTGCAATGTGGGGACGGTTCGTTCGCGGCTTTTTTACGCCCGGCAACAGTTGCAGGGCTTTTTGGCAGATTATTTGAAGTAGCACGATCAGTTTCAGCGGCAGTATGAAAAGAGAACCTGAGAATTTTGACTCCTTGCAAAAACTTTTGGCAATCAAACGGCGCGAAACGCCGCCTCCAGGTTATTTCCAAAGTTTGTCGGGCCGGATCATCTGGCGCATTGAGCGGGGCGAGAAGCCCTTGAGTTTTTGGGAGCGATTTTCCGCCAGTTTCATGATGCGACCGGCCTTCGCCTATGCTTTTGCGGTGGCTGCTTTTGGGGCTTTCTCCGCCAGCATTTTTTACGTCGGCGCGGCCAAGGATCAGGATGCGCAAGCGCAAAATGAACCGGCCACCGCCTGGGCTGACGCCGGCACCTTGCCGGCATCCGCTTTTGCCACGCAAAATGAGTTTTCCCCCTCTCTCCACGTCGCCAATTGGCTTGGTAACACCAATCCAGGGGCTCCCCTGCAAATGTTGCCGTCATTATTTGCTCCCCGCGGGCACGTCGTCCCCGCTTCTTTCGAAAACGGCAACTAAGCTGCGCTCTTGGCACTGCTGCACCCAAAGCGATAAAGCGCGGAATCGCAAATCGCGGCTCTTTCATACCGGTTGGGCGAGACTCGGCGCACACCCGGGGCGAGAATCTCCCCCTAGCGAAGCTGGCAAAATGCCCCGCAACTTCAGGATTTCACTGGTGTTCAGTACGGCTATGGCTATACTATGAATGCTATGGATTTGAGAGTTTGCAGATTTTTGGGGCTGGGGATGGTGGCCGCTGCCTGTTTGCGTCCCGCCCAAGCCACTGCTGACACGCCGGCTAGCGAGGCGAATCCTTACACGGTGATCAGCGAGCGAAACGTTTTTCATCTTAACCCGCCCCCGCCTCCGCCAGCAGCTGAAGAAAAGGCGGCAGACGTGCCCAAAGTGATGTTGAGCGGCTTTCGCACCGTCGCCGGGAACACTCGGGTTTTTCTGGTTCTGCAGCCCAAGGATACCAAGGAACCGATGAAGTTCTTGGATCTGGCCCAAGGCCAGAAAGATAGCGCTGTGGAAGTAGTGAAGATCAATTCTGAAAAGCGCCAGGTCGAAATTGTCAACACCGGCCATCCCATGACGTTGAATTTTGCCGACAATGGGTTCGCCTCCTCCGTTGCGCCCGGGCAAAAACCCGCCGCCGGTGGTGGTCCTCCCGGTTTGGCAGGCAACCGCCGCGCGGGGCTTCCCAGCCTGCCTCCAATACCTGCGCCTCACGGAGGGGCGCCTGCGGCCCCTGCGGCTGCCGCGGGAGGCAACTCCGCCATTATCATCGGTGGAAACAGCGGGAGCGATGGATCGGGTCCCATTGTCGCCGGAGGCAACCAGCCCACTTCCTCTTGGAACTATAACAACAACAACAACGCTGTTATCACTGGTGGCTCTGGCGTGCCCGCCGAAAGCCCTAACCCGGTTGCCGGCAACGCGCTGGCCACTGGGCTGCTCAATCCCGCATCCTCTTACAGATCACCCGCCCCGCCTGTCCCTGCGCCACCGGCCGTGCAAGCGGCCGGGTTGATCGTCCATGCCGCCGCCGGCGGGCCACCGGCTCCTCCCGGCGTTGAAGAGGGACCCCCCGGCCCGGAGTAACGCGCGGCGCGCCGCAAGTTTTTCAACCGCTCCGTAAGAACTCCGCTCCCGCCCAATCGGCGAAGCGCAGTCCTTGTTTTGTCAAATGGAAATCCTGGGCGTTTAACTCCCCGTAGCCCAAATCGACCATGCGTTTGATTTCCTCCCGCCACTCCTCGGGCAAATCAAATCCCGTGCGTTGGCGAAACTGTTCCAAAGGCCAGCCTGCCGTCATGCGCAAGCCAAAAGCCGCCAGTTCTCCGGCCCGCGCCAGCGGCGGCAACTCTTCGCTGCACTCAATGGCTCTTCGCCCCTGTTCCAATTGCCCGCAATAAAGGGCCGTGTTGGCCCAGTTGCGCGTCCGCGCCCCGCGCACGTAACCCGCCGCGCTCGGTCCGGCTCCGTAAAAGGAACCGCCCCGCCAATAGTTGACGTTGTGCTGGCAGCAGCGGTCCGGCAATTCCGCGGGACCGGCCCCCGGATGCCGGGCAAAATTCGCGATCTCATATTGTTGGAATCCGGCCCCCGCGGTCGCCGTAAGCAATTCATCGTACATCGCGCACGCCAGATCCTCGCCCACCCGGGCCGCGCCACCCTTCCATTGCTCGAAAAGCGGCGTGTCTTCCTCGTAAATCACTTCATAACAGGAAAGGTGTTCACTCCCCAGCGCCAGCGCCTCAACCAGCGTTTCCTGCCATGTCGCCAGGGTTTGGCCAGGAAGGGCAAACATTAAATCGACGTTCAAATTGTCAAAGCCCGCCGCGCGCAGGGTGTCAAACGACTTGAAAATCATCGCCCGGCTGTGGACGCGGCCCAGTCGTTCGAGCAAGTTTTCGTCAAAAGACTGCGCGCCCATGGAAATGCGGTTGACTCCCCAATCCTTGAGCAGTTTGGCTTTGTCCAGCGAAACCGTGGCCGGATTGCACTCAACTGTCCATTCCCGCGCCCCCAGCAGGCCGAGTCGGTTCATGGTTTTGAGGATGGTTTCCCATTGGCGCAAATTCAGGAGAGAAGGGGTGCCTCCCCCAAAGAAAATAGTCCGCGGACGCAAGTCGGAGGCGATCAATTCCAGTTCCCGCGTCAAGGCGTCAACATAACGATTGACCAGCGCGCCATCCGCCGCTTCGGAATAAAACGCGCAATATTCGCATTTTTTGGCGCAGAAGGGGACATGCACATAAAGATGTTGAACGACCGGCTCTTCGAGCATGATCACACCCTAATCCCTTGCTGCCGAAAAAACCAGCCAGGACTCGATCTTCTCCACCGACGGCCCCAGGATGGCAACGGGAAAAAGCCGCGCTACGCAAATTGACGCGCGCTTCTCCTTGGGCTTACGATGGCCGGGTGACGGCCCTGACCAGCTACACTTGCAAATTGACGGACGACCAGGCGACGGCCTTGGAGGCCCACTTGCGCGGGCATGATTATAAGTTTCGCCAGGTGCCTTACGCCCGTTTTGCCGGCGAAAGAGAAAAGGTCAATATCACTTTTTACGAAAGCGGCAAGCTGGTCATCCAAGGCAAAGGCACGCAGGACTTTGTCGAATTCGTCCTCGAACCGCTCATTTTGAAAGCGGTCAAGTTGGGCTACGAAGCGGTTTTAAATCCCGAGCTGCTCGCCCCGCGCATTGGCGTGGATGAAAGCGGCAAGGGCGATTTCTTTGGCCCGCTGTGCGTGGCGGGAGTTTATGTCAATGAAACGATGATCAAGCCTTGGCAGGCGGCGGGCATCCGCGATTCCAAGAACATCGGCAGCGACCGGCGAATTGCCGAGTTGGCCCAATTGATCCGCGAGACACCCGGCTGCGTTTTCTCGGTCGTGCCCATTGGCAACGAGGCCTACAACCGTTTGCACGCCAAATTGAAGAGCGTTAATACGCTGCTGGGCTGGGGCCACGCGCGCGTGATTGAAAACCTGATGAGCGTGGCCTATCGGATGGACCCCAAGCCGGTGCGAGCGATCAGCGATCAATTCGCGCATGATAAGGGCGTTATTGCCAAATCGCTGATGTCCCTGGGCCGGAGCGTGGAATTGGTCCAGCGCCATAAAGCGGAGGAAGATCTGGCGGTGGCGGCGGCTTCGATCCTGGCCCGCAATGAATTTGTCACCCGTCTGCGCGCGCTCAGCGTAAAGTACAAGATGGAGTTTCCCAAAGGCGCCTCCGCCGCGGTGGACGCCGCCGCCAAGGAGTTCATCGCGCAGCAAGGAGCGGAGGAGTTGGGCAAAGTGGCGAAAATGCACTTCCGCACCGCGTTGCGCGCGCAAGGCTTGCCGGAACCGCCTAAAACCGCATGGAAACGCCGCCCGTAAGCGCTATTTATTTTCCGACACTTCCAGGCGTTTCAGGTCCTCCGCCAAAAACTGGGCCACGTCCTTGAATTTGAGGACATTTTCCGGTTTGATTTCCATCAGGGTTTGATGGGCCTCCAGACAGGTGCGGGCAATTTCCGTGCGTGTCTCGCCGCATTTGGCCAGCGGCTCAAATTGCCCGTTGCCCTGCTTGGGGCCGGAAGTGATGCGGAAAAGATGCGCGACGCCCAGGTTTTCCAGCACATCAACAATCCGGGGACAAGGATTGATCAGCTCGAGCGGGGTGGCCTGCGGATTGCCCGCATCGATGAATTTCAGGGCGATGCCCGCCAGCATCCCCAGGAAAGTGCTGTCCATCGTGACGCAATCGCACAACTCAAAAGTGAACCGGTTATAGCCCCGCTGCCACAGTTCGGTGATCAGCTTCTTCAATTCCACGCTGGAGGTAAAATCGGCGCGGCCATTAATCTTCACGCAAGCCGCGTGGTCGGCGACCGCCACCATCAAATTTGCCGCTGTTGGACTCATAGACAGGCTTGGCAATATCCAGTCTCTCGCGCGCGGAGTCAAGCCGCTGCTGGCAAAACCTCCCGGCCAGCGGGGCCTTCGGGGCGGCTCGTGATTCTAACGAGCGCTTGTTGCAGGACCAGCGCGGGTTCCAGATTTCGCGAAATGAGTTTCAGATTGCAGTCGAGCAGCAGGTCCATGGCGGCGACGAGTTCGGCCACCGTGTAGTTGCGCGCCTGGGCCGTGGCCCGGAAAAGAACATACGGATTGAGTGCCAAAGGGTTGAATTTCTTATCTTCCGGCAGCGCCTCCGACGGTATCCGCTCCAATTGCGCTTTGAAACGAAAGAACTCGGTTTCGGGCTTGAGCCATTTTTGCGCCATCATTTCCCGGGCGAAAAGCAAGGCCCGCACTTTGCTAATCAGCCCGTAAAGCAGGCCGATTTCGCTGTGTTGCGGATCACGCCGCGCTTCCCACAGTTCCTCATCCAGACAACGCAACAACTTCGGCAGGTCGCGGTCACCCAAGGCGTCACCCAAGGCAAAAGCCCGCGCTTGCTTGTTGCTCGTCACGATGGCATCGACATCGGCCGCCTCCACTCGTTTGCACGACCCGACGAAAAGGGAGAGTTTCTCAATTTCGCTGCGCAAGGCGCGAGGATTTGGGCCTGCCTTGGCGACCAGGCGGGCGACCGCTTCCGTCGCTATTTCCTGGCCCAAATCGCGGAAGGTCTTGAGGGCAAAGCTCTCGGCTTGGTCCGCCCAATCCCGGTCTTCGAGAGACCAGCCGGCCAGAACCTCGACCGTGCCAATTTTTTCCAGCGTCTTGTAAAAGGCTTTGCGCTTGTCCACTTTGCCGGCGGTGACCAGCAGGCGCACCTCGCGCCAGATAAACTCTTTGAGTTCCTGGGTCAAGCTGGCGAGGCTTTCGGTGACCGCCTGGGCGCTGGCGGCTCGTTCCTCCCCGAGAAAATTGCAATTCTGCAGCCAGATGGCCTTGCCGCTGCCAAAGAAGGGGAGGGTTCGCAACGCGGCGCGCAACTTGGCGAGGGCGGCCAGGGCTTCGCCGCTATTATTGACAAAAGCGTCAATGATCTCGTGGTCCGTGCCGCCGATCTCCCGGCTCCATTGCTGAAAGACTTCGCGCCCGCGCAGTTTCACCCCAAATTCATCCTCCCCGCAGACCAGGAGCACCGGGTTCTTGGCG
>Ga0182016_10002108_pt1 | contig 23616 bp, 25 predicted proteins | sample 712S2MmetaG_FD_120491 | JGI IMG/M metagenome (GOLD analysis project Ga0182016, IMG submission 120491) | Permafrost microbial communities from Stordalen Mire, Sweden - 712S2M metaG | ecosystem: Environmental > Terrestrial > Soil > Wetlands > Permafrost | place: Sweden: Stordalen | collected... | reverse complement strand
TGGTATCTCGCCGTGCTGCCAGCGCTCGGCGTGCCGGTTCATAAAAATTTCAACTGGCTGCCGGAGCATCCCGAAAATGCCGCCGCCGTGAAGCGCAAGTGGGCCGAGGAAAACTCAAAACTCAAATCTCAAATCTCAAATCTAATTTTGCTGCAGCCCGGCGCGCGCTGGGAAAACAAACGCTGGCCGGCCAAATATTTTGCCGAACTCGTCTGCTCGCTTGCCGAAAAATTTCCCGAAGCCCGTTTTGCCATTCTCGGCAACGGCGACGACAAGCCGCTCGGCGAAATCATTTCGCGCGCCGCGCCGGAACGCTGCCTGAACCTGTGCGGCGAAACTTCCCTGCCTGAAATGATCGAGTGGGTGAGGCTCGGCGATTTGATGGTCACGAACGACACCGGCCCGATGCACGTCGCCGCCGCGCTTGGCAAGCCGCTCATCGCGCTTTTCGGTCCGACGGAGCCGCGCCGCACCGGCCCGTATGGCCAGCTCGAAAATGTTTTGCGGATTGACCTGCCCTGCTCTCCCTGCATGAAGTCCGTCTGCCATTTTGAAAAACCGGAGGAATGTCTCCGCGCCCTGCCGCCTGCGCTGGTTTTCGAACGTGCGCAAAAACTGCTTTTACCACACGCCTAAATTTCCCGCCGGCTGGAAATCAGGCCGCCAATTTTTTCTTCACCCAGACTTTTGCCGCGCGCGGCGTTTTCAATTCGTCCGCCAGTTGCAGTTCGCGGATTTCCGTCAGCAGCGCGCCCATCTCTTTGCCCGGCTTCAGGCCGAGCTTGATCAAATCGTCACCCGTCAGCAGCGGCGGACGGATTTGCGGCTGATGTTTCAATAGCTCCGCCTGCTCCGTCAAAAAGTTGTAATGCGCTAAATCGCCAGATGAACCCCGACAATCCAGCCGGTGCAATTCCAATTCCAGCGGAAAGGTTTCGCGCAACAGCAGCCGTCGCAGCGTCGCCTTGCGCATCTGCTTCACGTCCTTGAACTGCATGTGATGCCGCACTGCGGTGACGACTTCCGCGATCTCGCGATTGGAAAATTTCAGCCGCCGCAAAATTTCTTCCGCCATGTTGGCACCGACTTTTTCGTGGCCGTAAAAATGGATTTTGCCGGTCAGCGCGTCGCGCTCCGCCGTCACCGGCTTGGCGATGTCGTGCAGCAACACCGCCCATGGCAGCGCCGCGCTCGCATTCGCCGGCATTTTTTCGAGCATCAGGCAAATGTGATTGAACACGCTGCCTTCGGGATGAAAATCCGGCGACTGATCGCAGCCAATCGTCGCCGCCAGTTCCGGCAAAGTATGTTCCAGCAATCCGCTGTCGCGCAGCAAAACCAAACCACGGCTCGCGTGCGGCGGACGAAATAGTTTCAGCAGTTCATCCCGTACGCGTTCGGCACTGATGATTTTGATTTTCGGCGCAAGTGATTGAATTGCCGAAAAAGTTCCCGGCTCGATTTCAAAATTCAATTGCGCAGCGAAGCGCACCGCACGCAGCAACCGCAAGTGATCCTCGCCAAAACGTTCTTCCGGCGCGCCGATGGTGCGGATGATTTTCGCGTGCAAATCCTTTTCGCCGCCGACCCAGTCGTGGATTTTTTCCGTCAGCGGATCGAAGAAAAGTCCGTTCACTGTAAAGTCGCGGCGCGCCGCATCAGCCTCGGCGTTGGCAAAGATGATTTTCTCCGGGCGACGGCCATCCTGGTAATCCGCCTCGGCGCGGAACGTGGCGACCTGGAATTGCTGTCCGCCCTCGACGACGATGAGGACGCCGAATTTTTTGCCGACAGGAATGGTTTTGCGGAACAGTTTTTCGACCTGCTCCGGCTTGGCGTCCGTGGCGATGTCGAAATCCTGCGGCTTGCGGCCGAGCAGAAAATCGCGCACGCAGCCGCCGACCCAGAACGCGGCGAAGCCGGCCGACTGGAGTCGGCGGACAATTTCAGCGGCGGTTTCGTGCGGCGACGGATTCACAAAATCCATTCTCACGCAAAGGCGCAAAGGCGCAAAGTTATTTTGCGGGCCCGGCGAAAGCGGAATTTATTCCGCGCCCCAGATTTTTTTGACGTGGGCGATGCCGGCTTTGGCGGCTTCGACAGGCACCTTGTTATTGAGTTCAAAAACCTTGACGTGCTCCGGTTTCACGAATGGCTGGAGCGCGGCGTAGTCAATCATGCCGGTGCCGGGCGCGCAGTGGTCCTGCGTCGGAAACTGCACGTCGTGGATGTGAAAGCCGGCCAGCCGGTCGGCGAGCGACGCGAGATGCTCGGCGTGCCGGATGATGCCAAAGTTCTCCTTGATCTGCGCGTGGCCGGTGTCATGCCAGTAAACCACGTTCGGGCTTTTGAACTCGTTTAGAAAAAACCGGAAGTCGCTTTCCGCCGGCAGTTCCTCGACGGCTTCGCGGTTTTCGCAGGCGAGCTTCAGGCCGCGCTTGACGGCTTCGGGCAGCAGCAGGCGCAGCGTTTCCTTGACACGCGCAAAAGCTTTTTCCTTCCGGGCGTCGCGCTTGGCGATGGCTTCGGCGACGAATTTCTGGAACTTGGGCGTGTCCTTCGCGCCGCGTTCGAGCAGTTCCTCGAGTTTGCCGGTGTAATCCTTCAATTCCATGCTGCCGAGGTGCAGCACGACGAGCGGGGCCTTGACGCGCACGGCAAAATCAAACGTCTTGAGCGTGTGGCGGACGGCGAGTTCGCGGTCGCGGTCGCGCTCGGCGGAAAATTCATAAAGGTTCGGCGCGGAATGCGTGATGCCGACGGGCAGCGGACAAAAATTGTGGAGCGTGGAAATCTTGATCTCGCCCGCGTCCACGGCTTCGAGAATGCCGGGCATGAGGCTGATGCGGATGCCGTGGCTCAACTCGGCGTAATCAAATCCGAGGTCGCGGATTTCGCGCAGCATGGCGCGGCCGTCGGTGTGGCGGCTGGAATTCCAGCAGGTCGAGAGTGAATACATTTTGGCTTGGGCGTCTGGGCAAATAAAATACCGGGCGCATCCTAATGGGACATGCCCGGCTTTGGAAATCGCAAAATGCGAATCACAGGTCGGCGTAACGGGCCGTCAGCATCGCGGAGAAACGCGCCACTTTTTCTTTGCGGCGGCGTTTTTCGCTCGGCTTTTCAAACGTCCGGCGGCTGCGCACGATTTTCAACGTGCCTTCGCGGTCGACTTTTTTCTTAAGCCGGCGCAGCGCGCGTTCGACGGGTTCGCCTTTTTTTAATTTAATTTCTGTCAAAGGAACTCACATCCTTTCCTGGAGCGAGACAGGTCCGCACGCGCGGCTGCTCGCAAAATAAATGAACGCAAATCATAGATTTTCCACATTCATTGTCAATGCGCAAAAGCGGGCGTTGATTTCGGGCGCGGCAAAGTTATGCTGCCGGCGTGAACCAAAGGAACTCCAGCAAGTCCGCCGCCGGCGCGGAATTGAGACAGCGCATCGCGGAACTGATCCAATTCAAAGGCGGCGGCCACAACGAAAACGAAGTCGCCGACATTGTCGAAAACGCGCTGAAACTGCTCACCGATGTCAAGGATACCGGCGACGTGCGCGTTATTCAGACGGCGTTGCGCGAACTGCGATATGCCTTCCGCCTGTTCGCACCGTATGCGCAAATCCGCAAGGTTGCGATTTTCGGTTCCGCGCGCACGCAGCCTGCAAGCATGGAATACCGGCAGGCCGCCGACTTCGGCAGGAAGATCGTCCAGGCCGGTTTCATGGTCATCACGGGTGCCGGGCCGGGCATCATGCAGGCCGGCCACGAAGGTGCCGGGCCGGAAAAAAGTTTTGGTGCGAACATCCGCCTGCCGTGGGAACAGGGCGCGAATCCCGTCATCGCCGAGGACAAAAAGCTGGTCACGTTCAAATATTTTTTTACGCGCAAGCTCACCTTCATCCGCCAGTCGGACGCGATTGCGCTCTTCCCCGGCGGCTTCGGCACGCTCGATGAAGGTTACGAGGCGCTCACGCTCATGCAGACCGGCAAGGCCCAGCTCATGCCGCTCGTGCTCGTGGACAAACCCGGCGGCACGTATTGGAAGACATGGGACAGCCACATCCGCGAGGAACTGCTGCGCGGCAGGCTAATTTCGCCGGAGGACTTGAGCCTGTATCAGATCACCGACAGCACTGACGAAGCCGTGAAAATCATCACGCGCTTCTACCGGAATTTTCATTCCACGCGCTTCGTGAAGGATTTGTTCGTCGTCCGGCTCAAACACGCACCGGACACCGCCGCGCTCGCTGCGTTGAACAAAGATTTTGCCGACATCATCGTCCAAGGGAAAATCACCGTCATCAAACCCACGCCGGATGAAATTGAGGACAACGATGAACCGGAACTGGCGCGCATCGCGTTCAACTTCAACCGCCGCGACTACGGCCGCCTGCGGCAGATGATTGATGTCTTGAACGGATTGTGAAGCCTTTGGAAAGTCGAGACGCAACGACCAGCAACAACCCGCGGTTTCAAGCCGGTTTTGCGTCAATCCATTTGCCGCACCACGATGAGACAGGCGTCGTCATTGCTGTTGGTCACGAGCATCTGGCCTTTGCGCAGTGACTGGGTGATTTTGCCGTGGCCGACCAGCGTCACTTCCACCCGCTCCCCGCCCAGGTTTTTCACGGCCAGCTCACTTTTGCCGAGCACCAGCGGCTGGCTCTCGTCCTTCGCCACGGTCAATATCTGCGCGCTGACAACCGAATAATGCTGCCATTTCAGCGGCAGATGTTTCAGTTTTTTCTCAATCGGCGGCGCAACCGGCCTGCCGTTCGTCGGTGCGTCATTGGAGCAGAGAATCAACTGCGCCTCCAGCTTGAGGGTTTTGTCGGCGGCGTGCGCTCTCGCGCCCGCGAGCAGGAGAAAAAACAGCGCGACGCAGGCCAGCCGGGTTGCGGAGAAGAATTTTGTGTTCATGGGTCAGTTGATGGCCGCCGGTTTTTTGCTGGGCGCCGGGCTGTCGTCCGCCGCGGCCGAAAACCACACCAGCGTCGTGCCCTCGCTGGCGTCACGATACGTCGTCGCGTCGGAATTGGCCAGCGTCGTTTCCACGGTCGGCGTGTCGGCGTCGGCCATGGTTGCCACGGCGACTTTCGGGACGTTGAAATGCGCCACCAAACCGGCGATGACCAGCGCGCTCACCGCCACGGCTGGGAAAAACCAGCGGCGCAGCGCTGTGAAAAGAGTAACTTCCGGCGCGATCGCCGCCACCGGTTCCCGCCGCTGTATTTCGCGCTCGATTTTCGACCAGAAAAATTCGCGCACCTCCGGCAGGCTCAAATGCGGTTCCGATTTCGCCATCGCCTGCCGCGTGTTTTTCAATTCCGCCAGCAACGCGGCGGCAGCGCCGTCGCGCTGCGTCCACGAAAGGATTTCGCGCGCCTCGCGCTCCGGCAGTTCGCCGTCGAGGAACGCCTGCAATTTCAGTTGTTGCTCCTGATTCATATTCCCCTCCGCATGTCCGCCAGCAATCCGGCCATCTTCCGCCGCGCATAAAACAGCCGCGACATCACCGTGCCGATTGAGCAGCCGATGGTTTTGGCGATTTCTTTGTATTCCATGTCTTCAAATTCATGCAGCACCAAAACCGCGCGGTGTTCCACTGACAACTCGGCGAGCGCGGCATCAATTTTCACCCGCAACTCGGCGCGTTCCAGACCGGCGGTCGGGTTCACGGTCACGACCGGCATCAGACGCTCCACGCCGCCGCTGTCTTCGTCCAGTTCCTCGATGGAATCGGCCCGGTGCCGTTTTTGCCGGCGCAGATGGTCGAGGCAGAGGTTGATGACGATGCGCGTCATCCACGTCGTGAAGCTAGAGTCGCCCTGAAACTGTTCGAGCCGCTGCCAGCCTTTGATCCACGCTTCCTGTGAAAGATCAATCGCGTCATGCTCGTTGCGCGTCATGCTGAAGGCGCGGGCGTAAATCGGGTCGCGATGCCGGAAAACCAGTTCCTCAAACGCCGCCAACTCGCCACGCCGGGCGGCTTTCACCAACGATTCATCGTCGGTGGAGGAGTAATTCTGACCAGACATGGATTTGACGACCGGAAAAATTATTTATTCAAAGCGTTTCACAATTTTCCCTTGGTGCTCGGCAACTGGCCGGCGATGCGCGGGTCATGCGCGCAGGCGGCGTCGGCGGCGCGGGCAAACGCCTTGAACAGCGCCTCGACGATGTGGTGCGGCTCGTCGCCATAAAACAGTTCGAGATGCAGATTGCAGCGGGCCTCGTTGGCGAAGCCCTGGAAAAATTCCCGTGCGAGACCGAAGCGGAAGGCGCTGGAGACGTCCTGTTTCTTTTCAGCCTCGGAAATTTTCTTCTGGGAAAATTTGTCTAGCCCGCGCCAGACAAGATACGGGCGTCCGCTGAAATCAATGACGCAGCGCGCGAGGCATTCGTCCATCGTCACATAGGCTTCGCCGGTGAACGGATTTTTCGGATGAAAGCCCGCGCCGTAGCGGCGGATGCCGCGTTTATCGCCGAGCGCGAGCGCAAAAGCCTGGCCAAGCGCGATGCCGCAGTCCTCGACGGTGTGGTGCGCGTCCACTTCCAGATCGCCGTCGCACTTGAGCTGCAAGTCCATCGTCGCGTGCTTGGCGAACAGCGTCAGCATGTGGTCAAAAAACGGGATGCCGGTCTTGATTTTGAATTGGCCGCGGCCGTCAAGATTGAGGCGGACGGAAATTTTGGTTTCCCTGGTGTGGCGCGAGATGGTTGCCTGCCGGACTTTCATGGCGGGAATTAAACCAAAGCGCGCCGCAAAAAACAAACCGCAATCAGTTGGCGGATTTGGGTGCGAGCGACGGGCCAGCCATCTTCGCTTTGATCTCGTCAATCCGCTTTTGCAACCCGCCCGGCATGGGTGAAACTGTTTGGGCGGCTTGCAACCAGCTCACGGATTGCGGCAGGTTGCCGGTTCTTTCTTCCAGTTGGCCAAGATTCGTGGTGATCTGCTCAAAAATGAGTTTGTTATCGTTTTGTTCTTCGATGGGAAGTTGACGCCAGTAGCGCACGGCGAGTTCCCAGACATTTCGCGCCCGATCGGTATCGTGATAGCTTTCGTTGAAGAGCCGCCCGAGTTCGAACAAAATGTCGCAGCTTTGTGGGTTGTTGCGGAGGCCTTCACGCAAAACTTGTTCAGCTTCCTTGTCCTTGTGCATGCGAATCCGCAGCCAGTAGGCGGTGACGGTGTAGGTCTGGACGTTGTCGGGATCGAGCCGGGCGGAAAGTTTCAGCCACGGCAGAATCTCCCGCACATTGTCACTGGTGCTTAAATCATCGGCGGCACCGCCTTCATCCAGGTGCGTATGGCGGTTTGGAATGAAATGGCGGCCAAAGGCGTCCAGCCAGTCGCGTGGGGCGCCCATGAAGCTTGTATCTTCGCCGCCTTGATTGTGGCTGGAAACAGCCCCGGTATCCTCGGCGACGTGCGGCGTCCTGAAGTTGGAGTTGTTGTCGAAAATCGTCGGGTAATAGCCGCTGTGATAATACTCATCGGCCTTGACGAAAAAACTGTTCGCAAACATTTTGCTGCTGTCGCCGAGCAGCAGGTTGAAAAAATTATTCGACTGGTGGCGGCGGTTTTCATATATCGCAAAGCGCGGCAGCAGCGCGGCGGCGAAACCGAAACACAAAATCAGCAGCGCGAGCAGCAGTAGGAAAAATGTGCGCGGCGACATCATGGCTCAATTGACAGGCTTGCGGCGGAAAACCAGGCAGGCGGCGACAAGAAAAGCCACCGCGTAAGCCAGCAGGTAAAGGGTTTCGAGGGCGATGAAATTCCAGCCGATGAGCGGCCAGTCGTGGACGATCAGGTTTCGCATTTCAAACGGGATTTCCAGGTGCGGGATGGCGTAATACAACGCGTAAACGAGGGAGCGGAACGGTTCGGGCTGCGCCAGCGCGACGGCGTCAAGGTATCGGCCAAGCGTCAAGATAGTCGCAACGATGACGAAACTGATCGTGGAGTTGGACGAGGGCGCGGCAAACACGAGCGATCCGAGCAGCGCGAACGCGACGACCACGCCCAGCGCGATCCAATGCAAAAACGCGGCCTGAAAATAGTTCAGCAGCGGCCAGGCATGATCACGGCTCGCGGCAAGCGCGCCGAAAAAAATGTAGAAGCAGATCAAGACTAGGCCGCAGGCGAGCCAGCAACCGAGAAACTTCCCGAAAATCAACTGGGTTCGCGTCAGCGGCTTTGCCAGCAGGGGCAGCAGTGTCCGTTGTTCACGCTCGGCCGGGATCTGCCGGGCGGTGGTGGTGATGGCGATGACGAGCGAGGAAACCCAGATGAGCAGCAGGCACAGTTCCTTGAGATAGCGGACGACGTGTTTGTCGTTGAAAACATTGACGGAGCCCATGATCAGGCAAACCAGAACGGTCAGGATGAACAGGACGTAGAAATCCTTCCGGCGATACAATTCCTTGATGACGATGCCGGCGACGGCGAAAATATTTTTCATGGCGCGGTTGTGGTTTGAAAACCGATGATGTCCAGAAACGCTTTTTCCAGACTCGCGTGCTGGCCGGTGATTTCGTTGACGCGGCCAACGGCTTTCAATTCACCCTGATGAATGATGGCGACGCGGTCGCAAACGGTCTCGACCTCGCCGAGTTCGTGCGAAGAAAAGAAAACAGTTTTGCCCTCGTTCTTGAGGCGCTGGATAATTTCGCGGACCTTCATGCGGCCGAGCGGATCCAAGCCGCTGGTCGGCTCGTCGAGAATCAGCAAGTCGGGATTGTTAATAAGCGCCTGGGCCAGGCCAACACGCTGCTGCATGCCCTTGGAATACGATTTGATCGGACGTTTGCGCGCGTGTTCGAGTTCGACCAGCTTGAGCAACTGGTCAATCCGCCGGTCCGTCTCGGCGTGCGGCAGGCTGAAAATTTTTGCATAAAAGCGGAGCAGTTCCTCGGCGGTGAGAAATTTGTAGTAGTAGGTCAGCTCCGGCAAATAGCCAATGCGCTGACGGGCAATGGGCTGCCGCACGTCAATGCCAAACAGGCTCGCCGCGCCGCGGGTCGGCGGCACGAAACCCAGCAGGACGTTCATCGTGGTGGTCTTGCCCGCGCCGTTGGGACCGAGGAAGCCGAAAACTTCACCCTGATGCACCTCAAAGGACAGTTGTTTGACCGCATCAAAAGTCAACCGTTTCAAGCCGGGCTTCTGATAGCACACCGTCAAACTTTCGACCTGGATTACATTCACATTGGTTGGAACTTTTGCCGTTGCCACGTTCGCTAATTTGGCCAGCGGCCGCGCCTTTGACGAGCAAAATCTTCCGTCCGCGAACGGCTGAAAACCAGCCGCTCGCGAAACGTGTAACCCATCCGCGTCCGCGCCATGACGCCGGCGCACCGGTCAGTTGAGAGAAGCCAGATGTGAATTCGTGTCAAAATTTGGACAAGTGGGCGGTGCCCCAACCGTGTTGATGTTGTATGCCGGACTGCCGCCGGGAGACAGGGGACAAGTGGGAAACACGCCGGAACCATGGCCGATATACGGCGTCAACTGGCTGGGATCAGGCGTTGCCGCGCTGGTCTGGCCGGTTTCCAACGCCCACTGGGCTTTGGCGGCATCAATCTGCCGCAAGTTAGCCACGCAAAAGTCTTTCACGGAATTTTGCCGGGCATGCATGAAGTTCGGAATCGCAACAGCCGCCAAGAGGCCGATAATGGCCACGACGATCATGATTTCCACCAAGGTAAAACCCGTCCGGTGGTCGTTCCTGCTTGTTTTCATACTTTTTCATTTCTCGTTGGTGCGGCGGAACCCAGCAGCGGACGGATTTATATAATGACTGTTTTGTTCCAGAATTGCCCGCTGCCACCCGCAACTGGTTCTTAAAGCAGTTGCAATGCCAAAATCAACCGCCGTCAATGAATGGAAGCAACATAAAATCGCCAGTCCCAAAGTCAACCGGCCAAAAAAACAGACGTGTCCGAATCGTAATCCTGTTGAAATTCGCATAAATGGGAGGTTCTTTCAAAACCCAGTAGCGGCGGCTCGGCAGCGCGCCGCTTACCGCCGTTTTTCCAGCAAAGCATGCGGCGCGCTGCCGAGTCGCCGCTATGTCAGAAAGGTTTTGCAAGCGCCTCATGGGTGACAACCATGTGATTTTCATTAGCACCCGGCTTCAGCCGGGTGTGGCAGCAGGGCGGAATCCGGGAAGCCGTTTCAACGGCTTGTCGGCGCACGCAAAACCGTTGAAACGGTTTAACTGCGCCTCGTCCACCAACACGGGCTGAAGCCCGGTGCTAATAAAAAAACGGTCACTCCATTATGCGCGCGTCCGTAATCTGCTTCAACCTGAAAACCCCAGTTGGGCTGAACCGCGAACCACGCGAAATACGCGAAAAGAAAGAGCCAAAAGGGAATTTGCCCGGCCCAAAACCCTTCCCCCCCAGCCGGTGCAGGGCGGCCTGGCCAAAAGGCTTTGCGGGTTTGCGTATTTCGCGTATTTCGCGGTTTTAACTGCGGAATTTAGGATGAACTGCGCTTTCCAAGTTGAAGAGAATAACCAGGCCGGATGCCAAACCGCCACTGTCCAAAAAAACAAAGAAGCCCGGATTACTCCGGGCTTCGTGATTCGACTGTCGAAAAAACCAAGCTATTATTGCAACACTACGTAATGCGTGCCGTTTGTGGCCGTAACATTGGGGCAGACCGGAGGCGTGCCGACGGCCGGGCAAACGTAAGCCCCGCCGAGCGGGCATGACGGCCAACTCCCTGCAGTTGCATGACCCAAATAGGGCGTCAATAAAGCTGTCGTAGTGGCGAACCCGGTTGTCTTGCCGTTTTCCAAGGCGAATTGATTATTCGCAGCGTCAATGATGCGGAGGTTGTTCAAGCAGGCATTGGCCTGCGCCGTTTGACGGGCATGCACGAAGTTCGGAATCGCGATGGCAGCCAAAAGGCCGATGATGGCGACGACGATCATGATTTCAACCAGCGTGAAGCCGGACTTGCGGAGGTTTTTCATTGTTTTCATTTTTATGTTTTCTTTCTTTTGCTGCGGCGTGAACAGCGTGACAGGCGGGTTATGATGATTTCAACTTTGTTCACTTCATTGCCTGTCACAGCCGCAATCTGAGAAGGTATAGCACAGCCGATGCCAAATACCCAACCCATAAACTTTGAGCGCCATTTCCGTCGAATTGTTCAAAAAACGGTTGAAATCATCAATAAAACCAACGTTCCCCGTATACGCCGGAATATCCCCTGTCCGCACAGTGCCCAATCTGCCGACGAAAGTGTATTAATTCAAGACACTGCGACCATCCCCAAAAAAACCGCTGTTCCCGAACGCAGCCATTATTTATAGTTTATCGTCAAGTGGCGGACAAACCGGGATTGCTCGGATGCCGACAGATTAAAAACCTGGATGTCGGCTGCGGACGGTTAAATCAAAAAAAACAATTGAAGGTTGACCGGGCCCATTCATGTTCCATAAAAACATGTTTTGCAACCGGACAATTTGTGAACATTCTGTCCCGCGCTCGGTCTGATTGATAAACAAAACATGACTCAAACTGGTGAGCCTACAATGAAATCAAAGAGGTTGCCCGTTCCGTGCGGGTGCATGCCATATTGGCGGCTTTTGCTTTTGGACGCTGACTATTGAAGAGCATCTGCCGCTTGTGTAACCAAACGGGCAAAACATGGAACGACCTTTCGCAGCCAAATATCTCCACTGCCATGACCGCAAACTGAATTTCTTTTCAGTCGCGTTGCTGTTGCTGCTGGCAACGGCCAGTTTGGCGGGCGCGGCGTCGTTCACGGCGTCACTCGACCGCGACACGATCACACTGGGAGAACAGGCAACGCTGTCGCTGGCCTTCGAGGGCGGCTCGCCGGGCCACGTCCCCGCGCCCAGCGTGCCCGGCCTCCAGATCGCCCAGGCCGGCACGTCGCAAAACATGAGCTGGATCAACGGCGCGATGAACGCCACCGTCACCGTAAGCTTTTCCGTCACGCCGCAGCGCGCGGGCGAATTCATGATTCCAGCACTCACCGCCGACGTGAACGGCCAGCAGCTTTCCACCGCGCCGTTGAAACTCATCGTCAGCATGGCCAGCGCGCCATCCGCCGTCGCCGTGAATTCCGGCAGCGAAGTAGCCTTCTTGAAACTGAATTTTCCGAAACAGAAAATTTATTCCGGCGAAGCCATCGTCGCCCGGCTGGAACTTTACCTTCGCGACGATGTGTCCGGTCTGAACGGTTTTCAACTGACCAGCTCGCCCACCGACGGCTTCAGCGCCGGCAAAACGGTGGAACTGCAAAACCAGCGCCGCCGCGTGCAGGTTGGCAACCGCGTTTACACCGAAATTCCGCTGGCCATCCCGCTGACGACGGTGAAGACCGGCGCGCTCCAGCTAGGGCCGTTCACCGCAAGCTGCGTGGTGGTTTTGCCCTCGCAAAATCAAGGCGGCGACCCGTTTTTCCGGCAGTTTTTCAATCAAGGCGAACAGAAGCAAGTCACGCTGGCCTCGGAAACATTGAACATCGAATCACTGCCGCCGCCGGAACAAAACAAACCCGCGAACTTCACCGGCGTCATCGGTAGTTTCACGATGAACGCCACGGCCGGGCCGACCACCGTGACCGTCGGCGATCCCATCACCGTGCGCGTGCAGATTTCCGGTCGCGGCACACTGGACGCCATCACGCTGCCGGTGCAGGACGCGTGGCAGAATTTCAAAACCTATCCGCCGACGACCAAGCTGGAGACCACCGATCAGTTCGGCTTCCAAGGCACGAAGACTTTTGAGCAGATCATTTCGCCGCAGAATTCCGACGTGCATGAGCTGCCGGCGCTGACGTTTTCATTCTTCAATCCCGAAGACGGCCAATACCACACGCTCACACAATCAGCCGTGCCGCTCGTCGTCAAAGCCGCCGGCACCTCGCCGATGCCGACGCTGGCCGCAAATAAAAATTCCGCGCCGGAAAACCAGGCGCCGCAGGACATTTTGCCGATCAAGGAGAATTTAGGAACGCTGGCGCAAATTCCGGCGGGGCGAGACTCCGTCGAGCCGTTGATTGCAAAACCAATTTTTCTGTCTGTCCAAGCGTTGCCGGTGCTGGCATTTCTCGCCGCGTTCATCTGGCGCAAACGCGCGGACAACCTGGCGAACAATCCGCGCTTGCGGCGGCGGCTAATCGTTGAAAAATTGATTAAAGACGGAATTGCCGACTTGAAAAAATTTGCCGCAGAAAACAAACCTGAAGAATTTTTCGCGCTGCTGTTCCGGCTATTGCAGGAGCAACTTGGCCAGCGGCTGGACTGCCCCGCTTCAGCCATCACGGAAAGCGTGATTGATGAACACGTCATGATGCGCGGTGCGCCCCAGCCAATGCGCGAGGCGCTGCATGAACTTTTCCAGCTTTGCAACCAGGCTCGCTACGCGCCAGTGCGCGGCACCAGCGAATTAAATTCCGTGGCGGCGAAATTTGAGAAAGCCGTCGGCGAACTCCAGAATTTGAAGTCATGAAAAACTGGTTCTCCATTTTGTTCGCGCTCGTCTGCGCCGGAAAAATTCTGGCGGCGGATGTGGCGGTGGGTTTTTCTGCGGCGAACGAACTTTATGCGAAAGGCAAATTCGGGGAAGCCGCGGCGGCTTACGAAAAAACTCTCCAAACCGGCGGGCAGTCGCCGTCGTTGCTGTTCAACTACGGCAACGCCGAATTCAAAGCCGGCCATCTCGGCAAGGCCATCGCCGCGTATCGCCAGGCGGAGTTGCTGGCGCCGCGCGACACGGATCTGCGCGCGAATCTCGCGTTCGTCCGCAATCAGGTCCCGGGCGCGACGCTGCGCGAAAGCCGCTGGCAGAATTGGGTGGGCGCGCTCACGCTGAACGAAGGCGCGCTCATCACCGCCGGATCTTTCTGGCTGCTGTTTGCCCTGTTGGCCGCGCGGCAAATCCGTCCGGCACTGGCGCCGAAGCTGCGCAGCGCGACGCGCCTGACGGCGGCGTTGACGATTTGTTCCGGAGCGGTGCTGGTGTTGCAGGCGGCGAACCATTTCAATTCGTCCGTCGCCGTGGTGACGAGCGCCGAGGCGACCGCGCGCAGCGGGCCGTTTGATGACGCGCAGAGTGCGTTCACCGCGCACGACGGCGCGGAGTTGCGCGTGCTGGATCGTCACGACGATTGGATGCAGGTTGCCGACGCCGCCGGAAAAACCGGCTGGTTGAGCCAGAAGCAGGTGGAAGTGTTGCCTGGCGCTTGATGGTTATTGAGCTGTAGCGGCGTCTGTGAGCTACGATCCGACGGTCCGCTACAATTATGCTTGAACACCGGGTAAACTTTTTTGTCAGAATGTCGTCCACGGAAAAACAGTTAAGAAAAACATGAGCACAGGAATCAACGCCATCAACGAAGCGGTCAAGGAAGCGGGTGCGTTCACGCATCCGCTGTTTAATGAACTCGGCAAGGTTATTGTCGGGCAAAATTATCTCACCGAGCGGCTGGTCATCGGTCTGCTGGCCAACGGCCACGTCCTCCTCGAAGGCGTGCCCGGCTTGGCGAAAACGCTTGCCGTAAAATCCATGGCCGCGTGCATCAGCGTGAAATTCTCGCGCCTGCAATTCACGCCGGACATGCTGCCCGCCGACGTCATCGGCACGCAGATTTACAATCCGCAATCCGGCGGCTTCAGCACGCGCAAAGGCCCGGTGTTCGCGAATCTCGTGCTTGCCGACGAAATCAATCGCGCGCCCGCCAAGGTGCAGAGCGCGCTGCTCGAAGCCATGCAGGAAAAACAGGTCACCATCGGTGACCAGACCTACAAGCTCGACGAACCGTTCCTCGTGCTCGCCACGCAAAACCCAATTGAACAGGAAGGCACGTATCCGCTGCCCGAGGCGCAGGTGGACCGCTTCATGCTCAAGCTCAAGATCGGTTACCCGTCGCGCGCCGAGGAGCGGCAGATTCTCGAAGTCATGGCGAAAACGAGCGGCACGCCCACGTGCAGCGCCGTTGTCACGCCGGCGCAAATCCTGAAAGCCCGCGAAATCATCAACGACATTTACGTGGACGACAAGGTGAAGGATTACATCGTGGACCTGGTCTGCGCCACGCGTGACCCGGACCATTACAAAATCGCGGTCAAGGATTTCATCCTGCTCGGCGCGTCGCCGCGCGCGACCATCGCGCTGACGCTGGCGGCCAAGGCCTACGCGTTCCTGAAAGGCCGCGGCTACGTCACGCCGCAGGACGTGAAGAGCATCGGCATGGACGTGCTGCGCCACCGCGTGGCCATCACCTACGAGGCCGAGGCCGAGGAAAAAACCAGCGAAACGGTCATCCAGAAAATCTTTGATGAACTGCCCGTGCCGTGAGCCAATTGCGAATGACGAATATTGAATTGCGAATCGGACGGCGTTGCCGGATTCGTAATTTGAAGTTCGTAATTTGAAATTCCCATGATTCCCCGCGAGATTCTCAAAAAAATCCGGCAGATCGAGCTGCGCACGAACCGCCTCGTGACCGCAACGCTCGCGGGTTTTTTATTTCAGCCGCCGCCGCAGTTCCGCCGGATTCCGAGCGCCGTGCCAGACAGCCAGCACTTTGACCTCGCGATGCTCTGTGTTGATGGTGAAGTAGACCGAGTAAGGCCACGGCGGCGGCACTTTGGCTTTGTGCGTCCGAGTTGTAGCGTGGGAAAATCTTTCCGGCTGTTGGGCGAGAGAATTGAGAATAGCGCGAATCGCAACATTCAATCGGTGGCTCACGCCCGGCTCGCGCTCGTCATAAAACATCACGGCTTCATGCCAGTCCCGTTCAGCGTCGGCCTCAACTATGACCGTAAAAGTCATTTCTTGGCCAGAAGGCGTTCTTCGATTTCAGCGAATACTTGTTCGACCGGCTTGCCGCGCCCGGGATTTTTCAGCGCATCTTCGGCACGGCGTTCGAGTTCGGTGATTTGTTCTGGCGTGAGTTCGTCGTCGAATTTTTCGCGGAGATGTTCGAAGACTTCGCGTTGTTCTTCAAACGGAAGTTTTTCAACTTGCTCCATGACTTGCGTTGCACTCATGCCAGCAATTTACTCCGTCGGACAAAACGCGCAATTGAAAATTCGCCATTCGCCATTCGCCATTTCCCCATGATTCCCCGCGAGATTCTCAAAAAAATCCGGCAGATCGAGCTGCGCACGAACCGCATCGTGACCGAAACGCTCGCGGGCCAATACCATTCCGTCTTCAAGGGCCAGGGCATGAACTTCGACGAGGTGCGCGAATACCAGCCCGGCGACGACGTGCGCGCGATTGACTGGAACGTCACCGCGCGGATGAACCATCCGTTCATCAAGAAGTTTGTCGAGGAACGCGAACTCACGCTCATGCTTGTCGTGGATGTGAGCGGGTCGGGCCTGTTCGGCTCGCGCGGTCAGTCGAAACGCGAACTCGCCGCCGAGATCGCCTCGGTGCTCGCTTTTTCCGCCATCCGCAACAACGACAAGGTCGGCCTCATCCTCTTCAGCGACGAGGTGGAGAAATTCATCCCGCCGCGCAAAGGCCGCAGCCATGTGTTGCGTGTCATTCGCGAAGTGTTGTTCTTCGAGCCGAAGCGGCGCGGGACGGATCTGAATATCGCGCTGGAATTTCTGCTTCGTGTGCAATCGCACAAGGCCATTGCGGTGATCGTGTCGGATTTTCTCGGCTCGCCGGTTGCGCCGCGTCGCATAGGTGAAAAGGCGATGGCGCGTCCGCATATGATGGCGCTGGAATCGCTCGCGCAGGCGTCGTTCACTAGGCTGCGACAGACGAATCGCAAACATGATGTCGTCGCGGTGCAGGTTTCCGATCCGCATGAACTGGAGCTGCCGAATCTCGGCCGGCTGATTTTTCAGGACGCCGAGACCGGTCAAATTGCGGAGGTCAACACCGGGGATGCGCGGAAGCGGGCGGCGTTCGCAGAGCGGCAGGCGAAGTCGCAGTCGGAAATCGCGCGGTTGTTCCGGCGCGCGGGCATTGACGCGATGCAGTTGCGCACGGACCAGGATTACGGGCCGACGCTGGCGAAATTTTTCGAGAACCGCGAGAAACGGAGGCTGCGCGGATGAAAAGCCGGCTTCAAATTGCCGCAAGGTTTTGGAGTGCGCCAGCCCCCTGGCGCTTTTTCAAATGTGGTTGCGCGGTCGAAAGCGGCAGAGGGCTGCCGCAGTCCAAGACGCTGTCGCGCGGACGAGAGCAACCCAACCAGCCATGATTACCACAAACAACAACTCTGCCTCGACCGTTGCGGAAGACATCCGCGACATCAAGCCGCCGATTGAAATTTCGGATGGACTGGCATGGCTTTGGTGGAGTCTCATTGTGCTGGCCATGGCGGTCGCGGCGTTTTTGCTTTGGCGCTGGTGGAAAAATCGCAAATTGACCGTCGTCCTGCCGCCGCCGGTTCCGGCGCACGTCCGCGCGAGACAAAAGCTGGAGCAGGCGCTCGCGCTCATCACGCAGCCCAAGCCCTTCGTCATCGCGGTGTCCGACACGGCGCGGGCGTATCTGGAGGAACGCTTTGATTTCCGCGCCCCGGAACGAACGACGGAGGAATTTTTGCGTGAGCTGGGCGGAACCAAGTTGCTTTTGCCGGAGCAGAAAGAAAGTCTCGGCGGATTTCTGGCGAGCTGCGACTTGGTAAAATTCGCGAAATACGAGCCGGGCCAAAATGAACTACGCGAGCTGCATTCCTCAGCGCTGCGTTTGGTCGAGGAAACCGAGCCTCGGCCAATTTCAAATTCCGAAGCGCAAATTTCAAATGACGGCGAACCGGAACATATCGTAAATCCGCAATCGTAAATAAAATGGTTTTCGCACATCCATGGCTGTTGTTGCTGCTCTTGCTATTGCCGGTGCTGGCGTGGCTGAAAGGCCGGCGTGGCGCGCCGCCAGCGTTCATCTATTCGTCGGTGCAACTCGTGCGCGGGATGCAGAACATTCATCGCTCGCGTTTCGGTGGACTTCTCGGCTCGCTGCGCTGGCTGGCGCTGGCGCTGTTCATCGTGGCGCTCGCACAGCCACGTTTGAGCAAAAGCACGACGGAAGTGAAAGCCAGCGGCATTGACATCGTAACGGCGCTGGATTTGTCGGGCAGCATGATTTCGGAAGATTTTGAAGTTCACGGCGAACGCGTTAACCGCTTTCACATGGCGCAATCGGTGTTGAAAGATTTCATTGATAAACGGCCGAACGACCGCATCGGTCTCGTCGTGTTCGCGGCGCAGGCGTTCATCGCCACGCCGCTCACACTTGACCATGATTATTTGCAGGAAAATCTGGCGCGGCTGGAAATCGGCTCGATCAATTCCGATGCCACCGCGATTGGCGACGCGCTGACGACGGCGGTGAACCGGCTGCGCGATTTGAAGGCCAAAAGCAAAATCATCATTCTCGCGACCGACGGCCAGAATAATTCCGGCAAGGTGGACCCGTTGCTGGCGGCGGAAGCGGCGGCGGCGCTCGGCGTGAAGATTTATACGGTCGGCATCGGCGAACAGGGACAGGCGCCGATGCCGACCCAAGACATGTTCGGTCGCAAGGTGTATCAGATGGTGCCGGTGGACGTGGACGAGGCCACGCTGCAAAAAATCGCCGACAAGACCGGCGGGAAATATTACCGCGCCGACAATGCGGAAAAATTCCAGAAAATTTACGCCGAAATTGACAAGCTGGAAAAAACCGAAGCCAGCGTGAAAAAATATACACAGTTCACGGAGCTGTTCCCGTGGTTCGTCACGGCGGGACTGGCGATTTTGCTGATTGAATTTGTCCTCGCGCAAACCGCTTTCCGGAGGCTGCCATGAGATTTGAGCATCCCAACATTTTATGGCTGCTGCTGGTTGTTCCACCGGCGCTGGCGGCGTTTTTCTGGCGGAGCGAGCGCGTGAAGCAGAAGTTGCTGACGCAATTCGTCGAGCCGCGTTTGCTGGCGCAACTGACCGTCGGGCTTTCACCGGTGCGGCGGAAATGGAAATACATTTTGCTCCTTGCCGCCGCCGCGCTGCTCATCATCACCATCGCGCGGCCGCAGCGCGGATTCGATCTGGAGGAAGTGCAGCAAAACGGCTTGGACATCGTCGTCGCCGTGGACACCTCGAAGTCCATGCTCGCGACGGACATCGCGCCGAACCGTCTCGCCCGCGCGAAGCTCGCGGCGCAGGAATTGATGCAGACGGCGAAGGCCGACCGGCTCGGACTGGTGGCATTCGCGGGGGAGGCGTTTTTGGAATGTCCGCTGACGATTGACGACACGGCTTTTCAACAAAGCGTGCAGGCGCTGGATGTGAACTCGATTCCGCAAGGCGGCACGGCCATCGCCGCCGCCATCAACACGGCGCTGGCGGCGTTCAAGGAAAAAGGCAATCACCGCGCGCTCGTGCTGTTCACCGACGGCGAGGACAACGACGAGGGCGCGCTCGGAGCGGCGCAGAACGCGGCGATGGAAGGCCTGAAGATTTTCACCGTCGGCATTGGCTCAACCGGTGGAACCCTGGTCACGGTTCCGGATGCAAATGGAAATTCAGACTATATCCGCGACGAGCATGGCAATGTGCACCAGTCGAAAGTGAACGAGGATCTGCTGAAAGAAATCGCGGCGGCGACGGGCGGATTTTATCTGCCGCTGCGCGGTGCGGACACGATCAACACGCTTTACGAGCGCGGCCTCGCGCCGCTGCCGAAATCGGTGAGCAAGGAAAAGCTGGTGCGCCGGTATCACGAGCAGTTCCAGTGGCCGCTGGCGGCGGCAATCGTTTTGTTGATTGCGGAATTTTTATTGCCGGAGCGCCGGCCTCCGACCCGGCGCGCTTCAAACAATCAGCCGCAACCAGCCGGTTCGGAAACCGGCGCTCCAATGGTGGCGGTCGTCACGATTCTCTTTCTGATTTCAGCCGGCAGCGTGAGCGCTTCGCCGGCCGGCGCGCTGCACGACTATCGCTCCGGCAATTTCACCAATGCGCTGGCGGAATACACCAGGATCGCGGCGGTGAGCACGAACGATTTCCGGCTGGTGTTCAACGCCGGTGACGCGGCCTATCGCGCGACGAATTTCGACCTTGCGCAAAACCTGTTTCAAGAGGTGACGCTGTCGCCGGACTTGAAATTGCAGCAGCAGGCGTTCTACAACCTCGGCAACGTGCAGTTCCAGGTCGCCAAGCAGGCGAAAGACTTGGACGGCTTGGAACAGGGCTTCGACGTGGCGGCAAAAATTTACGCGCGCGCCGTGATGTTGAACACGAACGACGCGGACGCGATTTTCAACTGCCGCTTCGCACAAGGCGCGGCGGAACAGGTGCGCGCGCTCAAGGCGGCATTGCAATCGGCGAAGGCCAGCGCGGACACGGCGGTGCAGCGGGCGGAGTTTCATCGCGCCTATGAAATCATGGCGGGTTTGACGCAGAAATATAAAATCGCCGAGAAACAGTTTGAAGAGTTCACCAAGAAATTGAAGGACATTGATGATATTGCGACTCCTCATCAGTCTTAGCCTGCTGCTGCTCGTGGGGCAGAAGGTTCGCGCGCAACTGGCGCCCGCCGAGGATTTTTTCAACGGCGGCGCGCAGCTTTATATTTCCAACAACATTCCGGCGGCGCTGGAACGCGTGGAAATGGGATTAAAAACCTACCCGGACGACGAGAAGCTGAAAAAGCTGGAGGAATTGTTGAAGCAAAAACAGCAGCAACAAAACCAGCAGAACCAGCAGCAGCAGGATCAAAAGAATCAGCAACAGCAGAAAGACCAGCAGAATAAATCGGACGAACAGAAGAAACAGGAACAACAAAAGCAGGATTCGCAGCAGAAGCAGGATCAGCAAAAACAGTCCGACCAGAAAAAAGACGAGCAACCGAAGCCGCCGGAGCAGAAGAAAGATTCCGGCGACAAGCCCAAGGACGAAAAGCAGGATCAACAGCAAGGCCAGCCGGTCAAGCCGGGCGAGATGACGCCAGAGGAGGCGAAGCGTTTGCTCGACGCGCAAAAAGGCAACGAACAACTTTTACAAATGAAGCCGCAGGACAAGCCACGTGATCCCAACCGCCCGGTCAAGGATTGGTAGGTTCACCGGATTTCAAACCTGTTCGCCGGCGGTTTCCTGACATGAAACCGCCGTTTTTTTTGTCGCACGAGCCGCGGCGGCAAACCCGTGGCAAACCCGGATTTTGATTCGTCTGAATTGCGCGGAATCAGGCTTGAGGCTTGACTCTGTATTGCACACCGATAAAGTCAAAAAAATGAGCCGGAACATCTGCCCTTCAAAACTTCAATGAAACCCAAAATCCCCGGGTTGCAAATCATCCTGACCTTGTTGCCGGTGATTGCCTTTACTCTGACCGGTTGCTGGACGCCGCCCAACGCCAATGTGCAGCCGGCGGGCAAACCGGGCTTGATCCAGGGCGACATCCCGGTGCAGGTCGTCCAGGATCCGGTGACGGTGGTGGCGGTTGATGCCGGCCGGCGCGCGATCACGCTCAAACACCGTGACGGCTCGACGAAGACGTTCCTCGTGAATCCGGCCGTCGAAAATTTCAGCCAGGTCAAAGTCGGGGATGTGATCCGGGCCGACGTGAAGGCGGAACTCTTCGTCTATATTTTGGAAAATGGCCGGCTGACAAATACGGATGGTTCCACCCGGCCCAAGACGATTAACTTCAATGCCAAAATTCTCCTGGTGGATCCCAGCTACCGTTTGCTGACTCTGCAATTCAACAACGGATATAAATTGACCATCAAGACCGCGTTGGACGTCCAGCTCGAGAAAATGGCACCCGGCGACGACGTGGTCATGCGATCAAATGAAATCACGGGCATCACCATCAGAAAACCCTGACCGATCAACAATTCCATCGTCAATGCTATGACCATTTCATTTTCAACTATCGCCCAAGCGCGGAAACTCGCCACCGCACTGCCGCTGGTGGCAGCACTTCTCACCTCCTGTTCATCAACGCCACCCCCGGCGTGGAATTCCAAAACGGCCTTCTCCCCGGCCAGCTATGACAGCAATCCCGGCTTCAACGGAGAAATCGTGACTGATGCCATTTCGACCACGGCGACGGTGGTTTCGGTTGACCGCACCAAGCGTCTGGTCGTGCTGAAACGCGCGGATGGCACCAACGTCACCTACAAGGCGCTGCCGAACGCGTTAGCCTTCGACGACATCAAGGCCGGTGATGTGGTCAAAGTCTCGGTGGCGGAGGAACTCGCCGTGTTCCTCGGACAAAACAGTGTTCCCGCGAGTGCCGGTGCCGACACCGCCAAGCTGCGCGTTCGGCTGCCGGGCGGCACGCAGGCCGTGGCCTCCGAAGTAGGCACCGTGTCGTTCACCGCCACGATCACGGCGATTGACGACTGGAATGACGCCGTGACCCTGCAATTGTCCAATGGCACGAGCAAGACGATCAAGGTGAGCGAAGCCGTCAACCTGGCCGACGTCAGCGTGGGCGAAACCGTCTCCGTGCAATCCACCGAGGCCGCCGTGGTGGTGCTGGAAAAACCAGCGGGTTCGAAAGCCAATTGATGGCGCATGACGACGGCATATCCTCGTATAGTAAGACCGGCGGATAAACAGACGGGCAAGTAACCCGACAATAGACTAACCTAAGCGGGCTGCCACCCTTGTCTGGAGCGGCCTAATTTTTACTATAATACCTATTGACAATTTCCGCCAAAAAATGCTTTAGTGGCTACCTATGAGTTCTATTACAAGTCTATCGGTTCAACAGTTGCGCAAGGCGGCGGCGTTGAAGGAAAAAATTCAATCACTGGAAAAGGAGCTTGCCCAGTTGCTGGGTTCTCCTGCGGCTTCGCCGGCCAGTCCGGCGCCCAAGCAGAAAAAGTTCACCATGAGCGCGGCGGCCAAGGCCAAGATTTCGGCGGCGGCCAAATTGCGCTGGGCCAAAGTCCGGGCGGCCAAGACAGCGGGAAAACCTGCCGTCAAAAAAGCCAAAGGCAAGATGAGCGCGGCGGCCAAGGCCAAGCTCTCCGCCAAGATGAAGGCGTTGTGGGCGGCGCGCAAAGCGGCCAAAAAGTAATCCGCACCAAACCATTCTGGTTTCTGCACCGGCCGGAGTTGTCTGTCAACTCCGGTCTTTTTTTGCGCGGCGGGAGGTCTGAAAGGTCGAGGCCGATACAACTGAGTCATCCGTGGGGGCCGACTCGTGGTAGATGTTCTTGATTCCTCGCCGAGCTGGCGCTCACCAACCGTTGGGTGAAGAGTTAGTCTGCTTCCCTGAACGAATCCATGACTCAATCCCCGTTCATACGCGATGGAGCCGGGCCTGCTTCGGAGCTTCTTACTGCACTCGCAGTTAAAAATGGAGCCAGTTGTCGGATTTGAACCGACGACCGACGGTTTACAAAACCGTTGCTCTACCACTGAGCTAAACTGGCTTTTTGCTTGTAAGCATTGTTCATTTTAGCCATTTTCCGAAAGGCTAAAGAGGTCTTGCATACTCGATTTGTATATGGTATGTTATTTCTGCTATGAAAGAAACATTACCAACACCCACCGAGCGCAAGCCCAAATCAAAGGCTGATTCTGATTGGCTTAAAACACCATATCCCAATCTCATCCGCTACAAGCCTAGCGGTAATTATTTTGGGAGAGTCCG
>Ga0182016_10002107_pt1 | contig 23618 bp, 16 predicted proteins | sample 712S2MmetaG_FD_120491 | JGI IMG/M metagenome (GOLD analysis project Ga0182016, IMG submission 120491) | Permafrost microbial communities from Stordalen Mire, Sweden - 712S2M metaG | ecosystem: Environmental > Terrestrial > Soil > Wetlands > Permafrost | place: Sweden: Stordalen | collected... | reverse complement strand
ATCCTTATATATACGCTAATCTCAGCCGCCGCGCCCTAAAACACCCTGACGTAGTTCTTCCCCGGCAACTGGCGGATTTTGTTCACCATCTCCAACTCGAAGAGCGCGGTAAATATCTCCGAGCTCGTCAGCCGGCCCTCAAAGCGTTCAATCAGTTCGTCAATGTGGGTGGAGACATCGGCCTTGATCGCTCCAAAAATCTGAAGCTGCTCCTCGGGCAAGCCCGGCGTGGGATCCGAGTCGAACAGCCCCGCCGCCTTCGGTTCCGGCACCTGCATGCTGCGTGCCTGCAACAGCAGACGAATCTCCGTGGGCAGTTCCTCGAAGACGTCCTCCCAGGTGGCCACCAGCTTTGCTCCCTGCTTGATCAACGAATTCGGAGTCCATGCCTGCTTGTTGGTCACGTTGCCGGGCACGGCAAACACCTCGCGGCTCTGCTCCAGCGCGCAGCGGGCCGTAATGCGAGTGCCGCTGTACTCGCCGGCCTCCACCACCAGCACCCCGCGCGAAAGTCCGCTGATGATGCGATTGCGCAGCGGAAAGTTGTGCGGCGTCGGGCCGGTTCCCAGCGGAAACTCACTGACCAGGGTGCCGCCCAGCTCCAATATCTGCTCACTCAGCTTGCGGTTCTCCCGCGGATAGATCACATCCACGCCTGTGCCGAAGACGGCTACCGTGCGTCCGTGCGCGGCCACCGCTCCCCTGTGTGCCACACTGTCAATGCCGCGCGCCATGCCGCTGAAAATCACCAACCCGCAGTTGGACAGATCCTGGCTCAACCGCTCACACATGCCCAGCCCATAGGGCGTCGGGTGCCGGGTGCCGATGATGGCGATCCCCGTCTCCAACATGGCCGCTGCGTTGCCGCGCACATACAGCACCAGCGGCGGGTCGTAGATCTCCGCCAGCTGCGGCGGATACCCTCCCGAGCCGTATGTGATCAACTGCACGCCCTCGGCCCGCGCGAGCTTCTTCAGCTCCTCGTCGGCCAGCCGCAGGGATTCGCCCAGGGCGATGCTCTGCGCCGCTGGCGCCGGCAGCCCCACAGCCTCCAGCTCGGTCAGTGTTGCGGTGAAGATCTCATCCACGCGAGGAATGCGCTCCAGCAAACGGCGCAGGCGCATCGGCCCAAGCTGCGGAGTCAGCGACAGGGCCAGTACCTGGCGGTCGCGCGCTGTGACTGCTGGAAGCTTTGTTTCCGGCATGATGGCAATGTAGCCCGGATGCGCCCGGCGAGTCACGGAAAAAGTCAGCACTTCCACTCGGCGTCTCCGCCCACTTGCGCCTTTGCGCGCAATCTGCAATCGTATTTAGTTGGCGAAGTCATCAACCATGCGTCCTTTAAACATCTCGGCAATCTCATTTCTCAACACCGCCCCGCTCATGTGGGATTTCGAACACGACCCCACCCCGGAGCTCGTCCAAAACTTCCACATTGATTACACGGTCCCCGCTCTCTGCGCGCAATCCCTGCGCGAAGGCACCGGAGACATTGGCATTATTCCCGTCATCACCACGGCCACCATTCCCGGCCTGGTCGTGCTGCCGGATGTCGCCATCGCCTCGCTCAACAAGGTGTGGTCCATCCTGCTCGTCACCAGCAAGCCGCTGGAAGAAATCCGCACTGTCGCCGTGGACACCAGCTCGCGCACATCCGTCGGCCTGACCCAGGTCCTGCTGACCAAATTCTTCGGCGGCCACCGCGAGCTCACGCCCATGGCTCCGGTTCTTAAGCCCATGTTGGAGCTCTGCGACGCCGCACTCCTCATTGGCGACGCCGCCCTCATGGCAGACACCAGCGGCCTGCGCGCCTACGACCTCGCCGAGGTCTGGCGTCAAAAGACCGGCCTGCCCTTCGTCTTCGCCGTCTGGGCGGTGCGCAAGGCCGCACTCAGCGAGATGGAGCCCGGTCTCGACCTGCGCGGAATCTTCCGTCGCTCCCGCGACCACGGTCTGGCCGAGGGCAACGTCCAGCAGATCGCCCGGCAGTGGAGCGCGCGCATGGGAATGTCCGAGGCCGACATCCTTGCTTACTTCCGCGACAACATCCATTACGAGCTCGACGCCGAGTGCCGCAAAGGCCTTGCGCTCTATTTCCAACTGGCGGCCGAGTGCGGCGTCATCCCGCAGGCGCCCGTGCTCGAATTTCTGGAAGGCTGAGCCGTACCCTGAGGTCCGAGCGTCCTGAGCTGGTGGCGGATGTGCCAACTTGGGAGTTGAATCCTTTTGCCCGCATCGGCATCTAACAGAATGTAGAAACTTGCACGTTAGTAACTTTCCCGTAACACAAACTGGTGTATGGTGAAAGCAGCTCTTTGATAAGGTTCAATACCTTTCAGGCCCGCGGAGAAACTGCGGCGGGCCAGCCGGCAGCCCGGCGGCGGATCAGATCTTCCCTCGGCTGCAGGGACGCAAAGTTTCCCGTGCCCCCAGTGATCGAAACTGGCATGGCGGCGCGGAGCCCGACCGGAACCCAAAAACTGGGGTTCCGGTGGGGTACGTTTTTTCCCTTTGGGGGCGTCACGGCTTCGACGGAAACGGTTGCGGCCAGGAGGCATGCAGGGGCGCACCCACCCTTAATCGGATGCAAAAACAGAGTTGCCAACACTGAACTCGCATACGCTGCTTAATTAATTAAGTAGCCGTTCTCCGCGGCTTCGCCTACGGGCTGCGGTCAGAACGTCGCACAGTAGGCTGGCCAATCCCCTTCCGTCTGGAGGGGCCGGCGAGATTAATCAGGCTAGCCCTCTGCGTTTCTTGCCGATTCTTAGCGCAGCGGGCGAAGGTTGTGGGCTAACACCCACGGCAGGAATCGAATAAGCATGTAGTCTCCTCGCTTTCAGCGCTTTCGGACAGGGGTTCAACTCCCCTCGCCTCCACCAAACAAGATTCATCGCAATAAGTCACACCAACAGCCCGCGCACTCCGCGGGCTTTGTTGTGCCTCATTGGATGCCCATACTTTCCGCCGCCGGCAAATGGCGTCCTCGATGACAAACTCTGCCGCGAGCTGGAGCCTCACATCAGCGGCTGCCCTACCTTTGGCGATTAGAATCGTCCCGCGATCATCATCCGGCTCGTTCATTCGCACAGTGTCGGCCTGGTGGATTTAAGCATCCAACTGGAGCGCTACCGCGAACCGTTGTAGCGAAAGTTCACCCGGATCGCGCGCTCACAGGCTAGAGGTGAATCCATCCACCACGGATGAGCAGCAGCATGATGGGGGCGACCAGTGCCCAGAGCAGAAGCCCCTGAGCCAGGGGACGCACGCCAACCTGCTTGAGCGTCTGCCGCGAGATGCCGGTGCCGATGAGATAAAGCGTGACGGTGAGTCCCACCGTGCCCAGGTGGGCCAGTGTCTGGAAGATGTGCGCGGGCACCGGCATATAGCTATTTGCCACCGCCGCCAGACAGAAGTATCCAATGAACCATGGCCACTGCACCTTGGCCGTGCTCTTGCGTATGAAGGCCGAAATCATGGTCATGGGCACAATCCAAAGGGCTCGTGCCAGCTTGACCGTGGTACCGATGGCAAGCGCAACGGCGCCATACTTGGCTGCCGCGCCAACGACGCTGCTGGTGTCATGGATGGCGAGCGCCGACCACAGTCCGAATTGCTCCTGAGTCAGATGCAGCATATGGCCGATTTGAGGAAATGTGAGCAGCGCCACAGAATTAAGCACGAAGACCGTGCCCAGGCTGACGGCCATCTCTTCGTCTGAGGCCTGCATGACCGGGCCGACCGCGGCAATGGCGGAGCCTCCGCAGATGGCCGTGCCGGTGGAGATGAGGAACGACGAGGTCTTAGGCACCTTCAGCATCCAGCCAATCAGCTTGCCAACCAGCATGGTGGCCAGAATGCTGACCGCTGTGTACAGGAAGCCTTCCGTGCCGGCGTGCACAACCTGGCGCAGGTTCATGCCAAAACCCAGGGCAACCACTGAGACCTGTAGCAAAAAGCGCGAAAGTTTACGCGCATCCAGGTGATAGGGGTGTGTGATGGTGAGGCCGTAAAGCAAACCGCAGGCTAGCGCCAGCGGTGGAGAGATGAGCCCACTGGCGGCCAGGATCATCCCCACGAAGAATACGTTCTTTGCCATGCTTTTATTGTGACGCAACGGGCCGGCGCAGACCAATCACAATTGTTGATGAGCAATTTTTGCGAAGAAAAACAATATTAGTGCTTGGCGTCCTTCTCCACTGGCAGGCCGGCCAACACCCAGCCAGAAATGCCATCGCGCATGACAAAGACCTTGCGGTAGCCGAGCTTTACGGCCTCGCGGGCCGCGGCGTGGCTGGCCGAGCAGCGGCGGTTGTAACAGTAGAAGACGATGGTCGCCTCTCGATCGGCGGGCAGATACTTCAACAGATCGTCGCTGGTGACCCACACCGAGCCGGACACATGGTATTGCGCGTGTATCTCGGGCTCGTTGCAATCCAGGAAGTAAACACCGGGCTTGCCATGCAGTTCACCGGCCTCGCGCAGGCTGACCGTCTGAAACTGCTCGCCTTGTACTGGCGTGGAGGCCGCGGCCGGGATCGCGATCACAAATAGCGCAGCCAGAGCTAACGCAAGCAGAGAGAGTTTCAGCATCTGCATATATCTCCTTATCTGGAAACGAGAGGGGACGGCATACCAGCCGGCACGCCGCCCCCAACCCTGTCAGGAGGTTACTTCCACTTCTACTTTTGTGCCAACTGCTTGTTCAGCAGGATGGCGTTGGCGCCCTTGGCCAGCACCTTGGCCTCGTTCACCTTTTGCAGGGTGTACTCCGGCGCATGCACGCCCCAGGAGCCGTCCTTCTGCACGCTGTCAATGCTGCTCTGCGCCTGGTTAAGCATGACCTGCACCTGTGCGCGTTGCGTATCGGTGAGCTTGGCGTTCATCAGCCTCGAGGTTGCCAGCGTCAACTGCGTTTTGACCTCGGCGACGCCATCCTTGACGGGCTTCTGCCACACCATGACGCGGTCGTAGATCATCTTCTGGTTGGTGAACTGCAGGTCCTTGGGCTGCGCGCTCTGCGCAGGGCTGTGGCATCCGCCGGCTTCCAGCACGTTACCGTCACTGAAGCTGGTGCGGCCGCAGGACCACATCAGGTCAATGTAGGGCTTGCCGTTCTTCTTGGTCAGGCGCCAGGCACCGTCCTTGAAGTTGCGGTCCTTGCCAGGAGGCGGATTGAGCGTCTTCTCTTCAGGGTCCACGTTGATCTTCCAGATGTGGGCCGCGCGGGTGTTATCAAAGCCACCGTAGTCCGGGTACTGGATGGTGTTGAAGTTCTCGCAGCTCATCATCACCGGCATGTGGCAGCTGGTGCAGTCGTGGCTACTATGAACGTTGCTCTGCTTGGCGAAGTTGGCCTGCTCGGTGTGGCAGTCCTGGCAGGTCTTGCGCAGGCCAGGCTTGGTGTAGGGGTCGCGCCAGTCGTTCTGCGTGACCTCATGCGGATCATGGCAGGTCCCGCAGCGCATGCCCTTTTCGTAATGAGCGGTGTTGTATGCCTGCGAGCCTTCGGTTCCGCAACTGGGACACTTGCTCTTGAAGTATGAGCTGAAGGGCTTGTCGGGATTGGCCTTGGCTTCGTCGCCGTTCCAGGCAAAGCGCTGGTGGCAGCGCTCGCAGTTGCTGGGCATGCCGGCGCCGCGCGCACCCACCAGGTGAGCGCCCGCTCCGTGGCATTCTTCGCAGGTAATGCCCTTGTTGATGGTGTGCTTACGCAACTCCTCGGGCTTGCCAACGGCGGCCATCAACTCCTGCTGATTCTTGAAGTCGAACTTGAAGCTGTGGCAGACCTCGCAGTAGCTGGTGGCGGGCTGGAAGAGCATGGCCTTGCGGTTCTTGGCGCCATAGCTGGTCATGCCCCATACCTTGCTTCCGTTGTCACCAAACTCTTCAATCTTGGTGGGGAAACCCGGCACGTAGGCGGCGATCTTCTGCGCCATCTCCGGTGTCAACGACTCGGCCCAGTGGCGGCTGTGCTGGTTTCCACCGGCGACGAGCTTGCCGGTGCCATCCTTCAACATGCCGTCCTCAATGTGATACGTGCCGCGGACGAGCCACTTGTCAATGAATCCGTACTTGGTGCGCGGCGTACCGATGATGGCGTAAACGTCATCCTTGGTGATGCCTTCCGGCAGAATGGCGGCCTTGGAGCCATAGAGCGGTTTGTTCAGGTCCTTGTCCGGAATTTCCACCATCTCATCGGGGAAGCGCACTACCTTGGCGTGGCGGGACTTCTCCCACTTGCGGTACTGCGCGGGGTGGCACTCGCCACACTTCTTGGCGCCCACATAGTTATTGGGCAGGTCGAGGATGGATTCCATGCCCAGGCGATAGGTCATGGCCACCTGCTGGTTGTCGTTCTCCTTGGCGTACTCCTTGCCGCCGCCAAAATCTACGAACTCTTCCTCGCGGTCGCTGATGGAGTACTTGCCGACGAGCCGGCCTTCCTTTTCGTACTTGAAGATGGGATGCGAGCTGAGCAGCAGCTTGTAGAAGTCCTTCTCCTGCTCAACGTAGCCTTCCAGGGTGCGCGGCTTTTGAGATTCCTTATCGGCGGGTTGAGTTGTGGCGTGGGATGCGACTGGCTTTGCGGGTTGCGTGGCTGGCTTGGCCTCCGGCTGTGCGGGGGCCTGCGCGAGCGCAACCGCGCCCAGGACCGCGAGCAGTATGCCCGCGGCAAGGCAACGAGATGAGCGCATGACGACTCTCTCCTAAGATGAGCTATTCGTCGCCGCCCGCTCTTACTGATCCGCCCGTAAGGGTATAAGTATGAGATCCAAATGCGCGGGCGAATCAACTCCCGCAATTGCGCGAATGTAACAACCGGTGGCGCGACAGGGGAATCTTGACCCCATTCCACTTAAGTGTCTATCGCAAAGAATTTATCTGCGATAACCCTGCCTTATCGGCGTGTCCACCGGGGCTGTGATGGGCGTCACGCCAGTGGCGCCAAGTGCTTGTGTAAGCTGATGAAGCATCGCCGAGGGGTCCCGTTATGGAAAACTTCCGCCTCAAGGTCTTCCGCAGCGTCTGTGAGCAGCTCAGCTTCCGCCGTGCCGCCGAGGAACTGCATCTCAGCCAGCCGGCCATCACGCAGCAGGTAAAGGCCCTGGAGGACGAGCTGGGCACGCGCCTGTTTGACCGCACGGGAGGACGCGTGGTGCTGACCCCGGCCGGACGCATCTTGAAGAAGCGCGCCGCCGAACTGGCCGAGCTTGCCGCGCATACCCAGGGGGAGATTGCTGCCCTCAGCGGCGAGCACTCCGGCCTGCTGAGCGCCGGGGCCAGCACCAGCATTGCGCAGTACGTGCTGCCACGCATGCTTGGCGACTTCAAGCGCCAGCATCCCAAGGTCAAGCTGCAGATTCGCAGCGGCAATACCGAGCAGGTGGTGGAGTGGCTGGTGGAGGGGCGCATCAGTATAGGTTTGATCGAAGGCCCGGCACTGCGCAAGGATCTACGCGTGGAACCCTTCATGGAAGACGAACTGGTGCTGCTGTTTCCCGCCGGTCACCCTTGGAGCAAGCGTAAAGAACTGACGGTAGAGGACCTGAAGGGCGCATCGTTCCTGCTGCGTGAGCGTGGCAGCGGCACGCGTCGCGTGCTGGAGCAGGCGCTCGAAAGGGCCGGCTTGAAGATGCGTGAGATTGACGTGGCAATGGAGTTGGACTCGAGTGAGGCCATCATCAGCAGCGTGGAAATGGGCCTTGGCATTGGCTTTGTCACGCGTGCGGCCGTGCTCCCAAGACTGCCACTCGGTAAGATCGCCACGGCAAGCATCAAGGGTATGCGCATCCCACGCAACTTCTCTTTCGTCTACCCGGCCGGACCCAAACCGGACGGTCTCGCCGGGGCGCTGCGCAAGTTCACTCTTGAGGAATCAGCGCGCTGGCGATAGGCGTTTCCCACTTTCTCCGTGGCGACTTCCCTGGCATCAGGCCGAAGTCCGGTTGCAACTTTGCCAATCTTCGCGTGTTAGACTCATTATCCATACCGGCAGTTCGGGAGGGGTGTGCCATGCAGAGGGCTCTGATGCCCGGCATCACGTTACGTTCACGCCTTGCTGTGGCGATGGTCCTCTTCGCCCTGCTGGTGTTTACCTGCGTGCGCACTTCGCCGCTGAATCTTGGTGTCGGCTCGGGCTCTGAGCTGAGCAAGACCACTCCCAAGCAGCGTAATCTCTGCGTCACTCAGTTCCAGATGGCTCCCACGCCGCTGGCTTGGCCGGTTGTTGCCCTCCATGATACGCACGAGAGGTTGGTCGCAGTGCTGGCACCCGAGGTGTCCGACCACTTTTCCGGCCGCTACTTCTCGCTTCCCCCTCCCGCCTAAATCCTCCCGGGTGTAATCTTTCTGCGCATGCACTTCTCCGCGTTTCTTTTGGACGGATCGTGGCAGGGGTGAATTCGGCGCACGAAAGCCACCAACATTGCACACAACAGCTTTTGAACGCATGGCAAGCCGTCCGGTATGTGCGGTTGTCGCCCTCGGCATTTCATTGGGGTTCAGCGATTAGGACTCCGGTTGAGAATGCTTCCCGGGGGAGCCGTGCAGGCTTGATTGGGATTGGATCGGGATTCTATGTCGCTGCTCAAGAAACCGCTGATTGCCGTCATTGTCATTCTGCTCTTGGCATTTGGCCTGGGATGGTTGCTCCTGGAGAAAACCGGGCGCACGCACACGGATACCGCCGGGGTGGCGATCCCTCCCGCTGCCGCCACGGTGCCCGTCACGCGCTCGGCCATCAACAGCACGCTTACCATCGCCGGGGAGTTTCTTCCTTGGCAGGAGGTGGAGCTGCATGGCAAGGTGGCGGGCTACATCCGCCAGATACGCGTGGACATTGGCGACCGCGTCCGCACCGGGCAGACGCTTGCCGTGCTTGAGGTTCCTGAGCTGAACGCGCAGGCAGAGGGTGCGGCCGCCGGCGTGCGCCACAGCCAGGATGAAATTGAACACGCGCGCAACGAGGTGAGCCGCGCCGAAGCCGCGCACGCCACCCTGCACGGGGCATGGGAGCGTCTCCATCAAGCCTCGCAGGCCCGCCCCGGCCTCATCGCCCAGCAGGAACTCGACGATGCCGAGGCCCGTGACAAGACCAGTGAAGCGCAGGTGGACGCCGCGCGCTCGGCGCTCAGCGCTACCGGTCAGCAGTTGCAGATGAGCGAGGCTACACGCCGCCAGGCCACGGCTCTCGAGAACTACTCGCACATCACCGCGCCCTTTGATGGCCTGGTCACCTGGCGCTACGCCGATACCGGAGCGCTCATACAGGCCGGCACCAGTAACGCGAGTTCGCAGCCGGTGGTCAAACTGGCCGAGGTTCGCACCCTGCGCCTGCGGATTCCAGTACCGGAGTCGGCCGCCGCCGGCGTGCACATTGGAGACAAGGCGCAGGTTCGGGTCCTGGCCACGGGACAAACCTTTACAGCCTCTGTCAGCCGCTTTACCGGCGCGCTCGATCGCTCGACGCGCACCATGCAGGTGGAGTTCGACATTCCGAATGCGGATTACAAACTCGCGCCTGGAATGTTTGCCGATGTCATCTTCAACGTGCAGAGCCACCCGCAGGCGCTCACCGTGCCGGTGACAGCCCTGCGCGGCCGCAGCAGCGATGGCTCGGCCACGGCCCTTGTCGTGGGCACAGGCAACCGCGTCGAGGAGCGCGCCGTACAGACCGGCGTCGAGGATGCCAGCCGCGTGGAAATCGTCAGCGGCCTCCGTGAGGGCGAGCAGGTGATCTCCGCCAACCTCTCGGCCTTCCGCGTAGGAGACACCGTGCATCCGCAGCCCAGCTCCGTCACCCCGGCCCCGGCCACCGGAGGCGACCGCTAATGCCGGGCTTCTCCATTCGCTACCCGTTCTTCATCATCATGCTCTGCATGATCATCGTGGTCGTCGGTACGGTGACCGTCTTTCGCATGCCGGTGGATCTGTTTCCGTCCATCGACATTCCCGTGGTCGTCGTGGCCACCTTCTACAACGGCATGCCGCCGGAGCAGATTGAAGCCAACATCACCAACCCTTTTGAGCGTTTCTTCACCTTGGGCAGCGGCATTGATCACATTGAGTCACGCTCGCTGAATGGCGTCAGCCTGGTGAAGGTCTACTTCCAGCCCGGCACCAATCCTGATGCCGCGGTCAGCACCATCAGCAACCTTGCTATGGCGCAGTTGCGCCGCCTGCCCCCGGGGACACTGCCGCCGGTGGTGCTCAAGTTCGATGCCAGCAGCCTGCCCGTGTGCCTGGTCACGCTGAAGGGTGAGGGGCTGAACGAGACCGAGTTGCATGACCTCGGCCAGTTCAACGTGCGCAACCAGGTGGCCAACGTGCCGGGAGCTTCCATCCCGCAGCCCTTCGGCGGCAAGTATCGTCAGATCCAGGTCTATGTTGACCCCGTGAAGCTGGAGGCTCACCAACTCAGCCTGATGGACGTCGTGCGTACGGTGAATGACGCCAACGCCATCCTGCCTGCGGGCGACGTGCGCATCGGCCCGCGCGACTACAACATCTACACCAACAGCCAGCTGCCCACCACCGAGGAGATCAACCGCCTGCCGCTCAAGAGCGAGGGCAACGCCCAGGTCCTGGTGGCCGACATCGGCCAGGCGCGCGACGCCGCGGCGATTCAAACCAACATCGTTCGCGTGGACGGCCAGCGCTCGGTCTATCTGCCCATCCTCAAGCAGGGCGGCAACAGCAACACCATTGAGGTGGTCAACGGCATTCGCCTGCGCATCGCCAATCTGCTTGACGTACCAAAGTCTCTCGTCGCCCGCGTCGTATTCGACCAGTCGGCCTTCGTCAAAACGGCCATCAGCAATCTTGGACATGAAGGCGGCATCGGACTGGCGCTAACCGCGGCGATGATTCTTCTCTTCCTCGGCAGCGGACGCGCCACCGTGGCCGTCATGCTTTCCATTCCACTCTCCGCACTGGCGGCCTTCATGGCCATCAACCTCGGCGGCGGGACGATCAACACCATGGTTCTTGGCGGACTGGCCATCGTCTTCAGCCGCCTGATTGACAACTCTGTCGTCGTACTTGAGAACATCTTCCGCCACATTGAAATGGGTGAGCCGCCACGCCTGGCTGCCGAGGCCGGCGGCACAGAGGTTGCGTTGCCCGTGCTGGCCGCCACTTTCACCACGGCCATCGTCTTTTTCCCCGTCGTTTTTCTGTATGGCGTCAGCCGCTTCCTGTTCAGCGCGCTGGCCCTCGCCGTGGCCTTTTCTCTGGTGGCAAGCTACCTGGTGGCCATGAGCGTGGTGCCGCTTTATTGCTCACGTTTCATCCGTCCTCACGAAGCCGACGAGGAGATTGGCCAGCGCCGGTCGTTCTTCAAGAGCTTCAGCCTCGGCTTCGACCGCCTCTACAACCGTCTGCTGGAGAAGTACGACACCGCGGTGGGACGCGCGCTGGCGCGTCCCAAGACGACCGTTGCCGTCATACTGGGTTTCTGCGTCCTGAGTCTCGCGCTCTATCCGCTGCTCGGCGTGGCGTTTTTCCCGCGCACGGACCCTGGTCAATTCGTCATCAACATCAAGGCTCCCACCGGCACGCGCCTGGAGTTGACTGATCAATACATCGCGCGCGTCGAATCCGACATCCGCCAGGTTGTCCCGGAGCGCGACCTCGGCATGATCGTCAGCAACATCGGTATCACCCCGGATTTCTCCGCCATGTACACCAGCAACAGCGGCCAGCATACGGCCTTTGTGCAGGTGAGCCTGAAGAAAGAACACGAGGTTGGCAGCTACGAATACATGAAGCGCGTGCGCGCCAAACTGCAAGCAGATCTGCCGGAACTCAACACTTACTTCCAGGCTGGCGGACTTGTGGATTCAGTGGTGAACATGGGCCTGCCCGCGCCCATTGACGTGCAGGTCAGCGACAACGACATGCAGGCCGCACATAACACGGCTGTCGAACTGGCCCGCAAGATTCGCGCACTGCCCGGCGTCAGCGACGTGATGGTGCCGCAGGATCTCGACTATCCCGGCCTGCAACTCGACGTGAACCGCGAGATGGCCGCGCGCCTCGGACTCAACTCGCGCGAGGTGGTGGACAACGTCATCACGGCCGTCAACTCCAACGGCATGATTGCCCCCAGCTATTGGGTGGACCCGAAGAGCGGCAACAACTACATGCTCACCGTGCAGTATCCTGAGACGCAGATTAAGCAGCTCAACGATCTGAAGCAGCTTCCGCTGCGTGCCACCGGTGCAAACAACACCGCCGAGCTTCAATCCGTCAGTTCGGTCAAGGCCATCAATACATCCACCGAGGTGGACCACTACCAGCTCCGCCGCGTCATGGACGTCTACGTCTCTCCCAGTGGTGAGGACCTCGGCAGGCTGGCCACTCGCGTTGAACAGGTCATCCATGACACGCCCACCGGGGCGAACACGCGGGTCGCCATGCGTGGCTCGGTCGAGGGCATGCGGCAGTCCTTCAAAAGCTTCGGCCTCGGACTCTTTCTCTCCGTCGTGCTCGTCTACCTGGTCCTGATGGCGCAACTCGCCTCGTTCAAGGATCCGTTTCTCATCCTGCTGGCCGTGCCGCCGGGCCTGAGCGGCGTGCTTCTCTTTTTGCTGATGACCGGCACCACTCTGAACGTGATGTCGCTGATGGGCGTGGTGATGATGACCGGCATCTCGGTCTCCGACAGTATCCTCATCGTGCAGTTCGTCGGCGTGCTGCGCCGGGAGCAGGGCCTGCCACTGATGGATGCTCTTCGCCAGGCCTGCAAGGTCCGCCTGCGCCCCATTCTGATGACCACGCTCGCCACCATCCTCGGCCTCATCCCCATGGCATTGGCACTGGAGCCCGGCAGCGAGCAATACGCGCCGCTGGCCCGCGCCCTGCTTGGCGGACTGAGCGTCAGCGGCTTCTTCACGGTTTTTCTGGTGCCCGCCGCCTACCTGCTGATGCACCGTCGCAGCGAAACCGCTGAGAAGGAGGGTTGATGATGCGATCCAAGATCAGAAGGACCATGCGCTCCACGATCCTCGCCCTCGCCATGACGTTCCCATGCGCAGCACTGGCGCAGTCTGCGCCCGTCGTGCGCCTCAACCTTGCCGAGGCCGAGCAGATTGCCCAGCGCAATAACCCCGATCTGACGGTGGCACGCCTTGCGGCATTGGCCAGCCGTGAGGCTTATCGCGAGAGCCGTTCCTCGCTGCTGCCCTCTGCCACCTCCAACCTCACGGCCGTGGATACCGACAACGGCAATCGCATCTCGGCCGGCGCGCTGAACAATCCTGTCATCTACGAGCGCGCCGCCTACGGAGCCACGGTGGCGCAGCTCATCACAGACTTTGGCCATACAAAGAACACCGTGGCCGGAGCGCGTTACCGTGCCAGCGCCCAGCAGCAGTTGCAGTTGGCCTCGGCCAACCAGTTGCGCCTCGCCGTGGATCGCGCCTTCTATCGCGCATTGGCCGCCGACAGCGTGCTGAAGGTCGCCCGCCAGACGGTGGAGGCACGGCAGACGCTGGCAGAGCAGGTTGAAGCCCTCACGCAGAGCAAGTTGCGCTCGCTGCTCGACCTCTCCTTTGCCCGGACCAACCTTGAACAGGCGCATCTCATGCTCCTGGACGCCGAAAACCAGTACTCCGCTGAGTTGGCCGCGCTCAGCGATCTGCTTGGCTATGCCACACCGCAGGCCTTCCAGTTGGTGGACGCAGCCGCCCCACCCACTGCCCCGCCCGCCGATGTGGCGCAGCTGGTGGACTCCGCACTTGCACAGCGGCCGGAACTCAAGGCGCAGCAGCTTCAGTTGCAGGCCGCACGCAAGTTGCAATCGGCTGCGTGGGAGCAGTCGCTACCCAGCATCCGCGCCCTCGGAGCCGTAGGCCAGGCGCCGGTCCGCGATCCCCACATTACGAGCTGGTATGGCGCGGTGGGCGTCAACGTGGAGATTCCCATCTTCACCGGCTTCCGCATCAATGCGCAGTCGCATGAGGCACGGCTGGCCGCCGAGGCAGAGGACGCACACCTCACCGCCCTGCGCAACTCGATCACGCGCGACGTCAACACCAGTTGGCTGGCGGAGAACACCGCCTACCGCCGTCTGAGTGTGACCTCGGCGCTGCTGGAGCAGGCGCACCTGGCGCTCGATCTCTCCCAGACGCGCTACAAACTCGGCCTGGCCTCCATCGTCGAGGTCAGCCAGGCGCAGTTGCAGGCCACCTCGGCGGAGATTGAAAATGCCCGCGCCCGCTATGACTGCCTGCTGGCTGAAGCCGTTGTGCGGTTCGAGACGAATGCGCCATGAAGGATGCTTTTTGCGTCACTCTGCGCCTGGGCTCTTTGAGCGATTGATAATTGCCTCCGCCATTCATTCAGCAAAAGTCTGAGGGCTAACCCTCTCCTGCCTGGATGGGCGCAGCGGTCTGCTGTACCTCATTCGCCACAGCCTAGGAAGGAACTAGAGGTGTTTGAGAATTGGGGGTGAGGGCCTTGTTGATCTCCGCCTGCAATTCCGCCGCGGTGAAGGGTTTCTGCAGAAACTGTATCTCTGGGCTCAGAACGCCATGATGCACGATTGAACTGGGCGTGTAGCCTGACATGAATATGGTCTTCATGAGTGTGCAACCACTCTCCCGCAGGTATTCATTCACCTGGTTGCCATTGCCGCCCTTCAGAACAACGTCCGTCAAAAGGACGTTCACTCTCTCCCGTTGCTGGACGCCCATTTTGCGGACCTCCTGAACGCTGGAGGCGATCAGCACCTCGTGGCCGGCTGCCTGCAACTGCTCGGCGATTGTCTCCCGCAGACCATCCTCATCTTCCACCAGAAGAATGGTGCCCCGCGTAGGGCACGACTCCACAATGGCGGCCTCGGATGGCTGCTGTGGTATCTGGTTGGAGCCGTCCTTTGGAAAGTAGATGGAGAAGCACGTGCCGTGACCCTCTTCGCTGTGCACCCCGATGAATCCATCGGCACGCTTCACGATTCCGTAGACCATGGAGAGTCCGAGCCCGGTGCCCTTCCCTGTTTCTTTCGTTGTAAAGAAGGGCTCGAAGATCCGGCGTTGGGTTTCGGCGTTCATGCCGCACCCGTTGTCAGAGACGTGGAGCACGCTATAGTGACCCGGCGGCAAGGGAGGTGCCGGATACTTGCCCGCAGGACGAGAACTTCGCTCCCCATGCGATGCATCGTCCACGACGTCGTTCTGCGTTTCCACGGTCAATGTGCCGCCAAACGGCATTGCGTCCCTGGCATTGACCACCAGGTTCATGACAACCTGCTCGAACTGCGAGCGGTCAATCTTGATGGTATGCGGGTGATCGCCAAGAGATAGCTTCACCTCGATGTTCTCTCCCACCAGAGGAGGCAGCATATCTATAATTCCGTTGAGCATCTGGTTAATGGTCGTGGTGACGGGCTGCACGGTCTGTCGGCGGCTGAAGGCCAGCAGTTGTCCGGTCAGTTCAGCCGCGCGCCTGGCGCTCTTCTGAACCTTCTCCACTCTCTGCAGGGCCGCTCCTTCCACCTGCTTCGTCAGCAGTTCCATGTGCGACATGATCACCATGAGAATGTTGTTGAAGTCATGGGCGATGCCGCCGGCCAGTTGGCCCAGTGCCTCCAGCTTTTGCGATTGCTGAAGTTGCTCTTCGAGTTGCACGCGCTGCAATTTATCGGCAATTGCCTGTTGCCGGTTGCTGATGTTCTTAAGCCCGAACGCCAGGTTTCCGGCCAGTTCGTTAATCAGTTCAATCTCCTGGTCGCCAAAGGCGTTGCGCTCTTTTGCGTAAACCATCAATGCGGCTACTGTCTTACGGTCCACCACCAGTGGCAGGCAGATGATAGACATCAGGCCATACGCTGCGGCGTATTCCCGCCAGGGCGCTGCCGCTGGCTCGGCACTGAAATCCTGAATGACAGTAACCCGGCCCTCACGCAGAGCCGTTCCGGCGGGGCCGAATCCGAGCGGCCCGGGCCTCCATGTGATGCGCAGGCTCTTCGGATAATCCTTGGCAATGCCGGCAGCGGCGGCCACGCTCACGCTGCCTTCGGCATCGTCATTCGGAGTCGCAATCCACGCCAGCGGATAGCCTCCGGACTCAACGATGATTTCCACGGACCGATGCAGAAAGCTCGCTTGATCTTCAATCTGGAGGAGGCTTTCGTTGGCCCGGCTCAACGCCTTCAAGGCGCGATTCATCCCAATCAGTTGCTTCTCCATTCGCTGGCGCGCGGTCACATCCACATTGGTCTGCAGGTAGACGCCACTCTCGCGATGCAGGGTGATGCTGGTTTCGGCTACAACCACCTCGCGAGTCATTGAGAATCGTGTGGTCAGCCCTTGCCAGGAGCCTTCCTTTTCCACAACATTCCTGATTTTGTCTACATTCTCAGGGAAGACAGCCTGGAGAAGTTCGATTCCGCTTTTCCCGACCGCATCGGTTTTCGACCAGCCATACAAGCGCTCCGCGCCCTTGTTCCAATACAGAATTCTGTTTGCGCGATCTGAGATCAACACCGCTTCCGGGGCGTCTTCCATCATGTCGCTCAAAATTTTGAGAGAAGTGTAGTCATGGGCGCGCTTCCAGCCAAAAGCCAGGGTGGCACCGGTCGCAATCCCGACGAAGACAACTATGTGAACCGTCCCCATGACGGTGAACAGCTCAGACAACCGATGCGGATTCCTTAGCACGTACTCTGAGGCTGGAGCGGAGAGTGCGGCGGAAAGAAGAGTTGGGCCACGCCCGCAGTACCAGAATGTCACCTGGAGTACGGAGGCGAAGACCAGATAGGCGATCTCGCCTGTGTAGCGCCGCGTGGCAACAATGATCGCCACGGTTGCCACAAACAGCCCCAGCGCGATCAAATATCTCCGCCGCGCCGGCATTGAAATCCAGTACTGCGTCTCCTGCTGATGGAACATCATACTGCCTCAATTCAACTAAATCTGCGCGTTCTCTAAACACTCACCAGGATCCTCAAGAACAGCATCCTGTTGGAGAAGGCAGTGACACATCTTCTGCATGCCACAAACGGCCACGCGTGCATCGGTCTTGGAGCGAGCAGGCGTTGCATTGTTCCATATCAGACCGCGGACTCATGGTTACTCTTTATTCGGCGGTCTCGTGTTTTCGGATTGATGACATGGAACCCTAGTTAGCTCAAAGGTCGTACGAGAGGAAACAAGTGTGGCCAATAAATCCGATTAACTTATTTCCCATTTCAGCAGAAGTTAATGCTTCAGCAAATCCCCCAAATGGGGCAGGCATACGTGACTTATCCTCAGCAGTGTTCGTGCAGTGGAGCAAATGCTGAAGGCACTATTACCGAGGTCACTATGGCAGGCGGGATGATCATGATTGCTGCCCAATAGCCGGGGCATCTTGTATACCGATGAGTGCACTAGACCTACACGCAGAACTGACGATTGCGTGGTGAGCAAATGGAGTTTCAGGAAGGCAATACAGTAACTGAGTGTAAGCAGGGGGCCAGGCGACGCCTCCCACCCACCCCGGATTGATTGCGCGCTCGTCACAATACCCGGAGGTTTCCAATCAGACACACATCGTCACTGCTGCCGCCCGGGTGGAGAAGTGGCTACTTCTTTCCTTCGGAGTCGTCTTTCTTGCCGCGCGGCCGATCCTGTCCGAGCCCCTCCACCAGCAACACGGCTTCGGCCACCTCGCGGATGGAGCGGCGCAGACGGCGGCTCTCTTCTCGCAGCCGCTGGTAGGCTTCGTCTTCGCTCAGGTCGAAGCGCTGTTGCAGAATTCCCTTGGCGCGCTCCACCAGTTTGCGCTCTTCCAACTGCTGGCGGACGAGCAGCGCCTCTTTCTTCAACTTGATGTTGTGGTCGGAGAGCATGGAGTAGGCTAGGGCGCCGCCCATCTGCTCGCCCAGGAAGCAGAGCACGCTGATCTCCTCGGGGGTGTGGGTGTGCGGCTCACGATGGTGGACGTTGAGCACGCCGATCACCTCGCCGCCGCGGATCAGTGGAACGGAGAGCAGCGCCTCATAGGTGTCTTCAATGAGTGTGGTGAATAACTTGAAGCGCGAATCGGCAAAGGCGCGGCTGCTGAGCGCCACGGCGGATTTGTGCTGTGCCACCCAGCCGGCAATACCCTCGCCCAGGTTCAGGCGAACGGAGCCTATCTCGGCGTCATGCGGCAGCTGTGAAGCGCGCAGCACAATGTCGCCCGTCTCATGGTCGGGCAAGTAGACCAGGCAGGCGTCACAGGCGCTGACCTCCACGGTGATGGCGATCAGTTCCTGCAGCATGTCGCCAATGGCCAGCCCGGAGCTGACGACGCGGCTTGTCCGGTGCAGAATGGCAACCTGCCACGCTGCGGTGCCGATCTCCCTGTGCATAATCGCTCACAACTCTCCCCCGTCCCCACGCGGGATTTACAGCAGTATGGCGAGAGTAATGGTCGGCGGCGCTGCTTTGCCAATCGAAACTTCTTATCATCGCCATAAATATGTAGCTATGGTGACAAGAATTTTGCACTTGGGCGCCTTATGCCGGCCATAACGAAAATCAATTGGACTGCCCGGCCGGTCTGCCCTACTATCGAATCCTACCCAAGAGGAGCATCCCCCTTCTGACCCCGGCGTCAGGCGGGGAGGGCGTTTCCTCCAAGATCTACGCGGCGATGCAGCTCGCGTATTGAGTACCAGCTCCCCGATTGAGCCCATGTCCGAGCCCCGTTTTGCGGGCCGGAGCAATTTCCCAGGATATTCCAGTCGCCGCGGCCTATGCCGCCCGATTCCACACATCCATCACCTGGATGCCGCGCCGAAGCATACCTGCTTCCCGGCAACAGTCACTTTTCATAAAGGAGCACGGACATGGCGAGACGCAGCATTGCAATCTACGGCAAAGGCGGTATCGGTAAGTCCACCACGACCCAGAACACGGTGGCGGCGCTGGCGGAGGCCGGCAAGAAGATCATGGTCGTCGGTTGCGACCCCAAGGCGGACTCGACACGACTTCTGCTGGGCGGCCTGGCGCAGAAAACGGTTCTGGATACGCTGCGCGATGAGGGCGGCGACGAGGTGGACCTGAACGAAATTCTCCGCCCCGGATACGGCAACGTGCAGTGCACGGAGTCCGGCGGTCCGGAGCCGGGCGTGGGTTGCGCCGGCCGCGGCATTATCACCTCAATCAACTTGCTCGAGCAGCTCGGCGCCTATGACCAGGAGCTCGACTACGTCTTCTATGACGTCCTCGGCGACGTGGTCTGCGGCGGTTTCGCCATGCCGATCCGTGAAGGCAAAGCCAAGGAGATTTACATCGTCTGCTCCGGCGAGATGATGGCCATGTATGCGGCCAACAACATCAGCAAGGGCGTGGTCAAGTTCGCGCAGGCCGGCGGCGTTCGCCTGGGCGGCATCATCTGCAACAGCCGCAAGGTGGATAACGAGCAGGAGATGATCGAGGAGTTTGCCAAGCGGTTGGGCACGCAGATGATTCACTTCGTCCCCCGCAACAACGACGTGCAGCGCGCCGAAATCAACCGCAAGACCGTCATCGAATGGAACCCGGCCTGCCCGCAGGCCGACGAGTACCGCGCGCTGGCCAAGGCGATTGACGAAAATCAGAAGTTCGTCGTCCCCACGCCGCTGCCCATGGATGACCTGGAAAAGCTGCTGATTGACTTCGGCCTTGTGGATGGAGTCGCCCCGGGTACGGAAGTGGTCGCCTAACCGGCAGAGCACAAAACAATCGCGCCCGATGCGGGCCAGCCAGAGATATTGGAGTGAGATATGTCCATTGATCCCCGAGTTCTAAAAGAAGAGATTCTCCAAATCTATCCGAAGAAGCTTCGTCAGAAGCGCTCCGAATCGATCGTCATCAATGAGCATCGGGAGGACGGCACGGTTCCGGAGATCAAGGCGAACGTGCGCAGCAACCCCGGTATCATCACCCAGCGCGGCTGCACCTATGCCGGCTGCAAGGGCGTGGTCATCGGTCCCAGCCGCGACATTCTCAGCCTGGTGCACGGCCCCATCGGATGCAGCTTCTACGCCTGGCTCACGCGCCGCAATCAAACGCGGCCGGAGTCGCTGGAGGCGCAGAACTTCATCAACTACTGCCTGTCCACCGACATGCAGGAGGAAAACATCGTCTTTGGCGGTGAGAAGAAATTGAAGGAGGCCGTGCGCGAGGCCTTCCACCTCTTCCATCCCAAGGCCATCGCCATCTTCTCCACCTGCCCGGTCGGACTCATCGGAGACGATGTGCACGCCGTGGCGCGGGAGATGAAGGCCGAGCTCGGCATCAACATCTTCGGCTTCAGCTGTGAGGGCTACCGCGGCGTCAGCCAGTCGGCCGGCCACCACATCGCCAACAACGGTTTGTTCAAGCACATCATCGGCAACGATGAAACGGAGCATTCCGAGAAGTTCAAGATCAATCTGCTGGGCGAGTACAACATCGGCGGCGACGGCTTCGTGCTGGAAGACATCCTCACCCGCTGCGGTGTCAAGCAGATCTCGACCTTCAGCGGCAACTCGACCTATGCCACCATGGCGAACTCGCACACCGCCGACCTCAACCTGGTCATGTGCCACCGCTCCATCAACTATGTGGCGGAGATGATGGAAAAGCGCTTCGGCATTCCGTGGATGAAGGTCAACTTCATCGGCGCCACGGCCACCGCCAAGTCGCTGCGCCGCATCGGTGAGTACTTCGAGGATGACGGCCTCAAGGCCCGCATCGAAGAGGTGATCGCCGAGGAGATGGCCAAAGTGGAAGCCGTGCAGGCCGTGGTCAAGTCGCGCTGCCAGGGCAAGACCGCCATGCTCTTCGTCGGCGGCTCCCGTGCTCATCACTATCAACAGCTCTTCACCGAGATCGGCATGAAGACCGTCGTCGCCGGCTACGAGTTCGGCCACCGCGACGATTACGAAGGCCGCAAGGTGTTGCCAGGCCTGAAGGTGGATGCCGACAGCAAGAACATCGAGGAGCTTGATGTGGTGCCCGATCCCGAGCGCTACCGTGCACGGCGTACGCCAGAGCAGATTGCCAAGCTCGAGGCCATGTCTGAGATGGAGTTCCGCGACTATGTGGGCATGATGCCGGAGATGGACAACGACGCCATGGTCATTGACGACATCAGCCACTACGAGACCGAACGCATCCTGGAAGCCTACCGGCCAGACGTCTTCTGCGCCGGCATCAAGGAGAAGTTCGGCGTGCAGAAGATGGGCATTCCCTGTAAGCAACTGCACAGCTACGACTACGGTGGCCCGTACGCGGGCTTTGCCGGAGCGATCAATTTCTTCAATGACATTGACCGCCTGGTGAATATGAAGATCTGGCGCTATGCGACTCCGCCCTGGCAGCCACCCACACAGCAGCCGGAGCAGGTCGCCGCCGACTAGGAAACCGATCGCCAACGCCGCAGCACAGCGACTGCCCTAGCGGCAGAAAGGGATTGCTTTATGTTGTTACGCCACACTACCGACGAGGTTCTGGAGCGCACTTCGCTCACCATCAATCCGGCCAAAACCTGCCAGCCCGTGGGCGCCATGTACGCCGCCCTGGGACTGCACAACTGTCTGCCGCACAGCCACGGCTCGCAGGGCTGCTGCAGCTATCACCGCTCGGCGCTCACCAAGCATTACAAGGAACCGGTGATGGCCGCGTCCAGTTCGTTTACGGAGGGCGCATCCGTCTTTGGCGGGCAGGCCAACCTGCTGCAGGCCATCCAGACGATCTTCACGCTCTACAACCCGGACGTCATCGCCGTCCACACCACTTGCCTTTCGGAGACGATCGGCGATGACCTCGTGCAGATCATCGCCAAGGCCGTGGCCGAGGGCAAGGTGCCGGAGGGCAAGCACGTCATCCACGCCAGCACGCCCAGCTACCAGGGCTCGCACGTGACGGGCTTCAGCAACATGGCGAAGGCCCTGGTCACTTACTTTGCCGATCCCGCCGCAGCCAAGAGCAAGCAGATCACTCTGCTGCCGGGCTGGGTTGAGCCCAGTGACATGCGGGAACTGAAGAGCCTCGCGGCCAGGCTCGGGGTGGAGATCGCGATGTACCCCGACACTAGCGACGTGCTCGACACTCCGCACACCGGCAAGCATGAGTTCTATCCCAAGGGCGGCGCCACGGTGGAGCAGATCAAGGCCTCCGGCGGCAGCCAGGCGGCGATTGGCATGGGCCCGTCGGCCTCCCAGGCCTCGCTCGAAGCGTTGCAAAGCAAGTGCGGTGTGCCGGGAACTCTGCTGGAGCTTCCTATCGGCTTGCAGGCGACGGACCGCTTTGTTGACACCCTGCGCACTCTGGCTGGCGTCGCGGTTCCGCAGTCCATCACCGATGAACGCGGCCGACTGCTCGACGTCATTAGCGACATGCACCAGTACCTGCATGGCAAGCGCGTGGCCATCTTCGGCGACCCCGATCAGTTGGTCTCGCTGGTGGAGTTCCTGAACCTGCTGGACATGAAGCCGGTGTACATCGTCACCGGCACGCCGACGCCGCAGTTTGAAAACCGCATCCGCACCGTCCTGGGAGACAACGTGCCGGAGGCCAAGATCAAGGCCGGCCAGCAGGCGGACATGTACCTGTTGCACCAGTGGATCAAGCAGGAGCCGGTAGATCTGCTGATCGGCAACACCTATGGCAAGTACATTGCGCGCGATGAGGACATCCCCTTCATCCGCCACGGCTTCCCGATTCTCGATCGCGTGGGACACAGCTACTTCCCCTCGGTCGGCTACGCGGGCGCCATGCGGCTGCTGGAGAAGATTCTCGGGGTCTTCATGGACCGCCAGGATCGCGATGCTCCGGAAGAGCGCTTTGAACTGACCATGTAAGTAACCGAAGACAACGGGGCGTTGGCGATGGCAGATATTCTGAGAGAACGCGAGCGGCAGGTGTACCGCAAGGGCGGACAGCAGCCCTTCCAGCTCGACTGCGAGAAGCAGAGCGCGGCCGGCTCGGTGAGCCAGCGCGCCTGCGTTTTCTGCGGCTCGCGCGTCGTTCTCTATCCCATCGCCGACGCCCTGCACATCGTGCACGGCCCTATCGGCTGCGCCAGCTACACCTGGGACATCCGCGGCGCGCTCTCCAGCGGACCGGAGCTGCACCGGCTCAGCTTCTCCACCGACCTGCAGGAGATGGACGTGGTGCAGGGCGGCGAGAAGAAACTCTACGCCGGACTCTGCGAGTTGATTGACGCTCATCAGCCCAAAGCGGCCTTCGTCTACGCCACCTGCATCGTCGGCGTCATCGGTGATGACGTGGAGGCGGTCTGCAAGCGCGTCAGCCTGGAAAAAGGTATCCCCGTGCTGCCCGTGCACTCTGAGGGCTTCAAGGGGACGAAGAAAGACGGCTACCGCGCCGCCTGCGACGCGCTGCTCAAGCTGGTCGGCACCGGCTCTATCGAAAGCGTCACGCCGCACAGCATCAACATCCTAGGCGACTTCAACCTCGCCGGTGAAACCTGGATGATCCGCGACTACTACAAGCGCATGGGCGTGGAGGTGGTCAGTTGCATTACCGGCGACGGCCGCGTGGATGAGATTCGCCGCGCCCATGGCGCCGCACTCAACGTGGTGCAGTGCTCGGGCTCCATGACGCACCTGGCCAAGCAGCTCGAAGAAAAATACGGCACGCCCTTCATCCGAGTCT